>Ga0310810_10001618_pt1 | contig 23774 bp, 22 predicted proteins | sample NCmetagenome_FD_207641 | JGI IMG/M metagenome (GOLD analysis project Ga0310810, IMG submission 207641) | Soil microbial communities from experimental microcosm in Duke University, North Carolina, United States - NC | ecosystem: Engineered > Artificial ecosystem > Soil microcosm > Unclassified ... | reverse complement strand
TCGTCATGTGCGACGGCACGCACGTCCTGCCGCTCGCGACGAGCCAGGACCACAAGCGCCTGCGCGACGGCGACGCCGGCCCGAATACCGGCGGCATGGGCGCCTATTCGCCGGCGCCGGTCGTCACGCCGAAGGTCCATGCGCGCGTCATGCGCGAGATCGTGCAGCCGGCGCTGCAAGGCATGGCGAAGGACGGCATCCCCTACGTCGGCTTCCTGTACGCCGGCCTGATGATCGACGCCGCGGGCAGCCCGCGCACGCTCGAGTTCAACTGCCGTCTCGGCGACCCCGAGACGCAGCCGATCCTGCTGCGCCTCAAGTCCGACCTGCTCGAGCTGATCGAGCACGCCCTCGCCGGCTCGCTCGACCGCGCCGAAGCGGACTGGGACCGGCGCGCGGCGCTCGGCGTCGTGCTCGCCGCCGCCGGCTATCCCGAAGAGCCGCGCAAGGGCGACCCGATCGACGGGCTGCCCAAGCCGGCCGAGGACTGCCGCGTGTTCCACGCCGGCACGAAGCTCGAGAGCGGGCGGGTCGTCACCAACGGCGGCCGCGTGCTCTGCGTCACCGCGCTCGGCGACTCGATCCGCATGGCGCGCACGCGCGCCTACGAGGCGGTGGAGCGCATCCGCTTCGCCGGCATGCAATACCGCCGCGACATCGGCCACCGCGCCCTCGACAAGAAGCGCCCAAAGTGACGAAACAATCGGTTCAGCCGGACCCGGTCCACGACTTTCTCGCCGGGCTGCAGGACGACATCGTCGGCGCGCTGGAGAAGATCGACGGCGGCCGGTTCGGCCGCGACGCCTGGACGCGCGCCGAAGGCGGCGGCGGCGTCACCCGGGTGATCGAGGACGGCGGGCTCTTCGAGCGCGGCGGCGTCAACCTGTCGCGCGTGCAGGGCACGCAGCTGCCGCCTTCGGCCACCGCCGCCCGGCCGCAGCTCGCCGGCCGCCGCTACGAGGCGATGGGCGTGTCGCTGGTCCTGCATCCGCGCAATCCGTACTGTCCGACGGTGCACCTCAATATCAGATTTTTTTCAACGCAGGACGAAAATCCCGTCTGGTGGTTCGGCGGCGGCATGGACCTCACGCCGTACTACGGCTTCGCCGAGGACGCGCGCCATTTCCACGCCGCCTGCCGCGATGCGCTGGCGCCGTTCGGGCCGGACTATTACGCGCGCTTCAAGCGCTGGTGCGACGAGTACTTCCACCTGCGCCACCGCAACGAGGCGCGCGGCGTCGGCGGCATCTTCTTCGACGACCTGGCCGACCGGGACTTTCCACACTCCTTCGCGCTGGCGCGCTCGGTCGGCGAATCTTTTCTCGCCGCGTACCTGCCCATCCTGGAAAAGCGCAAGGCCATGCGTTACGGGGAGCGAGAACGCGCCTTCCAGGCCTACCGGCGCGGCCGCTACGTCGAGTTCAACCTGGTCTACGACCGCGGCACGCTGTTCGGCCTGCAGTCGGGCGGGCGCACCGAGTCGATTCTCGTCTCGATGCCGCCGCGCGCCGAATGGCGCTACGACTGGAGGCCCGAGCCCGGCTCGCCCGAGGAAAAGCTCACCACGGATTTCCTCAAACCGCGGGACTGGCTCTAAGGAAGCTCGGCGGCGCGGCGGTAGTGCCGCTGCGCTTCGTCGCCCTTGCCGAGGCGCTCCTCGAGCCGCGCGAGCTCGAGGCGCGCCGCGCGCGTCTCCTCGAACGACAGGCTCGCCTCGAGAAAGCTCTTCGCCTTGCCCCAGAGCTCGGCCTGCGCGCACAGCCGGCCGAGCACGGCGAGCAGGTCGGGGTCGCGCTCGTGCTCGAGCAGCCAGTGCTCGGCGCGCTCGATGCGCAGGCGCGCTTCCTCGGCCCGCTCGCCGGCGGAAAGCCGCGCCGGCAGATCGCCGTAGAGCGCCACCAGCCGCGAGCTCCATTCGACGGCGAGCGCCTCCTCGAGGATGTCGCGCGCGAGCGGCGCCTCGCCCAGCGCGGTCGCGTGGCGCGCCGCGGCGGCCGCGACACGCGGATGCAGCCGGTCGCGCGACGGCACCGCGCGCCAGCGCCGCTCGAAGGCGCCGGCGTCGTCGGCCGAGCGCTGCAGGAGCTCGATCGTCGCCTGCAGCTTGTACTCCTCGGCCACCGCCGGCGCGATGGCGTCGCGCTTGAGCAGCTGGCCGGCGAGGCGCAGCACCTCGTCCCAGGCGCCGGCGCCGCGCTCGGCCCGCAGCAGCAGCCGCGTCGCGGCGATATGCCGCGGGCCGCTGTCCTGGAGCTTGCGCAGCGCGTCGCGCGCCGCGCCGAAGTCGCGCTCCTCGAGCGCCAGCTCGGCGCGGCTCACCAGCCGCGCCGCCTGCAGTGAATCGCCGGCCGAGTCGGCGCGGTCGAGCCATCGGTCGCGACGCTCGAAGTCGCGCATCTGGTGCGCCGCTCGCGCCGCGAGCAGCGCCGCCACGCCGGGCGCCGGACCGGCCTCGAAGGCGAGCGCCGCCTGCTTCTCCGCGCGCGCGTAGCGGCCCTCGTAGTAGGCCTGGAGGGCCGCGGCGAGCGCGGCATACGCGCGCTCGCGCCGGCGCCGGGCACGGTAGGCGCGCACCGTGGCGGGAAGCGAGAACACCTGGCCGAGCATGCGCAGCGCGTAGTAGGCGAGCACGAAGGCGAGCAGCGCCGCCATGGCGAAGAACAGCATCGACACTTCCACCCGATACGGCGGATAGATGAAGAGCGCGTAGCCCGTGTCGAATCGCCCGAGCAGCACGAGCGCCACCGCGGCCGCAAAGACCGCCAGCAGCCAGAAAAGCGATCTCATTGCGTGCCGCGTTCGCGGCGCGACTTGTAGCCGCGCACCGCGTTGAGGCTGTCGTCGATGGTCGGCATCTCGAAGCTGATCGAGGCGGCCGAGAGCTGCTTGAGCTGCGCCAGCGCGTCGGCGGTGCGCTTCGCCCGCGGATCGAAGTAGCGCTCGATCCACGAGGACGCGGCGCGCAGGTCCTGGCGATAGCCGGCCTCGTCGCGCGCGAGCAGCGAGGCGCGTGCATTCAGCAGGCGCAGGCGCAGGTTCTCGCGCGCGAAGTAAGCCTGCGACGGCGGCAGGAGCGGCGGCTCGTTGGCGCCGATCCTGCGCACGACGATGAGCTGCGAGAGCTCGCGCCACACCTCGGAACCGAGGCGCGCCACGAACCCGCCCTCCTGCGGCGCGGCAGGGACGGCGGCCTTCGCCGGCTCGGCGCGCTCGTCGTAGGCGAGCGGCAGCGTGTCGAGCGAGCCGATCACGCTGTCCAGGCGCACGCTCATGCCCGGCAGGTCGATCGCCGGGGCGGCCTTCAGGCGCTCGATGTCGCGCGCGAGCGCCCGCCGGATCGGCTGGAACTGCGGCCGGTCGGCGCGCGCCAGGCGCTGCTCGGCGAGCTGCAGCGCGAGCAATGCCGCGCGCACGTTGCCGGCGAGCTGCAGCTGCTGCGAGGCAATGGCGAGGATCTGCTCGATCTCGGCGAGCTGCCACTCGTCGCGGTTGCGCGACAGCTCCTGGTAGAGCGCCTCGAGCGCGAGCTGCTGGCTTTGCGACTCGGTGAGGCGCGCCTCGAGCTGGCCGAGCCGGCTCTGCGCCTCGCGCAGCGATTCCTGCGCCTGGCGCGCGATGAGGCGCGCTTCGCGCGAATCGGCCTCGATGTCGCGCAGCCGGCGCGCGAGCTGCTCCTCGGTGGCCGCGATGCGGCTGCGCGCATCGAGCCAGAACAGCGCCGCGAGCGCCGCCGCGGCGAGCACCGCGATCAGCGTCAGCACGGATATGCGCGCCGGCCGCGGCGGCGCCGGCTGCTCAGTCTCGCTCATGAAAATATGCTACCAGCCGCTCCAGCATGGCGTCGTCGCCGGGGCCGGCGACGATCGCCTGCAGGCCATGCCGGCGCGCGGTCGCGGCGATGCGCTCGTGCGAGACGAAGAGCGGGCTCGCGCGCAGACGCGATGCGCCGACGAGCGCCACCAGGTTGTCGAGCGCCTCGCCCGAGAAGACCGTTACGGCGTGCACCCGGCCCTCCTCCCAGGCGGCAAGAAGCGGCCGCGGCACGGCGCCCGGGCGCACGCGCCGGTAGCACTCCGCGACCTCCACCTGGCAGCCGAGCGCCGCGAGCGCCCGCGCGAGCAGCTCGCGGCCGCCCGCGCCGCGCACGATGAGCACCCGCTTGCCGGCGAAGCGCGCGAGCCCCGGCGCGGCGAGCAGCGCCTCGCTGTCCGCGCCCTCCTCCGGCGCCAGCACGTCGCTCACGCCGGCGCGCTCGAGCGCGCGCCGCGTGCCCTCGCCGACGGCCGCCACGCTTACCGAGCGCGGCCACGAGGCGATGCCGGCGAGCGCCTGCTCCACGGCAGTCGGGCTGACGAAGATGGCCAGCGCGAATTCCCCGAGCCGGCCGAGCGCGGCCGGCCGCTCGAGCGGCTCGATCTCGAGCGCCGGGAAGACGAGCGCGCGCCCGCCGGCCCGCTCGATGCGCTCGGCGAGCGGGCGCGCCATGGCGGCCGGACGCGTGACGAGCACGCCGCGCCCGGCGAGGCTCATTGCAGCGAGCGCAGTATCTCGTCCGCGCCCTGCGAGCGAAGCGCCTGCGCCGCCGCCGCGCCGACCGCTTCCGGATCCTTGCCCTGGGTGCTGGCGCGCAGCACGCGCCGGCCGTCCGCCGTGGCGATCAGCGCCCGGAGGGAGATCCTTTCCCCGGCGGCTTCGGCATAAGCGCCGAGCGGCAGAGTGCAGCTGCCGCCGAGCGCCCTGCTCACGGCGCGCTCCGCGCGCACGCAAAGCGCGGTCGCCGGCTCGCCGAGCGGCGAGATGAGCCGCCGCACGTCGGCGCGCGCCTCGAGGCACTCGATGCCGAGCGCGCCCTGGCCGGGCGCGGGCAGGCTCTCCTCCGGCGAGAGCCACGTCCGGATGCGCGCCGCAAGGCCGAGCCGCGCGAGCCCGGCGGCGGCGAGCACGATCGCGTCGTATTCGCCCCGGTCGAGCTTGGCGAGCCGCGTGTCGACGTTGCCGCGCAGCAGGCGCACGCCGAGCCGCGGGTGGCGCTCCATGAGCTGCGCGGCGCGGCGCAGGCTGGAGGTGCCGATGCTCGCGCCGGCCGGCATGTCGGCGGGCGCGGCGTAGCGCGCCGAGACGAACGCGTCGCGCGGGTCCTCGCGCGCGGTGATCGCCGCGAGCACGAAGCCCGGCGGCAGCTCCGCGGGCACGTCCTTCATCGAATGCACCGCGAGGTCGGCGCGGCCGGCGCTCATCGCCAGCTCGAGCTCTTTCACGAACAATCCCTTGCCGCCGGCCTCGTCGAGGCGCCGGTCGAGCAGCTGGTCGCCGCGCGTGGTCATCGGCGCGAGCTCGACCGCGAGGCCGGAATGCAGCTCGCGCAGCCGCCGCGCGATGTGCTCGGCCTGCCACAGGGCGAGGCGGCTCTGCCGCGTGGCGATGACCAGGCGGCTCATGGGGAGGCGCTCATTTCGACGCGATTTGCTCGCGCACGGCGGGCCACTGCCGGCGGCTCACCGGCAGCCGCTCGGCGAGGCCGTCGATCACCACCTGCCAGTGCGCCTCGTCGGCGCCGGGCGCGCGCTCGAAGCCGCGGATCGCGCCGCGCGCGACCAGGCAGTTGCGGTGGATGCGCACGAAAAGGGCCGCCGCCGGCTCGCAGAACTCCTTCTCCAGGGCGACCAGCGACTCCTCGACGAGATGCTCGCGCTCGCGCGTGCGCACCGTTACGTACTTCTGCTCGGCGCGCAGGAACAGGATGTCGCGCACCGGCACCAGCACGATGCGGCTGCGCTCGACGACCGACAGGTATTCGCGCGGCGCCTGCGCGGCCGCGGCGAGCTGCTCGCGGCCGGCCGGCGCGGCGGAGGCGGCCTTGCGCAGCGCCGCGGCGAGCCGCTCGGCGCGCACGGGCTTCAGCAGGTAGTCGAGCGCGTTGAGCTCGAACGCCTCGACTGCATGGCGGTCGTGCGCGGTCACGAACACCACCGCCGGGGGGCGCTCGAGCCCGGCCAGGTGACGCGCCAGCTCGAGGCCGCCCAGGCCCGGCATCTGGATGTCGAGCAGCACCACCTCGGCGCCGCTCGCCGGCAGCGCCTCGAGCGCCTCGAGGCCGTTCTTCGCCTCGCCGACGACGCTCGTGGCCAGCTCGGCGGCGATGTCGCCGAGCAGCGCCTTCAGGCGCTCGCGCGCCGGCTCCTCGTCGTCGGCGATGAAGATGCGCATCATGCCTTGGCCGCCCGGTACGGCATCTCGATGTCGATGCGGAAGCGGCTGCCGACCGCGCGCGCCTCGAGCCGCGCCTCGGCGTCGAAGAACAGCGCCAGGCGCTCGCGCACGTTGTCGAGCGCCATGCGGTTGCCGGCGCGCCGCTGCTCGGCCTCGATGTACGGGTTCTCGATCGCGGCGTGCACCCGCTCGCCGCGCCGCTCGATGCGCACCAGCACGTCGCCCGCGGCGGTGCCGGGCTCGACGCCGTGGTAGATGGCGTTCTCGAGCAGCGGCTGCAGCACCAGCGCCGGCAGCATGGCGTCGGGCGGCGCGGCGTCGAGCTCCCAGGTGATGCGCAGGCGCTCGCCGAGCCGGAGCTGCTCGATCTCCGCGTAGCGCTCGAGCAGCGCGATCTCGTCGGCAAGGCGCACGAACTGGCGCGCGTCGGACATGAGCGTGCGAAACAGGTCGGCGAGGTCCTCGAGCGAGCGCTCGGCGCGCTTCGGGTCGCGGCGGATCAGCGCGAGCACCGCGTTCAGGCTGTTGAAGAGGAAGTGCGGCCGGATGCGCGCCTGCAGCGCCTGCAGGCGCGCCTCGGCGAGCGCCGGCGAGAAGGCCTTGGTGTAGAGGCGGAAGTAGGCGAGCAGGCTCGCCGCCACCAGCGCCGCGAGCACGACGCTGCGCACGAGGCTCGGCGGCAGCTCGGGCACGACCTGGCTCGCCCCCGCGTGATAGAGCCCGGCGAGCAGCGAGACGAGCGCGACCACGGCGGCGCAACCGCCGGCGTAGGAGAGGCGCGCGAGCTGCGGCGAGAGCACGAACAGCGCCACCAGCTCGACGAGCAGCAGCGGCTCGAGGAAGGCCGCCGCCCGCACGAACCCCTCGAGCGCGCGCGGCAGCTCGGGCATCGCATAGAGCGCGCCGGCGAGCGCGGCCGCGTTCACCGCGAGCAGCACGCGCGCCACGACTCCCAGGTTGCGGAAATCCGGCAAGAGGTCTGGATAGGCGTTTTGCCTTATACTGACCATGGTTACGAACAAGTCTTAAACTGCAGTCGAAGGCATTCTCCGAGGATGCGCGGCAAGCCGCAACCCTGGTCCGGACGCTTCAAGGAGCCGCTCGACGAGCGGGTCAAGCGCTTCAACGCGTCGGTCGGCTTCGACCGCCGGCTCGCGCGCCAGGACATCGAGGGCTCGCTCGCGCATGCTCGCATGCTGGCTGCGCAGGGCATTCTCACGAGGCGCGATCTTACGGCCATCACGCGCGGCCTCGCGCGCATCCGCCGGGAAATCGACGCCGGGCGCTTCCGGTGGTCGCTCGAGGCCGAGGACGTGCACCTGAACATCGAGCGGCGGCTGACGGCGCTGGTCGGCGAGCCGGGCAAGCGGCTGCATACCGCGCGCTCGCGCAACGATCAGGTGGCGACCGACCTGCGGCTCTGGCTGCGCGGCGAAATAGATGAAATTCGCGACTCGCTCGCGACCTTGCAGCGCACGCTGCTGGGACAGGCGCGGCGCCACGCCGCGCTGGTGATGCCCGGCTTCACGCACCTGCAGGTTGCACAGCCGGTCACCTTCGGCCACCACCTGCTCGCCTACGTCGAGATGCTGGAGCGCGACCGCGAGCGCCTCGCGCAATGCCGCAGCCGGGTCAACCGCCTGCCGCTCGGCTCGGCGGCGCTCGCCGGGACCAGTTTCCCGATCGACCGGCGGCGCGTCGCCCGCGAGCTCGGCTTCGAGGGGCTGTGCGAGAACTCCCTCGACGCGGTGTCGGATCGCGACTTCGCGATCGAGCTGTGCGCCTGCGCCTCGCTGATCATGGTGCACCTGTCGCGCTTCGCCGAGGAGCTCGTGCTCTGGTCGAGCCCGCGCTTCGGCTTCGTGCGGCTGCCCGAGGGCTACTGCACCGGGTCCTCGATCATGCCGCAGAAGAAGAACCCGGACGTGCCCGAGCTCGTGCGCGGCAAGAGCGCGCGCGTGATCGGCAGCCTGGTCGCGCTGCTCGCCCTGATGAAGGGGCAGCCGCTCGCCTACAACAAGGACAATCAGGAAGACAAGGAGCCGCTGTTCGACGCCGTCGACACGGTGAAGGACTGCCTCGCGGTGTTCGCCGGCCTGGTGGCCGGGCTCGAGCCGGTGCCCGAGGCGATGCGCGCGGCGCTCGCCGAGGGGCACGCCACCGCGACCGACCTGGCCGACTACCTGGTGCGCAAGGGCACGCCGTTTCGCGACGCGCACGAAGCCGTGGCGCGCGCCGTGCGCGAAGCCGAGCGGCTCGGCCGCGACCTCGCCGAGCTGCCGCTCGCCACGCTGAAGCGCTTCTCGCCGAAGATCGGCGCCGACGTCAAGCGCGTGCTGAGCGCCGAGGGCTCGGTCGCCGCGCGCAACCATCCCGGAGGCACGGCGCCGGCGGCCGTGCGCAAGGCGATCGCCCGAGCAAGCAGGCGACTGGCCCGGTAGTGGCAGACCACGTCGCGAACTACCCGATCGTCCGCAAGCTCGGCGAGGGCGCGACCTCCGAAGTGTTCCTCTGCAACGACCCGTTCCGGGAACGCGAGGTGGCGGTGAAGCGCATCTTCCCCGACGCGCTGCGCGACCCGGTGCGGGGGCGCCTGTTCCGCAAGCTGTTCTTCACCGAGGCCTCGCTCGCCGGCAAGCTGCAGCATCCGCACATCTGCCAGATCTACGACGCCGGCATCGGCGAGGACTCCGGCTACATCGTCATGGAGTTCGTGCCCGGCGGCACGATGGAGCGCTTCTGCGCGCCGAAGGAGCTGCTGCCGATCGCCGAGGTGGTCGAGATCATCTTCAAATGCACGCGCGCGCTCGCTTACGCGCACATGCAGGGGGTGACGCACCGCGACATCAAGCCCGGCAACATCCTGTACGCGGCGGCGCCGACCGATGTGCGCATCAGCGACTTCGGCCTGGCGCTCAACGTCGGCGCCGAGACCACGCAGATCACCGGCGTCGGCTCGCCGGCCTACATGTCGCCCGAGCAGATCCGCGAGGAGCTGGTCGACCACCGCACCGACCTCTACTCGCTCGGCGTGGTGATGTACCAGATGCTGGTCGGCGCGCTGCCCTTCCGCGGCACCAACAAGTTCAGCATGATCTACCAGATCACGCAGACCGATGCGCCGCCGCCGTCGAGCCAGCGCCCCGAGGTGCCGGTCTCGCTCGACCGCATCGTGCGGCGCGCGATGCAGAAGGAGGCTTCGCGCCGCTATCACAGCGGCGACGAGTTCGCCGCCGACCTCATCGAGGCGCTGCGCGCCGGCCTCGGCCAGAGCGGCCGCGAGCTCACCGGCGACGCCGACCGCTTCGCGGCGCTGCGCGCGATGCGCTTCTTCGCCGCGTTCGCCGATCAGGAGCTGTGGGAGGTGGTCGAGCGCGGCCAGTGGGAGCGCGTGCGCGCCGGCAGCTCGCTCATCCAGGAAGGCCAGCCCGGCGACTTCTTCTGCGTGCTGATCGACGGCGAGGTGCGCGTCACCAAGAACAAGAAGCTGCTCTCGGTGCTCGGTCCCGGCGAGTGCTTCGGCGAGATGGCCTACCTGTCGGTGAACGGCCACGCCCGCGGCGCGAGCGTCGCGGCGAGCGCCGACTCGCACATCCTGCGCATGCGCGTCGCCGACCTCGAGCACGCGAGCATCGCCTGCCGCAGCAAGTTCGACCGCGCCTTCATCGGCATCCTGGTCGACCGGCTGAACCTCGCGAACACCCGACTGACGTCGGGCTAGGCCTTCTGCTTCGCTCCGTCCAGGACCTTCTGCAGCTCGCCCGACTGGTACATCTCGCGCATGATGTCCGAGCCGCCGACGAACTCGCCGTTCACGTAGAGCTGGGGAATGGTCGGCCAGTTGGCGTATTGCTTGATGCCCTGACGGATCTCCGGGTCGGCGAGCACGTTGAAGCTCTGGAACTCGCTCACGCCGCAGGCGTTGAGCACCTGCACCGCCATCGCCGAGAAGCCGCATTGCGGCATCTGCGGCGTGCCCTTCATGTAGAGCACGACCGGCGAGCCGGTGACCTGCGCCTTGATCTTTTCTAGAGTGTCCATGGTCGGATTTTACGCCTTGCCCCGGAGACGCGGGGGATGCCGGCCAGATCGGGCCAGGTGCGGCTTTCTTCAAGCCCTGCCTCTTCCAGCAGGCGCCTGACCGCGGTCGCCTGGCCGAGGCCGTGCTCGACGAGCAGCCAGGCGCCCGGCGCGAGGTGCGCGGGCGCCGCCCGGATGATTTCCCTCAGGGCATCGAGCCCGTCCTCGCCCGAGACCAGCGCGAGCGCAGGCTCGAAGGCGAGCTCGGCGAGGTGCGGGTCGCCGGCGGCGACGTAGGGGGGATTGGCGACGACCAGGTCGAAGCGCTCCTCGCCCAGCGGCGCGAGCCAGGAGCCGTGGCGGAACTCGACCGCCACCCCATGCCGAGCCGCATTGCGGCGCGCAACGTCGAGCGCCGGCGCGCTGGCATCCACGGCGACGACGCGCGCCCCGGGCCGGCGTTTCTTGATCGCGATGGCGATCGCGCCCGAGCCGGTTCCCAGGTCGGCCAGCGAGGCAAACGGGCGCTGCAGCGCCAGATCGACCAGCAGCTCGGTCTCGGGCCGCGGAACGAGCACTTCGCGCGTCACTTCCAGGGCGAGGCCGTGGAACTCCTTCTCGCCGAGGATGTAGGCGACGGGCTCGCCCCGCTTGCGCTTCTCCAGGTATCCGGAGAACGCCGTGCACGCCGAGGCGGGAAGCTCTCGTTCGGGAAAAGCCAGCACCTGCGCTTCGCTGCATTCGAGAGCGTGCGCGAGCAGAAGCCGCGCCTCGCGCGCGTCGATGCCCGCGCCGCGCAAAGCCTGCTGGACGGTCAAGCGGCTTCTTCGGCGAGCTGCGCGAGCTGCTCGGTCTGGTGCTCGGCGGCGAGCGCATCGACGAGCTCGTCGAGCTCGCCGTCCATGATGCGGTCGATCTTGTAGAGCGTGAGGTTGATGCGGTGGTCGGTGACCCGGCCCTGAGGGAAGTTGTAGGTGCGAATGCGCTCCGAGCGGTCGCCCGAGCCGATGAGCGACTTGCGCGTCGAGGCGGTCTTCGCCTGCTGCTCGCGCACCTGCTTGTCGCGGATGCGCGCGGCGAGCACGCCGAGCGCCTTCTCGCGGTTCTTGTGCTGCGAGCGCGAGTCCTGGCATTCGACGACGATGCCGGTGGGCAGGTGGGTGACGCGGATCGCCGATTCGGTCTTGTTGACGTGCTGGCCGCCCGCGCCCGAGGCGCGGAAGGTGTCGATGCGCAGCTCCGCCGGGTTCAGCACCACGTCGTTCAGCGCGTCCGCCTCGGGCAGCACGGCGACCGTGCACGCGGAGGTGTGGATGCGGCCCTGGGCCTCGGTTTCCGGCACGCGCTGCACGCGGTGGCCGCCCGACTCGAACTTGAGCCGCGAGTAGGCGCCCTGCCCGGCGATGCGCACGATCGCCTCCTTGTAGCCGCCGAGGTCGGCGGCGCTCTCGGAGATCAGCTCGACCTGCCAGCCCTTGCGCTCGGCATAGCGCAGGTACATGCGCAGCAGGTCGCCGGCGAAGAGCGCCGACTCGTCGCCGCCGGTGCCGGCGCGCACCTCGAGGAACAGGTTGCGCTCGTCGTTCGGGTCCTTCGGCAGCAGCGCGCGCTGCAGCTCGGCTTCCAGGCGCTCCATCGCGGCCCGCGCCCCTTTCAGCTCGTCGTCGAGCGCCAGCTCGCGCGCCGCCTCGGCATCGCCTTCGGCCTTGCGGTACTGCTCGTAGAGCGCGACGACGTCGGACAGCTCGGCGTGCTCGCGCGAGAGGCTGCGGAACTGGTCCATGTTGCGCGCCGCGTCCTCGGCGGCGAGCAGGCGGTTCACGGTTTCCAGGCGCCCGACCAGGCTGTCGAGCTTGCTGCGCAGCGTGGCTTTCACTTGGAGCTCTTGAGCGCCTGCGTGGGGGCGTGCAGCAGCTTGTTGGTGAGGCCGTGCGACAGCCGCTCGAGCACCGCGGCCGCGTCTTCGCCGCGCGCCAGCGCCTTCAGCGCCCGGTCGAGCTCGTGCCGCCGCGCCTCCTCGGCCTGGCCGCGCAGCTGGCGGATCAGCGGCACCGTCTCGCGCAGCTGCATCCAGTGCATGAACTGCCCGACCTGCGTGTCGATGATCGCCTCGGCCTGCTCGAGCGCCGAGCGGCGCGCGTCGAGGTTGGCGCCGACGATCTCCGCCAGGTCGTCGACGGTGTAGAGGAACACGTCGTCGAGCTCGCCCGCCTCGGGCTCGATGTCGCGCGGCACGCCGAGGTCGACCATGAAGATCGGCCGGCGGCGGCGCGCGCGCAGCGCGCGCTCGACCAGGCCCTTGCCGAGGATCGGCAGCGAGGAAGCGGTGCAGGTGACGATGACATCGTGCTCGTGCAGGTGCGCGGCGAGCGAGCGCAGCTCGATCGCCTCGCCGCCGAAGCGGTGCGCCAGCCGCTCGCCGCGCTCGAGCGTGCGGTTCGCCACGGTGATGCGCGCCGGCGCCTGCGCCGCGAAGTGCGTCGCGCACAGCTCGATCATCTCGCCGGCGCCGATGAAGAGCACCCGCTGGTCCTTCAGGCTCGGGAAGAGGCGCGCGGCGAGCTTGACCGCCGCGGCGGCCATCGAGACGCTCGAGGCGCCGATGCGCGTCGTGGTGCGCACTTCCTTCGCCACCGCGAAGGAGTGCTGGAACAGCTTGTGCAGCAGCGTGCCGAGCGTGCCGGCGGACTGCGCGGCGCGCGCCGCCTCCTTCATCTGGCCGAGGATCTGCGGCTCCCCGAGCACCATCGAGTCGAGCCCGCAGGCGACGCGGAAGGCGTGGCGCACCGCCTGCTCGCTCGGCAGCGTGTAGAGGTAAGGCTGCAGGCCGTCGGGCTGGAAGTGGTGGTATTGCGCGAGCCAGCGCGCCAGCGCGTCGGGCTCCTCCCCCGCGATGTAGACCTCCGTGCGGTTGCACGTCGAGAGGATCGCCGCCTCGCGCGCCAGGCTGCCCTTCAGCTCGGTGAGCGCGTCGCGCATGCGCTCGACGTGGAACACCACGCGCTCGCGGACCGCGAGCGGCGCGGTCTGGTGGTTGAGACCTAGTGCATAGAGCGTCATGCGCGCTAAGGCCGCAGATTATAAGGCTTTCCAGAATATAATCTGGCCGCAATGGACACGATCGGCCGTATCAAGGCGCTCGCCGCGAAGGAGTTCTCGCTCGAGCCGCAAAAGCTCGATCCGCAGGCGCCGCTCGACACGCTCGGCATCGACTCCCTCTCGTTCATCGAGTTCATGTTCAAGGTCGAGGAGGAGTTCGGGGTCAGCGTCTCCGACGAGGACCTGAAGAGCATCAAGACGCTCGGCGACCTCGAGCGCCACGTCGCCTCGGCGCTCGCCGCGGCCGGCAAGTCCTGACCCCGGTGCCGGCGCGACGCGTCGCGGTCACCGGCGCGGGCGTCGTCTCGCCGCTCGGCCTGACGCTCGACGATTTCCATCGCGCGCTCGGCGAGGCGCGCTCCGCGATACGGCGCTTGCCGGCCGAGACCGCGCAGGGCTCGGGCGTGCAGGTCGGCGCGCTCGTCGACTGGGATCCGACCGCGCATCTCGGCGCCGGCGAGGCCGCGAACCTCGATCGCGCCACGCAATTCGCGCTCGTCGCGGCCGGCCAGGCGATCAAGGAGGCAGCGCTGCCGCCCGAGGACGCGACGCGCGCCGGCGTCTACTGGGGAACCGGGCTCGGCGGCGCGCACACCCTCGAGGCGGCCTACCGGCAGGTCTACGGCAAGGGCGAATGGCGCGTGCGGCCGCTTACCGTGGTCATGGCGATGAGCAACGCCGCGGGCGCCGGGGTGGCGCTGCGCCACGGCCTGCGCGGCCCGTTCGCCAACTTCGCGACCGCCTGCTCATCGTCCGCCATGGCGCTTGGCGAAGCCGCGCGCCAGATCGCCAGCGGCCGCGCCGACGTCATGGTCGCCGGGGGCTCGGAGGCGCTGCTCACGCCGGGCACGCTCGCCGCCTGGCAGGCGCTGCGTACGCTCGCGCCGGCCGATGCCGCGGACCCGTCGGCGAGCTGCAAGCCTTTCGACAAGCGGCGCGCGGGCCTGGTGCTCGGCGAAGGCGCGGCGGCGTTCGTGCTCGAGGACGAAGCGCGCGCCCGCGCGCGCGGCGCGCGCATCCGCGCGCTGCTCACCGGCTACGGCAACAGCTGCGACGCGGCGCACCTGTCGCGTCCCGATCGCGACGGGCAGGTGCGCGCCATGCGCGAGGCGCTGCACGAGGCGCGGCTCGAGCCGCAGGCGATCGGCTACATCAACGCGCACGGCACCGCGACCGCGGTCGGCGACGTGGTCGAGTGCGAAGCGATCAACGCCGTGTTCGGCGCCGCCGCGGAGATCCCGGTGAGCTCGACGAAGTCGATGCACGGCCACCTGCTCGGCGGTGCCGGCGCCCTGGAGTTCGCCGCGACCCTGCTCGCCCTCGAGGGCACGCTGCCGCCGACGGCCTTCCTCGAGCAGCCCGATCCGGCGTGCCGGCTGCGCCACGTTGCCGGGCGCGCCGAACGCGTCACGCCGCCGCGCGCCGCGATGTCGAACTCGTTCGCCTTCGGCGGCTCGAACGTGGTGCTGGTGGCCGAGCGCGCCGCTTAAGCGGACGCCCGCAGCACTTCCTGGAGGTCGGAAAACTCCACCGGCTTCACCAGATGATGGTGAAAGCCCGACGCCGAGGCGCGCGCGCGATCGTGCATCTGCCCGTAGCCCGTGACGGCGACCAGGATGGTGCTCTCGAGCGCCGGGTCGCTGCGGATCCGCCGCGCCGTCTCGTAGCCGTCCATCTTCGGCAGGCCGATGTCGAGCAGCACGACCTCCGGCCGGTAGGCGCGCGCCATCTCGAGGCCGCTCGCGCCGTCGCCCGCCACGCGCACCTCGTGCCCGTCGGCCTCGAGCAGCAGGCGCAGCGCCTGGGCGGCGTCGCGGTTGTCGTCGACCAGCAGGATGCGGCGCGCCGGCCCCGAGCCGGCCGGCACCTGCGGCCGCACGGCCGCCTCGCGCACGATGGCCGGCTCCTCGTGCAGCGGCAGGCGCACGACGAACTCGCTGCCGCGCCCCGGCCCTTCGCTGTGCGCCTCGACCGTGCCGCCGTGCAGCATGATCAGCCGCTGCACGAGGGTCAGGCCGACGCCGAGACCGCCCTGGCTGCGCTCGAGCCCCTGGCTGCCCTGCTTGAAGAGATCGAATGCCGAGCCGAGCAGCTCGGGCGACATGCCGACGCCGCTGTCGCGCACGCGGATGACCGCATGGCCCTGCTCGCGCGCGGCGAGCAGCGCGATACGGCCGCCGCCGGGCGTGTACTTCGCCGCGTTGTGCAGCAGGTTCTGCACCACCTGGTTCAGCCGCACCTCGTCGACTTCGACCATGAGGCGCGCCTCGGGCAGCTCGACCGTGAAGGCATGGCCGCGCTCCTCGAACCACTGGCGGGATGCGTCGGCGGCGTTGCGCACGATGCCGCGCAGGTCGGCCGGCTTGCGGTCGAGCACCACGGCGGCGCGCGTGATGCGGGAGACATCCAGCAGGTCGTCGACGAGGCGCGTCATCTGCCCGGTCTGGCGGGCGAGCACTTCGCGCACCCAGAGCTCCGCCGGATCGCTGGTGGGCTTGCGCGCCAGCAGGTTGAGCGCGTTGCTGATCGGCGCGAGCGGGTTGCGCAGCTCGTGCGCGAGCATGGCGAGGAACTCGTTGGTCTGCCGCTCGGCCTTCTCCAGCGCCTCGATGCGCTTGCGGTCGGTGAGGTCGCGCGTCACCTTGGCGTAGCCGCGCAGCTCGCCGGTCGCGTCGAGCACCGGCGTCATGACGACGTGCGCCCAGAAAGTGCTGCCGTCCTTGCGCACGCGCACCGCCTCGTCCTCGAAGCGCCCCTCCTCGCGCGCCATGAGGAGCTGCTGCTCGGGCCAGCGGCGGATGCGCGCCTCCTCGGGATAGAAGATGCTCAGGTGCTGGCCGATCGCTTCCCCGGCGCCGTAGCCATTGATGCGCTCGGCGCCCGGGTTCCAGCTCACCACGCGGCCGTCGGCGTCGAGCATGAAGATCGCATAGTCCTTCACCGCCTCGACGAGCAGGCGGAAGCGCTGCTCGCTCTGGCGCAGCGTCTCCTCCTGGCGGCGGCGCTCGCTCAGGTCGCGGGTGATCTTGCCGAAGCCGCGCAGCTCGCCCGCGTCGTCGCGCAGCGCCGTGATCACGACGCTCGCCCAGAAGCGGCTGCCGTCCTTGCGCAGGCGCCAGCCCTCGTCCTCGAAGCGGCCGCGCTGCGCCGCCAGGTCGAGCTCCTTCTGCGGCCAGCGCCGGTCGATCGCCTCGCGGGGATAGAAGCGCGAGAAATGCTGGCCGACGATCTCCTCCGCGCGCCAGCCCTTGAGCCGCTGCGCGCCGGCGTTCCAGCTGACGATGTTGCCGCGCGGATCGAGCAGGAAGATCGCGTAATCGTGCACCGCCTCGGCGAGGCGCCGGTACGGGTCGTCGATGCCGAGCTCGCGTGTCACGGAATGGAAGATCCCAAGCTCTGCCTATACCGCAGGCTACGAGGAAAAATCTTGGTGGCCAAGGCCGGAATCGAACCAGCGACACACGGATTTTCAGTCCGCTGCTCTACCAACTGAGCTACTTGGCCGTACCCGAGGGACAAAGTCGCAGCTGCAGGAAGCGCGGGATTATAAAGAAAAAGGGCGCCGAAGCGCCCTTCTTCGCGACGGGATCCCCGCCTGCGCGGGGATAACTCGACTTGCGTCGAGTTACATGTCCATGCCGCCCATGCCGCCCATGTCGGGCATGCCGTGGGAGTGACCGCCGCCGCCTTTCTTCTCTTCCACCAGCTCCGCCACCATCGCGTCCGTGGTGAGCATCAGGCTCGCCACCGAAGCCGCGTTCTGCAGCGCGGTGCGGCTCACCTTGGTCGGGTCGATCACGCCCTGCTGCACGAGATCGCCGTAGTCCTCGGTCTGCGCGTTGAAGCCGTAGGTGCCCTTGTTCTCGAGCACCTTGTTCAGCACCACCGAGGGCTCGGCGCCGGCGTTGTCGACGATGATGCGCAGCGGCTCCTCGAGCGCGCGCATCACGATCTTGATGCCGGCATCCTGGTCCTCGTTCTCGCCCTTCAGCTTCTTGTCGAGGGCCTGCTTGGCGCGGATGAACGCCACGCCGCCGCCCGGGACCACGCCTTCTTCCACCGCCGCGCGGGTGGCGTGCAGCGCGTCCTCGACGCGCGCCTTCTTCTCCTTCATCTCGACCTCGGTCGCGGCTCCCACCTTGATCACCGCAACACCACCGGCGAGCTTCGCCACGCGCTCCTGCAGCTTCTCGCGGTCGTAGTCGCTGGTCGCCTCGTCGATCTGCACGCGGATCTGCTTGACGCGCCCTTCGATGTCCTTCTTCGACCCCGCGCCGTCGATGAGGGTGGTGTTCTCCTTGCCGGACTCCACCTTCTTCGCGCGGCCCAGGTCCTTCACCGTGGCGTTCTCGAGCTTGAGGCCGAGCTCTTCCGAGATCACCGTGCCGCCGGTGAGGATCGCCATGTCCTCCAGCATCGCCTTGCGGCGGTCGCCGAAGCCCGGCGCCTTCACCGCGACGGTCTTGAGGATGCCGCGGATGTTGTTCACCACGAGCGTGGCGAGCGCCTCGCCTTCGACTTCCTCGGCGATGATGAGCAGCGGCTTGCCGGCCTTGGCGACCGCCTCGAGGATCGGCAGCAGCTCGCGGATCGAGGAGATCTTCTTGTCGTACAGGAGGACGTACGGGTCCTCGAGCACGGCCATCTGCTTCTCGGGGTTGTTGATGAAGTAGGGCGACAGGTAGCCGCGGTCGAACTGCATGCCCTCGACGAGGTCGAGCTCGTTCTCGAGCGACTTGCCGTCCTCGACGGTGATCACGCCTTCCTTGCCCACCTTGTCCATCGCGTCGGCGATGATCTTGCCGATGTCGGCGTCGGAGTTGGCCGAGATCGAGCCGACCTGCGCGATCTCCTTGGAGCTCGAGCAGGGCTTGGAGATCTTCTTCAGCTCCTCGACCACCGCGCCGACCGCCTTGTCGATGCCGCGCTTGAGGTCCATCGGGTTCATGCCCGAGGCGACGAACTTCATGCCCTCGCGCACGATCGCCTGGGCGAGCACCGTGGCGGTCGTCGTGCCGTCACCGGCGACGTCGGAGGTCTTGGACGCGACTTCCTTCACCATCTGCGCGCCCATGTTCTCGAATTTGTCCTTGAGCTCGATCTCCTTCGCGACCGACACGCCGTCCTTGGTGACGGTCGGGGCGCCGAACGAGCGCTCGAGCACCACGTTGCGGCCTTTGGGGCCCAGCGTGACCTTGACGGCGTCGGCCAGGATGTTCAGGCCGTGGACCATCTTGGCGCGGGCGCCTTCGTGGAATCTGACTTCTTTGGCTGGCATTGCTTCTCTCCTAGTTACCTTCGATGACGCCCATGATGTCTTCCTCGCGCATCACGAGGAGCTCCTCGCCCTTGACCTTGACGGTCTGGCCGGAGTACTTGCCGAACAGGATCTTGTCGCCCACCTTGACATCGAGCGGGATCAGCTTGCCCTGGTCGTCTTTCTTGCCCTTGCCGACGGCGACCACCTCGCCCTGGTCGGGCTTCTCGGCTGCCGTATCGGGAATGACGATACCGCCCGCGGACTTGCGCTCTTCCTCGATGCGCTTGACGATCACGCGGTCATGCAACGGACGAATTCTCATGCTGGGGACTCCCTCTAAAACGCATTTGAAAAATGGTGCTGCAGCGCAACAATCCGCTTAGCACTCAACTCAGCCGAGTGCTAATAATAAAGGTCGCGCGGATCGCTTTCAAGGGGTTGCTGGCCTGCGGGCTCGCCGCCCCGGCGTTCGGCGCGGAGCTGCCCAGGACGGTGGCCCGGGCGCTGCGCGCCCTGGACATTCCGCTGTCCGCGGTCGGCGTGGTGGTCCAAGAGGTCGGCGCCTCGCGCCCCGAGCTCGCGCTCAACGCCAAGGCGCCGATGAACCCGGCCTCGGTGATGAAGCTCGTCACGACCTACGCCGCGCTCGAGCAGCTCGGGCCGGCGTACCGCTGGCGCACCGAGGCGTACCTCGACGGCGCCGACCTCGTCCTGCGCGGCACCGGCGACCCGAAGCTCGACTACGAGAGCTTCTGGATGCTGCTGCGCAACCTGCGCGGCCGCGGGCTGCGCGACATCCGCGGCGACATCGTGCTCGACCGGAGCTATTTCGCGCCGGCGCAGTACGCGCCTTTCGACAGCGATACGTACCGGCCGTACAACGTGACGCCCGACGCGCTGCTCGTCAACTTCAAGGCGCTGCACTTCACGTTCATCCCCGGCGCAGACGGCGTGCATATCTATGCCGAGCCGGCGCTGCCGGGTCTCACCGTCGTGAATCGCCTGCAGCCCGCCGCCGAGGGCGCCTGCCCCGAGGGACGCGCGTTCCGCGAGCTGCTGGGGGCGCAATTCCAGCCGCGCCCGCCCCTCGCGAGCTTCACCGGACGCTACCCCGCGAGCTGCGGCGAGCGCGACATGAACGTCGCGCTCTACGGGGCCCAGGACTACCTCGAGGGGCTGCTGCGCGGCCTGTGGAGCGAGCTCGGCGGCACCTGGAGCGGGAAGCTACGCGAAGGGACGGCCTCGGCGTCGGCGCGCCTCCTGTACGCGCACGAATCCGAGCCGCTCGCCGAAGTGGTCCGGGACATCAACAAGTTCTCCAACAACGTGATGGCGCGCCAGCTGTATCTCACGCTCGGCGCCGAGCTGGCCGGCCCGCCCGCCGACACCGAAAAAGCGGCGCGCGCGGTGCGCGAATGGCTGGCGGCGAAGGCGCTCGCCATGCCGGAGCTCGTGCTCGACAACGGCTCGGGGCTGTCGCGGGTCTCGCGCATCAGCCCGGCGCACCTCACCGCGCTGCTCCAGGCGGCGTGGCGCAGCCCGGTGATGCCCGAGCTCGTCGCGTCGCTGCCGATCGTCGCGGTCGACGGCACCATGAAGAAGCGCCTGAAGGAGGATCCGGTCGCCGGCCAGGCGCACATAAAGACCGGCATGCTGGCGGACGCGCGCGCCATGGCGGGCTACGTGCTCGACCGGCGCGGCAAGCGGCACACGGTCGTGATGGTGGTCAACCACCCGCGCGCCACCGAGAGCGATCCGGCGATGGACGCGCTGCTCGCCGCGATATACGCCGGCCGGTTCTAGGCGCGGGCTAGAGCCCGAGCTCGCGCCACAGCGCGTCGACGCGCCGCTTCACCGCTTCGTCCATGGCGATCGGCCGTCCCCAGCGCCGCGCGGTCTCGCCCGGCCATTTCGAAGTCGCGTCGATCCCCATCTTGGAGCCGAGCCCGGCCACCGGGCTCGCGAAATCCAGATAGTCGATCGGCGTGTGCTCGACCGTCAGGCAGTCGCGCGCCGGGTCGACGCGCGTGCTGAGCGCCCAGACGACCTCCTTCCAGTCGCGCGCGTCGATGTCCTCGTCCACCACGATCACGAACTTCGTGTACATGAACTGGCGCAGGAAGCTCCACACGCCGAACATCACGCGCTTGGCGTGCCCCGGATACTGCTTGCGCATGCGCACGACCGCGAGCCGGTACGAGCACGCTTCGGGGGGCAGGTAGAAGTCGAGGATCTCGGGGAACTGCCTCGCGAGCAGCGGCACGAACAGCTCGTTCAGCGCCACGCCGAGCATCGCCGGCTCGTCGGGCGGCCTGCCGGTGTAGGTGGAGTGGTAGATCGGCGAGCGCCGCGAGGTGATGCGCTCGACGGTGAACACCGGGAAGCGCTCGGCCTCGTTGTAGTAGCCGGTGTGATCGCCGTGCGGCCCTTCCTCGGCCGTCTCCTCGCCGATCGCCCCCTCGAGGACGATCTCCGCCGAGGCGGGAACCTGCAGCTCGCTGCCGAGGCACTTCACGAGCTCGGTGCGCGCGCCGCGCAGCAGCCCCGCGAACTGGTATTCGCTCAGCGTGTCGGGGACCGGCGCGACCGCGGCGAGCATCGTCGCCGGATCGGCCCCCAGCGCCACGGCGACCGGAAAGGGCGCGCGGGATATCGCGCGGTGGTCCTGGAAGTCGAGCGCGCCGCCGCGGTGCGCGAGCCAGCGCATGATCAGCCGGTTCGGCCCGAGCAGCTGCTGGCGGTAGATGCCGAGGTTCTGGCGCGCCTTGTGCGGTCCGCGCGTCACGGTGAGGCCCCAGGTGACGAGCGGCGCGGCGTCGCCCGGCCAGCACAGCTGCACCGGCAGCCGCGTCAGATCGACGTCCTCGCCCTCGTGCACCACCTCCTGGCAGGGCGCGCCGGAGCGCACGCGCGGCGCCATGTCGAGCGCCCGCTTGAGCACCGGGAACTGCGCCACGAGGTCCCTCAGCCCGCCGGGCGGCTCGGGCTCCTTCAGCCGGGCGAGCGCCTCGCCGATGGCGCGCAGGCCCTGCGCGTCCTGCGCGCCCATGGCGGCCGCCACGCGGCCGACCGTGCCGAACAGGTTGGCGAGCACCGGGATGTCGTGGCCGGCCGGGCGCTCGAAGAGGAGCGCCGGCCCGCCCGAGCGCAGCACGCGGTCGCAGATCTCGGTCATCTCGAGGCGCGGCGAGACCGGCGTCGCGACGCGCTTCAGCTCGCCGCGCGACTCCAGCTGCGCCAGGAACTCGCGCAAATCGCCATAGCTCATCGCTGCAGCGCGGCCAGCCGCTCGCTCACCATCTCGGCGAAGTCGAGCAGCAGCGTGTCGCGGCCGCGCACCCGGTAGGTCCGCTCGGTGCCGCCGAGCGCGAGGGTGAGCGTCGTCGCGCCGTGCCAGCCGAAGATGCCGAGCGCCGCGCCGCCGAGCGCGCAGGCGAGCGCCGCGGCCGGCATCAGGCTCGCCACGCCCTCGACGAAGCGGAACAGCCCGTAGAGCGCGCGCGCCACCCCCTGTGTGCCGCCGGAAGCCATGTCGCTCGCCGACTCCGCGGCGACGCTGCCGAGCGGGCCGGCGGCCGCGAGCAGCACGAGCGCGGCGACGACCAGCGCGATGCCCCAGCCGAGCTTTCGCGAGTCGCGCAGGAAGGCGACGCGCAGCGACGCGATCGCCGCTAGCGGCAGCGTCTCGAGCTGCGACTCGGCGCGGTGCACGAGGCAGCGCGGGTAGAGCGCGAGGTGCGAGCCGCGCTGCAGGCCGCTCGTGAACTCGAAGCGCGTGAGCGGCGCGGGCGCTTCGCTGCTCATGCGAGCGCGAAGGCCGCGACGATGCCGGCGAAGATCGCCGCGCCGACCCAGTTGTTGTGCCGGAAGGCGCGAAAGCAGCCTTCGCGCCGGCGATCGCGGATCAGCCGCCAGTGGTAGATCATCATGAGCGCCGCGAGGACGAGGCCGACATGGTACGGCCAGGCGAGCTGGTCGTAGATGCCGACCAGCGTGAGGAAGAAGAGCATCAGCGCGTAGCTCGCCATGACGGCCGGGACGTCCCAGCGGCCGAGCGTGAGCGCCGAGGAATGCACGCCGAGCTTCGCGTCGTCGTCGCGGTCGACCATCGCGTATTCCGTGTCGTAGGCGAAGGCGTAGCAGACGTTGGCCGCGAGCAGCAGGCCGCATTCGGCGGGCAGCCGGCCCTGCGCCGCGGCGTAGGCCATCGGGATGCCGAAGCCGAAGGCGATGCCGAGGTACGCCTGCGGAAAGGGAAAGAAGCGCTTGGCGAACGGATAGCTGGCCGCGATCGCCGCGCCGGCGAACGACAGCGCGATGGCGAAACGGTTGAGGAACAGCACCAGCGCGAACGCCGCGAGGGCGAGCCCCGCCGCGACGGCGAGCGCTTCCCACGGCGCGATCTCGCGCGCGGCAAGCGGCCGCGCGCGCGTGCGCTCGACGTGCGGGTCGAAGTTGCGGTCGGCGTAGTCGTTGACCGCGCAGCCCGCCGAGCGCATCAGCAGCGTGCCCATGACGAAGATGATGACCAGCTGCGGCGAGGGCCGCCCGTGCGCGGCGAGCCAGAGCGCCCACAGGGTCGGCCAGAGGAGCAGCAGCGTGCCGATCGGCTTGTCGAGGCGGATGAGGCGCTCGTAGGCGTCCAGTCGCCGGAGGATGGCCGCGCGGTCCACGGCGCGAAGCATAGCGCACTCATGCATGCGACAAATCGCCGTGCCGGCCGAGCCAGCGGTCGACGTGGGCGCGCGCCGCCGCGGGATGGCGCTCGCTCATCTCGGCCGCGGTGGCGATCGCCATTCCGACCAGGTCGGCATCGCGCTCGATGTCGGCGAAGCGCAGCAGCGGGGCGCCGCTCTGGCGCTCGCCGAGCACCTCGCCCGGCCCGCGCAGCTCGAGGTCGCGCTGCGCGATCGCGAAGCCGTCGCCGTTCTCGTAGATGACCCGCAGCCGCTCGCGCGCCGTGTCGGCGAGCGGCTCGGCGAACAGCAGGATGCACACGCTTTCCTTCGTTCCGCGGCCGATCCGCCCGCGCAGCTGGTGCAGCTGCGCGAGGCCGAAGCGCTCGGCGCTCTCGATCACCATGAGCGAGGCGTTCGGCACGTCGACGCCGACCTCGATCACGGTGGTGCACACCAGCACCTGGAGCTCGCCGGCGGCGAAGCGCTGCATCACCGCCGCCTTGTCG
>Ga0310810_10001617_pt1 | contig 23780 bp, 19 predicted proteins | sample NCmetagenome_FD_207641 | JGI IMG/M metagenome (GOLD analysis project Ga0310810, IMG submission 207641) | Soil microbial communities from experimental microcosm in Duke University, North Carolina, United States - NC | ecosystem: Engineered > Artificial ecosystem > Soil microcosm > Unclassified ... | reverse complement strand
GCATTGATCTGCATATGCGACGAATAAACCTGCGCTTTAAAAGCTCGCAGAAAGTTTTCCCGCTCCTGTTCAAGCGCAGCCTCTTCCACCGAGGCCGGCGCAACTGCTGTTTCCGTTTCTCCTGAGGACGTAGGTGAAACGCGCTCTGGCGCTTTACATACTGGGCAGGCGGGAAGGTTGGCCGCGTAGTAAGTCCGGCACTTCGCGCAGGGAAGGCCGTATCCCGCTGACCGCGTTGGGGCCAGCGGCGCAATTACCGCTTGCGACTGCAAACTGGCTGGATCGGTACCACGCACTGGGGCGCTGCTCATAATGTGCTCCAAGTTGTCATGTGACGTTCGCGACTGATTCTAGGTTTTGCCGGGTTACTTTTCGACGAACGCAAGTTCATCGCAGTAAATGTCCTTTAGTCACTGCCTGAGTTAACCGCTTAGCGTGCGCTCGAAGTTCGCATAAGCTGCAGCAATTCCTGCTTGCGAGTCTGGTAGAGCGTCTGGGTTGGCGCCAGTCTTGTCGATGACTCGAGCTCTTTTAGTGCTTCGTTATAGCGTCCCTCAGTCATCAGGGTTGCGGCCAGGTAGTAGTGATTATTGGCCGAGGGCTCCAGCCGCACGGCGTGCCGGAACTCGGTCTCCGCCGCATCCAGTTTCTGCTCGTCGAAGAACGCCGTTCCCAGGTAGTGGTGCGCCAGCGCCGAGTCAGGATCGAGTTCCACTGCAACTTTCAATTCGCGGATTGCTTCTTCCTTGTCTTTAACCAGCAACAACGCCTGTCCCAGAACGCGGTGCTCGGTCGCTCCCTCGGGATTCTGCAGAATCGCCATCCGCAGTTCGGCGATCGCCAGCTTGTAATTCTTTTTGCTCATGAAAGCCTTGGCTAGGCAGCTGTGTCCGCGCTGCCACCCCGGATGCTTCCGGAACAGCGTGTTCAGCTCGGTGATGGCCGCGTCGTACTCGCCCTTGTCGCAATAAGTGTTCCCCAGGTTGTAGCGAATTCCCGGCTCCGACGGAGCAATTCGCTTTGCCTGCAGATATTCACTGACCGCGCTGGTCAAATTGCCCGCATCATGCAACAGCATTCCAAGATTGTTGTGCGCCTCCCACATCTGCGGATCGAGCGTGATCGCCTTGCGATAAGCTTTGATGGCCAGCTGCAGTTCGCCCTTTTCCTTCAGCGTGATTCCCATGTCGTAATAAACTTCGGCATCGTTGGGGTGCAGCACCAAAGCCTCTGCAAAGGCGTTGATGGCCGCCGCGTAGCGCTGGTTGGCATGAAACCCCAGCCCCAGAAAACGATAAGCATCGGAGTTTTTAGGATCGAGGCTGAGCGCGGTGCGCGCCTCTGCAATGGCGTTGTCTCCATCTTCATAACGATAGAAAACGTATGACAGGCGGCAATGAATGTCGGAACTGCCCGGCGCCAGATCGCGCGCCTCAGAATAGGCGTCGAACGCCGCGTCCCACTGCTCCGTTTGCTGATAAACAAATCCCAGTGCAAATTTCAGACTCGCGTCCTGCGGATTCCGGTTGATGAGCTTTTCGAGCGCGGGCTGCGCCAGTTCGAATTTGCGTGCTTGAATCAGCGCGCTGACCTTGGACACTTCCATCGGGCACGCGCTGCTTCCACCCGGCGCTGAATCCGGCAGCAGGCGCAGGCTCTGTACCAGGGCCGCATCCATACCAGCCGCGAGCAGGGTCTTGGTATTTGCTTGGTCGATCTTGAATGCACGGCCACGTTCTTCGAGCAGCCTGCTCAGTCGCGGCGCGGGCATGCCGCCCGCAAACCAGCCCAGGGCTTCACCACATCCCATTGGACTGGAAACTGCTTGCGCGCTGGCGCCCACCGAGAACGACAAAGATAAAGATACAGACAGAACCAGAAGAAGTTTGCGGTGCAATCGGTTTCCCCATCCGCCACTTGGCTCAGACGTACTTCAGCCGGCGGTGATTGCACGATAGTGTTCGCCCGCTGAATCCGTAAGGTCACGGAGGTAATTGCACCTTTGGCGGCGTCAGCGTATGCGCGAGATTTCCCCTGCGTTTTTGGCCTTTCTCGAAAGTTGACCTGTCATTCAGCTTTAGATACTGTTAGATAGGGCGTTCGCGGAGGGACAACATGTTTGAAGGTCTTTTTCAACCCATGCACCTGCTGGTGATCTTCGGTATCGCCTTGCTGGTGTTTGGCCCCAAGAAACTCCCGGAGCTTGGCAAGGGCATCGGCGAGGGCATCCGCGCCCTCAAAGACAGCATGAAAGACCACCCGTCCGTGCAGGCGAAGAACGACGTCTCCACTCCCGAAACTAAAAGCTAGTTCCGGCTTTTCCTGTGCCAACCTCGGTCTTCGCGTTTAAAGCCTTTAGCTTTGCCTTCTTCTAAGGGCCTGGGTGCCCCAGCTCTCGCCCCTTTTGCGAGAGCTGGGAAGGCGATGTTCAGCCGTCACATCTTCACTCAACTGGAAGTGTTAAAGGGGCTGCTTCCAGGCTGGCCTGCTTGTCTGAAGCTTTACGAAAATGCCTGGCCCTGCAAAATTCAACGTCAGTTCCACGTCTATAGTGACAATCAGCGGCGGCGCGCCCGCCTGACAAGGCTCCACTGACCATTTAGAATCCTCTGTCCTCAACTCTGAACCGTTATGGGAGAGCCCGCGTGATCCCTCGCTACACCCGCCCTGAGATGGGCCGCATCTGGAGTGATGAAAATCGTTTCCGCACCTGGCTCACCGTGGAGCTCGCAGCCACCGAGACGCTAGCCGAGGCCGGCATGGTTCCCGTGGCAGCCGCGCGCGCCATCCGCGAGCGCGCTGACTTCGAGCTCGAACGCATCCATCAGATTGAAGCCGAAGTCCGCCACGATGTCATCGCCTTCACCACCGCAGTGGCGGAGATCGTGGGGGAACACGCGCGCTGGTTTCATTACGGGCTCACCTCAAATGACGTGGTCGATACCGCGCAGGCGCTGCTCACCGGCCAGGCTTCGGCCATCATCGCCGATGATCTCGCGAGCCTCGCGGAAGTTTTGCAGCGGCGTGCGTTCGAGTTCAAAGACACGCCCATGATCGGCCGTACCCACGGGATCCATGCGGAGCCCATCACCTTCGGCTTGAAGCTCGCCAACTGGTACTCGGAGACGCAACGCAACATCGCGCGCTTCGCGAACGCAGCTGAAGACATGCGGGTGGGAAAGTTCTCGGGTTCGGTAGGAACGTTAGCGCATTTGAGTCCTGAACTGGAAGAGAAGATGTGCGCGCGCCTGGGCCTCAAGGCGGCAGCGATATCTTCCCAGGTGATTCAGCGCGATCGTCACGCGGCTTATGTCGCCACCCTGGCGGTGATCGCATCGACCCTCGACAAGATTGCCACTGAGGTCCGTCATCTGCAACGCACTGAAGTGCGCGAGGCGGAAGAGTTCTTCAGCGAGAAGCAGAAGGGCTCGTCAGCCATGCCGCATAAGCGCAATCCGGTGACGGCGGAACAGATCAGCGGACTGGCGCGCGTGGTGCGCTCCAACGCCCAGGCAGGTTTTGAGAACGTGGCGCTGTGGCACGAGCGTGACATCTCACACTCGTCAGCGGAGCGCGTCATCATTCCTGACTCGACCATCCTGGTGGACTATCTTCTGAGTAAGACAGCCAACCTGATTGACACCCTGTTGGTGTATCCGCAGCGCATGATGGCGAACCTGGAGAGCACGGGCGGGCTGGTCTACAGCGGGCAGTTACTGCTAGATCTGGTGGAGCATGGAGTGTCGCGCGAGGAAGCTTACCGGCTGGTGCAGGGACACGCCATGCGCGCGTGGAAAGAAGGGCTCAACTTCCGCGCGCTGGTTACCAGGGACAAAAGCATTACCGGGCGCGTACCGCGCGAACAGGTGGAGCGAGCATTCGAGCTGAAGCGGCAACTGAAGAACGTGGGTAAGATTTTTGCGCGGGTCTTTCCATCCACCACCAAGAGCACGAAGGTACACCAGGGAAAGACACGGGCTCATAACCGCAAGAAAAAATCTAGGGGCGCTTAACCAGCATGCCGTCGACTGAGACCGCGCCCCCACCGGTCAGGGCCAGGCAGATGCTTGCAGCGAGCAGGATTAATGGGAACTCGAAGCCCATCTTCTGACTCCAGAAGCCGTTCTTTAGGTGTACCAGAAGGATGGCGCCGAGCATATCGATGGCTACGAATATAGCGGCCCAGCGAGTGAATAGACCTATTAACAGACAGAGACCGCCGAAAAATTCAACGAGCGTCACCACTACGGATGTAATTCCCGGGAGAGGGATACCACTAGCAGCGAAGAAGCCGGCGACGCCGTGAAAGCCAAAGCCGAAGAGCTTCTGCCATCCATGGGCAAGAAAGATGACCCCAAGGACTACGCGCAACACAGTCAAGCCGCAGGCCGATCTTGAATTCATAGCTTTCTCCTTGCCATCAAACTCTTTCGCGGATCTGGTCGAGTGTCCGCAGGAATTCCTGAAGTCTCTGGCGGCCGAGCTGGCCGGTGATCTTTTGATTCAAATCCTCCAGCGGAGCATCCAGGGACTTGAGCAATGCCAGGCCATTATCCGTGATTCTCGCGGTAATGACGCGGCGGTCGGTTTTGCAGCGGCCACGGCGCGCCAGCCCGCTTTTTACCAGTCGATCGAGCAGGCGAGTGATGTCGGGATCACGGTTGAGCATGCGCTCGCCAATTTCACTGCATGCCAGACCCTCATCACCGGCGCCCCGCAGAATGCGCAGAGCATTGTATTGGGTGGGCGAGATCCCATAGGGCTTAAGGAATTCGGTGAGCCGCCATTGCAGATCGCTGGCGGTACGCTGCAGGGCGACTATGGCCTCGCTGCCCAGATTGGGGAAAGGCTTGCTCTGGCGGATTTCGGCTCTGATTCCGGGGACCACGTTTTAAGGATACTCGTTATAACGAGGGAGTGCAAAGATGTGGCCATCCAAAACCACTAAGGGGCGGGGTGCCCCAGGTCTCGCCGCTTTTGCGAGACCTGGGAAGAACTACTCCAGTCCCTCACTCGCCTCCTGCGACCTCGCACTCTCATTGCCTCTCGCATCTACCGCTGATACCGAATAGCTGTACCTCACTCCGGGCTTCACGTCAGAGTCACGATAAGCCGGCACCTTCACCATTTCAGTATTGATTTTTGCCGCAGCACCACCCGGCCCACGCCGGTACACGTTGTATCCCGCTAAGTCAGATTCCGTGACTGGCGACCAGATCAGATCGATGAACGCTGGCTGCCCCACTCCCGATGCCACTGCCTGCAGCGCTTCCGGCACGCTTGGCGGATAAATATCGTGAGCGGTCACTTTCACTTCCGGGGTATTCTCGCCTTCAACTTCCGCGGTCGCTCTACACTCCACGTCGAGATCTTCGTTAGGCGGGCACTCTTCTTTCTTGCCCAGCGATAACTGCGAGACCACCGTGGCGCGATAGTCATAACTCTGTTCCCACTCCAGTGTGCGGTCAAGAAACGTGCCCGACTGGTTTGGCTCATGCCCGCAATTCGGCCATGCGATGTCGGCTAGCTTTACCGCATTCGAGCCTTGCTTCTGCCGGTAGACCCGAAGGAAGAACTCAAGCGATGGCGCCCTGCTGGCGGCGGGCGCCGCAGGGCACGACCACGAGAGAAGAATTCCATCGCGGGCCACCTCGGCGCGAAAGTCTTGCGGAGGCGGAAGGGTGGGCGCTGCCGGCACCTGCACCTGGTTTGACAGACCCGCGGTGCGCCCGAAATCATTCAGCGCCGCAACCGCGTAGCTGATCATCGCCGTGGGATTTTGCTGCGTGAGGTCGGGGGAAAGAATGTCCACAAAGCTTGCGCCCGGCGCTGATTTGCCGTTTACCGGCGCAGCCGGGGTCCTTCGGGGCTCGATTTCCCCCACCGGATTGCCACAGTCATGGATGGACTGACCCAGATTTCGGCAAATCCTGAACGGCCCGGGATGACGAATGCTCTGACGTTCGGTGGTCCGCGTCGGCTCCGTCCAGGTAAGTATCACTTGGTCGCCCTTGCGTGCAGCCCTGAGATCGTTGACCGGCTTGGGCAACTGCAATGACGGTGGCAACGGCGGCCCTGGCCATCCGCAACTGCTCGCGCAGATCAGTGCGAGCAGAGCCGCCACTCGCTGCAATCTGCTGCTCAGTTTGTCTCCAGCAGTTCGCGCACGGCTTCGCGAAATACGCGGGTGTGCTTATCCACGTCTTCGTTTTCTGTCTGTGGCGACATCAGCGCCATGTTGTGAAATGGCGTAAGCAGAATTCCGCGATTCATCGCGTACAGGTGCATGAAGCGTTCCAGTTCGAAGTCCATTGCGTTATGCGCTTCCGTGCCATTTTTCGGGACCCGGGATGAAAAAAGATATTCCGCGCGGCATCCCAACCGGGTCACGTGCCACGGAATTTCGAATTCGCTGATGGCCTTTTGCACTCCAGAACTCCAGCGCTCGGCCAGTGGAATCATCCGGTCGAACGCCTCTTTCGTCAGCACGCTGCTGAGGGTCGCTTTCATGGCCGCCAGCGAGAGCGCGTTCCCCGCCAGCGTTCCTCCGATGCCTCCGGTGTCGCAGTCTTCCAGGCTCTGGCGTTCCAGAAAGAGCTGCGCGATCTGCTCGGTAAACCCGTAGGCCGCTCCAGGAACTCCGCCGCCGATCGGCTTGCCGAACACGATGAAGTCAGGCGCGAGATTTTCCGCGCGCGTGTAACCGCCCGGCCCGGCGCAAATAGTGTGGGTCTCATCAATGATCAGCAGCGTTCCCGTTCTTCGCGTGATCGCACGTAAGGCATCATGAAATCCCGGCTCGGGATGAACAATGCCGACGTTGGTCAGCGCCGGTTCCGCCAGCACGCATGCCACATCCTGAGCAGATAACGCGTTTTCCAGCGCGGCCAAATCGTTGAATTCAACTACCTTGGTTGTCACTGATGGATCCACTGGCGGCCCGATATTTCCGCGCCGCGCTCTCGCTTCTCCGTTCTCATGGAGTGTGATGAAGCTCTCATCCACTGATCCGTGATAACACCAGTTGAAAACCAGGATTTTTGGACGTCCTGTTATATGTCGGGCCAGTCGAATCGAAAACCGGTTCGCATCGGTCGCGGTCAGCGCAAACTGCCAACATGGAAGTCCGAAGCGCTTTTGCAGTTCTTCGCCAACAAAAATTGCGTCTTCGCTGGGCAGCATCAAGGTGATTCCACGCCGCGACTGCTGCTCGATAGCTTTCACAGTGGACGAAGGCGAGTGCCCCGTCATCGCCCCGGTATCTCCCAGGCAGAAGTCGATGTAGCGATGTCCATCCACATCGAAAAAATGCGCGCCCTGCGCCTCTCTGACAAAGGGTGGAAATGCGCCCGCCCACTTCGCCATCCAGTTCATAGGCACGCCGCCCAGCAACGATTTGCGCGCGCGCTCGAATAAAGACTTCGACTTCGGATTGTCGTCCACGAACCGCTTCTGCTCGCGCTGCATCAGAGAAGCCAGCCGGGTGCGAGTAATTTCTCTTTTTCGTTCCAGAGTTTTCATTTGAGATGGCAAGCTTAACAGAAAGGCGCAGCCCGGAACTCAAAGCTGGCCCACTCAAGCCTGCATTTGACTTGAGTGGGAATAGCCTTACAAACAGATAGCGTGACGCTACTGCTTGTCGTACACCCCGACGCTCTTGTACTTCTTGCCATCGGAAGTCGTTCCGCTGATGGTGACGGTACGCGTTTTTCCATCTTTTGAAACCACGATTTTGCCCGCAGCCACCACCTTGCCCTCTTTCTTGTTGGTCAATTGCAGGGTGCTCGGGTTAACTCTTTTGTAGGAGCGCGAATCGGAGGCGGTATCGCCGGTCACTGGATAATCTTTGCCGTCCAATTTTCCGGTCCACTCATTGTGGGCAGGTTTTCCGTCTGGACCCTCTCCATCGACCGTCACCTTTATGCTGTCACCCGCGGCCTCGTACATCACGGTGTGGTTCTTGGCTGTTCCGGAACTGATCTTAGATTTTGCGTCATTCAACTTCCATGTGCCCATCATATTGTCGTCGGCCGCAAAGCAAAGCGCCGCAATCGAAAAACAAAATGCCAGCGCGCACAGAACCTTTTTGGTGTTCATATTGCCTCCAAATCGCGAATTGAGAGATCGATTTACGCGCGCCATTGTAGTGCCGGGTGCAAGCCCAGGCAAACTTCCAATGTAAGGTTGAGCCCACGGCGGTGCTGAATCGACATCCGCTGAACTTATTTTCTTCCTGCTGTGGTAAACCGATGCGCCCCCCAATCTCTCCTGTGATACATTCGTTCGGAAACCGAATGTCACTAGTGGTCAAGCTCGAAGACGATCTAGGGGAGCGCAGTGACTGGATCATCCTTCACGGGGTGTTGCCCTCGCGCGATGAGCGCGCTTTCAACTGCCTGCGCGGAATTGATCCCTATGGCAAGACCGTCTTCAACCATCTTCAGATGGAAAAATTCCTGGAAGAATGGGAACTGGTCAAAGATCGCGCCCACGATGACTCGCAAAGAGAAGCCTGGCAGAAAGTAAGAGAGATGGCGCAATCCTGTCAGCAGGACCGCGATCTGTTCCTGCGATTCGTGGGAAACTAGAAACTACTTCGAGAGCTGAGCAAGAGCGCTGCGGAAAAGAGCTTCAAACGAATCGCCATTGTTCTGGCGCGTAATACCGGTCAGGGCCTTCTCCGCTGTTGCTCGCTGGTATCCCAGGTTCATCAACGCTGAAAGCACATCTTCATCGATCGCACTGAGCGATGGAACGGCGCTCACGGTACCTGCTCCGGCGGGCGGCATTTTATCGCGCAGTTCGAGCACCAGTCGTTCGGCAGTCTTTCGCCCGACGCCGGGAATCTTCGTGAGCCGCGCCAAATTGTTCGATCGGATCGCTTCACCCAATTCATCTGAAGCCATGCCGCTCAGAATCGTCATGGCCAGTCTGGGCCCGATGCCACTAACCGAAATAAGCTTCTCGAAGATGCTCTTTTCTTCCGGATGGCAAAATCCGTAAAGCGCGAGCGCATCTTCGCGGACGTGCGTGTGGATGAACAGCGCGACTTCCGAACCCGGCGACGCCAGTTGGGAAAAAGTCGGCACGCTGATGCTCACGTCATATCCAACGCCGCCCGCTTCCACGATGACGTGATTGGGGTGCTTGTCGAGCAGCTTGCCGCGCAGGTGGGCAATCATCAGAAGAGCGAAGCCTGCCTGCGGGTCGGAGTGATTCCGAAGTGTTCGTAGGCCAATTGCGTTGCCACCCGGCCGCGCGGGGTGCGATTGAGAAAACCGATCTGCATCAGGAACGGCTCGTACACTTCTTCAATCGCATCCGGCTCCTCGGCGAGCGCGGCGGCGAGCGTGTTCACCCCGACCGGACCGCCCTGGTACTTTTCAATAATAGTGAGCATGAGCTTGCGGTCGATTTCGTCGAAACCGTGCGCATCCACTTCGAGCATTTTCAGCGCGGCTTGCGCGGTGGGCAGATCGATCTTGCCTGAGCCTCGCACTTGCGCGTAGTCGCGCACGCGGCGAAGCAGGCGGTTGGCAATGCGGGGGGTGCCGCGCGAGCGGCTGGCGATCTCAAGCGCCCCGGGCCGGTCAACCTCAACATTCAAGATTTCGGCAGAACGCTCGACGATAATTCGCAGATCCTGGTCGGTATAGAACTCGAGCCGCAGCACGATCCCGAAGCGTGAACGCAGCGGCGAAGAGAGTAGGCCGGCTCGGGTGGTCGCCCCGATGAACGTGAAGGGCTTCACGTCCATGGTGTGGGTGCGGGCGGCCGGGCCCTGGCCAATCAGAATGTCGAGTTTGTAATCTTCGAGCGCGGAATAAAGCAGTTCTTCAAGCGTGGGCTGAAGGCGATGAACTTCATCGATGAAAAGCACCTGCCGTTCGCGCAGGTTGGTAAGGATGGCGGTGAGGTCACCTTTGATCTGGAGGGTTGGCCCGGAGGTCTGCTGAAACGCCACGCCAAGCTCGTTCGCAATGATGGTGGCGAGGGTAGTTTTGCCCAGCCCGGGAGGTCCGTAGAGCAGAACGTGATCAAGTGCGTCTCCCCGCGAGCGGGCAGCCTGAATTGCCACCGTGAGGTTCTCTTTAACCTTGGCCTGGCCGATGAATTGGTTGAGACGTTGTGGCCGCAGCTTCAGTTCAAATGACGAGTCGTCTTCTACCGGCGCGGCCGAGACCAGGCGCTTGTTCAGTTCAGGAGTGTTTTTTACCGAAGCCACTGGCTGGATAGTAAAGTGAAAGTTCGAACTGAGCAATGATCGTAATTGGGGCGTTACGATTGGCTCAGTTTACCAACGAGCAACGCCGCCCCCTCCCCCTGGTTTTACCTAAAATATCTGCAATCAGCAGCTTACAAAGTGGGGTATCTGCCAAAATATTGAGATAAAAGGAGTTAGGTGCAAAATATTGAGCACCAAGGATTTACGCCTCTGGATTTCGAAACCAGTTGCAGAGCATAGCGTTTAATTTTCAAGGATGAAGCTTGCCGCAGCCTGAGCTGAAAGCAGTATTCACGTTGCGGGGCAAATAGAAAAGACCACGAAAGTAGACAAGACGCCCCAGGATTGGTCACGGCGTAATTGCTCCTGGGGCGCCAGTGAGAGAAAGAGAATGAAGGGAGCAGCCTTCCCCCCGAAATGTTACCCCCTGAATTCCCTTGTCTGTAAATGCCTGGAAGGGCGAATCCATTTCAAAGATGCTTTGGCGGGGCCGGGCGGGGACGCCCGGCCTCCATTTGAAGCTGGTCATCAGCGAGCCGGGCGGGAGCGCGCGGCGTCCATGGTGGGGGCTTTGCTTCTTCGCCGACGCGCTGGCTGACCTCGAAGGTCATCTTGCGGGCCATTGGGTCGGCATCGACGATAAGGTGATCGCCATGCAGGATTTCTCCATCCAGAATCTTGAGCGCGAGCGGATCTTGTACCAGGCGCTGAATCGCTCGCTTCAGCGGACGCGCGCCGAAGTTCGGATCGTAGCCTTCGGTGAAGAGCAGTTCTTTGGCAGCATCCGTGAGCTCGATGGAAATCTTGCGTTCCGCCAGCAGGCGGCGCAGGTCTTCCTGGCGAAGATCGACGATCCGTACCAGCTGCTCTTTTCCGAGCGGACGGAAGATGATGATGTCATCGACCCGGTTCAGAAACTCCGGTTTAAAGTGCGCGTGCAGCGAGTTCATGACTTGCTGCGAGGCTTCCTCGAAATCTGTTTCGGAGCGCAGGCCCTCAGCCTCCAGATAAGAAGATCCGATATTGGAAGTCATGATGATGACGGTGTTCTTGAAATCTACGGTGCGGCCCTGGCCATCGGTGAGACGGCCGTCATCCATGATTTGCAGCAACACGTTGAAGACGTCGGGATGCGCTTTTTCGATTTCGTCGAAAAGGATGACGGAGTAAGGACGGCGGCGGACCTGCTCGGTGAGTTGGCCGCCCTCTTCGTAGCCGACGTATCCGGGAGGAGCGCCGATCAGGCGGGAGACGGCGTGCTTCTCCATGTACTCGGACATGTCAATGCGAACCAATGAGTGCTCGTCGTCAAACAAAAATTCCGCGAGCGCGCGCGCCAGTTCGGTTTTGCCGACACCTGTGGGCCCGAGAAAGATGAAGCTGCCGATGGGACGCTTGGGATCGCTTAATCCCGCGCGTGAACGGCGGACGGCGTTAGCCACACGTTCCAGGGCGGCGTCCTGGCCGACCACGCGATGGCGCAGGCGCTCTTCCATGGTGACCAGCTTCTTGACTTCGCCCTCGAGCATTTTCGATATCGGAATGCCGGTCCACTTGGAAACGATGCGGGCGATATCTTCTTCATCCACTTCTTCTTTGAGCATGCGCGGGCCAGAAGCCTTTTCCATTTGCGCCGTGACTCTGGCAAGTTCTTCTTCGGCCTGGCGGATGAGGCTGTAGCGGATTTCGGCGACGCGCTGCAAGTTGCCCTTGCGTTCCTCGGCCTGCTCTTCAATTTTGAGTTGCTCGATTTTCTCCTTGAGTGCGCGGGAGCGGGCGATGAGCTCTTTTTCCTGTTTCCAGCGGATCTTGAGGGCATTCGACTGTTCGCGAATTCCAGCCAACTCTTTTTCAATGCCTGCCAGGCGCTCTTTCGAGTTGGGGTCGCTTTCTTTCTTCAGCGCCTGCTTTTCGATTTCAAGCTGCATGGCGCGGCGTTCGAGTTCATCGATCTCGGTAGGCAATGAATCAATCTGGATGCGAAGAGATGCGGCGGCTTCGTCGATCAGGTCGATGGCCTTGTCGGGCAGAAAGCGATCCGAGATGTAGCGATGCGAAAGCGTAGCTGCGGCCACAATGGCGGAATCTTTGATGCGAACGCCATGATGGACTTCGTAACGCTCTTTCAGGCCGCGGAGAATGGCGATGGTATCTTCGACGTTCGGCTCGCCCACAAAGACGATCTGAAAGCGGCGTTCGAGTGCGGCGTCTTTCTCGATGTACTTGCGATATTCGTTGAGAGTGGTGGCGCCGATGGCGCGCAGCTCTCCGCGGGCAAGCGCGGGCTTAAGCATGTTGGAAGCATCGATGGCGCCTTCGGCGGCGCCGGCACCGACCAGGGTATGAAGTTCGTCAATGAAGAGCACAATCTTGCCCTGTGAGTCTTCAATCTCTTTGAGCACGGCCTTGAGCCGGTCTTCGAACTCGCCGCGATATTTTGCGCCCGCCAGCATGGACCCGAGATCGAGTGCAACCACGCGCTTGTTCTTAAGGATTTCAGGGACATCCCCGGAGATAATCCGCTGCGCCAGGCCTTCGACTATAGCTGTCTTGCCGACGCCGGGTTCGCCGATGAGCACAGGATTGTTTTTGGTGCGGCGAGAAAGCACCTGGACGACGCGGCGGATTTCTTCATCGCGTCCGATTACAGGATCGAGCTTGCCTTTGCGGGCCTGTTCGGTGAGGTCGCGAGCGTAGCGCTCAAGCGCCTGATACTTGCCCTCAGGATTCTGGTCGGTAATGCGTTGCGATCCACGGAAGGCGGTGAGCGCTTTAAGAATGGCATCGTGAGTGGCCCCGGCGTGGGCGAGAATCTGTTGAGCGGGATCGTTTTTGAGATGTGTAGCCGCGAGCAGCAGGTGCTCGGTGGAGACGTATTCGTCTTTGAAGTTATCGGCTTCCTTAAAAGCGCGATCGAGCAACTGATTGACAGCCTGAGACAACGTGGGCTGAGCGGCAGCGCCGGAAATCCTGGGCAGCTTTTCGATCTCCCGGTAAATTTCGCTCAGAATGGATTGCGGGCCGATGCCGATTTTTTCGAGTACCGGCGGAACGATGCCTTCCTTGTCTTCGAGCAGGGCGGCGAGAATGTGGGCCGGCTGCAGCTCAGGATTGCCGTGTTCTGAGGCGAGTTCGCTGCCGCGCTGAATAGATTCCTGCGCCTTTACGGTGAATTTGTCCCAACGTATTGCCATAGAAACTCCATTTCAAAATTGGAAAAATTGGTAAACGGGAGAGTTGGTCGACCCGAGTACCGAAGTTCCCAACCGTATGCCGATGATTCTGAACCAGGTGCGGTCCTCCGGGTAAAGCAGAAGCGGGCTTTCGCCCGCTTCTTAGATGGCCTCAGGGCTGAAGCCCGCATTATTATGTGGGCTTGATGATATGGCTGCAGCCATATTCTGACGAGCCCACTACACGAACCTCATTACGCCGCTCTGGTAGCGCCTTTGGCTTCCAGGGTCTTTTCCCCGCCGACGTTAACTTTGATCTGTTTCGGCTTGGCTTCGGCTTTCTTTTCCAGCTTGATCTTCAGCACGCCCTTTTCGTAATTCGCCTGAACGCTCTCAGGATTTACGGTCGGGGGCAGGCTGAAGCTGCGGGTGAAGCTGCCATACTGGCGCTCAATGCGACGGTAGTTCTCTTCTTTCTCTTCCTTTTCAAACTTGCGTTCGCCGTGAACGGTCAAGGTATTGTTCTCGACGCGGACATCGAGGTCCTTCTCATCGATGCCAGGGACATCAATCTTCAAAACCACGTTGTGCTCGTCTTCATAGACATCGACAGAGGGAGCAAAAGTTGAGCTGGTCAGAGCTTCGTTCGAACCCTCGTTGTAGGACTGTTGGAACAGGCGGTTCATCCGGTCCTGCAGAGTGCTGAATTCCCGGAATGGATCCCAGCGAGTGATGACTGTCATAGGCTTATCCTCCTAAAGATGGAATCTGAACTTTTTGAATGGCCTGACTCGTCTTGAGCGACCATTAGCGTAAACAGATAATAAAACTTTAGCGTGTTACTGTCAATGTTAATATTTGCCGTACTTACATCAGCTTACGAGGAATATTAAGCACTTCAGGTAGGCTGTTTCGGGCACGTTCAGAAGGATCGGATGATCTTTTGCCTGCCCACGGTTTTCCAGAAGACGAAGATTCCTGTGGACATCGCGGGCGGAATCAGCCACTACCTCGAGGAATGCCGCAGGGCTTACGTGATACGAACAGGAGCAGGTGACAAGAATGCCTCCCGGGCGGAGCAGCTTGAGGGCGCGCAGGTTGAGCTCCTTGTAGCCACGAAGGGCGGAATCGAGCTCGCGGCGGCTCTTAGCGAAGGCTGGGGGATCAAGCACTACGACGTCATACTGCGGACCCTGAGCGGCATAATCGCGCAGCAGATCGAACGCATTCGCTTCGATCCACTCGACTTCGCGCTGATTCAAAGCGGCATTCTGGTCGGCCACCTCCAGGGCTGGGCGGGAGCTATCGACACCGGTAACCGAATTACAGTGCGGGGCGAGGTGGAGCGCGAAGCCTCCGTGATAGCAGAAGACGTCGAGAGCCTTGCCTTGAGCATATTGTGCGGCAGCGGAATAGTTTTCGCGCTGATCCAGGAACGCTCCCGTCTTCTGGCCGGCCAGCGCGTCATAAATCAATCTGATTCCATTCATGGTGAACGTCGTGGAGCTCTTCTGGCCTGCAACCAGACCGGAACTGCCCGGCGATAGCTGTTCCAGTTCGCGAATGCGAGGGTCAACCCGCTCGGCGATCGCCGCCGGAGTCAATCTGGTGGTGAGCTCAGCCAGGAATGTGTCTTTGACAACCTTGCTGTCCATGGCCTGGGTGAGGACCTGGAAAGAAAGCAGATCGTTGTAGCGGTCCACGATGAGGCCAGGCAGAAAATCGGCTTCGCTGAAGATCACGCGATAGGCGTCAGTGTGCGAAACGACCCGCTCACGGTAGGCGATAGCATCAGCGATTCTTTGGCGAAGCAGGGTTTGCAAGTCGGAAACCGGTTCGCGAGAGAGGACGCGAACGGCGATTTGTGAGGCCGTGCTGTAGAAGGCCGACGCAAGAAATTTGCCACGTTCGTCCGCTACCTTGACCAGAGCGCCGGGAGGAATGCCATCGGCGTTGAGGACATCCGAGCGATAGACCCAAACGTGGCCGCTCTTGATGCGGTCAGCGCCCCGCTTGTAAATTTTAACGGTGGGAGCTGAGATGAGGGTACTTTGGGACACTCCATAGTATAGTGTCCGGCGCATTTGGAGGGTACATGTCAACAGCAGCGGTGGCGGTTCGGCGCGGGTCGAGACTGCGCCCTAAATATCTGATATTCGGCCTGGTCGGGTTGATGATCTTGTACGTTCTGGGCCACAACGAATATTTTCTGATCGACTCGAAGGCGGAGGTCTGGCACCACTATGAACCGTTCAAGTGGTGGCTGTTGCCGCACGGGCTGGCGGGAGCGTGCGCAATCCTGCTTGGGCCGATGCAGTTTTCAACCCGCCTGCGGCAGCGTTACACAAAATTACATCGAGTAGTCGGACGCATTTACATCGCGGGAGCGATGGTGGCGGCGCCTTTGGGCGCGTACATACAATACTTCTTAGAACGCTCGGGAGGAACGCGGACGTTCACGGCGGCAGCAGTGGTGGATGCGTTGCTGCTGATGCTGACTACCGGGATTGCATTTGCGTTCATTCTGAAGGGAAAGGTGGAACTGCACCGGCAATGGATGACGCGCAGCCTTGCGGTGGCACTGGTGTTCCTGGAGGTACGGGTGATCGCGGGGTTGACCGGATGGGAGAAGCTTGGGCCAGGGGCAGTGGAAGCGATTGTATGGGGCTGCCTGGCTTTTTCGATTCTGGCCGCGGATGTCGTTCTGCAGGCGCAGGAATTACTGCGGAGGCGGCCGACAGCGGCGTAAGGCGCTGCGCGGCTGGACAGCCGAGGGCGGCTGTCATATGTGAAGCAGCTCAACTGGCGGCTTGGGAATCGGCGGTTTGGGGACGGGAGCGTGGGGCCGATTCGGATCGTGCCAGAGCCAGATCGCGATGGAGATAGTCGAGAACGACGGTGGGCAGTTCGTCATCCCACGCATCAATTTCGGTTTCTGGCCATTTGCCGTTCAGGCGGATGACGAGGTCAGTTAAATCCTCGGGAAAACCCAGCCGATATTCTCCTTCACGCACCCGAATGTCGCCGATGCGGCGACCGCTGGCGGCATCGTAGACGCGACGGGAAGAGCGGCCGTCAGAGTTCATAAAATTCAGGAACACCTCACCGTCTTCACCATGCTGCGGATGAAAATACCAGGCGTGGCCAGCTTCAAATTTAGGACGAGGACGCTTGCGATGTGCGGCAACGGCGGGGGCCGCCGCGGGCTTCTCATGTGAGGGATCGAAGTAGAGAATGCGCTGGCACGAATCGCAAGCCAGCAGCGTGCCGGCACGGATTTCGTTGTAAGTCTGGGGTCGAAGCATGACCTGGCAGCCCATGCACTTCTGATCCAGAACTTCCGCCAGGCCTGAACCTCGATATTTGGCGACACGCTCGTACTGACGCAGCAGGTCAGCATTTACGGCGCTGCGGGCGGCCTCCCGTTTGGCGTTCCACTCGGTGAGCTGTTTCTCGTCCTCGGCCGTGCGTTCGCGAGCAGCGGCCTTTTCTCTTTCGATCTCGGCAGTTTCTTCTTTGAGTTCCAATTCCGCGGCCTTCACGTCTTTTTCGCGCGACTCGGAGTGTTCCATCAGCTCGAGAATTTTGTCTTCATTGCCGCGGATATTCTGCTCGGCAAACTGGACCTCGTGCATCAGAGCCTTGTACTGGTCGTTAGTTTTGACCTCAAGCGACTGGTCGCGGTACTTGGAGATTTTGCCCTGCAGGTCCTGGATAGCGGTTTCGAATTTGCGGCGAGCCGCTTCATCGGCCTTGATGGCGGCACGGGCCTGCTCGAGGTTGGCCCTGGTACCGGCCAGTTTTTCTTCAATTTTGGCGACGCGCTTAGGGAGTTCAGCAATTTCGGCCTTAAGGCGGGCGATTTCGCGGTCGGCCTGCTGCACGGCAATGAGGTTTTCAATATCAGGAAGCATTGGATGGCTTAGTAATCATTCTATCAAGTTTTACGAGATAAGCCGGGAATGAGAAATGATCTTCAAACCAATTCACCACCGAGGGAACGAAGGTACACGAAGCGAATCTTCAGAAAATCATAAAGCGTGGAGAACGCGAGAAGGCCGCAGATCCGGCTGAGATTTTACCGGCGGGCTGCGCGCTACTGCACATCCGAGCGCCTGTCCCCCCGCAAGGGCGAGGAGAGGGAGAATCCTGAAACGTCCGGTATGCTATTCGGCATGAATTTTTTCAAGAACTCATTTGTGGCGCTGGCGGCGCTCCCATGTTTTTTCAGCGCAGCCCCGGCGCAGGACGTCCCACAACAAAAAGAGCTCACCATTGAGGCGATTTTTGCGGAGGGAGGGATAAGCGGACGCGCTCCTGAATTTGTGCAGTGGAGTCCGGATGGGACGAAGCTTTCGTTTGTGCAACGTGATCAGGCGGATGAGCGCGGCGAGTTGTGGTACGCGGATCCGTCGACCGGCGAAAAGAAATTGCTGGTCAGCGAAGCCAGGATGGCTGGACTGGCTCCCCCGATAGGCGCAACCAAGAATGAGCGTGAAAAAGAGCGGGTAAACCGTTATCACGTGGCCCAATATCAGTGGGCTCCAGACTCGCGGCATCTGCTGTTGAATTCACAAGGCCAGCTTTGGCTTTACGACACGGATAACAGTACGGCCGTAGCACTAACATCGGCTCCGGAGCCCAGTGCGGACCCCAAGTTTTCGCCGGACGGCACGCGGCTGGCCTATGTTCGCGAACACAATCTTTATGTCCGACCGCTCTCCGGCAAACGCGAAAAGCAGCTGACCAAAGACAACGCCGGGGGCAATCAGCTGAACGGCGAAGTGGATTGGGTGTACGCGGAAGAGCTCTCAGTCCGGAGTAATTATTTCTGGTCGCCGGACGGCGGCAGCATCGCGTATCTGCAAATGGACGAAGGCCGCGTGCCTTCCTATCCCATCACGGACTGGTTGGGTGGAAAGCCGCGGGTGGAGATGCAGAGGTATCCGAACGCAGGCGATCCGAATCCTGGAGTGCGGCTCGGGGTGGTAGGAGCTTCGGGCGGGAAAACACGCTGGGTGGAGCTTGCAGATAAGGAAGAAATCTACATCCCCCGTTTCGGTTGGGTGCGAGACGGCGTGCTGTGGGCGGAGGTGCTCAACCGGGAGCAGACGAAAATGGATTTGTACTTCATAGATGCTCGCAGCGGGCATTCAAAAAAAGTGCTGACTGAGTCTGATCCCGAGGGCTGGATCAATATCAACGATGTGTTTCGAGTGCTGAACTCGGGTGATCGGTTTCTATGGTCGAGCTGGCGGGACGGACATACGCAGATCTATCTCTACTCATTCGACAAAGCGAATCCTACGGGCGCCGATGCGAAGCTGGAGCGCCAGCTCACCCAGGGAGACTTTGAAGTGTTTTCGGTGGATGGGGTGGACGAAGCAGCAGGCGTGATGTATTTCAGCAGCAATCAGGGCGATCCGCGCCAGCAACAGCTTTATTCAGTGAAACTGGATGGATCGGAACTCACAAAACTTTCTCGAGAGGAAGGTGTACATGAAGCCGCTTTTGTGAAAAACGGAAAGCTTTATGCCGACAGTTTTTCTTCTTATCTGAAGCCGCCACGGTTGGCCGCCTGCGATGCTTCCGGTGGTTGCAAGCCTGTCTGGGAATCGCGCAACGTAGAGCACTACAAGCTGCGCACTCCGGAGGCGCTGGAATTTAAGGCCGAGGACGGCACGCGCCTGCTGGGCAGTCTGCTGCTTCCCGAGAATCCAGGCGCAGCGAAAATTCCGCTGATCATTTATGTATATGGCGGACCGGCTGCGCAGGTGGTGCGCGATGTGTGGGAAGGCAGTCACGGAGAAGCATTGTTCCATCAAGCGATGGCGGCCAGAGGCTTTGCAGTTTTCTCCGTGGACAACCGGGGCACGCCGGGCCGGGACCGCAAATTCCAGACTGCCATCCGTCACCAGTTCGGCGGGATCGAACTGAAGGACCAGCTCACCGCGCTTGATCAGTTGCTGGCGCGCTATCCGCAACTTGATCCGAAGCGCGTCGGCACCTGGGGGTGGAGCAACGGTGGCTACATGACGCTGTATGGGCTCACCCACAGCGACCGGTTCGCGGCGGGATTTTCCGTTGCTCCGGTAAGTGACTGGCACTACTACGATTCGATCTACACCGAGCGTTATCTCGGGTTGCCGAAAGAGAACACGGCGGGGTACGCGAAGTCATCCACGGTGAAAGCCGCGATGCAGTTGCATGGTTCACTTGCCATGGCGCATGGAACAAGCGATGACAATGTTCACATGCAGAACAGCATTGAAATGCTTGAAGCGCTGATTCGTGCTGACAAGCCGGTTTCCTTCATGCCATATCCGGGAAAGACTCACGGGATAGATGGTTCGGCCGACAAGATTCACTTGTTTCACCTGATCGAACAACATTTTGAGCGAGAGCTGCAACAAAAATGACTTCCACTTCGCGGATTTCACTTGGTGATTTTGAATTGCTTGCCGTTTCGGACGGAATCTATCGCCTGGATGGGGGCGGATTTTTCGGCGTAGTGCCGAAGGTGTTGTGGCAGAAAAAAGCTTGTCCTGATGAAAAGAACCGGGTCCCGACGGGCTTGAATTCGGTGGTGGTGCGCAGCGGAGAGCAGATAATCCTGATCGAAACCGGGATCGGCAACAAGCTTTCCGACAAAATGCGGCAGATCTATGATCAGCCGGCACAACTGCTGGAGAATCTAAACGCGGTTGGAATCGCGCCGGAAGAAATCGATGTTGTGATCAACAGCCATCTGCACTTTGATCATTGCGGATGGAACACGGTGCGGAAGGGCGATCGGGTAGTGGCAACTTTTCCAAAGGCCCGGTACTTCGCGCCACTGGGCGAGTGGGAGTACAGCCGGAATCCGAGTGTTCGCGATGCGATCAGTTTCATCAGCGCGAATTACGATCCTCTGGTCGAGAGCGGGCAGATGACGCTGCTAAAAGGCGGCGAAGAGATTGTGCCGGGGATCAGCGTGCGCACAGTGCCCGGGCATACGGCGCACATGCAGGCGATCATACTTAAGAGCGGCGGGCGGACTGCATGTTACATCTCCGACCTGATTCCGACCAGCATGCATGTGGATTACGCGTGGGGCATGAGCTTTGATTTGTATCCGCTCGAGGTGATTGAGAGTAAGAAGCGCTATTACCAAGAATCGGTAAGGGAAAAATGGCTGACATTGTTCACGCATGATCCGGAAATACCCTGGGGCTATATAGAGCCCGACGAACGGGGAAAGATGCGGGTGGTGAGGTGAATGTTTTGTGGTGGGGGCATGAAGGAGACTTTTAAGCGCAGAGTTGGCAGAAAGCCGGCAGAGAACACCGGCAGGGAACACCCGGGGAAGCACAGGTACTCATAAGCTTATGTCGGAGACAAATACCAGCACCGCAAAATGTAATGACAGCGCAATGAAAAATGTAATACATGCCGCGTGTCCACACGACTGCCCGGATGCGTGCGGTGTCCTGATCACGGTGCAGGATGGAAAAGCCAGCAGGATACAAGGCGATCCGGCGCACCCTGTGACGCGAGGATTTTTGTGCGCGAAAGTCGCCAAATATCTGGATCGCGTGTACTCGCCTGAGCGGGTGCTGTATCCGATGCGCAGGGCTGGCCCGAAGGGAGTGTCGGACAAGAATCTCCGGCCCGCAAACGAATTTGAACGAATCAGCTGGGATGAAGCGCTGAACGAGATCACAGCGCGGTTCAAGCAGGTCGGCGCTGAGTTTGGGCCGGAGGCAATCCTGCCGTATTCATACGGCGGAACGCTCGCCACTTTGAATGGCGGCTCGATGGACCGCCGCTTCTTTCACCGGCTGGGAGCTTCGCAACTGTATCGGGCGATCTGCGATAAGGCGGGCGACGCGGGAATGCGATCGGTGACGGGCGTGAAGCTGGGGACAGAGCCGGAGCAGTTCGCGCATTCGAAGTACATCATTGCCTGGGCTGCGAATATTCACGGCAACAATGTTCACCTGTGGCCATTCATTGAAGATGCCCGCCGCAAAGGCGCCAGGCTGGTGGTGATTGACCCGTACCGGACGCGAACGGCCTCGTGCGCGGACTGGTATTTGCCGATCAATCCGGGAACGGATGTGGCGCTGGCGCTGGCCATGATGCACGTCATCACCAATGAAAATCTTTATGACGCGGATTACGTTGCACGGCACACCAGCGGATTTGCCGAGTTGCGCAAGAAAGTTCAGGAATATCCGCCGCAGCAAGCGGCTAAGTGGACAGGGATAGCCACCGAAGATATCGTCCGGCTGGCGCGCGAGTATGCGACCGTCAGGCCGGCCGTGATCCGATTGAACTTCGGCGTGCAGCGTTCAGAAAACGGCGGCATGGCAACCCGGGCAATCACCATGCTGCCATGCATTACCGGATCGTGGAAAGAAGTTGGTGGTGGATTGCAGCTCTCAACCAGCGCGGCATTCGACTTGAACAGTGATGGACTGAAGAGACCCGATCTGATGCAGAAGGCCCTGGGCCGCGAGGCGCGAACCATCAACATGGTTGAGTTGGGCCGTGCGCTGAACGATTTAGACGATCCGCCGATCAGGGCGCTGTTTGTGTATAACTCCAATCCGGCCGCTGTGTGCCCCAACCACAATGAGGTGGTGCGTGGATTGATGGGTGCAGACCTGTTCACAGTCGTGCACGAGCAGTTTTTCACCGACACCACTGACTATGCCGACATCGTGCTGCCGGCGACTACTTTTTTTGAACACAAAGACCTGCAGATTGCCTATGGCCATTACTACGCACAGATATCGAAGCAAGCGATTGAGCCCTTGGGCGAATGCCGGTCGAATGTCGAGCTATTTCGCGCGCTGGCGGAGCGAATGGGCTTTCAGGATGACTGCTTCCATGAAAGCATCGATCAGATGATTGATACGGCATTGAGCTCTGGGAGTTCGCGTTTGAAGGGTATAACACGCGAACGGCTGGAACAAGAAAACCACATACGGCTGAACTTCGGTAGGCCGGGAGATCGCGAATCCCGGGAAGGGCAGTTCTCAGATGGCAGTTCTCAGTTCTCAGCTTTCTTGCCGTTCGCAGAGGGCAATTTCGGAGCGGCGGATGGCAAAGCGCAGCTTTACAGTGAAGAGCTGGCAGCACAGGGATTGGATCCGGTAGCGGAGTTCAAGCCTCCGCAGGAATCGCGACATTCGGGGAATGCGAAGGCATTCCCTCTGGAGTTGCTGGCACGGAAGGCGGATAACTTTCTGAATACGTCTTTTTGCAATGTGGCATCCGTGCAATCGCTGGAAGAGGCTGGACTGCTGGAGATGAATTCGGCCGATGCGAGGCCAAGAGGTATTGCCGATGGCAGCCTGGTACGTGTCTTCAACTCGCGTGGAGAACTGCGCATGACGGCGCGAGTGGATGGTGCGGTGCAAGCAGGAGTGGTGTCGGCCAGGTTGAATTGGGCGAAATTTGGAGCGGAAAAGAAAAACATCAACGTTCTGACTTCGGAAAAACTTACAGACATAGGCAACTCTGCCACGTTTTATTCCGTCCTTGTTGAGGTGGAGCTCGTTCAACCGCTTTCTTGAGGGCAAATCAACACGCAGTTTGGACGGTCTCCAGCGGTCTACCGTATAATTGCCGTTTTCCATACTCCCGGAAGCTGAGGTAGTAAGCGATTCTTCGCGTGCTTAAGGACAAGTCTGCATCGGGCGAGCAGTGTCGGCGCAGGCGGCCGTCGGGTGTGGAATCTCCTTCATTTGCTTTTGCTTGTAAGCAAACCGCGAGCTGTCTGCTGTCCTTAATAGTGTTGTTGTGCGGCGTGCTTTACGCGCAACAGGATGTCATCACCGAAATTGTGATCCACGGCAACCGCCGAATTCCCGCCGATACCATTCGTGGCCGGATTTTTACCCATGCCGGCGACATCTACGAACAGGCGGCGATCGAGCGGGATTTCAACTCGCTGTGGAATACCGGCTACTTCGAAGACATACGTTTTGAGCGCGAGCAGACCCCAAAAGGCTGGCGCATCCACATTTATGTAAAAGAGCGTCCCACGATTCGCGAGATCGACTACCTGGGCCTCAACTCGGTTTCAAAGAGCGACGTTCTGGATCGCTTTAAAACCGATAAAGTGGGCCTGTCTCCGGAGAGTCAATACGATCCGACCAAGGTCAAAAAAGCCGAAGTGGTCATTAAACAACTGCTCTCGGAGCATGGACGCCAGTTCGCGACGGTAAAGACCGAGGTCAGACCGCTTCCCCCGGCGGCGGTCAATGTCACGTTTGTGGTGAAAGAAGGGCCGAAGGTTAAGGTTGGCAAGATCCGTTTCGAAGGCAATCAGCACGTGAGCAGCCAGGCACTCAAGCGTGCCATGAAGAACCTTAAGCCGATCGGCTTACCGC
>Ga0310810_10001616_pt1 | contig 23792 bp, 22 predicted proteins | sample NCmetagenome_FD_207641 | JGI IMG/M metagenome (GOLD analysis project Ga0310810, IMG submission 207641) | Soil microbial communities from experimental microcosm in Duke University, North Carolina, United States - NC | ecosystem: Engineered > Artificial ecosystem > Soil microcosm > Unclassified ... | reverse complement strand
CCGTTACCGAGTCCATCACCGCCAGCGGCGCGAGCCTCCGCGTGCCCGGCGGGACGATCAGCGACTGGCAAGGGTGTGTTTTCATTCGCGGCATCACGCTGGATCGGCTGCTGCACCTCCTGCAGCATCCGGGGACACCGCCGCCGCAGGAAGACGTCATCTCCGCGCGCGTGCTCGGACGCAGCGACGATTCGCTGCGCCTCGCGATCCGCCTCGCGCGCCGCGCCATCGTCACCGTGACCTACGACACCGAGCACGAGATGCGGTTTCACCGGTGGACGCCGCGCCTGGCGACTGCGCGCAGCGTCGCGACGCGGATCGAAGAGGTCGGCGGCAGCGACCACGGGTTCCTGTGGCGGCTGCATTCCTATTGGATCTACGAAGAGATCGACGGCGGCGTGCTCGTGGAGCTGCAGTCGCTGACGCTCAGCCGTGACGTCCCGTCGATCATCCGGCCGATTGCCACACCGCTCGTGAATCGAATCGCGCGCGAGTCGATGACCCGGACGCTCGAGGCGCTGCAGCGGTTCTTGTTGATTAACGTGCCGGTGACGTCTCCTGTCCTGCCGGCCCAAGCGCGTCCATCTGACGAACGACTTCCAGAGCCAGATGGTCGACGAGCAGACGATGCCTCGATGCGTAGATGAATGGCCCGTCCGACGCGTAGTACCACAGTTTGATTCCGACACTCCGTTCCGGCTGCTGCGGCCATCGCAGCGAGAAGCTGTGGCCGGTCTTGTCGCCGTAGTAGCTGCCGGTCACCGTCGCAATCAGATCAGCTGAATCTGTCTCGTCACTCGCCGTCACGGAGGTGAACAGCCCGGTTTTGCCAAGATCGTCGATGAGGTTTGCACGATAGATCGGATACGACTTGCCGCGCTCGACGGCAACCCGCAACGGGAAGCGTCTCGCCTGCACCAGAGCCCGCTCCTCCGTGTTGAGCGGCACGAGCCTGCTGCCCAGAGGATCCCGGGGCGGCATGTTGACGTAATACCAGGCGGGGAACAACAGGCTGGCCACGATAGTGACGAGAGCGAGCCGACGCCAGATCAGCGCGAGCCCCAGCGTGATGACAAAGACCGCCGGAGCGCCGAGAAACGCCAGAAGGGGACCTTGATGGGCTCCCGGGCCGCCGATGATCAGCGGCGTTAAGAACATGACGACGAAGGCCAGAGTGGCCGCGCTGGACGCCCAGGCCAGGGCAACACGGATGCGACGCATGGCTCCGGATCCCTGGACGCGTGGCTGCTCGCTCATGTCGGCTGAACCTCAACATGGACGCGGCGCAGCGGTGGCACGCGTGCGTACGTGGCGGCGCGCCAGAGCCACTCCAGCGGCCCGAACCGATATCGCGCCAGCCACACGCGGCTGATGATCACCTGCGCACCGAACAGCACCACCGCCGCCAGCGGATAGACGAAGGGCCGCAGTTTCAGATTGGCTCCGTAGCCGGATGAGAGGGCATCCAGTACGGCGGCCTGCATCAAGTAATTCGTGAGCGCCATACGGCCCGCGAGGCCGAAGATGGCCAGTCGCGCCGTCCATGCCGGTCTGAACGCGAGCAGCAGCACGATGGCGCCGATATACGTGAAGCACAGCCACTGATCCTGAACCAAACCCAGCCCGTATTCGATCGGCGACATGGCGCCGGGAATCGGGATCGCAGGCAGGTGCGGCAGCACCAGCCACGAGCATGCCCACGCGGCCGCACCGAACATCATCCAGCCGGCGATGACGCGGACGTGGCGCTTCGGCGCGTCGAAGATGCCGTGACGCACTGCAAGCAGACCCAGGATGAAGAGCGCGAGGTTCACGTCCGGCAGGATGTCGCGCCACGAAACGTGGAACGCTCCGGCGAACAACGACCAGCGCGCCGACAACAGGGCCAGATACGATTCCTGCCGCGCGGCGGCGTCCACGGCCCGGGAAAGCGAGGCCAGCGTCAGCGGCGGCGGCGGAGCCGCGGACGTCCACCACGCATGAATGGCCACGATCTCGGCGGCGATCGGACGCGCGGATGCCGACACCGCTGCGGCCACGAGCAACGCGCGGCTGGACCACTGGCGCATGACCAGCAGCGCCAGTCCCCAGCACGCATAGCCGAACAGGATGTGAAATCCAAACCCGATTTCGGCGACGATTCCGAACACGGCCAGCGTCGCGAGCCTGCGTACGTATATCGCCACGATCGGCGTACCTCGACGTTCGAGCCGCCGCAGCAGAATGGCGAATCCGGCGCCGAAGAGAAACGCGAACGTGCCCCAGGCCTTCTGCTCGACCAGGATCCAGACACCCCAGCCAATCAGGTCTTCGAGCCCCGTCGCCTCCGCGCGCGTCTTCTGGTGAAAGTGCACCAGGATCATGCCGAACAGCGCCAGGCCGCGCAGCACGTCGAGTGCATGCAGGCGCTCGTCGAAATCGACGGGGCGAGCGACGTCAATGCTGTTCATCGGGAGCTATCGCCACGCGCGCACATAATCGCACAGCGCGGTCCAACCCCCAACGGCTGCCGGCACAATTCAGACGCGGTAGCCGGCGACCACCTCGCGCGCCGGCGCTGCCGGCTGGATCGGCGTGCCTTGCGAGCGCACCAACTCGTGGTAGGCCGTGACGATGCGCCCGGTCACCGGACCGATGCCGCCCGCGCCAATGGTCCGATCGTCGACAGACAGCACCGGCACCACCTCCGCGCCGGTGCCGCAGATGAACGCTTCCCTCGACGTCCACACGTCGAACAGCGTGAATGGCTTCTCCTCGGCCTTGATGCCGAGCGTCGTGGCCAGCGACAGCAGCGTCTCGCGCGTGACCCCTTTCAGGTTCGTCGCGGTCGGCGGCGTCAGGAGCGCGTGGTCGGTGACGATGAAGAAGTTGTCCACGGTGGCCTCGGCGACGTAGCCCTGGCCGTCGAGCATCAGCGCTTCGTCGGCGCCGCGGTCGTTCGCCTCGATGCGCGCGAGGATGTTGTTCAGATAATTCAGCGACTTGATCGACGGGCTCGTGGCGTCCGGCGCATTCCGGCGGAATGTCGAGGTCACGACCTTGATTCCCTTTGACGCCGCCGCATACATCGTCAACTGCCGCGCGATGACGATCAGCTCTGCGCGCGGGCACTTGCGCGGATCGATGCCGAGATCGCCGGGGCCGCGCGTGACGACGAGCCGGATGTAGCCGTCGTGGATGCCGTTGCGCCGGCAGGTTTCGACCACGAGCTCGCAGACTTCGGCATGAGAGTGAGGGATCTCGAGCCGGATGGCCTTGGCGGAGTCGAACAGCCGGTCGATGTGGCGTTCGAGCTTGAACACGCGCCCGTTGTAGGCGCGGATGCCCTCGAAGATGCCGTCCCCGTAGAGCAGGCCATGGTCGAAGACGCTGATGGAGGCCTCGGCGGCGGTGCGCCAGGCGCCGCTGACGTAGACGAGACCGTCGGTCGGACGCGCGACGGACGGCGGCGGGGTCTTGATTGGACTGGTTTCAGATGACATAGTGCAGCCATGATGCCTAAGGCTGCAGCTCGTCAAGCAGGCCAATCAGTGATTGGGCTGTTTCGCGCCCTCGGTGTCGACGCCAACGCGCTGCCGCGAAAACGCCCGCTCTATCGCACGATTGTCTCGCTGCTCGAGAGCGGCATCGCGCGTGGCGCCGTGCCGCCTGGCCAGCAGCTGCCGCCCGAGCGCGATCTCGCCTCGGCGCTCACGATCAGCCGCGCCACCGTCGTCAGCGTCTATCGCGACCTGGAGGCCCGCGGGCTCGTGCGCCGCTACGTCGGGCGCGGCACGTTCGTCTCGGCGACGCCCGATGCGGCGAGCGCGCCGTTCGCGTGGCGCGGCAAGATCGCGGCGTCCGCCTTACAGGCGACCGAGACGACCGTGCGCGATCTCGTGCGCGCGGCCGCCGATCCGCACCTGATTTCCGTGGCGGCCGGCGTGCCCGCGCTCGACTGCTTTCCGACCGACGCGTTTCAGCGGGCGATGACGCGCGTGCTCGCGACCCAGGCCGATGCGGCGTGGCGCCACGGGCCGACCGAAGGGTTGCAGCCGTTCCGCGCGGCGCTCGCCCACCGTTTCGGCGGTGAGCCCGAGCACATCCTGGTTCTCGCCGGCGCCCAACAGGGCCTCGATCTGCTGGCGCGCTGCCTGATCGATCCTGGCGATGCGGTGGTCATCGATCGTCCGGGCTACCTGGGCGCGATCCAGACGTTTCGCAACGCCGGCGCACGGCTGGTCGGCTGGGACATTACGCGCGCCGACACCGACGAGCTCGAAGAACTGCTCCTGCGCTACCGGCCGAAGCTGATTTACACGAACCCGACACACCAGAACCCGACCGGCGTCAACCTGCCGATCCGCACGCGGCGCGAGATGCTGGAGCTTGCCGCGCGCTATCGCGTGCCGATCGTCGAGGACGATACCTATCGCGACCTCGCGCTCACGGGCCCGCCGCCTCCACCCTCGCTCTTCACGCTGGACGAGGCGCACACCGTCGTCATCCGCATCAACAGCTTCTCGAAGATGCTCGCGCCGGGGCTGCGCCTCGGCTGGATCAGCGCGGTGCGGCCGATCGTCGATCAGCTGGCGCTCATCAAGCAGCAGGTCGATCCGCACACGCAGAACCTGTCACAGATGGTGATCTGCGAGCTGGTGGAGCAGGGGGTCTTCGACCGCCACCTCTCGACGCTCAAATCCGAGCATCGGCGCCGGCGCGACGCGATGGTGCAGGCGCTGCGTCAGCACGTGCCCGCCGGCCACCTGCGGTTCGCTGTGCCCGATGGCGGCATGTATCTCTGGTGCGAGCTGCCGCCGGCGATTCGGGCGCGGGCGGTGCAGGATCACGCGCTGCGGGAGTCGGTCATGCTCCTGACGGGCGATCCGTTCTATGTCGATCAGGGCGGCGACCACCAGTTACGGATCTGCTACACGTCGCAGCCAGCGAGCCGTGCCGTCCAGATTGCCAGGACGCTTGCCCGCAGCCTCGCCGCAGCCGCAAAGGAAGGCGCGATCGCGCCGGCGGCGCTGCGGATGGTCTGAAAAAGCCTATAGAATCGCCGCATGCGAGTCGTCAACCGCACCGCCGTCACCATTACGGGTGCGCAGCCGTTCATCGACTGGATGCGCGACACCGATGCAGACTTCAACCGGGGCGCGATCACCGTGCCGCGCGCGAAAGCATACGGATCGGCGTTCCTCCTGCCCGAGTTCGACCTCGAGGAGGACCTGCAGGAGTGGGTCGAAGACAACGTCGCCTGGCTCTTCGATTTTCAGCTCTCGGCCTGGACCGAGGACGAAGCGACCTGGCCCGCGAACCGCGATCTCAAGACGTTCCGCGAATGGTTCCGCATCGACATCCACAGCGTCGTGGTCGACGTCGCCGACGATGAGATCGAAGGAGAAGAGCTCTGATGCTGCTGCACCTCGTGAGCTTCAAATACAAAGCGGAGGTGGACGACGCCGCGCGCGCCCGGCACCGCCAGGGGCTCGCAGCCTTGCACACGTTAGACGGCGTCATCGACCTGAAGGTTGGCGAGGACGTCGTGCGCTCGCAGCGGTCGTACGATACGGGCCTCTCCGTCACATTCGCCGATCGCGCCGCGCTCGACGCGTATCAAGCACACGATCGGCACGTGCGAGTCGTGCAGTTTGCCGCCGGCCTCTGTGAGCACGTCGTCGCGGTCGATTTCGAGATTTAGTACCGCCCGTTCTTCCCGGTTTCGCGACTCGCGATCGTCCGTTCTTCACGATATCGAACATCAAACTTTTGCCGGTTGCATCCGTCTATTGCAGACATGATGCTGACCGCCACGAGCGTCGCCGCCGCGCTGTTCGCATTCACCGCCTTCGCCGCACCCGCAGTATCACCTTCGGCCCTCCCGCCAATCATCATCAGCGTCACGACGGCCGGCGATCTGTCGCCGGAGTTGATCGCGCGCATCTTCAAGGAGACCGATGCGATCTGGCGGCCGGGCGGGATCACGTTCCTCTGGCGTCTCGTCACGCGCGAGGCCGTGCCGTTTGCGCGCGCCGGCGAGACCGGCCCGTACGTAGCGAACACGCTGCGACTGAATATCGGCAACGCCTCCGGGCAGCCCCGCGACGGACGGATGCCGCTGGGCTGGATCGTGTTCGACGATGTGTCCACGCCTCAGCAGGAGATCTACCTGTCGTACGCGAACGCACAGGCGGTGATGGCGGAGTCGCGCGGGGTCGTCGGTGTCATCGCGGAGATGCCGATCGTGCAACGCGAGACGCTGCTCGCGCGCGCGATGGGTCGCGCGCTGGCGCATGAGCTGGGGCACTACCTGCTTGCGTCGAAGGTGCACACCAATCGTGGCTTGATGAAGGCCATTCTCAATGCGGCGGAGCTCTTCACGTCCGATGCGAGGGGCCTGCGCATCGACCCGGCGCAGGGGCAAGCCATCGTCGCGCGGCTGCGGGGAGAACCGCTGGTCGCCAGCCGCTAGCTCCTCAAATCCTCAAATCCTCAACTTTGCAGATCCGCAGATCTGCTAGGATCCTCGCCGTCCTTCTTCCTCACGAGGTTCCTATGTTCAAGCGATATGCGGCGCTCGTCGCGCTGGCCGTCACGGTGACGGTGGCGGCGCCTTCGGCGCAGAAACCGGCGCCAGCGTCGAAAGTCACCCAACCCAAGGATCAGTTCGGGTTCGCGATCGGCGACGACTACCGTCTCGTGAACTACACGCAGTACACCGACTACCTCAAGAAGATGCAGGCGCAGTCGGAGCGGATGATCGTCACCGACATCGGCAAGACCGAGGAAGGGCGCACCGAGGTCACCGCGATCATCACGTCGCCGGAGAACCAGCGGAAGCTGCCGATGATCAAGGCCGCCAACCGGCGCCTGGCGCTGGCCGAGAACCTGACCGACGAGCAGGCGCGCGCGCTGGCCCGCGAGAGCAAGATCGTGGTCTGGATCGACGGCGGGCTGCACGCCACCGAGGTGCTCGGCGCCCAGCAGCTGATCGAGACGATCTACCGGCTCAACACCCGGTCGGATCCCGAGACGCTGCGGATCCTCAACGACGTCGTCATCCTCTGCACCCTGGTGAACCCGGACGGCATGGAGCTGGTGTCGGACTGGTACATGCGAGAGGCGGACGAGAAGAAGCGCTCCACCAACGGCATCCCGCGGCTCTACCAGAAGTACATCGGCCACGACGACAACCGCGACTTCTACATGATGAACATGTCGGAGAGCGTGAACGCGAACAGGATGATGTACCGCGAGTGGTTCCCCGCGATCATGTACAACCACCATCAGACCGGTCCCGCGGGCGCCGTGCTGTTCGCGCCGCCGTTCCGCGATCCGTTCAACTACAACTTCGATCCGCTGATCCCGCTGGGCATCGACACCGTCGGCGCCGCCATCCACACGCGCCTGGCCGCGGAAGGAAAGCCGGGGGCCGTGATGCGGACCGGCGCGCCGTACTCCACCTGGTTCAACGGCGGCATCCGCACGACCTCGTACTTCCACAACCAGATCGGGATCCTGACCGAGACGATCGGCAACCCGACGCCGGTCGAGATTCCGTTCGTGCTCGACATGCAGCTGCCCCGCGCCGACGTGCCGAATCCGATCGCCCCGGGCATCTTCCCGTTCCGCACGGCCATCGAGTACTCGATCACCAACAACATGGCGATTCTCGACATCGCGTCGAAGCGGCATGAAGACTTCCTCTACAACATGTACAAGATGGCGAAAAACGCCATCGACAAGGGCAACCGCGACAACTGGACGATCCACCCGAAGCGGATCGAGGCGGCGCGTCAGGCGATCGAGGCGGCCCAGGCCGGCGCGTCACGCGGGGCGGAGAACATCGGTCCTCGTGGTGGACGCGGCGGCGGCGGCGGCCGCGGCGGCGCGCCGATCGCGATCTATAACGACGTGCTCCACGATCCCAAGATGCGCGATCCGCGCGGGTTCATCATCCCGTCGGATCAGGTCGATTTTCTGACGGCGACCAAGTTCGTCAACACGCTGATCAAGGCGGGTGTGTTCGTGCATCGCGCGACGGCGCCCTTCACCGTCGCCGGCAAGCCGTATCCCGCCGGCTCGTACGTCGTCAAGGCGGCGCAGCCGTTCCGCGCGCATTTGATGGACATGTTCGAGCCGCAGGATCATCCGGACGACATTCCGTACCCGGGCGGCGCGCCGCGACCCCCGTACGACGTCACCGGCTACAACATCGCGTACTCGATGGGCATCAAGTTCGATCGCATCCTCGACGCGTTCGACGGCCCGTTCGAGAAGATTCCCGATCTCGCGCCGATGCCGCAGGGCAAGGTGGCGCAGGCGCCCGCCGCCGGCGGTTATCTGCTGAGCCATGAAGTGAACGACTCGTTCGTCGCCGTGAACCGGCTGCTGAAGGCGAACGAAGAAGTGTTCTGGCTGAAGTCGTCCGCGAGCGCGAACGGCAGGACCTATCCCGTCGGCACGATGTTCATCCCGGCGAAGGCGACGACGCTGCCGATTCTTCAGAAGCTGGCGGCGGACAAAGGACTGACCTTCGACGCAGTGGCCGCGCGCCCGTCGGGCGACGCGCTCAAACTGAAGCCGGTACGCATCGGCCTGTGGGATCAGTACGGCGGGTCGATGCCGTCGGGGTGGACGCGCTGGCTGTTCGAACAGTTCGAGTTCCCGTTCGACGTCGTTTTTCCGGGCACGCTGGACGCCGGTAACCTGAATGCCAAATACGACGTCCTGATCTTCGTCGACGGCGCCATTCCGCTCCGCGACGGCGGCGCCGGGGGTGGAGGCGGTGGCTTCGGCGGACAGCCGGCGGCTGAAACGATCCCGGCCGAGTTCAGAGATCGCCTCGGGCGCGTCACGGTTTCGAAAACGGTGCCTGAGCTCAAGAAGTTCGCCGAGAACGGCGGCACGATCCTGACGATCGGATCGTCGACGGTGTTGACGTATCACCTCGGGCTTCCGGTGATGAACGCGCTCGTCGAACGGGGCCCCGATGGCAGTCCGCGCGATCTGCCGCGCGAAAAATACTACATCCCGGGTTCAATCCTGGAGGCGCGCATCGACAACACCAACCCGCTCGCCTACGGCATGGGCGAGCACGCGATGGTCTTCTACGACGAGAGTCCGGCGTTCCGCCTCCGTCCGGACGCAGCGCTCAAGAACGTCAAACCGGTCGCGTGGTACGACTCGCAGACGCCACTGCGCAGCGGTTGGGCGTGGGGACAGCAGTACCTGAACGAAGCCGTGTCGATCGTAGACGCGCCGCTGGGGAAGGGGCACATCGTGCTCTTCGGCAACGAAGTGAACTGGCGCGGCCAGCCGCACGGCACCTTCAAGCTGCTGTTCAATGGCATCTACTACGGCAGCGCGACGGCGGCCGGCGCAGGCGCGCGGACGACCGACCAGCCGTAGCAGGCGATTGTGCGGCCCGCCCTTCCTCGGAGAGACCGCGAACGGTCGTGCGTGGGGTCCGGCTTCAGCCGGACCTACATAGACGATCGCGTTCGCTGTAGGTCCGCCTCAAGGCGGACCCCACGTACGACACCGATCCCGAAGGCTACTCGGACCGGATGGCGGCGATTGGATCGACCCGGGTCGCACGGCGCGCCGGCACGTACGAAGCCACCAGGGCGACGGCGATCAGCATGGCCGCGACAGCGGCGAACGTCGCCGGGTCGAGCGGACTGACACCGTAGAGCGCGCTCGCCAGCAGTCGAGTCGCGAACGCGCCCGCCACGACTCCCACAATCAGCCCCGCGGCGATGAGCGCCAGGGCGCTGCGCAGCACGAGTCCGAGCACCTCCGCTGGACGCGCGCCGAGGGCCAGACGAATCCCGAACTCACGCGTGCGCTGCGCGACGCCGTACGCCATGACGCCATACAGGCCAATCGCTGTCAGCGTGAGTCCGACGGCCGCGAACAAGGCGAGGAGCAGCGTCTGGAACCTCGGCGTCGCTACAGAAGTCGCCACGTACTCGTCCATCGTCCTCACGTCGTAGAGCGCCAGCTCCGGGTCCTTTCGCGCAAGCGTTCTGCGGATGTCCTCGACGATCCCGGTGGTGTTGTTCGTGCGGACCACGAGCGAGAGCGGCGAGATCAACCCTTGCGCATACGGGACGAAATAAGCCGGCCTGCTTTCCTCGCTGAGCCTTTGATGCCTGATGTCGCCGACCACGCCGACGATCTCACGCCATGGCATTTCTTTCTCCGTCGTCGACAGTCCGGGTTTGATGCGTTGTCCGAGGGGATTCGCGTCGCCGAAATACTGGCGCGCGAAGCGTTCGTTGACGATGACCACCCTCGGCGCGACGTCGCTGTCGGCATCCGAGAATTCGCGCCCACGGAGGAGCGGAACGTGCAGAGTCCGGAAGTAGCCTGGGCTGACCATGCCGAAGTCGGCGCTGAGGCGCTCTGACTGCGGCCGCTGGACGCCGGACTGCTGGAAGCTAATCGAGTAACGTGAGCCGCTCAGCGGCAGCGGCGCCGTTGCCGCCGCGCTGTCGACGCCGGGCAGCGCGCGCAGGTCCAACAGCACGTCGTCGTAGAACAGGATCTGTTTCAGATATGGATACCGGCTGTCCGGAAGCCTGAACGTAGCGGTGACGAGATGCTGCGATTCGAAGCCGGGCGCCGTGCGCAGCAGGCGATCGAAACTACGCAACAGAAGACCCGCGCCAACCAGCAATACGACGCCGACGGCCGTCTCGACGATGACGAGCGCTCCGCGAAGACGCCGCTGCCCGCGGCCCTGCGTCGCGCGTGCAGTCGCGGCGCCGCCGATCCCGGAATCCGTTCGCGCCGTCTGAAACGCCGGGACGAGGCCGAAGATCAGCGCGCTGATTCCGCCCATGATGGCGGTGAACGCGACGACCACGCCATCGATCGTCACCTGGTCGAGTCCGCGCACCGTCACGGGCGCAAGACGTACAAGCAGCGCGATCGATCCGTACGCGAGCGCCAGACCGCATCCGGTACCGAGCGTTGCCAGCACCAGGCTCTCTGTAAGAAGCTGCCGGACGAGACGCCGTTGTGGCGCCCCCAGCGCTGTCCGCAGCGCCATCTCCCGTCCGCGGCCCGCGCCGCGCGCGAGCAGCAGGTTGGCGAGGTTTACGCACGCGATCAACAGGACGCAGCCCACTGCAGCCAGCAAGACGAGCAGCGATTGCCTGGTGTCGCCGACCAGCCGATCGAGTTCGGAGGCGACGCGCACGCCCCGATTGCCGCTGTCGTCCGGATGCGCGCGAGCGAGGCCCGCGGCGATGACTTCGAGCTCCGCCTGCGCAGACGCGATGGATGCGGTGGCGCGCAGCCTGCCGATTACCCTGATGAAATGCGCCCCGCGCTCCGCCGTCATGGGGCTGTCGGCGGGGTTGTCGACCCGCGCGTCCTCGGCGTTCGTGATCCAGATCTGCGCCGCCGGCACGCTGACCGGGAAATGAAATGCCGGCGGCATCACGCCGACGATCGTAAAGCGCCGCGAGTTGAGCGTCACGGCGCGACCGACGATGTCCGGCGCCGCCGCGAACTGCGACCGCCAGATCGAGTCGCTGATCAGGGCGACGTCGGCGCCGGCGCGCTCCTCGTTGATCCGAAAGTCCCGGCCGAGCGCCGGCTTCACGCCGAGCGTCGACAGCAAGTCGGACGTCACCACCGCGCCCGGGACGTGGAACGCACGGCCGCCATCGACCAGCGTGAATCCGGTTTCCCGATACGCCGACAGATGCTCGAATGTACGCGCGGACGATCGCCAGTCGAAGAAATCGGGCCACGACGCCGAGCCGGACGCGCCGGCGGTGGCGCGCAGGTCGATGCTGGCGACGGCGGCGAGGCGCTCGGGGAACGGAAACGGCAGCGGCCGCAGCAGCACCGCATTGATGACGCTGAACATCGCGCTGTTCGCGCCGGTGCCGAGAGCGAGTGTCAGTACGGCGACGACGGTGAACCCGGGCGCTTTGCCCAGCGTGCGACACGCGAAGCGGACATCGCGGGCGAGATCCTCCAGCCAGGCGAAGCCGCGCTGATCACGTTGCGCTTCCATGGCTTGCGCGACGGCTCCGACGCGAAGTCTGGCGATCCGCACGGCGCTGCCTTCCGGTGTTCCGCGCCGCCGCTCCTCGTCCGCCGCCAGCTCGAGATGGGCTGTCAGCTCGTCTTCCAGATCCCGATCGCTCCGGGTTCGGCGGCACGTGGCCCACAGCCGGCGGGCCCACTCGCGGGGTGTCATGGCGCCTCGTTCAGCAGCGAGTGCATGATGGACGCCGTGCGCGTCCACTCGGCCTTCTCGGCCGCCAACTGCCGGCGTCCGGCGGCGGTGATCGCGTAAAACCGCGCCTTCCGGTTGTTCTCGGTCACGCCCCATTTCCCGCGCACGAGTCCACGCTGTTCCAGCCGCATCAGTCCCGGATACAGCGTCCCCATGGTGAGTTGAATCGCACCGTTGGAGACCTGCTCGAGCCGGGCTGCAATCGCATAGCCGTGCACCGGTCCGAGCGTCGTCAGCGTTTGCAGCACCATGATGTCCAGCGTGCCCTGCAGAATATCGGCCTTGCCCGAGTCTCTATTGGACATACGAATAGAGTGTCGCTTTGTTCCATTTGAATGTCAAATACGACAGACTGTCCGCGTCGGGTCGTCGGCGAGGGTGTGTGTGGCGACTTGACATGCCCCGACTCGTGCGTGACATCGCGGATCTGGCCTGAAACGTCGCCCGCTCCGAGCCGTTCACGACGCGCTCTAGGGCTTGGGCACCAGTTCCGGCGACGGGATGAAGTTGTACAGGTGGCGGCCGACGATTTCCTGAATGACGACGTCCGGATGCTCCTGCAGCACGACCTGGGCGTCGAAGTCGTTCTGCCACAGATAGACGGCGCGGCTGAAGTGCTCGGACAGGAACGGCACCAGCCGTGACGCGAACGAGTCCCTGAAGATCACCGCACGCGGCAGCGAGCGGTCGGCGATCTCGGTCACGAGGCGTCCCAGCTCGTCGGTCGGGTTCGCGCCGCCCGGCTCGACCACGCGCGCGCGACGGGGCCGCTTCGGCACCAGCGTCATGTCGACTTCACGCATCACGCGGGTCAGCCCCATCATCCCGGCCAGGTCGAGCCCTTCGACGGTGCGATCGACCGGCGTGAAGTCCTCGCGCGTCCACGCCGGCGGCGTCGACGGTACCCGCGCGCGGACAGTGTTGATGATTTGCTGGTAGGCGACGAGGGCGCCCCGGTCGTTCCAGTGCGTGTCGGTCTGCTGATATACGCGCTCGCGCGACTTCGCGTCGAATTCGACGGGGCGCACGTCCACGGCGAGACCGGTGTCCTGCACGGCGGTGAACAACTGGTCGGCGCGCGACAGATCGCCGGTGCGCGCGAGAGCGGCGGGCATCTCCTCGCCGTAGATCACGTGCTTGTCGGGCGCGATGGTGAAGACGTAGGCGATGCCACGGGCGCCCAGCCACTCGCGGGCCCGCAGGATCGCCGCGCGCCAGTTGGCCAGCGCCTCACCGGTCATCGGCTCGACGTTGGCGTAGTCCTCGATCGACTTGTCGTCGCCGTAAAAGAACCAGCCGTGCTCGCCTTTCACGACCGCCGCGGACGGCGATACGCCCAACCCGAACAGCCGGCTTTCCCCGTACCAGCGCACCAGCCGCGATCGGAAGCCGAAGTGATCGTCGAACCAGCCGCTGAACGCGGCTGGCAGCGCGCTGAGAGACGCCAGCGATCCGTCGACGTGAGGGAATGGCGCGAGCTCGCGATTCTCCGCCCCCGGATCTCCGCCGTCCACGCCGGCAAGGTTCGCCGCCAGCGGCAGCGAAATCACGGCGACGAACAGCAGGGCGAGCAGGCGGTTCATCAAAACCTGAAGTAGATGAACGGATTGTAGGTTCTTGCCGCCATGCTCATGATCGACAGCACGAGCAGCGTCATCAGCACGGCCGTGTTCAGCAGCGGCACCCTCCAGCTCTTCCCATGGTCTATCCGCGCCGCCAGTGCGGGGACCCACGGCGCGGAACCGATCGCGCCCGCCACCAGGGCGAGCCACAGCTCTGGCGTGAGGTACCAGGCGACGGTATAGACCGTGGGCGCCGCGTCGGTGAGGCCGGCCATCGCCCGGAAGAATGCGATGGCGCCTGGGAGCGTCTCCGCCCGGAAAAACACCCAGCCGCTCATCACGACCAGCAGCGTGTAGACGTGCGGCCAAATCGGCCACGACAGGACACCCGAATTGGGTAATCGGGTAATCGGGTGATCGGGTGATTGGTTGCGCGAATGACGGAGCCGCTCGATGACGAGAAACGATCCGTGCCACAGACCCCAGATGACGAAATTCCAGCTCGCGCCGTGCCACAAGCCGCAGAGGAAGAACACGGTCACGAGGTTGGTGTAGCGTCGCGCCGGACTGACGCGGTTGCCGCCGAGCGGGATGTAGAGATAATCGCGGAACCACGTCGACAGCGAGATGTGCCACCGGCGCCAGAACGCCGTCACGCTGGTCGCGACGTACGGCCAGCGGAAGTTCTCCGGGAAGCGGAACCCGAACATGCGTCCGAGGCCGATGGCCATGTCCGAGTAGCCGGAAAAATCGAAATAGATCTGCACCGTGTAGCAGACGATGCCGAGCCAGGCGTGAGCGGCGGAGAGCTCGGCAGGCGGCATCGCGAAAATCCGGTCCGCGGGCCCGGCCACCACGTTCGCGATCAGGACTTTCTTGGCGAGGCCGATCACGAACCGGCGCACGCCGTACGCGAAGTCGTCGAGGGCCACGGTCCGCCGCGCGAGCTGATCGGCGATGTCGCGGTAGCGGATGATCGGCCCGGCGATCAGCTGCGGAAAAAGCAGCAGGTAGAGCGCCGCGTGCACCGGGCTCTTTTGCGCGGTCGCGTCGCGGCGCGAGACGTCGATGACGTACGAGATCGCGTGAAAGGTGAAAAAGGAGATACCGATCGGCAGCAGCACGCGAGGCACGGCGATCGGCGCGACGTGCGCGACCTGCAGCAGGGCGTTGACGTTGTCGGCGATAAAGTTGGCGTACTTGAAAACGCCGAGCACGACCAGGTTCACGGTGACCGCGAATGCCAGCCGTCGCGACGCCGCCGGCGTGCCGTGGACGGCGTCGACGGCGATGGCCATCCAGTAGTTGAACGCAATGGAGGCGAGCATCAGCCAGGTGAACGCGCCGCCGCCCTTCGCGTAGAAGATGATGCTTGCCGCCAGCAGCAGCCAGTTGCCGTAGGCGGCGTGCTCGCGCGAGCCCCGGATGAAATAGAGACCGAGGAGGAGCGGGAGGAAGAGGAATAGAAATGTCGGCTCGGTGAACAGCAAAGGGCTGAGGGCTTAGGGCTGAGGGCTGGCTGAGGGCTTGGCCGTGAAGATCAGGATGTGCTGGCGGGGGAGCGCTTCATCCACCTTCGTCAGCGTGAATCCTTCGGCTTCCACCTCCATCTTTGCTTCCGCGACGCTCATCTTGTGTTCGGGTTTGATCGGCACGGTCGGATCTTCCTTGCGGTACTCGAGGAGCACGAGACGTCCGCCGGGCTTGAGCGCCTCGAGGAGGTGACGCAGCATCGCCTGCGGCTGGGAGAGTTCGTGGTACACGTCGACCATGAGCGCCAGGTCCACCGACGCCGGTGGCAGCTTCGGATCGTCGAACGTGCCCTCGATCAGCGTGACGTTGGTGATCTTGCTGTTGCTCAGCCGCCGCGCCAGGATGTTGAGCATCTGCGGCTGCACGTCGTTGGCGAAGACCCGGCCGGTCGGTCCCACGCGCGCCGCCAGCCTCACGGTCATGAAGCCCGATCCGGCGCCGATGTCGGCGACCGATGCGCCCTTCGGAATCTTCAGCACGTTGAGCGCGACGTCCGGCGCCTCTTCCTCATCGCGCTCGCCGCGCTCGAGCCACGGCGCGCCCTGATAGCCCATCACCGGCGCATAACGCCGTCCGCTGACCGGGTGGACGCCGGGCTGCTGTGCCGCGAGACCGGCGACGAGAGCGAGCGCGATCAGGCCGCCTGAGATGGCCTTCGTGCGTGAGCGCATGCCGCTAGGATATCAGCGAATCGACGCGCGCCCGACGTTGTATGTCACCTCCTGAAGGTCGAATTCGCCGTACGTGAAAGCGCCGGAGGGCGGCGTCCATCGCGCTTCGCCATGCGCGGCGAGGCGGATTGCGCCGAATCGGCGGTAATCGCTCACAGGGGTCGAAAACGGGAGGCGCGTGAACACCTTGCCGTCGGGTGAGGACCGCGACCGATCGTCGGACGTGAATGTGGTCAACAGGCCATCGTCGCCGAAGCACAACGTCGCCGAGATCGTGTGGGCGCCGCAGGAAAAGCGCGCCCGCGCAGTCCGTTCGTCAACCGTGTCCCATGCAATCGAGGGATCGATCAGCGTCGCGGGCGCGAGCAGGCACATGTCGTTGAAGAGCGTCACTGTCTCGGATCGATCCATGTCCTCGCCGTGCGCATCGACCAGCGTCATCGCGCCGGCCACCTTCACCTGCATCGTCGCGCGTCCGCCGACGAGCCGGTGGAAGGCTTCGACCGGAACGCCGAACATGCGCGCCCGCATGAGGAAGAAGCGCGCGGGCGGATCGGCGACGCTCAACTGATCGGCTTCGAACGGCATCCAGCGGGCGTCGGGCGCGCTGCGAATCCGGCCACGGAAACGGAGCCGATAGTTCCACACCGTCGGTTGGCCGATCACGCCGACTTCGCGCAGGTAACGTTGTACCGGAAGCGGGCATCGCGCCAGATCCGCCTCGGTCACGACAGATGCCTCCGCGTGCCGCGCGAGAGCGTTCGCGGTGTCGCGCGCGAACCGGGCGCGGAAGCTGCGCGGTCCGCGGGTCAGGAACCAGGAGGCCGCGGCCGTCGCCGTCAGCACCAGCGCAAGGCCAATCTTCACACGTGTTCCCGCCCCGCTCGGCCTGACTCAGGCGTCGACGCGAACACGTCCGCGGGGATCTCTTTCGCCCGGACCCGCTCCGCGATTTCGCGCAAACGGCGCATCGGCACAGGACGCAGTGCCGCCATCGCCGGCGCCCGGTCGATCGTGTAGACGTGTACGCGCGACGGCTGGATTTCGTCCACGGCGCCGAGCCACTCATGGACGGCCCCCTCCGTCGTGTTATCGACGCGGCCCTGGCCGTCGCGCACGAACATCGACTGCAGCACGACCCGCGGCAGACCTCGCAAGGCGTCGACGGTCGTGCCGATCGACGTCCCCAAACCGTTGACGTAGGCGTATGTGATCGGATCGCCGGCGTCGAGCTTCATGTGGCGTTCGTCGAACAGGGTCAGCGCTCGCCGCACGCCGGGCCACGCGGCCGTCGTCGAGTTGGAGAGCACGGTCAGGCGGAGATCCGGCGCCAGCCGATCGCGGACGTCGACGAGCCGTTCGGTAATCTCTTCGAACGCCGGGTGCAGCGTCGGCTCGCCGTGTCCGGCGACCGTGATCCGGTCGATCGACTCGCAGGTTCGCGCGGCCTTGAGCAGGCGGGCCGTCACCGCCGCTCCCACTTGTGCGGCCGAGGGCCACGCCGGGCGCCGGGTTATGGGCGAGCGTTCACCGCGCGCCCATCCGTACTGACAGTAGGCGCAGTTCATGTTGCACACTTTCACGCCCGGAGGCAGGACGTTGACGCCGAGCGATCGCCCGAGCCTTCGCGAGCGCACGGGCCCATAGACGATGTGTTGCTGCAGTGACATGGCCATGATTCCGGAGCGTGCAAGTCCGCGTCCGGGCATGTTTGTTGCCCCTCCCCGCACATATCCGATCGGAATGCCGGATTCCCGTCAGCTTCAAAAGGGAGGGTCAGATGCGATCACGAATCATCGTCGGCTCGTTGCTTCTCCTCGGCGTCTTCGCGGCAGGGACCATCGCGACGAGCGGAGACGGCGTCGCGCCGCCTCGGCAATGGGGCATCGCAACGTTCACCGATCCGGTGCTCGTCACCGATCAGATCCTCATGGGGTCGTACCTGATCGTCCACGACGACGCGAAGATGGAGCGCGGCGAGGCGTGTACGTCGTTCTACCGGTTCGATCCCGCAAAGGGGCCGCAGGAACAGGTCCTGTCGTTCCATTGCACGCCGGCGGCGCGGCAAGCGGCCGACAAGCTCACGTTGACGCAGTCCGAAGCGAGATCGGCAATCGGCATCGCGCGGATTACCGAGTATCAGTTTGCCGGGGACTGTGAAGCGCACGGGATTCCAACCAGGCCGTAGGAGAGGTGGAGGGGCGCGATGGTGATCTTTGCCGATGCGATCGACGCGGACGTCCTGCGAATCCGCCATGAATTCCTGGACATGCCCGGTCTCGTCCTGACTGTCACCCAGGCGGCCAGGCTCTACGACTTGTCGACGCCGCACGCGCGGGCGATGCTCGACACGCTCGAAGCGGAGGGCTTCCTCGTCTCCGGTCCGAACGGCGTCTATCGCCGATCGGCGCCGCCGACATGCGACTGATACACTTCCGGGTGCCGGATTTCCGGCAGCGGCCGCGAGCCGGCACCCGAACCATCGGTCCATCGGTCAATCCCCGGAGCATTTGCTCGCGGTTGAGGATGGCAGCGCGGTTGCTGCGATGCGTATCAGCGAAGGAGTGGTCATGTTCAGAGTGATAGCTGGATTGACGCTGTGTGTGGGGCTGGCCGCGACGGTGGCGGCGCAGGACGCCAAGGTCGCCAAGGGCGAGAAACTGTTCGTCGATCAGAAATGCACGCTGTGCCATTCGGTCGGCGACAAAGGCAACAAGAAGGGGCCGCTCGACGGCGTCGCGACCAAGCTCAAGACCGACGAGATTCGCGAGTGGATCACCGACGCCAAGGGCATGACCGCAAAGACGAAGGCGACCAGAAAGCCGGAGATGAAGGCGTACACGCTTCCGAAGGACGACGTGGACGCGCTCGTCGCGTACCTGGCGACCTTGAAGAAATAGACGTTCGACGTTCGTGGTTCGGCTTTGGAGTTGGTGATGCACACCCTGTCCCGTGTCCTGTTCGCGACCTTCTGCCTCGTCCTCGGCGGCGCGGCGGTGGCGGACGCGGGGCAGTCCTCAGCCAAACCGCCGGCGAACGAAGACTGCCTCGCCTGCCACAGCGACCCCGACGCGAAGCGCGCCAACGGGACCCACGTTGCCGTTGACGCCCCGGCCTTCGCGGCATCCAAGCACGGGCCCATGGCCTGTGTCGACTGCCATGCGGACCTCGCCACGCTCGCCGAGTTCCCGCATCCCGATACGCTGAAGAAGGTCAACTGCGCCAGCTGTCACGACGCCGTCGGCGCGACCTATCACGACAGCATTCATGCCAGGGCGCGCGAGAAGTCCGGCCTCAACGTCGCGCCGGCGTGCGCGGACTGCCACGGCAAGCACGACATCCGCGGCAAGGACGACCTGAAAGGGCGCGTCTCGCACGCCCAGGTGCCGGCCACGTGCGGCGCCTGTCATGACGGGATCAAAACCAAGTACGACGCCGGCGTCCATGGCGCCGCGCTGAAGAGCGGCGATTCACGCGCACCGGTCTGCGCCGACTGCCACACCGCGCACGCGATCCAGCGGGCCGACACCGACGCGTCGCGCCTCCGCGCGACCGCCGAATGCGGCTCGTGCCACGCGTCGGTGGTCGAGTCGTTCACCCGCACGTTCCACGGCAAGGTGACCCAGCTCGGCTCCGCCCGCGCGGCCGCGTGCGCGGACTGTCACGGCGCCCACGACATCCTGCGGGCGTCGAATCCGGCGTCGACCGTGTCGCCGAAGAATCTCCAGACGACCTGCGGCAAGTGCCACCAGGGGGCCAACGCGAGCTTCGTCCAGTACGACCCCCATCCGAATCCCCGCGACTACACGCGGAGTGCGACGCTGTGGTGGGCCAACCGTTTCTACTGGCTGCTGATCCCGGGCTGCTTCGGATTCTTCGGCCTGCACAGCCTGCTCTGGTTCTGGCGTTCGAGGAAAGAGGCGCGCACGCCCAAGGACGGGTCGCGATGATCAACGCCACGCTGGAGCGGCCGACCATTGAACGCCACCCGGCGGAAGGCGCGATCGCGCCGTCGCCGCCGCTGCACATCCGCCGCTTCGACGGCCCGACGCGGGCGCTGCACATCGTGATCATGACGACGTTTCTCGGCCTGTCGGCGACGGGACTGCCGCTCCTGTTCAGCGAGGCGTCGTGGAGCCGGGTGCTCGCCGCGCTGTTCGGCGGTTTCCACGGCGCGGGACTCGTCCATCGGTTCTTCGGCGCTGCGCTGCTGCTCGCCGTCGTCTGGCACGTGGCGAACGTGTGCTGGCGCGCCTTCGTGCGCGGAGAGCGCGGGCTCTTCTGGGGGCCGACGTCGATGGTGCCGCAGCCGCGCGACGTCGTGCAGCTGTTCCAGCAGATCCGATGGTTCGTCGGCGCCGGCCCGCGCCCTCGCTTCGAGCATTTTGCCTACTGGGAGAAATTCGACTACTGGGCCGTGCTCTGGGGGACGGCGCTGATGGGCGCGGCGGGGCTGGTGCTCTGGTTTCCGGTCGCCGCGTCGCGCGTGCTGCCCGGCTGGATGTTCAACGTCGCGCTCTTCGTCCACGGCGCCGAAGCGACGCTCGCGATCGGCTTCATCTTCGTCATCCACTTCTTCAACGGCCACCTGCGGCCCGGCAAGTTCCCCATGGATCTCGTGATCTTCACCGGGTCGGTGAACGGCCACGAGCTCCGGGAAGAGCGCGCGGCTGAATACGCGCGGCTCGAGCAGACCGGTGCGCTCCAGGGCATGACCGTCCCGCCGCCGTCGGCCGCGCTGTGCAATCGGGGACATCTCATTGGCACGATCGGCCTTACGCTGGGCCTCGGTCTGGTCGCGCTCATTCTGTACGCTATTCTTCGCTGACCCGGAGACTCTCTGTGGCCAAAGACGCCGGCATGGTTCGAACTGTGCGCTTGATCCGGAGCCCGCTCTCGATCGTGGGCATGGTGCTGACGACGATCAGCGCGGTCGTGTTCCTGGTCGTGTTCTTCGCCGACCTGTTCGGCATGCACTCCAACCCGTACATCGGGATCGTCTTCTTCCTGATCCTTCCCGGCATCTTCGTCTTCGGACTGATCCTGATTCCGCTGGGCGCCTGGATCGAGCGCCGCCGCCGGGAGGCCGGCCGGAAGCCGTCGGAGCTGAACTGGCCGCGCATCGACTTCAATAACGCCGACCATCGCCGCGCCGCGATCGCCATCTTCACCCTCACGATGGTCAACATCGTCATCGTCTCGCTGGCGGCGTATCGGGGCGTGGAGTACATGGACTCGGTTCAGTTCTGCGGACAGGCCTGCCACAGCGTGATGAAGCCGGAAGCGACGGCGCACGCCGACGGCCCGCACGCCCGGGTCACCTGCGTCGAGTGCCACATCGGGTCCGGCGCGACGTGGTTCGCCAAGTCGAAACTGTCGGGCACGCGCCAGCTGCTGGCGGTGAGCTTCCACACCTACTCGCGCCCGATTCCGTCGCCGGTGCAGAACCTGCGGCCGGCGCGCGACACCTGCGAGCAATGCCACTGGCCCGCCAAATTCCACGGCGACAAGGTCCTCCGTGTCGCCGAGTATGGCGACGACGAGAAGAACACCGAGTCGGTGACGACGCTGCAGATGCACGTGGGGGGCGGCGTCGAGCGGACCGGCGCCGCGTCGGGCATCCACTGGCACGCCGACGCGGCCAACGAGATCGACTACATCTCGACCGACGACAAGCGCCAGGTGATCCCGTACGTACGGGTGAAAGATCGCACCGGCGCGGTGCGCGAATACACCGCCGAAGGGGTTACCCCGGATCAACTGGCGAAAGGCGAGCGGCGGCGCATGGACTGCATGGACTGCCACAACCGGCCGAGCCACCAGATGGCGGGGACGGCGGAGCGTGCGGTCAACGCCGCGATCGCCCGTGCCGACATCCCATCGACGCTGCCGTTCGCCCGGCGCGAGGCGGTCAAGGTGCTGAAGGCCACTTATCCGACCGAGGACGCGGCGACCGAGGCGATCGCCAAGAACCTGCGCGACTTCTATCGCGGCTCGTACCAGGCGATCTACATGTCGCGGCGCCAGGACGTCGAAAAAGCCGTGACCGGCACCCAGCAGGTCTACCGCCGCAACGTGTTTCCCGAGATGAACGTCCAGTTCGGCACCTATCCGAACAACGTCGGCCACATGGACTTCCCGGGATGCTTCCGCTGCCACGACGACAACCACAAGTCGAAGGACGGCAAGGCGATCAGCCAGGACTGCGATACCTGCCACAAGATCGAATAGTTGGCCCGTTGGTCGTTAGTCATTAGTCATTAGTCAGGGGTCGTCGACGAGGGGACTTTTCCGCAGTGAGCGCGGGCAAGTCCCCAGTGCTTCGTACGGGTGTCTCATTTGGTACATATCCAGTCCAGATGATCGTGCCAGCATCGTCGGGCACCTGACTTGCAGCCCACGGGGGCGAAGGCCGGCACGGCGCCGGACTCTCGGCAGCACTCATACGGGAGCATGAAGATCATGAGACTACGCAGTGACGGTTTTCCGGCAACGACGCTGGTGACCGCGCTCGCGATCGCCTGGGCGATGGGCATCGGGCTCATCGCGGCACGGGCGCCGACGGGCAGCACCACCTCCGCGGCCCAGGCCGCGACCACGATCCCGGCCGCGACCACGACTCCGGCGCGCGCGGCCGCGTCCGCGCCCGCTCCGGCGGCGGCACAGGCCACCGGTTTCGTCGGCGACGAGACCTGCTCCACGTGCCACGAGCCGGAAGGCAAGGGTCTGCATGCCACGCTGCACGGCAAGGCGCAGAACACGCGCACCCCGGCGGCCAAGACCGGCCAGAGCTGCGAGACCTGCCACGGCCCCGGCCAGGCGCACGTCGACACCGGCGACAAGGCCAAGATCAAGCGGTTCAACGCGATGTCCGCCAAGGACGTCAACGCGACCTGTTTGACCTGCCACAGCAAGGGGTCGCACGCGCAGTGGAACGGCGGCATGCACGACGCCCGCAACGTCTCCTGCGCCAGCTGCCACAGCGTTCACAACCCGAAGTCCGAACGGGCGCAGCTGAAAACGGTGACGGCGGTCCAGACCTGCGAGACCTGCCACAAGCAGGAAGCGATGAAGGTCAAGAAGTCGGGGCACATGCCGGTCCGCGAAGGCAAGATGGACTGCACCACCTGCCACACGCCGCACGGCTCGACCAACGTGCGCATGCTCAAGGTAGGGAACACCATCAACGAGACGTGCGCGAGCTGCCACGCCGAGAAGCGCGGACCGTTCCTGCACGATCACGCCGCCGGCCGCGAGAGCTGCGCCAGCTGCCACGATCCACACGGCTCCAACAACGACCGCATGCTCGTCGCCAAGGATCCGATGCTCTGCCAGCGCTGCCACGTGAGCAGCCGGCACCCGGCGACGATCTATGACGGCACGCAGATCGCGGCCGCCAGCAACCGCGCAGTCGGACGCAGCTGCGTCAACTGCCACTCGCAAATCCACGGGTCGAACCACCCCGCGGGCGAAAAGTTCCTTCGGTAACCGGCAGGAGGATGTGATGCGCACCACACGAATCAGCATGGTTGCCGCGCTCCTGCTCGTCGCCGCGGGGGCGGCGGCACAGGACGCGGCAAAAGAGCCCACCAAGACCGAAGCGGTGCAGAAAGACGTCTCGACGGCGTCGGCGCCGGCCGACGTCGAGATTCCCCTGGTCAACCAGATCGACATCGGCGTCCGCGGCACGTCGTTCGGTTCCGGATCGGACACGGCGCGGTTCCAGCGCTACCGCGACGTGCGCGACGGCGGCACGCTCGACCGGTTCCGCATGTCCAAGGA
>Ga0310810_10001615_pt1 | contig 23794 bp, 25 predicted proteins | sample NCmetagenome_FD_207641 | JGI IMG/M metagenome (GOLD analysis project Ga0310810, IMG submission 207641) | Soil microbial communities from experimental microcosm in Duke University, North Carolina, United States - NC | ecosystem: Engineered > Artificial ecosystem > Soil microcosm > Unclassified ... | reverse complement strand
CCCTGTATGTGATACTAAGCGGTAGTGTGTCGATTGAGAGAAATGGTAGTACGCTTCGTGAGCTTAAGGAAAAAGAAGCCTTTGGCACTCTGGAGGTTCTTGATTTCCACCCTCGCGCTGGAACCACCAAAGCAATCGATTCGGTTCGCGCCCTCACGCTTAACGGCCAACAATTTTATGAACTTCTATCGGTTGACATCGAAATGGTTCAGGCGGTTTTCCGGACCTTATGCGATATCGTTCGGAGGCTTCTGAAGTTGGTGCCGTGACACATTCGTCGACGACGGCGGAATCAGCGCACAGCTACCGACCAAAATAAAACCATTTTCAAATTGACTTGATAATAGTTAGACGCAACCAGTGAGGCATTGAACGGAGCAATTGAAACCATTGAACCGCTGCGGTTGCTAGAAAAGCATTCGGCATAGTCATTGCTCATTTAATAGTCAGTGAAGCAACAGACAACAGGGAAGAAACCGAACCGCGCTCTTAGAATTGCCGGTCGAATATCATCTTGGCCCGTTTAGAGGAATATGCATTTCTGGCACGGCGACGACGGCACTCCGACTCTCTTTTCACAATCACCGTGGCTTTCACCAGATCGTTGTGGCCACAAGAATTTCCATCTAAGCTGAGAGAACCGTGACGGGAGAATACATTTTCTCACTTCGGAAGGAGTCCGCTCATGAGCATTAAACTGAATCATACAATCATTGCGGCACATGATCACAAAGCCTCGGCGATATTTTTGGCAGAACTCTTCGGCCTGCCGGCGCCAGCAATGATGGGGCCATTTGCCGCTGTGCAAATAGGCGATACATCGCTCGACTACATGGATGTCAGAGAATATCGCGGCACCGAGGACGCGGAAATCGCCTCGCAGCACTATGCGTTTCTCGTTACCGAGGAAGAATTCGATGCAATTTTCGGTCGCATTCGCGCGCGGCGGCTCGCTTACTGGGCGGATCCTTACCGGCGCGAGCGCGATCGTATCAATCAGTGGGACGGAGGCCGCGGCGTCTATTTCGAAGATTTTAACGGGCATTTGCTGGAAATCATCACCCGGCCCTACGGCAGCGGCGGTACGACGACAAGCCAAGTTCATCCTCTGTTTGCCGCGGAACGGGAAGCCCAAAAGGCATGATCACCTATTTACTGAGACAAAACGGGTTAAATAAGTGAGTCGTTCCGAGGACGGAAGGGAACGACGATGGAAGAGAAGCAGGAGGCCGACCCCGAAGCAAACGTTTAAGACTTTAAAGACATCGAGCGTTGCAAAACGATCAAACAGAAATTAGCGAGGCACCAGGCTATCAGTTAAGCGATGAAGATGTCGGCTGAAACGCGCTCGCCAAGTGACATGTTCTCACGTGCTGTCGATGAAGGAATGACTGAATTAGCCGGCGACTTAAGGGCATGCCGCCTCCAGTCTATTGATAGCGATCGAACAAATCACCCGGCACGAGGATTAACTCTCTTGGCGCGTCTAAATAGATGATCTGCACGTGAATTTTTCAATCAGGCGATCGATGGCGTAATTCAGAACAACCCGAAGGCAAGAGCAAATCCAAAGGCGCTGGCGCAATTGGACGGCTACAAGAGGCCGCTGGTGAGTTCTCTATCGGGATCTTCAGCGGTTTGGGATGGAAAGAGTTGCGCAGATGGAATCGCTTCCGGAAATTATCGCTGAAATGACAGACACTGCCGAGACAGGCTAGAAAACCGCCCATAGCGTCGGTAAAGCTATTGTTTTGGCCACCCACGCTGCCATTTGCATTGACCGGACGACAGATAATCTTTGGACTGGCAACGCTCAAGACATGCCGTGTTAACGATAGCTTCTGTCCCGGTGTAAACGTAGTCCCCTTTCTCACTTTTCCGGAATATCTCCCAGGGTCCGCCATGATTGCCCCAGATTGAAATTTCTGAAAGAGCGATTCCGTCAAACCCATCTGTTGTCCTGGTTAGAATGCAGCGGAAAAGATACGTGTCACGGGTGCCGTGAATGAAATAGTCGTCACCCCAAGGATATTCTTGGTTAACGAACGCCTTGAGTGGGTTGTTGGTTCGAAATTGCTCACCTTGCGCGCTATCAGCAATCAGTATCGTCAGCACACAAACTCCAACTCGGAAAAGTCTCGCGTGAACCCCATGCCGCATAAGTGTTTGGAGTATTCTATACAAAACCCTTGTGATGTCTCTTTTCATCCCACCACTCCCGCAACGCCGATGTGTTGCAGGCGATCATTCCTCGCCCCAGGATCACCGGCGCTTTCGGATCTTTCTTCACTGATTCCCTGAAAAAGCTCCCGCTGATGTGCAGTTGCGCAGGCGCTTCGGGAGCAATACAAGTCGTATCCCGGATGTTCCTTTTTTCAGCCGATCGACCAATCCACTGATTCCGTAGGAAAATACCTGGGTTGTTCTTTCCTGAAATTTGGATCAGAACGCATCCATCCGCACCATGCATATCCACCTTGCCGGTGTGTCTAGAAACTCCGGCTCATAGATTAGAGCGGCACCGCATTTGTCGTTTTGACAGCGTGGCATCGGTTCCCTCGTGCCGCCACGACGGAAAAAGAAGTTCTCCATTACTCGGCCAAAGCGATACTAAAATCAGTGAAATGCATTACGATTGGCAGAATCATCATCTAACGTCGGCATACCAGTCGTCGATCGAAAACAGTTTGCCGATGCCTCGTTCCTTTGCCAGCGCAACTGCCTTCCCACCTAAGGCGTCAAACTGTGCTCCAAAACCGACGTTGTTGCAGAAAAACGTAATCCCTTCGTCGTTGACTCGCTTACGCGCTGTTCCCAAGATCACCTCTCCCAGCTCTGGGTACTTCTCCCATTGGATAGGCCGCTTAAACGGCGCAGATCGGGCCTCGAGTTTTTCTCTCAATACCGGCGGGGCGAAGTTGAGGCCTTCATTGCATTTACCTTCTCTCATGCTGAGCACTGTGTAATCACACCGCGCAAATGTATCGTCGTCGATGTCTCTACCGGAAATAGATTGCAGGTGAACGCTAGGGGTAAGCCAGGTGCTGAAAAAAACCGGTTCGATCGTATCGGTGCATACAATGACGATGTCCACGTCCTTTGTCACTGATTCCGGATTATCCACAGCCTTGGCCGAGAGTTCTAATTGTCGTGTCACATCGGCGGCGAATTTCTCTCGGTTTTCCTTCGTGGGGCTAAAGACCTTGAGTGACTTGAGGCGGCGCACCACGCTTATGCCTTCTAGAACGCCCCGAGCCATCCTGCCGGAGCCGAGCACCCCAACGCGGCTCGCGTCTTTTCGCGCTAGATAATCTGCAGCAACACCATGAGTTCCCGCTATCCTCATCTGCTGGAGGTGGGCGTCCTGAACCACGGCTTGGAGATCAGCCGTGTCTAAATCGAAGATCAAATTGAATGCTAAGAATTTCTCATTCGCCTTTGGGACTTTGTCGTGTCGAACGGTATCGCCTATTTTAGGCCAGCTGTGGAGGTCGGGAAGTATTCTCATGCCGACGGCCCTGAAAGCTGGAATAATTCCATCGCTAGTTCGTAGCTCGACGAACGTGCCCTCCTTGCTTGTCTCGCCAAAGGTCTGGCTCCTGGTTCTTGTTACTCCGGTCCCCTCAGCCATACTGCGGTAGGTTTCCTTCATCACCTCGACAGCGGTCTGCGGCGTAATCAGTTTTTTTACATCCTCGTTGGTAAGTAAAATCGGCATCAAAAAACCCCTTTTGAGCGACAGAAGACAAACGGTTTAAATGTCCTGTTGTCTCAACCAGTCTGTATGCGTGGCAGCATTCACTCGCCTCCCGCAATGGACGCGACGAGTAAGAAACAATGCTTTATAGTAGCACCGTGATGCATGACTAGTTCTCGTCTCGCCAAGCAGATACTAGACAGCGCAACTAAAACGGCTCGACCTGGATACGTTTCCCCTCCAGACGCGTTTCGGATGTACCTGTCTCTTTGTCCTGCAAGTCACGCGTGCTGACTTTGGCGACCCCCGTGAACTCATCGGGTCCAGGACCCGGAACAATACGAATCCGAGTCTTAGTGCTTCCAATCCATTTTCCACTCTGATCGAATCGGAACGCTATGTAGGTCGCGTCAAACTCCTTACCGCCAATACGCTTCCAGGCACCATGAGCGCCGCTAAGTACCGGATGGGTATCGCCGCTCCGAAAAAAAGTGCCGTCTGAGGAAAACGTAAGGAGGTTCTTTCCCACGCCGGACGGGCGACTTGCGGTGACGATCCATGCGCCGACCAAACTTTCCCGGTCTGCCGCACTTGACCCGACCGATGCACAACCGGTGATGAGCGCCAGAATCAACGTAGTAATCAGAACCGAAATAGTCTTACACATGAGTTCTCTATTTACCTCCCAGAGCTAAACTCATGCTAATCTAATTCAGCGCGTTTTTGGATTGCAAGATAAAGTTATCGTGGGTGGCTTTGCCGATAATCTTTCTCTTGAACGCGGAACTCCGTGCCTGGAACATTCCCGGCCACACGCTGGATCGCAAAGACAATAGCCGATAGGCAAATGATGCTCGCCGGTTACCGGCTGGCAACTTTTTTGGAGCGAATGTCAGCCAGCTGATTCCGCCTCGAAAACTCCTGACCTGCCAGCGAACAAATCTGAGTCGATTTACCACTCTCAGTGCCTTTCCGTGCTCATAAAATATCGGTTTTCATTACATTTGGATTGTGGCATATCCATTGCCGATAATAGACGCGGCCATGAATCTAAAGTTCTTTTGGCTCATCACCACTATGTGTCTCGTTGCAATCCATCAAGCCGAGGCGCAGCAGGCAAAAAAAACTTACCGAATCGGCTATCTCACAAATAGTTCGGAATTCCGTAAACAATCCGAAGGAACATTTCGGCAAGCCCTGCGTGACCGAGGCTATATTGAGGAACAAAATCTCGTCATCGACTGGCGTTTTTCCAAAGGCCAGCTCGATCAGCTTCCTCAATTGGGGGCTGAATTGGTCGGCTTTAAACCGCAGTGCATAGTCACCGTCGGGGTTGCACCGACCATTGCCGTCAAGCAGGCAACTAACACGATTCCGATTGTGATGGGCAATGCGGATGATGATCCTGTTCGGCACGGTTTGGTTGCGAGTCTTAACAGGCCCGGTGGAAATGTGACAGGCTTTACAAATATTGGGTCTGAATTGGCAGGCAAACGGCTAGAAATTCTGAAGGAGATCGTTTCTCGGGCAACTCGGGTGGGCATTCTTTTCGATGCGAATGGACCGGGCGGAGTGGGTCACGTTCGTGAAAGTGAGTCTATCGCGCCAGCTTTGGGACTACGTATCGAGCGACTGGAATTGAGCAGCCCTGAAAACTTGGAAAAGACGTTCCAAGCGGCAATTACGCGGGGAGTAGAGGCTGTCATTGTAGTGAACACTGCTCTCATTGTCGGTCATAATGCGCGTATCATAAAACTTGCCGCACAAACGCGACTGCCGGCTATGTACACATCGTCCTCGTCTGTCGCTGCCGGCGGGCTAATGAGCTTTTCAGATGATCCTGGTGACAGGGCGAAGCGAGTTGCTGATTACGTGGACAAAATTCTCAAAGGCACACACCCTGCCGATTTGCCTGTCCAGCAGCCGACTAAATTCGAGCTGGTCATCAATCTCAAAACAGCCAAGCAAATCGGCCTCACGATTCCGCCCAATGTGCTGGCGCGAGCGGATCGGGTGATTCGGTGAGAATAGGCAACAGGCACGAGACAACAGTACGATCCGTCAGGCGTAAGGGGACAGGCGTAACGAGGACTCAGCAATGGGGCCGGGAATGAGCAACAAGCATCGAGAAAGGACTTCGTGAAACGAAATTCTCAGCCCGCATAGCTAGGCATTCAGTTCTGTTTCTCGCTGTCTGCACTTTGTTGTTTGCGCTTTGCGTCCCCACCTACGCGCAGCAGTCAGAGAAAATCGCGCGCATAGGTTACTTGGGTGCTTTCACCCCTTCCGCTGGCGCCTCGCTCCTTGAAGCATTCCGGCAAGGGCTCCGCGAATTCGGCTATGTCGAGGGCCGGAATATCTTCATTGATTATCGCTGGGCCGAGGGAAAACCCGATCGGCTCCCAGTCCTTGCTGCCGAGCTGATCAATCTCAGGGCAGAAATTATCGTCACACAGAGTAACGCAGCGGTTGCCGCTCTTCAGCAAGCGACAAAGACGACACCTGTCATCGTGGCGGGTATGGGCGATCCTGTTGAGAGCGGCTTTGTCGCTACCCTCGCGCGGCCAGGCCGTAACATTACGGGATTCTCAAACCAGGCCGAACAGTTTGCGGGGAAGTGGATGGAGTTGCTCAGGGAGGCGGTGCTCAGGATCTCCCGCGTCGGCGTTCTCGCCGTTTCTCAGACCAAGTCCCATCAAACTTATTGGACGGAGATCCAAGCGACGGCTCAAGCTTTGAAGGTGATTCCCCAAAGACAGGACGTGGCCGGACCCGATGAGATCGACGATGCCTTTGTGAGACTGAGTAAGGGACATCCACAAGGAGTGATCGTATTGCCGCACGCTATTACCATTGAACGTCGAATGCAGATCGCGCAGCTCGCGACAAAAAATCGACTGCCGGCGATATATCCGTTCGGCTTGTTTGTGGAGGCTGGCGGTCTCATGTCCTACGGGGCCAATCTCGCCGACTTGCACCAGCGCGCCGCCATCTATGTGGATAAGATTTTGAAAGGGGCAAAACCCGCCGACCTTCCCGTCGAGCAGCCCACCAAGTTCGAGCTGGTAATCAACTTGAAAGCCGCCAAGCAGATCAGCCTCATAATTCCGCCGAACGTGCTGGCGCGAGCGGATCGGGTGATTCGCTGAGCAAAGCAATCGTTCGAGTTTTTCGAGAAAAATCTGCGTCACCGTCTGTTTGCTTGACTCAATAGCTGTTTGCTTGACTCAATAGAACAATGTAAGCTCAGACGTTCTTTAGGGCTTTAGATAGTACTTCATTTGTGAGAGCCTCTGAGCTTTAAATGAGCCAGAGGTTTTTTATTTGCTAGCGTTCTCCGGCTTCGTGCCTCACTCAGAACCCAAACGGCGAAGTGAGCAGTTACGTCGCAGTAAGGGATGGCGGTCGATTTTTCTGAGTCTCACTTGTTTTTACGTCAAGGCGTCTTTATGCAATTGCGTGAACACCCTCTGATGTCTCATAGCGGTCATTCCAGTTGGCCGCCGCGGTGGACCTGGATGTCCGGCAGGTATAGTACAGCCCCAGACGGTGAAGCCGGAGTACTCGAAAATGCTCGCATGTCTTCAGTTAACCAGACCGCAATGTTTCTCACCATGTCACACGTGGGAGGTTTTTACGTGTCGCGACTTTATTTTGACGATGCAGAGTTTTGCGAGCGAATATGCAACCTGTTGAAGCAGAATTTCGGCTCACCTATGCGAAAAATTGGCGATCTGGAGATTCTTTGAATTAAAGCTCTCGCCTGCATGTTTGCGGTTAATCCGCCCGTCGTTACGTGCGCGCGTTTAAATTAAACTTTGTTCATGAACGCGGAGGATCGTCGGTAGCTAGTTTCGGCATTTGTACTGGGTCTGATCGCGCTGATTCTCTGGATTGTGCCAGTAGTATCGCTTTTAATATCTGAAAAGGTTGGGAGCAAAATAACTGGAAATTGAAAAACCCCAAGCAGTCTTTCACAAACATATTTGTTTTCTATGTGCTCGATCCTATGAAGAGGTAAAAACCGGCAGTTGTCAGTATGTGCACGACCATAGTCCCGTTTCTGCGGTAAATACCGTTCATTTGCTCGATTAACTTGGCCGATGACCCTCCTCCAGTGGTCAGTTTGAGATCACTCAGCCCAATTGTTACTCGACCGTCATCGCTATGAGCATTATGTATGCGCGGGTGAGGCGTCGTACAGTTCAATCTTGGGGCTGAATCAGCGAATTACTGTGCCTGCGTCGTAGATCTCACTTTTCGCTACAACAGTATAATAATTAGACGATCCCGATACGGGAACGGTTTGGGAACAGCAGACCATGAAAGCGATCATCTTAGCCGTGGTTTTTGTCGGCTTGATGTCGGCGCAATCCTACGGCGCGGCAGCGCCACAGGTCGGGCAAGTGTACCGGTGGGACTCGGATGCTCCGTTCGGATACGGTGGTGTGGTTCCAAAAACACAACTAACGGTCATTGAGGTTTATGGTTCGGGCGTAAAACTGAAAGACGTGACCGGCAACGAATATACAATTAATAATTCCATGTTTCACCAATACCTGAGTTTGCAGATGTTGGTGCCCTATGACAGCAAGAAAGCGCGCGGCAAACGATAAAGCAGCCGCTAAGGTACACAGCAGACCAGTAATGAGCAGCTTATCGGCCAACCTGGCGAAGTTTGGATTCGAGAAAACCGTGAAGGTCGATCGTTAGAGACCATCATCGCCGAGATGACGGAGGACGACAAGCTAATGGGCTAGTAAATTGAGCAACCGGAACCCAACCGAAAGAATGCGAGCCGAGTTCTTTTGCCGTTGCTTTGTCTGTGGCAACAGCGGTATACACAGCGCCACGGCAATGAGTATCACCTACCGAAAGAACAAAGTCCTCATCGGTTCAGATTGGCATTTCGAGATTGGATGCCCACACTGGCCGGAAAAAGACTTCCTGGAAAGCAGTTTCCTAGACCCTAATAAAGGTGACCGCCTCTGTCTATATTGCATACGGCTTAATTCTCAATCGCGTCCACCCAAAACACCCAGAGACAGTTAGTATGTCACCAACACCCTAATTCAGAAATTGCAGGCGGTACCGAAATCGTTTCTTCCCGGTGCGTGGAGCATATCGGTCCCAAATTTCCGGTACTGAACTACCCCGCACGAGGACTCTGGATTCTCTGCCCAGCTGACTAAAAATTTCGCTGACCATCGCTAAGCTTTCGCCTCGAACCAGCTCATCACAAGGGCGGCAATTGTCGCGTAATCCGCGTCAAGCACGGTGGCGTGAGTTGTGATGATCGTGAAACTGTACAGCGGTTTTCTGGTGTCCAGATCTATCCAGCAGTCCCACAGCCCAGGAAATGCAGACGGCTCGCGGGTCTTGAACTGATGGCTTTTCCACCAGCGTTTCAGATCGCGCATTGATCATCCGCTGGCCCATGCTCGGAATCCGGCGCCCACGACGGCACCAATCCCCATTTCATCACCTTCGCTTCGTTGCGCCCCTCGTTGTGGATGTGATTACCGGCACTTCCTGCGACGGCGCGATGTTATAGCGCGTTCGGAACGCGAAATCCCCGTGCAGATTCCACAGGGTTTTGAGATCGCGATATGGGGCACCGAATCGTCCGCACATAACCCAGATGGCACACTGTGAGATTTGGAAGTTCTAATCCTGCAACAAGTTGTACCGGAAAACCTTTCTGCTGCAAATTGGCTAGCGAAAAAATCTGCGGAATAATGTGGCATTAGGTTTGCGCAGTTCGGTTTCGTGTCCAGGGAAGCCAAACCACTCAGAAAGAGGGAGAGCACAATGAGAAAACAAGCAGTTTGCGGAGTATTGATGATTCTGGCCTTCAGCGGATGTGCCATGAACGACAGAGTTTATGCGGATAGGAACAACGTGGACACGGCGCGTGCACGCTGCGTCCAATTGGCGCGAACAAGTGGGTATGACGACATAAAAACTGAATCCATCAATCGCGACGGTCAAGCGGAATGGAAAGTTGAATTAGCGGTGAGAAAGGACGGCAGAACCAGTAAAGAGCGGTGCGAATACAACGCACGCACTGACCGGGTACATCTGGGTTAAGCCTGGCGAAAGTCCGCTTTTCCAGTTGCTCGGTCGTCACTGGTGAAATTTTTGGACCGCTAGTAAAGGCGCTTTAGAACGGCAGGGTAATTCGCTCGTCGGCCTTCGGCGATCATCAGCTTGGTCAACGTCTGGGTCATCACTAGCGTGCTCACCTTTAGCTCTTCGACCGTCAGTCTTTGCTCTTATGTTGGCGGCACCCTTCTCCCCATTCCTCGCTTACAGACGGATCACGGCAAACATTTTGTCCATCTCAGCCAAAGTCTACGAAAGCCGAAGGATCGAAGCAAATTTGCTACTCTGTAGTCAAACCGACACTTTAGTTGCGTATCTCATCAGCCAAACAATACCATCAGTATCCGATTAATCAGTCTTTTCGAAGAACTGCGCGGCTTGCAGTTCTCTGAAAATGTGGCCTGATGTTTGCGGTTTGCAATGGTGACCGGCGCTTGCCTAGATTGGACATTTCAACATCACTACGTTATTGCGCCGCCGTAAAAGAAAAGGGGGCGCTTGTTTCTGGTGTGATTTAGAGACGAACATTTCAAAGTTGCGGACGCGCCGCGACTGAACAGATCCCTGAGCAGAGGTAAACGGTACCCTGTTTATCAGAATCGTCATCAAGGCCAATCATGAATAAAAGAAGGGCACTTAGTCCGGGGCTGGCGATTCTCATTGTGGCACTGGTTCAGATAACCGAGGCTCAACAGACAAAGAAAGTTCCTAAAATAGCTATTCTGCGACCTGTGGCCTCTCCCGATTCGCTTACAGAGGCATTCCGGCAAGGACTGCGGCAACTCGGCTACATCGAAGGACGGAACATTATTGTTGATTATCGGTTTACAGTGGGACGAGAACATCGCCTGTCGGAGATCGCCGTTGAGCTAGCGCAATCCAATGTTGATGTGATTGTTGTAAGCTCCACACCCGCCACGCGGACTGTACTGGACGCAACTAAGACCGTGCCGATCGTCTTCGTGGCAGTCAGCGATCCAGTGGAGAGCGGGCTTGTTTCCAGCCTAGCCCAACCAGGAGGAAATGTTACGGGTGTGACTACTGAGCCAACGCCGGAACTAAGCGGTAAACGACTTGCGATTCTTAAGGAAGTCCTCCCAGGAGCCTCCCGCATAGCCGCCCTCAACAATCCCGCGAATCCAGCTACCGCAATTGTCTCGAAGGAGATAAATAATGCAGCGCAGAAATTAGGATTGAACATTCATTTTTTAGACGTACGGAATACTGCCGAGATTGAAAGTGCATTCGACGCAGCTCCTAAGTTACGTGCCAACGCTCTCGTCGTACTGCTGGACCCTTTGTTCATTGTCAACAGAAAGAGGATAGTGGACCTCGCTGCAAAAAGCGCTTTGCCAGCTATGTTTCCGTGGAAAGAGTTTGTGGACGCCGGAGGCTTAATGTCTTACGGTCCTAGCTTGGCAGAGTTGTGGCAGCGTGCCACGATTTATGTGGACAAAATCCTAAGAGGCGCAAAGCCAGCGGACCTGCCCGTGGAGCGACCCCAGAAGATCGCTTTCATCATCAATCTAAACACCGCGAAGCAGATCGGTCTCACGATCCCACCGAACGTGGTGGTACGCGCGGACACAGTGATTAGGTAACGCTATACTTGCTTTGACCGATCTCGATACCATCCTACAGCGCTTAAAACAATTAATCGCCATTGATGCCGCCGGCTTTTTACTCATTGACGACGGGTGAAATGTAGAACTGCCAGTGGCTAAACTGTTGCTGGTCGCGCAGATCGAGTTCCAAGAGTGGACTCCTGATGGTCACCCCCGGCACGTGAGCTTTTCCGGGATTCGGACAGACAAAGAGCCAAGGACAATTGTGAGAGAATAGTTCCCGCGGGTGTGTGTCGCGTGCAGCGTTTTTTCTTCTTACTGATTCATTAGGGCGTTACGCCACAGCTCGAATCTGTGCTCGACTGATGACTCTTCGAATCACTTCGAGCAAAGACTTGAAATCGGTCGGTTTGCATATGAGCTCATCGGCGCCGGCGGCGATTGCGCGTCTAACGATAGGCGCGGCTGAATCAAACGCGGTAAGAACAATTATACGAGTGTCAGCGATGGAGGGATCTTCTCTGATTCGAGCCGTCACCTCATCTCCATTCATCACGGGCAAGCCAAGATCCAGCAAGATGAGATCGGGATGTTGGCTGCTGGCTTGGCGGAGTGCCTCGCTGCCATCTCCCGCTTCGATTACTTCGTAACCCTCTCGCCGTAGAACCATTACCATAAGCCCCCGGGCGTCTGGATTGTCCTCCACGACAAGAATTTTCGCGGTCGCCATCGTTGACACTTTTATGCATTTTTCGGCCCCACGTCCTCTGTAGGACGTCTGCGGGTCTCCTATGGAATTTCTTGGAACAATGGCGATTACTTTGCCAGCAGTCCTCCTGGGGGAAAACCCAGCTATGGAATAACCGGTGTTCTGGAATGCGCCATTCTGGCCACTGGAACGATTTGTCGTGGCGAAGCTGGCCCTACAAAATAAGAACCGTTGGTGCTTGGGTTAAAGCACTATCGTGACAGATACGAGCTCGGGCGCAGTGAATCGAGACTCTGGGCAGGCCAGGCCCTGGTTTCACAGGCAACAGGTAAGGTTCTCGAAGTCGCTGTTGGAACAGGACAGGATTTTGTGAGTCAACGGATTTTGGATTGCGGATGCGGCAAAGGCCGATTTTTGTCGACTTCTTGCGGCTCGCGGAGCCGCTTATATTCTGGGTATCGATCTCTGCAGTCTCATGATTGAAGCCGCCGAAGCTATGAAGTCCAGGTGTGATGAGTATCGTGTCGCCGACGTGCAGAAGTTGGGTTTCCTGGACAGTGAGACCTTTGATCTTGCAGTATCGTATCTGAACCAGTGCGACCTCCCTGATTTCCACGCTAACAACAGGGAAGTCTTTCGCGTTCTTAAACACGGTGGACGATTCATTGTCGCCAATCTGCATCCACTGAAATCAGCCGTCGGTGGGTGGCAAAGGCTGACGATGGAAAGAAGCTTCACGTCGTTCTCGACCGATACTTCGAGGAAGGTGAGCGCCAGTGGAACATGCTAGGTTTCCCATTTACGAACTTCCATCGGCCATTATCGACGTATCTGCGTGGCTTTCTTGATGCCGGTTTCGGCATTGCCGACGTTATTGAGCCTACGGTGACGAAGGCACAACTACAAAACTACCCTCAGCTCGATATGAACTAAGGGTACCAAACTTCATCATCTACGCACTCGTAAAGCCCTGAGGTGGGATCGCTATGTTTTAGAAAAGACCCGCGAAGATCTGCTGACCGAATCGGTTTTGCCAAGAAAGCAGTATCCTTTCGGTTGAAGGGCTGAAAACCAGCAACGGAGTTCAAGGGCAAATGGCCAAAACCAGAGGAATTCTTCGAATCGAGCTTTGTCGCGGAATTGGATCAGAGCGGGTTTACGGAGTTACTCTATAAAAAGCAGTAAACATATGTCGATCAAGAGAGAGCTCGATTTGCTCCCAGCACGTCGTAAGAATTTACTTATCGCCATTTTTCAGCACGTCCATCAAAGCTTTGCGAAACAAATCCCGCCAATTCAGAGGGAAACCCTGTCTGTTTGCTATTCTGTAGCCCTATGACAGGCGTAGGCGGCAGATCCGGCCCACCAGGCAAAGCAGAACGCTTTTAGGCACGACTTGGCTGGCATCGCGCAGCGCCGTGCTGATGGTGTTCTCAATCCCCAAGAACAATCAATCCGAGAAGAAATTCTACCCGGCTTATTGGGTGATAAGTGCGGAGCTGCGCAGAGCAGCACATCCCCATTCGGGTAGACCAAAATTCCTCCGAATGGGGAATTGACTTCACTAGCACTAGCACGGCTAGAATCAGCGACTGATGATGTGTAGGCAAATTTAACGGAAGCAAGATACATAAGGAGATGCAGTCATGCAAAGAATTTTGCTCGTTTCTATTCTGGCCGTTCTGCTAGGAGGATTTTTTGCTCCATTGCTAGCCGCCGACAATAATGCTGATCGCAACCAGGATAATAGCTTCGTGAAATTCAGGGGCGGAATCGGAGTTGTCCCAATCTCGAATGTGGCCGTGGACGCGAACAACGCTGTTACGGTGACCCGAAACATGGTACGCGGAGTCAATTCTCCCGGTCAGATCTGGAGAATTGAGGACTTGGATGCGAGGATAAAAAGTAATGGTGACATCAAGGTCCTCGGAGAGGGTTTGTTGCTAGCCGGAGGCAATAATATTGGAACGAATGCAGGACAGAGTGTGGCTGCGCAGCTCTTTTGTGGTGATCAGAGCTTCACATCGCCTGGCGTGCCGCTTGAGACTAACGGCGACTTCAAAATCGATGCGATACTCAGCCCTCTGCCGCTACCAGCTACCTGTGAAACACCTGTACTTCTTATTCGGAGCATAAATCTCACTAGCGGCGTTCTCGGGGCATGGTTCGCCGCCGGGATTCCCAACCTCAATGATCATGATCGGCATTAGCTTCAAGCTGCCAGCTCGCGGAGTTTCAAAGCGGCGTCAGGTGCCGTGAAGATTCTTAAGCGCAAATCCGGCTATTCAATTGCTGGTGCTATGCCGATCTCAACACGATCACGAAGCTAAACTTTACAGGCAAGCAACTGCTTGCTTGTCGGCGAGACCGGGCACGAGGCAAGGATCACACCGAACGGCAAACTGACGCACCGGAGAACCATAAACTCGAATCTACCTTGTCTCCGCGCCAGCATTGAACGAATGATTTTATTCGCTTGTGTTGGGAACCGTAGCGCTCTCAACGGGCGGCGTCTGCGTCTTCAAATATGAAATGATATCATCCGCTTCCGCATTAGATATATTGAACGTTGGCATCCTTCCATCACGCAGTGCGCGCGCGTCATAAAGAATCTTCTTAATTAGATCAAGCGGAAGATAAGACGTCACGTTCTGTGGATGAGCTAAATCCAATGCCACCTTTCCGCCGTGTCCATTTATACGATGACATCCGAGACAGTCATATTTATCCGTAACTAACTCATAGCCCCTTCTCACTTGCTCGCTGGCGTTACGTCCGGGAGTAATGGGACCGAGGGCTTTTTTAAATGGCACAAGCGAAATCAACGTCACTTGCGGAATGCGGGGTAGGAAACGCGTTTTTTGTTGTTCGCTCTTTGTCCAAACGAAATAATAGGGCTCGGCGCTTGGCTCCATTTCTCTCGCAGTGCGCTCCCATGGCCCATTAGTGTCATTATCCTTATAAACGAGACATCCGCCTGGTTGCATGATTTTAGAAATGGGCAAATACCCCGTGTGCCCATCGACAGCAGTCATGCGCACGATGATACTCTCCCCATTATCGTCATCCTTTAACGCTTGCTGCCAAATGGGACCGAAACCTGCTCTCAGGACTTCCGCAATTGGAAAGCAAGAAAAATTCTTGTCTTTTTTAAAAACCGGGTCTTTAACAAGTCTGATCTGTTGGGCCTGTATTTGCTGCTCCATCTGCTCGGCCGTAAGGCTCCGTACTTCCCTGTCTGAAACAGCAAAATGAAGAGACATATCTTCTGCCTTTACCTGCCCCGTCAAGCTCATCATCAACAAAGCGATGATTATTTTCACAGCGAGAGACTCCTACAACTATTTGAATTGAAAACGCTGATTTCATACGGATCGGGTTTGTAAACCACTTTATTTCTGCGTGGACGTTTATCGCCGCTTTTTTTTGAGCCGCGTTATATAGCCAGCGCGCAGAACCTGTCAAGCACAAAAGTTGCGGTCTTTTGGCGGTCTTAGGCGAACCGGGTCGCGCAATTCTCGGGATTAAACTGAACAATGCTTCAGTTCAATCATCTCACCGGCAATCGTTCGATTGTCTTCGCTCGCTAGACCCACCCGATGCGCGCATAAAAGAATTTAGTTGGCGAGTGGATAAACATCAGCAGCAAAAAGCTCGACTCGTGCTCCTCAATGTTGCTCGATCATCAGGCCAGCACCTGGGCGATACGTGAAAGTGGGAATTGAGGAAGGCTTCCGATCTTCGGCTTGTTTAGCTCGGCTTGCCGCTTGCTCCTTCGTATCTTCGACGAACTTCGCGCTGCAACCAATGATCGCGGTAAAAAGGAAAACCACGATCACCGCATTGACTCGTATCATTTTATCCTCACATCCAGGAGAGGACGGGGCGGTGTGAATCCGACCGTGGCGCTCCAGCCATCGATTGAGGCTCAATGAACGAAGAAATCAATTCAATCACAAAGATAAAATTCGTGGTGAACCGCATGATACCTTCGCGTGTCTTGAACGCGGTTGGGCAATGACGTGCACCGCTCGGACGCCATAGTCAGTTCCCCGCGAGAAACTGGCGCGCTTTGGCAGTCTCTGGCCGTGGATCACCGGAACCTGCCAATTCAATCAGTTTAGAGAAGTATTGCCGCGCCTTGTCAGTATCGCCGGACTGCGCTGCTGCCTGCCCGGCCCCGTACATACCGCGATACCGATTCGGCTCGCGCTGTTGCGAGGCTTCGTATTCCCTAAGTGCCTCGGCCGGTCGCTTCAACGCCATGAGCATATCGCCGAGCAGCTCTCGCGCGGGCAATAGCCGGCCAGGTGTGACAATGTTTTTCTCATTCTTATCCTCAATCTCGGCCGCTTGGCGCATAGTCTCGAGTGCCTCGTTGTTGTTTTTCTGTGCGAGAGAGACCCAGCCGACGGACGCAAGGCGCATCACTTCAACCTCGGTAGCCCAATAGTCATTTTTCGCTGCCTTCAGTTCGTCACGCAGCGCCGCGATTTTTTCAGTATCCACCTGAGCCGCTGTGGGATTGCCACTCCTAGCCGCACCGAGGGCGCGCGCAAAATGGGTCATCGCTTCTATGAACGGGTAGTTGCTCGCGATGGGTACTAGTCCCATTGCCTCGCCCCAAGCGCCGCGCTCAATCGCATAGCGCGCCGGCATCGCGGCGAGCGCATAGGGTGCGATGGCGGTACCTGGCTTAATCCCTGTCAGCGTCCCTGCCTCGTCCAAGGTCTTGCGGACATCCCGGTCTCGGGCGAGCTGCAGGTAGGCGTAGGTCATGTAGTCCAGTGCATGGAGCGCCTCGCCGGGCTCGTTGTTCTTCTCCGCGACCGTAGCCGAGCGGCGGTTGATTGCTACTGAGTCGGCCCAGCCGCCCACGCGGGTGAAGATGTGCGAGGGCATATGCAGTGCGTGCGGTGCATCGGGCGCTATCTGCGCGTAGCGCCGCGCAGCGGCAATACCCTGCTCAGCGAGCGGCTGCGCGTCATAGCTATGGATTAGGTAGTGCGCAATCCCTGGATGCCCGGGATACTTGACGAACTCCTTCTCGAGGATGCCGGCGGCTTTCCGATACGCGGAATAAGACTGATCGGACGGGAGCTGAGTCGATGCTAGATACAGTGCATAGAAGATCTGTGCCTCATCATCGTCTGGGTACTGCGCCGCAAGCGCCTCGTAGGCCTTCGCGCGCGCGACCTGGCGCTCGCGCTCAGAATGATTGGCAAAATCCTTGTAGTAGGCGCCCACTGCCTCAAGATAGTCGCGTTCCCGCTGCGTCTTTGCGCCCATCTCGCGGCCCTTTTCGATCGCGTCCTGAGCCTGCTTCGCACCGTCTGCGGTGGCGCCTACCCCTTGGAGTGGGTTCGCCATGAGAATCGAGGCATAGCCCCACGCCGCAATCGCGCAAGAGGGGTCTTCAGCGGCCACATCATTAAACGCCTTTTGCGTCGCCGAGTAGTAAAAGGAGTGCAGCATCGCCACACCACGCAGAAGCTTCTCCTGCACCGCGGGGCTACATGAGTTCGCGAATTGGACCTTGCCGACCTGATCACCCTGTTGAGCGAAGCCTATGTCCACTGCCGCTAGCCAAAAGACAATCAGCGTAACTGTGAGGTGGATACGCGTTTTCATCTGTAACCCCTCTTCTTTGATTCTTGTTTTGCTGTTGTCCGTCACTAAAGCACGAGAAGCTAATGCCTCTGCAATTCCTGCAAAAGCGGTTACCTGTGAAAACCCACAAACCGTGCGATAAATCATAAAAGGCCCCGGCTTTACTGCTGATTTATTGGTCCGAGGAACATACGCGTTTCTCCTACGCCTAGCCCGTCGGAGGTGAGGAAGCTTTATTCTGGTTGTGATTGCTGTCGAGGGTGGGTGGCTTACGACAACCGGCCATATCACTATGTAATCGAAACTGTCAAACAGAAAGAAATCGGTCAAATACTACGCCGCGAAAAGAACCTTTTGCCAATAGCTCGAGCCATAACTAACACACCTAAGGCGACCAGCTTAACTGCGGCAAGCGCCGGTGAACGGTAGATATCAGGTAGTCGCCCCAGAGGGCGAGTTCATCCCCGGCGAGACTATTGCAAAGTTGTATTACTGCAAGCGGCTCAACGGATACGTGACCATCGCAGGGGCATCATTGTTCAAAGTCACGGCGGACCGCTCCGCACTGGATACGCTGAGGTAAAACGCACCTTACCCAAACTACTCGATGCTTTTCAGGAACCTGCAGTGTAGGCGTCGCTCAGTTTCATTTGCTCCAGCATTGCGCGGCCCAGTAACCCGTAGGGATTTCCCAGCGTCTCGAACATCTCGAAATGCGTATAGCCTTGGCCGACCAGGAATTTTACAGGCTTCCCTGCCGCCTTCACCGCCGCAGCAAATTCGCGGTTCTGGCGCTGAAACTCGGGTGTTTCCAGTGTCCCGTGCGCAACAATGATGGGAGCGACCAGCTTATCGAGGTGTCGCTGGGGTGAGAACTTCTCGATCATTTCCGCAGTGAATTTTACGTAGCCCGCGCGCGGATTGTCAATTTCTTCGTTTGGCGGGACATATTCCCATGAAATTTTCCGGAAAGCGGTCGCTATTTACAGGCCATCTTGGGCTGGTACACCTGATGAATCGTCGAGCCGCTGCTGCCTCCCTGTGCGGTGCCACCGCCAGGCAGGTGAATATAACCATTGATAAAAGCCAAACCCGTGACGCCATGCACCGCAATCGGCATCGGATCAAGGCGATGCCACGTGTTCGTCACCGGATTGTAATAATCATGATCTGGAAATACGTGGTAGGGGTGATCCGGATTACCTTCCCCGCCAAACAAATGAAAGCAGCCGTATGCAAAGATTCCATTCACGCCGCCGCGAGGTTTTAGCATAGGCGTCTTCTTACTCCACTGGCGAGTCTTCGGATCATAAACCTCTACCGCGTCTGTCCTCTCACTTTGGAAACCGCCGCCAAACCTTCCCCCCACCACATACACTCTATCGTCGTGCGCTCCTGCCGCTAAGTGATTCCGTTGCGTCGGCAAATCGGCGAGCCTTTCCCACGTGTCGGTCTTCGGATCGTAGACCGCAAAATCATGCCCGCCCGGAGGACGGCCTCCGGCAACATAAATCTTGCCGTTCACGACCGCTGCGGCACCGCCGCTGCGCGCTGACGGCATCGGTGCGCGGGTCGTCCACTTGTCCTGACCTGGATCGTATTCATAGACGGTATGCACAAATCCGGCTTTATCCGGCTCGCTACTCTCCGAAGTTTGCCCGCCGATCACATAAATTTTTCCGTTAATCGCAGCGGGCATGACATGGTTGAGCGGTTGCGGGAGTGCGGTCACGATCTGCCACTTATCCGTGCGCGATTCATAAACCTGGACTGTCGCGACGGTTTTGCGATCTGACGGATAACCGCCAATCACATATATTTTACCATCGAGCTCTGTTACGCCGGTTTCCGAATTTGGCACTGGCAAAGGGGCTCGGAGGCTCCAACTGCTAAGATCGGATTGTGACATTGCATTTCGCCAACTGAACGGCCAGACGCCGAACAGCAAAACAATCCCAAGCACCAGAGTCCTAGAAAATTGCTTCATATCGCCCTCCAAGCGGTACGCCATGCCTAGCACATGAATTTCGTCCTTTCCAAACTGATGTGGCATAGAACGCGCGACACGAAATTTGATTTCGTGGTGGAAGATCAATATAGGGTTCGTCATATTATTGAGCTGGCGTTACTGTGTCCTGTTCTGAACGCGCATGAAACGCGGCGGAACTTCACTCACAAATAATGGAACTCTCCAAGCAAGGCATACCGATACATTTGTCCCAACCCGTAGCGGATAAAGACATACGCAAAACAATTCTACGGCGCGATTGTAAATTTACTCCGATTGCAATGGCGCTAAATTATCTAGGCATTAATCCAATGCGAGCATTGGTGTGGGCCGGAATTGTGCAGGATTCTCAACGCCGCCGCTGCTCTTGCTAATCTTACTCATGCCTAACAATCCGAGGTTTCATCCGTGCTCATCCCCTCAATGATTGCTCTGTTCAAGCGTCGTTATCCGAAAATTCCGCTCATCCTGCGATCAAATACGATAAGAGTATTGGAGCAGATGATGCTCAAAGGCGATCCGGAGATTGCTGTGACATCCTCACAGGCTCACTCGGCCGACCTAGCTTCCGAACTTTGCATTCCGCTGAAGCTCGTGGCCTTCGCGGCAAGCGGCTATCGCGTCTTGAGGCAGGGGAGTTCTCAGACCTTGAAACGCTCCCGTTAATCGTCCGCAACAACCGCGACGCTCGAAATCTCATCGAAACGCTGCTGCTAAATATCAGGAAACAGGGCCACCGACCCAATGTCGTGATGCGGTGCGAGTCGCCGGAAGCCGTTGAGGCAGCCGTCATGAGGAAACTTGGGGTTGGCATTCTTTTCATTTGCGGAGGCTAAAAGTTTTTTCCGTTGTCCCGTGCGCGTGCCGTGACTCATTGAAGCCGAGCGTCGACTCAAAAATTTCGACGCTCGGCTCACGGAACAATCACCTGTTCCTTTTTGCATCAGCGACGCGGAAAACGGCTCTTTGCCCCGAAACGTGGGTAGCACCGGCAAGCGCCCCGAACCTCAGCCCTGAGTTCTGCTGAGTTTGCCGGATGGGACTACTATTCGTTCGATTTGATTGATCATGTCGACATTATGCGGCCCGGCGCGAACAAAAATTACCAGTCACACTCAGGCACTTATTTTTTCTGGTTTTGTTTCGGAGTTTGTTCTGCGGCCTCTGGCTTCACTGGAACTTCCCCTCCAACCGCTTTGTAGACATCTTTGAGCACTAGGCCCTGCGGGTCTTGGTTCTGTACCTTGGCAATCAACGCATCGCAGTCCACGTCCTTTCCTTGGCCGAGGTCTCTCGGTTGGAGTGGAGTCATGACGAGCATCGTAATAACATTGAAGATCTTTTTGAACAACGAATCCGTCCCGGTTTTGATTGGATCCGGAAACACGGAGATATTCTTAAAACCGCCGTTCACACGGATATACGAACGCAGACTCAATGGGCTGAAATTTTTCGGCACCGGCAGCACGACAATATTGACCTTCTCATCTCGAAGATCGATGTTGCCTTCACCCGAAACAGTGGAATTGGCGGTATCAAACACCAGCGTTTGAACGCCCATCTGTCCATTCTCCCCCTGGACATTTAATAATGCACAGCGGACGGGAATGGGCTTGTCGCCTCGGACAAGCACGCCCAAGCTATGGGCGACGTCTAATCCCGCCAACCGAACGAGCAACTCGCTGATCTCTCCACCCGACGTGGCCAAGAAGGTGCTACCGGAGGCAGTTGCCATGAGCTCACTAAAAGATTCACCGGTTCCGGTGAGAACGACTCGCCCTCCGACAGGGCTGAGGGTTTTTTGTGCGAATGAAGTGTCAGCAAGAAATCGTTTCAAATCCAAGTGCCGGAGGCGAGCGTCGATGTTTACTTTCGATGGTCGTTTCGACCCGTCGAACGTGCTGTAAATCTCCATTCGGCCGTTGGCAACGCCGAACGCGGCCGGTGTGAACCGCAAAACTCCGTCATTCAAGTTCAAAGTTGCATTGAGGTCGTCGATCGGCAGTTTAGGCGCGAGAATTTTTTTCGCCCGCAGCCGAACGTCCGCATCCATGGCTCGCAAACGCTCAAGATCGTAGCGTTGATCTGGAAATATTCGATCGCTGTCCTTTTCAGCGGCAGCTTGCTTTTTTTGCTCGGCTGAAGCTGTCTCGCCTGGGGCTGTTCCAGGCTTGCCGCCGATGAAACCGGCCAAGTCATTGAAGTCGAGCAAGTTAGAAACGAGATCGGCCTTCATGAAGGGACGCTTCGGCGCAGTATCGACCCGGAGGTTACCCGAGAGGTCGCTACCGCCCACCCGACCAGAAAAATTGGCGAATGACCAGACAGACCCCTCGTGCTTTAAATGACCTTTGAGGCGGTAAGGCGGCGTCGATGGAAACACAAGCCGAATGAGCGGGTAGAGATTTGCTAAGTCGTCGCCTTGAACGTCAAGGATGACGTCCTCCCCCTTCATCGCCAATGGCTCGGCCAGATTGCCGTCGATTCTTGCTTTAAACTTTCCGGCGCTGACGGCGACTTTCAGAGGGTATGGCTCTGTTGAATTTCGTAAATTTTGATAAGACCCACCGTCCAAAGATAGACTGAATGGCAGCGCCTGGTATGTCCCCTCCGCCTTGAGCTTGACAGGTGTCTCCAAAAATCCCGCGCCTTCGGCGTCAGTCAGCTTCAATTTGATCTGGCTTTTGTTCTCCTGATTGTCGAACAGGAGGACGCTGTCTTTGATAATTAGTTTTTGAATGACAGGAACATTACCGCGCTTGTCCGGTACTACGGGCTCGGTCACTGCGGGCGCTGTGCGAAACTCCCAGTTTGCCGAGCCGTCGGCCTTTTTTTCGAGGACGACGTTAGCTTCAGAAATTGTCACGCTGGGCAGAAGAACGCGAAAATGTCGAACGAGTTGCCAAAGATCTATCTCGGCATCGAAGTGACCCACTTCGGCCATGTGCGGGCGTTTGCTCCAGTCAGCGTTTTGGAACTGAATGCCGCTGGCGCTTAGTTTTGAGATCCAGCCGAGTTCGAATTTAATATCACCATTGATATTCAATTCTCGGCCGGTGGCTTTGCTCACTCCTGCCGCTATATATTTTTTCGCCCGGCTTTGATTCAGAGTCGCAAAAAGAACTGTCACTCCGACGGCAGCAATAGCAAAAAAACAACTCACCAAAGTCAAAGCGCGACGTTTTCGCTTTGTCATGGCGCACCTCGTCCCTCTGCTTGTTTTCAAGTGTCTGGAAGCAAAAGAAGTACCCGTGCAAATCGGCAATTGATGTTGTTCGATCCAAGCAGAATAACGAGTTAAATGAACTTGTTTGGCGATTAGCTGCGTCAGAGATTTTCTATCTGGAGAGTTTGCAGCAAAAAGCGACGTTGCTTGAAGGAATTTCCGAGCATCAGTTATGATTTCTTCTTCTTGCCTCGTTAGTACCGGACCCGAGGCTATTCGATCAAAGGAAGGGATTGATCGCTCTCGCGGCGCACTTCCGGAACTGGCGCGTTAGAATTTTACAAAAGCTAAGCTCGTCTAAATTACTCGTTCAAAAGAAATTGCGCCGTTGTTGATCCGTGAGGTTTTGCCTCGAATCACAATCCACGCCATACGAAAAGTACACCGACTACAATGACCGTTCACAGCCTGCGCACGGATGTTGCGTCCCGGTTCACGAAGGGTGATGCTGACGTAACCATTACAGCGGGGACACGATCTGGCAAGGTAGCGAATCATCAATGCTCTAATGGCGTTTACTTTTATGAGCTTGTATCAATATTTTCTGCGTGACAGGCGGTGCGCTCTCGCCTAACTGTTGCTGGTTCTGGAGTCGGCTCTGGAGGTAAGTGTTCTCCGGCCAACACCAAACCTGTCCGGGTAGCGATTCACCGTTATACGAAGCACCATTTACTTTGCTTTGAAGGAATACCCGTTGCCAGTAGGTCAGCTCGTGTTGTACTTCAATTGGCTTCATTTGTAGGCCTTCCCTTTCTTTCTTCAGAGACATAGATCGGAACCGCCTAGTCCCGCTTGTGCCTAGTGTGCGGACTTCGAGGATGCTGCTTGTAATCAGGCTCCGTGTACACACTCTCCAAAGAGAATACAGCCGGGG
>Ga0310810_10001614_pt1 | contig 23795 bp, 19 predicted proteins | sample NCmetagenome_FD_207641 | JGI IMG/M metagenome (GOLD analysis project Ga0310810, IMG submission 207641) | Soil microbial communities from experimental microcosm in Duke University, North Carolina, United States - NC | ecosystem: Engineered > Artificial ecosystem > Soil microcosm > Unclassified ... | reverse complement strand
AGCCGCAGCACTATCGGCCCGGTGACTCCGCTGCCAGCTGGCGTGTAGCGCGGCACATCAATCAATCCACGGTCGTGGACGCCGGCTGTGAGGTCGCCCTTTGCGTCAAGCTCGCCGACGATTCTCACCGTCATCGTCGAACCATCGATCGTTACCAGCAGAAAGTGCGCGTGATTCGACCAGCTCATGGTGTGGGCTTCAACGAAACGATCCGGCCGGCCGCGATCCAGCTTGCTGCCGGCGCCGGTGAGGAAGTAGTCGATGCCGTCATGACGCGAATGCTGGAAGTTGTGTTCGTGCCCTGTGAAGACGACGCGTACGCCCGCGCGGGCGAACAGCGGCAGCAGCGCGTCCATCCGGTCGGTGTTGTGATGATTCGGGCCAGCGCAGAACGGCGGGTGATGACAGAACACGAACTTCCAGTGAGCCGTGGCGTCTGGCATGAACGTCTGTTCGACCCATTCCCAGTGCTTCGGATATTCGAACAAGCGCTTGCCCTTGAAGAAATCCTCCTTGGACGTGTCGATGCAGATGAACTCGACATCGCGTCCGTAGCGGAATCGATAGAAGAGCCCCGGATCCATCGATGCACGGCCTGATGATTCGTCGCTCGCGATCCGCTCCCGCAGATAGAGGTTGTCGAGTAACTGCTCGCGATCATCCCGGTCTTCCGTCTCCGCGGCGTCGTGATTGCCGATGCAGGGATAGACCGGAATCCGATTCAGCATGTAGCGGTACGGCTGAAAAAACGTGAAGAACCAGTCGTCGTCTTCATCGCCGCTGGCGCCGATCGGGATGCCGAGGACGCGGCGCCCCGCATAGATGTTGTCGCCGGTCGTCACGATCATGCGCACGTCGTGCTGTTCGAACGCGAGCTGCATCGACCGCGCAACCTCGTATTGCCGGCGCGTTGGCGTCGAGCGCAGAATGCCGGTGCCGTAATCGCCAATGAGCATGAACGTGAACGGACCGGCAGGCTCGGCTGCCGGATCGGGATGGGTGTGGAACCGGTTGACGTACCGTCCGCCCTGTTGAACGAGTCCCTGTTCGTCACCCCGCACCCAGTCCCACCGGCCGTCGATGCCCCACGGCTCATCTTTCAACACAACCTCGTACCGGTAATCGGTGTCGGGAGCGAGACCGGTGATCCAGCAGTAGTTCGTGCTCTCGGTAAAGCTGGTGGCGACAAGCGATCCTGTCGCCTCGTCATACACGTTCACCCGCGCGGGACCGTACGGATCGGAGCGTGCGCCGATGCTTTCATGTCGCGGTGGGTGAACATGACGCAGGTCCCGATCGTCCACGAGCTTCCATTGCCCGCGGCTTCTCGTCTTGAAGTAAAACGCACCCCAGGCGATGAGCGCCGATTTGTGTGACAGGCCGGCGAGGTGAAGATACGGTTCGGCGTGAAACTCAGGCACGTTCGCAGCGTATGCAAAACCTGCGTGCGTTTCTGCGTCTTGGCTTCGATGGTCTCGTGACGCCCGGATTAGACAGGCAGCGTTCGCCTACTTTCGCTCCGGCGCGGCGAGAAATCTCATCATTTCGATCGGTATCGGAAAGAGGATCGTCGAATTCTGTTCGGATGCTATTTCGGTCAGCGTCTGCAAATAGCGAAGGGTCATCGCGGCGGGCTCGCGTTCAATCACCGCCGCGGCCGCCGCGAGTTTCTCGGAGGCCTGCAGCTCGCCCTCGGCGTGGATGACCTTCGCGCGCCGCTCGCGCTCCGCCTCCGCCTGGCGCGCCATCGCGCGCTGCATCTCCTGCGGCAGATCGACGTTCTTCACTTCGACCGCTGACACCTTGATGCCCCATGGCTCTGTCTCGTTGTCGAGGATGTGCTGCAGCTGCTGATTCAGCCGTTCGCGCTGCGCCAGGAGATCGTCAAGCTCCGCCTGGCCGAGCACGCTGCGCAGCGTGGTCTGCGACAGCTGCGACGTCGCATACAGATAGTTCTCGACTTCGACGATGGCCTTGCGCGGATCGATCACGCGGAAATAGACGACGGCGCTCACCTTGACCGAGACGTTGTCGCGGGTGATGACATCCTGAGGCGGCACATCGTGGACGAGCGTCCGCAGGCTGAGGCGTACGATCCGATCAATCGGACGGAACACGAGGATGACCCCCGGTCCTTTCGGCTGGGGCAGCAGTTTGCCGAGACGGAAAATCACGCCCCGCTCGTACTCCGACAGGATTTGAATTGACGTGAGCAGATACAAGATCACAAGGACGCCGAAAACCAACGCGGGCGAAATCGTCATGATGCGGAATCTCCGTGACTGGTGGACGTCTTCAGCGGCTCGACGTCGAGCGTGAGGCCGTGGACCTGAAGAACGCGAATCGGCGCTCCGGCCGGAACTGGTGAACGGCTGCGCGCACGCCACAATTCGCCGCGTACGAATACATACCCGGTTGCCTCAGGCGTCAGCGGATCGCGCGTCTGCCCGGCGATTCCGACGAGGCCCTCCTGGCCGGTGACGGGCGGGTGTCGATATGCAGTCAGCGCAAGCCGGCCAAGGAACAGAAAGATGATGGCGAAGGCGAGCGCGGCGGGGATGATGACACCGAGACCGACGGATGCCCCCAGCACGTTACCGGTCATCATGATCGAGCCGATGATGAGCGCGATGGTTCCCCCGATGCCGAGGACGCCGCTCGGCAGTTTCAGTTCCAGTACGAGAAGACCGATGCCGAGCAGGACGAGCAGCAGTCCCGTCGTATTGATCGACAGCACCTGCAGGGCAAAGAAGGCGAGCAGCAGGCTGAGCGCGCCCGCAACTCCCGGCAGCACCGCGCCGGGGTTCCACAGTTCGACCGTCAACCCGATCATCCCGAGTGTCATCAACAGATATGCGATTTCCGGATTCGCGATCGCGCTCAGGAATTGCTGACGACGGGTCATGTCGAGGCGGCGCGTTTCAGCGCCCTCCGTCCGCACGATCGTTGAACGGCCGTCGAAGCGCTTGATGCTGCGGCCATCGAGCTTTCTCAGGATCTCGTTGACATCGGCGGCCGTGAAATCAATGAGTGGCGGCGACGCGTCGAGGGCTTCCATTTCGGTGAATGCGCGGCTCTCCTGAACGGCGTCGGCTGCCAGCATGACGTTTCGCCCGCGGGCTTCGGCGAGTGATCTCGCGTACGCCGCGGCGTCCGACGCCGCTTTCTGCGACGTCACGGCGTCCATCGTCTGCCCTGTGCCGGACACCGGATGCGCCGCGCCGATGTGCGTGCCTGGCGCCATCACCGCGACATCGGCGGCGAGCGTGAGGATGAATCCCGCGGAGGCGGCGCGTCCGCCGGCGGGTCCGACAAACACGACAACTGGTGCGCGCGAGCGAATCATGCGGCTGACGATGTCGCGTGTGGAGTCGAGCAGTCCGCCGGGCGTCCGCAGCACGATGATGACGACGTCCGCACCGGCGGCGTCGCTCTGGTCGATGACGCTCGTCAGGTATTCGGCTGAAACCGGGTGAATGATGCCGTCGAATTCGGCGACGATCGCCAGCGGGCGATGGGCGGGCGTTTGCGCCGCGACCAGGGCGCCCGTAAGGATCAGGGCCGCAAGCAGGACTCGCCGCACGAGACGATTATGCCCGACTATGGGGGAGTCGGAGTCGGGTGACGCCTCGTGCGCGAGTCGGAGTCAGGTGACGCCTCGTGCGCGAGTCGGAGTATGGCGGCGAGTCGTATCAACCTATTCAGTTTCTGCGTACTTTTCGATGGACGGTTCGCAGATGACGAATCCGTTGCGAATCGACTGCCGCAGGACCTTGTGTTGCTCGTCGGTGACTTGTTGTTTGCAGATGCGGCGCCACGCGCCTTGACGGGTTTCGGGCGAGTTGCCGAGCCCTTCATAAACGGGGTGGGACGCGAGTAGGTTGTTTGGCGTGCCAAAGGCGTGCGTCCGGTAGCTGGACCATCGATACGACTCCGGAGATGTGACGATGCCGCCGCGAACCGGATTCATTTCGACGTACCGCATGCAGGCAAGCCAGTAGCGTTCGTTGTTGATGAGCGCGGTTCGATATCTGCCTTCCCACAATGTACCGGTGCGCTCGTACCGGTCATTGAAGAAGCGGACATAACGTCGACCAATACTTTGCATCGCGCGCGCGAGTTGCTCCGGCGAGTCGGGCGTTACCATCAAGTGAAAATGGTTGGGCATCAGCGCATAGGCATGCACTTGCAGCTGGTAACGTGCGAGCGCGAGGCGCAGAAATAGCAGGAACATCTCGTAATCGGAAGATGTGCGGAACGTGACGATGCGATTGTTTCCACGCTGCGTCACGTGCAGAGCCATACCTCTCGTGAACAGACGTTCGCGTCGAGCCATGGACATCGCTATCGCAAACAGGCTGCCCGTCCATTGCGGCGTAAAGCTGCGGATGCTGCGGGATTCGCGCAAATCGCGCGTACTGATCGTCCCCCGAAGTACGCAGGAACTGCGGAGTTGATACGGTCTGACTCCGTACTCCGACTCGCGCACGACATGCCACCTGACTCCGACTCGCGCACGACGCGCCACCTGACTCCGACTCGCGCCATAATCTCCCCATGACTGCCGACCGACTGTTCCTGCGCCACGCTGTCGCGACGCTCGCGTACCGGGCGGGGAAGGCATTGCGCGGCGCGCCGGCAACGTTTGCGGATTTCACGGTGGCGTCCGGCACGCGGACGCCGGCGCAGATTCTTGCGCACATGGGCGACCTGCTCGACTGGGCGCTCTATCTCGCGCGGGGTGAACAGCGCTGGCGTGACTCGACGCCGCTGCCGTGGGATCGTGAGGTGGCGCGCTTTTTCGGCACCCTCGACGCCTTCGACGCGTACCTCGCGTCAGATGCATCGCTTGGCTGGTCCCCCGAACGGTTGTTCCAGGGTCCAATTGCCGATGCGTTAACGCACACCGGACAACTGACGATGCTCCGCCGCCTTGCTGGAGCACCGATTCGCGGAGAAAACTACGCCAAGGCAACCATCACCGCAGGAACGATTGGCATCTCGCAGACGGCCCCGGCCCATGAATTTGACTGACGTGCGACGCCTGCCAATCCTCGCCGCCATCGCCGCACTGACGCTCGCGGCCACACACGGCTTCGCGCAACGGGATCCCTTTGCCGATCTGCAGCCGACCGTCATTGTCGTCTCGTTCGACGGCTTCCGGTGGGACTATCCGTCAAAAGCGCCGACGCCGAATTTGCGGCGTCTGATGGAACGCGGTGTTCAGGCGCGCAATCTGGTTCCGAGCTTTCCGTCGAAAACATTTCCGAACCACTACTCGATTGTGACCGGCCTCTATCCTGGGCATCACGGGATCGTTGCCAACAACATCTTTGATCCGCCAACGGGTAGGACATTCGCCACGGCAAAGCGCGAGGAACTGCGCGATCCGATGTGGTGGGGCGGAACGCCGATCTGGACGCTGGTGGAGCGCGCCGGAAGGAAGTCGGCGCCCCTCTTCTGGCCCGGTTCTGAGGCGCCGCACGCAGGGCTGATGCCCACGTACTGGCAGCCGTATGACGAGAACCAGCCCGGGAGCGCTCGAATCGATCAGATCCTGAGCTGGCTCGATCTGCCTGCGGCGCAGCGCCCAACGTTTCTGAGTTTGTACTTCGAAGATACCGACGCCGCCGGTCACGCCAACGGACCGGATTCATCACAAGTGCGCGACGCCATCGTGCGCGATGACGCGTACATTGGCCGCCTGATGGACGGCCTGTCCCGGCGTGGATTGGTCGATCGCGTCAACGTCGTGGTCGTTTCCGATCACGGCATGACGGCGGTCGACGATACGCGCGTGATTGTGGCCGACGATTACGTGTCGCCGAACGACGTCGTCATCGCGGACATCAATCCGACGCTCGCAATCTTTCCGAAGGCTGGCAAAGAAGACGAGGTCTATCGCAGGCTCGTCAAGGCGCATCCGCATTTGAAGATGTTCAAACGCGAGGAGACTCCCGCGAAATGGCATTATCGCGATCATCCCCGCGTGCCGCCGATCTTTGGCGTCGCAGACGAGGGATGGCAGGTGCTACGCCGCGAAACGGTCAACAGCATCGGCGCGGGAAAAATTCGGGGGGCCCGGGGCACGCACGGCTACGACCCGCAACTCATGTCGATGCGCGCCATCTTCATCGCTGCGGGGCCGGCGTTCAAACGCGGTGCGACGGTGGCGCCCTTCGAGAACGTGAGCATCTACAACGTGCTCGCGAACATCCTCCACGTCACGCCGGCGCCCAACGACGGCGACCCGTCGATCGTCCGCGCTTTACTTCGCGAGGACACACCCGACGCCGTCCGTTCCAATCGAAACTGAGACTCGCTCGCAAGCTTCGTGCGGCGCGCGTCTTTGCGGTAGTGTGAACCGCAGTAATCGTTCAGTTCATGGTTGATGGGGCCACGCGAGAGTCGGAGACGCTCGCCGTAATCCGAAGACTGCTTCTCGGCGCACTGGCGGTCGGCGTGCTCGGCACCACCGGTGAGCTGATTCTGCTTCGCCACATCGACCAACCGGCGCAATGGATCCCGTTGGTGTTTCTGGGCGTGGCGATGCCCGTTCTGATTTGGCATGCCGCGGCGCCGAGCGCCGCCAGCGTTCGCGTCCTCCAGGGCCTGATGCTCGCATTCATTGCGCTGGGCACGATCGGCGTTGGCCTCCACTACGACGGTAATGTCGAGTTCGAGCGCGAGCTCCATCCCGATGAACGCGGATGGACATTTATTCGTAAAACAGTTGCGGGGGCCACGCCTGTGCTCGCCCCCGGCTCAATGGTGCTGCTCGGGCTCGTGGGGCTCGCGCACGCCTACCACCACCCCAGAAGCGGGTCATCCCGCCCGGAGACAGAGGTATGAAGCAGTTTGCTCGAATGGCATTTGTCGCAGCGTCGATCGCCGCAATCCCGCTTGTCGGGTACGCGCAGGTCGGCAAACCGGTCACGATCGTTGATGCCAACCTGGTGACCGAAGCAGACCTCGCGAAGCTGCCGCACATGAACGCGGCGTTGGCGAAGGCGGTCGTGGCCAAGCGCCCATTCAAGACCGTCAAAGACCTCGACAACGCGCTCAGCTCGTTGACGAAAGAGCAGCGTAGCGAGCTCTACGGGAAGCTGTTCGTCCCGATCAATCTCAATACAGCGACCGATGAGGAAATCCTGCTCATCCCCGGCCTCGGCAACCGCATGCTGCGCGAGTTCAAGGAATACCGCCCCTATGCGGCGCTCGCACAATTCCACCGCGAGATCGGGAAATACGTGGACGAGAAGGAACTGGCTCGGCTCGAACAATACGTCTTCGTTCCGGTCACAAAGTAATGGCATCGCGGGGCCTCGCTGCGATTGTGCTCGCCGCTGTCGTCTACGTCGGCGCTGTCGGCGGGGCCTCGCTTCATGCAGCGCAGGATCCGACGACGCCACCAACGTCGCTGGCAAACGCCCTTCCGCCGAACGCGGACGGCGAATACATCTTCAAGAACAACTGCGCAACGTGTCATGGACCCGACGGCAAGGGTTCGCCGCAGAGCGTCATCGGTTTCGACGCCCCGCTGCCCGATTTCACCGACTGTCCAACGAACACCGTCGAACCGTTCGGCGACTGGAACTCCGTGGTGCATCGGGGCGGACCGATTCGTGGGCTCGATCACCATATGCCGGCGTTTGGCGATGCACTCTCGGACGACCAGATTGAATCGGTGGTCAAGTATCTCTGGTCGCTCTGCGACGATTCGCGATGGCCGCGCGGCGATCTCAATTTCCCGCGCGCGTTCTTCACCGAAAAGGCATTCCCGGAAAGCGAAACGGTCTGGACCACGGGTGTCACGCCAAAGGGGGCGAAAGCGGTCACCAACGAGCTCGTCTATGAACACCGCATCAAACAACGGAGCCAGTACGAGATCACCATTCCACTCGAATTCCAGCAGACGTCGCCGTCGGGCGCGTGGGTCAAAGGTCTCGGCGACGTCGAGTTCGCGCTGCGACGCACGTTCTGGGCGAGCCTGGATCACTCAGCGATTTTCGCCGCTGGAGGAGCGGTAACACTGCCCACGGGCAAGGATGAAATCGGCGTCGGAGAAGGCGCAACGATCTGGGAGCCGTTTGCAATGTTCGGGAAGGGACTCGGCGCCAACGGGTTCGTGCAACTGCATGGCGGCTACATGGCGTCGAGCAATCGCACGAACGTCGAGAATTCGACATACCTGCGGCAGGCGTGGGGCTACACCTACGCGCAGGACCACGGGTTCGGCCGGGCATGGACTCCGATGACCGAAATCATCTGGTCGAAGGAGAAGGGAGCTTCCTCCGTGGTCGATGTCGTTCCGCAGATGCAGGTGTCGCTCAGCAAACTGCAGCACATCCTCATCAGCGTCGGCGTCAGCGTTCCGGCCACACAGCGCGACGCCCGGCACGCGGAGTTTCTCACATATTTCCTCTGGGACTGGTTCGACGGCGGCCTGTTCCAGTACTGGCACTGAGTCGATCGATGACGAATCCTCGAATCATTCTGATCGCGTGCGTGATCTGGCTGCTGGCGTTGTTCACCGCCTTACCGCGCGCCGCGCAGACGGCGGAGACAGGCGAAGGTGGCGTCAAGGAAAACGCGAAACAGATTCACAAGAACCTGTCGCTCTTCACGACCTCCGACAACTGCATCGCCTGTCACAACGTACTCGTCACACCGGACGGCGAGGACGTATCAATCGGTGCCTCCTGGCGCTCGACGATGATGGCGAACTCGGCTCGGGATCCGTACTGGCAGGCCGGCGTGCGCCGGGAAACGATCGATCATCCGACGCATTCCGCGGCCATTCAGGACGAATGCGCCGAGTGTCACATGCCGATGTCGACGCAGATCTCTCGCGCGTCGGGCGGCAGAGGCGAGGTGTTCGCACACCTGCCGTTCAACAAGCCCAATGGCACCGAGATCCAGAAGTTCGCCGCCGACAGCATCTCGTGCACCGTCTGCCATCAGATCTCCAGCGAGCGGCTCGGCACTCGTGAGAGCTTCAACGGCGAGTTCGTGATGAAGCCTACGCCGCCCGATGGCACGCGTGTGATTTTTGGTCCGTATCAGATCGATGCCGGACGCAAGACAATCATGCGTTCGGTGACGGGTTTTGTGCAGGCGCAGGGTGCCCATATTCAGCAATCCGAGCTGTGCGCCACGTGCCACACGCTGTATACACAGGCGTTCTCGCCCACAGGGCAAGTGATTGGCTCGATTCCCGAGCAGATGAATTTCCAGGAATGGCAACACAGCGACTACAGCAAAACCCAGAGCGCACAGTCGTGCCAGTCGTGCCACATGCCCGAGGTGAAGGGAGCCACACGCATCGCGTCGGTCCTTGGCGACTTCCGCGACGGTCTCAATCGCCATCTGTTCGTCGGCGGTAACGCGTTCATGGTTCGCATGCTGAATCGTTACCGCGCGGATCTCGGCGTTGTCGCGACCTCATCCGAACTCGAGGCAACGGCGAAGGCCACGGTCCGCCAGCTGCAGGAAGACACGGCAACCCTGTCGATCGCGCGGTCCGAGATCGCTGGGACGATGCTGAACGTCGACGTGAGCGTCAGGAATCTCACCGGCCATAAGTTCCCCACCGGTTATCCAGCGCGGCGCACATGGCTTCACCTCACCGTCCGCGACGGCGACGGACGAACCGTATTCGAGTCGGGTGCGGTGAACGACAGCGGCCTGATAGCCGGCAATGACAACGACGCCGACGCGACGAAATACGAACCGCATTACGACCGAATCACCAGCGCCGACCAGGTTCAGATCTACGAGCCGGTGATGGGGGATCCGAACGACGTCCCGACGACGGGGTTGCTCACCGCCACGCATTATTTGAAGGACAACCGGTTGCTGCCGCGGGGTTTCGACAAGGCAACCGCGGATAAGGACATCGGCGTCTACGGGGGAGCGATGCAGGATTCCGATTTCACTGGCGGCAGCGACGTCGTCCACTATGCGGTGCCCATCCCGCCGCGCGGTGGTCCGTTCGCAGTGAGCGTCGAGTTGCTGTATCAACCGATTGGCTTCCGCTGGGCGCATAACCTGGAAAAATACGATGCTCCCGAGCCGAGGCGGTTCTTGAACTATTTCAACGCGATGTCGTCGTCATCATGGGTGGTCGTGGCGAAGGCATCGACGACGCAACAATGACGGTCGCGGCAGCCTGTTCCGGCACATAATGCCGCGCATGGCGGTCATCAAAGAGTTCCGGGAGTTCATCGCCCGCGGCAACGTCATAGACCTCGCGGTCGGCGTCATCATCGGCGCGGCGTTCGGCAAGATCGTGACGACGCTGGTCGAGGGCGTCATCATGCCCCCGATCGGGCTCGTCCTCGGGCGCATCGACTTTTCGAGTCTGTTTTACGTACTTGATACTTCGAAGGGTGTTCCCGCCTCACTTGCCGACGCGAAGACCAAAGGCATCCCTGTCATCGCGTACGGACAGTTCGTCAACGACGTGATTAGCTTTCTGATTGTGGCGTTGGCGGTGTTCGTGCTCGTCAAGCAGGTGAATCGCCTCAAGCGAGAGGGGCCTCCTCCGGCACCCACGTCGAAGGACTGCCCGTATTGTGCGACGGCGATTCCGATCAAGGCGAGGCGGTGCCCGAACTGCACGGCCGAGATCGGCGCGACGTCAGCCGTGTAACGGATCAGATCTCAACCTGTACGCCGAGTTCGACGACCCGTTCCGCGGGCAGCCGGAAGAACGACGTTGCGGCGACGGCGTTGCGGGTCATCAGTACGAACAGCTTCTCGCGCCATCGCGCCATCCCGCGTCGTCCGGTGACCAGAATGGTCTCGCGTCCCAGAAAGTACGTGATGTCGCTGGTGTCGATGTCCAGCCCCGCTGCGCGTGCGGCGCGCAGGGCGTTGGGCACGTGCGGGTCTTCCATAAAGCCATAGACGAGACGGATGCTGTAGATGCCGAAACCGACCGCATCCGTCGTGATGCGGTGCTCGTCCGCGACGTGCGGCACCGGGGCGGTGCTCACCGTCAACAACACCACACGCTCGTGCAGCATCTTGTTGTGGCGCAGATTGTGAGCGAGTGCCGGCGGAATGCCTCGCGGCTGTGCCGTCATGAAGACCGCCGTGCCGGGAACACGGATCGGCGGCGCGGCCGTGATGGCTGTCAGGAAGTGATCGATTGGAATGGCGCGCGCCACGAGGCGCTCGGCCACGACGCGTCGTCCCGTTTTCCAGGTCGTCATCACTGTAAAGATGGAGGCGCCGATCATGATTGGCAGCCATCCGCCCTGAAACAGCTTCAACAGGTTGGCGCCGAAGAACGTGAGATCGATCGTGAGAAAGGCGGACGTGACCGTCAAGGCCAGAACCGGCGGCCACCGCCACCGCTCGACGGCGATGACGTGCAGTAGCACCGCCGTGATCACCATGGTCATGGTGACCGCGATTCCATATGCCGCCGCGAGTGCGCTCGACGATCCGAAGCCGACGACGATCAAGACGGTCGACACCATTAACGCGAAGTTGACCTGCGGGACGTAGACCTGCCCAATCTCGTGCGACGACGTGTGCTCGATGGTCAGACGCGGTGCGTACCCGAGCTGGATTGCCTGTTGTGTGAGGGAGAACGCACCCGAGATGAGCGCCTGAGAGGCAATAACGGCCGCTGCCGTCGCGATGGCGACCAGCGGAAACAGGGCCCATTCGGGCGCGAGCAGAAAAAATGGCTGTCTGGCAGCCCCGCCGTTCGTCAACAACAGCGCTCCCTGTCCGAGATAGTTCAGAACAAGCGCGGGCAGGACCAGCGCAAACCAGGCAATACGGATGGGAGTCTTGCCGAAATGTCCCATGTCCGCGTACAACGCTTCGCCCCCTGTCACGGCCAGGAATACCGCACCGAGTACCGCGACACCCGGCAGACCGTGTTGGCGGAAATAGGTGACGGCATGGAGCGGGTTGATCGCTCCGATAATCGTCGGCTCCTTGAGGATCCACGTGATCCCCAGAACGGCGATCGTCAGAAACCAGAGCACCATAATCGGCCCGAACAGGCGGCCGACCTGATGTGTCCCGTACTTCTGAAACAAAAACAGCACGACAAGAATCGCGACCGACATCGGTACGACGTACGGCGTAAACAGCGGTGTCTCTACTTGCAGGCCTTCGACGGCACCGAGCACGCTGATCGCCGGCGTGATCATGCCGTCGCCGTACAGGAGCGCCGCGCCGAAGATGCCGAGGCCGATGAGCAGGGGCGCCACTCGACCTCCGGTCGGCAGGAGTGCCGTCAACGCGAGGATGCCACCCTCGCCCTGGTTGTCCGCACGCATCACGATCGCGATGTATTTGATCGAGATCACGATGAAGAGTGCGTACAGCACAAGCGACAGGACCCCGAGGACATTCTCCGGGGTGACGTCTACCGCATGCGATCCGTAAAAGCATTCGCGGATTGTGTAGAGCGGGCTCGTCCCGATATCGCCGTACACGACGCCGATCGCCGTGAGCGTCAGGGGCGCCAGACGACTCGGTGACGTCGGTGCCGTCCGAGATGCCGATGTCGCCGGCAGCGCGGAAGAGGTCACGCTAAATCTCCACTTGCACGCCCAGTTCGACGACACGCTCCGGCGGGAGACGGAAGTAGGCGGTCGCGCGGACGGCGTTCCGGGTCATCAAGACAAACAGCTTTTCGCGCCAGATCGCCATGCCGCGCTTGTAGGTGACGAGAATTGTTTCGCGGCCAAGGAAGTAGGTCACGTCGTCGGCGTCGATGCCGAGTCCGTGGCTTTGCGCGCCACGCAGCGCGTCCGGGACATTCGGATCCTGCATGAAGCCGTATACGAGGCGCAGCATGTAGACGCCACTCCCGAAGTCATCCACGGCAATATGGTCCTCCGCTCCGACATGCGGCACCGGTGCCGTCGTGACGGTAAGAATCACCACGTACTCGTGCATGACCTTGTTGTGACGGAGATTGTGGGCCAGCGCTGGCGGCGTTCCACGCGGCTGCGCGGTCATGAAGACCGCTGTCCCCGGAACCCGGACCGGGGGTGAGGCGGTGATGACCGACATGAAGTGGTCAATCGGAATGGCGCGCGCGGTGAGTCGTTCGGCGACGATACGCCGGCCCGTTTTCCAGGTGGTCATGACGGTGAACATGCAGCTTCCGATGAGGAGCGGCAGCCATCCCCCCTGGAGGACCTTGACGAGGTTCGCGCCGAAGAACATCAGGTCGATGATCACGAAGAAAGCCCCAATCGCGATGACAGCGCCTGTTCTCCAATGCCAGCGTTCCACGGCGACCACACACAGCAGAATCGTCGTGATGACCATCGTCATCGTTACCGCAATCCCATAGGCGGCGGCGAGCGCGCTTGAGGATCCGAAGCCGATCACGATGATGATCGTCGCAACCATCAGCCCCCAATTCACCTGTGGGACGTAAATCTGGCCCATCTCCGATGAGGATGTGTGTTCGATGTCCAGGCGTGGCACGTAGCCAAGCTGGATCGCCTGCTGTGTAAGCGAGAAGGCGCCTGAGATGAGCGCCTGTGACGCGATAATCGCCGCCGCTGTTGCGATCGCGACCATCGGCAGCAACCCCCACGACGGCACCAGCAGAAAGAACGGCTGGCGCGCCGCGGAGCTGTCCAGAAGGAGCAGTGCGCCCTGGCCGAAGTAATTGAGTACAAGCGCCGGGAACACCAAGATGAACCAGGCAAGTCGAATGGGTTTCTTGCCGAAATGTCCCATGTCGACATAGAGCGCCTCGGCTCCTGTCACAGCGAGCACGACGGCACCGAGCACGAGGATTCCGACAACACCATGCTCGGCGAAGAAGCGAACGGCGTGAACGGGATTCAGCGCACCGAGCACGGCAGGCGCGCGAACAATCCAGACAATCCCTATCACGCCGATCGTCAGGAACCACACCAGCATGACTGGTCCGAAAAGGCCGCCGACGCGGTGCGTGCCAAACTGCTGTAAAACGAACAACAGCAACAGAATTACCACCGCAATCGGTACCAAATACGGCTCGAACAACGGGGTCTCGACCTGAAGACCTTCGACGGCCGCGAGGACGCTGATTGCCGGCGTAATGATGCCTTCGCCGTACAGCATCGACGCGCCGAATACACCCAACAGAATTAGTACCGGCGCGGCGCCCCGCACAAACGTACGCGGTGGGATCAGTGCAGTGAGCGCGAGAATCCCGCCTTCGCCCTGGTTATCCGCGCGCATCACCAGCGCGATGTATTTGACGGAAATGACGAGTGCAAGGGCATACAGGATCAGCGACAGGATGCCGAGCACGTTTTCATGCGTCGGCGCAAATCCATGCGGCCCCGAAAAACACTCGCGGATGGTGTAAAGGGGACTCGTGCCGATGTCGCCGTAGACGACGCCGATCGCGGTCAGTGTCAGGGCAAACAGCCGCGGCGATTCGGGTGCACCGGATCGGCGGATGTTCGAAGAGCCGGTCACAAAACCCCGAGCATAGCACGCATGAGTTCTGCTGCCTCGATGCCGTTCACGTCAGCTCCCTTGCAGGCTTCTGCTTGATTGAAAACCGACATCGATGGATGGGAGGGACTGGTCCAATGAAAGTCAATGGTCTTCTCGCACTGGTATGTGCAGTCGCGCTGACGGCAGCATGCAACAACAACCGAACGGCCAATCGGGAAGCCGGCACAACCGGTACAGCCGGGCCGGGCGTCAGCAACAGCGACAAGAACTTCGTCAGCGATCAGCTCGCGGACGGAATGGCTGAAGTCGAACTGGCGAACGTCGCCAAAGATCGCGCCGCGAGTGCAGATGTGAAACAGTTTGCGCAAATGATGATCGACGACCACACAAAAGCGGGCGATCAGCTCAAGCAGATTGCGACAAGCAACTCGATTCCGGTCGATACGACGATCGACAACAAACACAAGAACCTGATGGACAAGCTGTCAAAGCTGAACGGCGCCGATTTCGACAAGGAATACATGAGCGCCATGGTTGATGACCATCAGGATGCTGTGCGCGACCTCCGGTCCCGCGTGGACGAGAATCGCAGCACGACGGACCGATTGACGGGGAAGAACCCCGAAAATCCGGCGGCCGTCAAACCCGAACAGTCGGACAACAAGGTGACGATGAGCATTAACGAATGGGCCGCGAATACGCTGCCGACGATCGAGCAGCACCTCGATCGCGCAAAGGCGATCAAAGACAGCGTCGATCATCCGAATCGGACGGAACGGGGAACAACCGGCACCTCCGACAGAAAATCGAACACGACGCCGAAGGGCGCTTCAAAGTACTGACCTCGGTTCAGCAGTTCACGGGTTGCACCTGCTGGAGGGCCGCTTAGGCGGCCCTTCCCGGCAACCAAATCGACCGCACCGTCAACTCGCGGTGGTTGAGTCCCGCCGCGTTGTCCAATGTTTGAAGCAAGAGAGGAAGGGGCGCGCGGAACCGCCATTGGTCCGTGCGTCCCCCTGCACGCGAGGCTTCTGAGGCCGCGTCATCCCACCACGGGGTGACGGATCGCGCGATTGGTTCAAGGATCAGCACACGTACTCCCTGAGCGCCGGCCGCGAACAAGTGTTCGAGTATGTATTGCCGTTTTTCCGAAGACAGCTCGTTGAGGACGTAGGCGGCGATGGCAGCGGTCCCACGATCCAGCCGCGGCAGCCGGGCGACATCGCCCTGGCGGGCCGAGCCTTTCAGCTGAAACATCCGGTAGGTCCATCGCGCTTCGTCGACAGCCCAGGGATGGCGGTCGATGCCCGTCACTGCTGGCGCTCCCCCGCAGGCAAAAGCCCATGCGGCACCGGCGGCGCCGGTGCCGCATCCGATGTCCAGCACCGAGGAAGGGGACGGCGCCACGGCCCCATCCAGCGCGTGAATGACGCAGGTCGTCGTCAGGAAATGAAGCGGCGCGTAGAACAGCGCGAAGGCCGCCCGTTTTCCAGCGCTGTCCAGTGGCCCACCGCGGCCGACTGTGTGGCGCCTCTCGACATATGCGGATGACAAGGCCCGAAGTGCGCGCGTCACCTCAGGGAGCCGGAGGTTGGCCAGATGGCGCTTCTCGAGCGCCGCAACCCAGTCCTCGAACGTCATAGGCAGAAGGCCGTGTTCAAATGACGATACGGTATCCCGCGAGCATCGACGTGCAATGGAATGCGTCATTCTGATCGGCTTGCCCGCATCCGGCAAATCGACGTTTTTCCGCGAACGCTTTGCCGGGACCCACGACCACGTCAGCAAAGACCTGCTCCGCAACAACCGGAAACCACAGCGGCGGCAGGAACATCTGATCGCTGAATCGCTGGCGTCAGGCCGGTCGGTAGTGGTGGACAACACCAATCCAACCGCCGCCGTGCGGGCGCCGCTCATCGCCATCGCGAGAAAGCATGGCGCTGAGGTGTCGGGATACTTCTTCGTCACCGAAGCTGGCGACGCGCTGCGACGCAACCGTGCCCGTCAGGGGCGGGAACGTGTCCCCGACGTCGCGATCTTCACCGTGCGAAAACGTCTGGAACCTCCGAGTACGGCCGAAGGATTCGATCGGCTGTTTACGGTGAAGATCAACGAAACCGAACGGACCTTTGAAGTCTCGGCGCTATGAGCCGAAAAACTGATCGATCGCTCCGCTAGAATAGCCGCGACAGGAGGACGGCCGATGCGCTCGATGTGTGCATTTGTAGCAGTGGTTCTTTCCGTTCTGATGGCAGCTCCACGAATCCAGGCCTCGCCGGGCCCCGGTCAGGCCACGGCGCCAACGCATATTGCAGGTCAGCCGGTCCTCGACGCTGCCGTCCAGGAACACGCGCGTGCCACGGACCGGGACCGCGAGACCGTCCGGTTGTTCCTTCAGCGCGCTGACGTGAGAGCCATTGCCGGGAAATACGGTGTCGACGTCCGTCGCGCGGAAGGCGCCGTTGCGGCGATGGATGCCTCCGAAGTCGCAAACATTGCCTCGCAGGCTCGGGCGGCCAATGACACCCTTGCAGGTGGCCAAGGGAGCGTCACCATTTCGACGACCGCGATCATCATCGGTCTGCTCGTCCTGATTCTGTTGATCGTCGCATTGCACTAGCACCGTGGAACGCGAGCGGCGGGCCGTTCTTCTCCTCGCGCTCGCGTTTTTCGTCCGTCCGTCTTCTCTCCATTCCCAGTCGCTGACGGTTCTCGACGTTCCTTTCATTACGCAATCCGAGTTGTTATGTGGCGGCGCCGCGGCAGCGATGGTGATGCGCTACTGGGGCGAACGCGGTGTCGATGCGGAGTCGTTCCGCTCGCTGATCGATCCGAAAGCCGGCGGCATTCGCACCGACGCCCTCGCGGCGGACCTCCGCGGTCGTGACTGGAACGCCACCGCTCTCGAAGGCTCGTCAGACACGATCGCGCAGGAACTGCGGCAGGGGCGACCGGTAATCGCGCTCGTCGAGGATCATCCGCGCACGTACCACTTTGTTGTGGTGGTCGCGCGCAACGCGGACGGCGTGGTGTTCCACGATCCGGCGCGTGCGCCATTCCGCGTGATGAGTGCCGCGGACTTCGACAAGCGGTGGTCCGCCGCCAGACGGTGGATGCTGGTCATAACTCCTCCGGCAGGGTGGGGTCCGCCTGTAGGCGGACCCTCTCCGGTTTCGCCTGCGACTTCGTCTTCGGCCCAGGCGACGGCATGCGACGCGCAAATCGCGTCGGCCATCCAGCAGGCTCAGCAGAACAGGCTGGAAGAATCGGAACGCACGCTCGTCGGGGCCCTGTCATGCCCGGGCGCGGCCGTGTTTCGCGAACTTGCCGGCCTTCGAGCGGTGCAGCGCCGGTGGGCGGAAACCGCGGATCTGGCGTCGTCGGCGCTCGCGCGTGAGCCTGGAGATGCCTACGCTTCGCGGCTGCTCGCCACGGCACGCTTTATCGGCGACGACCAGCTCGGCGCCCTCGATGCGTGGAATCAGACGCGCGAACCGCGCATTGATCTGGTTCGGATCGACGGCCTCATGCGCACGCGCTACGGCGTCGTCGAGCGGTCCGTCGGTTTGACGCCCGGCGAGGTGCTGACACGCAGCACGCTCGTCCGCGCCCGTCGGCGTCTCAACGAGCTGCCTGCCGGCTTCGGCACCATCAATTTCGTTCCCGTGTCGTCAGGCCTGGCGGAGGTCCGAGCAACGGTTGTCGAGCGGTCGCTTGCGCCGCGCAATTTATTCGACCTCGGTGTCGTCGGCCTCGCGACTGCGGTGACGCGGGAACTGGTGGTTCCCATCGTCTCGCCCACGGGCGGTGGCGAGCAGATCACTGCGGATTGGAGGTTTTGGGCGCAGAGACCGTTGTATCAGTTGTCAATCGCTGCGCCCGCGCCGTGGGGAGGCGCTTGGAGCGTTGGTGTGAGACGTGAACGACAGCCGTTCACGGCAACGTTCGCACCAACGCTTCACGATTCGGTGCAGCTCGACGTTGCTAACTGGATGAATGGTGTCGTTCGGTGGCAGATCGGCGGTGGGATCGACAGGTGGAATGAAGGCCGGGTTTTGCGGACGGCTGCAGCCACGATGCGCGTAACGTCGACAGGTGATCGGCTCGATGCTCGCGCACAACTCCGCGGCTGGTTCGATGGGGGAAATCGGTTCGGGCAGGCGGCGGTTCGGATTCTGGCGCGCTCCGCGCCGGGTCTCGAGGGTTTCGTCGTCACGGCCGACGGCGGTGTTGACGGCGTGACCGATTCTGCGCCGCCAGATTTGTGGTTCGCCGGAGATACGGGTAGAGCGCGTTCATTGCTGCTGCGCGCACATCCGATTCTCACCGAGGGCGAACGTTTCCGGACCGAACGGATGGCCAGGATTTTTGCCCACGAGTCAACAGAAGTGCAGCGTTGGTGGCGCGTTGGCCCATTCCGGACCGGAATCGCGACGTTTGTTGATACAGGCGTGACCGCGCGGCGCTTGTCAGGCAGTTCGATTACGGATGTGGATGTGGGAATCGGCGTTCGTGGGGCCTACCCGGGCCGCGCTGGCGCGTTTCGTCTCGATATTGCGCGTGGGATCCGCGATGGACACGTCGCTATTTCGGCGACCTACAGCGCCGATACCACTCACTAGGGCGTGCAACCCACGCCGTAGCTGCGTGATAAAGTAGCGCTTCTCCACGATCAGCTCAGGGGTGCCCATGTTTCGGTGCGCGACGGTACTTGTGTGTCTCGCGACGACGCTGCTGATGTGGCCGGTATCGGCCAAGGCGCAGTACTTTGGCCGCAACAAGGTCCAGAACGCACGTCTCGAATTCCGTACGCTCCGTACCGAGCACTTCGACATCTATTACTACCCTGAGGAGGAAAACGTCACGCGCCAGGCCGCGCGTATGGCGGAGCGCTGGTACGCCCGCTACTCGCAGCTGCTGGATCACACCTTCACTCGCCGCCAGCCGATCGTCCTGTACGCAAGTCATCCGGAATTTGCTCAGACCAACGTGAGCCCGGGGACGATCAGCGAAGGCACCGGTGGGTTCACCGAACGGGTGCGTTCGCGCATCGTGATGCCCTTTGCGCCCGGTCTGGGTGAGACCGACCACGTGCTGGGCCACGAGCTGGCTCACGCGTTCCAGATCGACATCTCGAAACAGGCGCATCAGAACGTCTTCGACCTCCCCGGCTGGTTCATCGAAGGGATGGCCGAGTACCTGTCGCTCGGTCCGTCCAACACCTTCACCAATATGTGGCTCCGCGATGCGAAGCTGCATCGCCGGCTGCCGACGGTCGAGCAGCTCGACAACCCGCGTTACTTCCCGTACCGCTACGGTCATGCATTCTGGTCCTTTCTTGGAGAACGCTTCGGCGACGAGATTGTCGGCAAGATGCTGCGCGCCAAATCCCGCGGTGTGGTCGAGCGGCTCGAGGAAGTTACTGGCGAAACCCGCGACGAGCTGACTCGGGATTGGCACGCGTCGATTCCGATGGTCGAAGGTGATCCCGATGTGGTCGTCCGGCCTCGGCAAATCATCACGTCGGCTGACGGCGAGCGCGTGCATGTCGCACCGGCGATCAGTCCGGACGGACGTCAGATCATGTTCGTGTCGGAGCGCGATCGGTTGTCGCTCGATCTCTTCGTGGCGGATGTGACCTCGGGCGCCGTCGTGAAGAAGGTGATCAGCACCGCCGCCGATCCGCATTTTGACAGCCTTCAGTACATCCAGTCCGCCGGCTCGTGGGACGCGTCCGGCCGACGATTCGTGGTTGCTGCGGTGCTCGATGGAACGTCCGCGCTCAGCATCGTCGAAATGGATGGATCGTCGCGGCGCCGCGACATTCGCCTGAACGGGGTTGGGGAGATTTACAACCCGAGCTGGTCGCCCGATGGGACGCGAATTGTCTTTTCGGCGATGAAATCCGGCGCGTCGAATCTGTTTGTCTATAGCGTCGCTGACGGAAGCGTGACGCAGCTCACAGATGACGAGTTTGCCGACTTGCACCCGGCGTGGTCGCCGGACGGGAAGACGATTGCGTTCGCGTCTGACCGGTTTACGACGTCGCTCGAAGATCTGACATTCGGTCCCGTTCGTATTGCGCTGCTGGACGTCGAGACGAGAGTCATCCGACCCCTGACCGATTCCACCGAGGATGGCAAGCAAATCAGCCCGCAGTGGTCACCGGATGGAAAGGCGATTTACTACGTCGCCGATTCCGATGGCGTCAGCAACATCTATCGCGTCGAACTCGAGAACGGAGATATCCGTCAGGTCACCTCCGAAGCGAGCGGCATCAGCGGCATCACGTCCACGAGTCCCGCGCTGGCGGTCGCGTCCTCGACCGGGAAGCTTGCCTTCAGCGCGTACCGCGACGGCCGGTTCGAGATTCAGACACTGGAACAGACGAGCGCGGAATCGGCGCCGATTGTGACACCCGGCGCCGCAACGCGAACGCCATCGCCACACGCGCTCGGCAAGCTCGGGGAGTTGTTGTCGAACGCCCATTTCGGCATGCCAGCGGACCGCACATTTCTCACATCCAAGTATGACGACCGCCTTCGCGTCGAGTCGATCGCGGATCCGTATGTAGGCGCGGCGATCGGCGGCGACGGACTGGTCGGCGGCGTGCTTCGCGCCAGCTTCGGCATCGCGTTCGGCGACATGCTTCGCGACCGGCAGCTGCACGCACTCGTACGCGTCGGCACGAGCAAGGACGACTTTGCAGGTCAGATCGGCTATGTGAATCGGCGCGGGCGCATGCACTGGGGCTTCATCAGCGGATTCGTGCCCGCCCGTTTCGCCGGGGCTCGTCGATCCGTTGCGCGAACGACGTCGCTCATCACGCAGGAGTACGCGAACCTGCGCTACGCGCACGAGTACGCGAGCCTGACGGCGCGCTACAACGTCAGCCGCGCAACACGGTTCGAGTTCCGCGCGGGCGGCAGGCGAACGGGGTACGGGTGGCAAACGATCACGCGCGTGACCGATGCGTCCACCCGACAACTGGTGACGAGGACCCTCGAGGAGCTCCCGGGTGCGCCGCCCGTGTACCTCGCCGAGATGCAGGTCGCGTACGTGCGCGACACGGCAGTCCTCGGTCCGATCAGCCCAATCGTCGGTCATCGCATCCGTCTGGATGTCGAGCCGGCCGTTGGCGGATTGACGTTCGCCGATGTTCGTCTCGATGCGCGCCGCTATTTCATGCCGATTCGGCCGATCACCTTTGCCGTGCGGCTCGATCACACGGGGCGTTACGGGCCAGACGCGCGCGACGGGCGTCTCACGCCTCTGCTGCTCGGCCTGCAAACGCTGGTGCGCGGGTACGACCTCACCAGCTTTGCCGCGGAGCGGTGCGGTATGACGGCGACGACCTGCTCGATGGTCGATCAGCTGTCCGGCAATCGATTCGCCCTGATGAATCTGGAACTGCGGGCGCCGCTTCTCGGGCTGCTGACCGGCAATCTCGATTACGGTGCGACGCCGATGGAGGCGCTTGTGTTTGCCGATGGCGCAATGCTGTGGACGCCGCACGCTGACGCGGCGCTCGAGCGCGATCGGTTCAGCAGCGTCGGCGCGGGGATGCGCGCCAACCTTGGCGGCTTCGTGCTGGAATTAACCGCGGTCCGCCCCTTCGACAAGCCACGCAACGGCTGGACAGCCAGCTTTCTGATTCGTCCGGGATTCTAGCCCGCCGCTACTTTGCCTGCTCGCACGGTTCTCCGCTGAGGATCGACACCAGAATCAAGGGCCGATTCCCGCGCCGTACGACGCCATGGCTCGTATTGCGCGGGATCGATACATAGCTGCCCGCCGTAAGCGGCGTATCGCGGCCGTTGAGTCTCACGGCCCCCTGACCAGCAACCACGTAGTACTCGACCTCTGCACCGTCATAGAGACGATCCGGCTGATCCTGATTCAGCACGACGAGCGTTGTCCTCGTGTTGCCGCTGCAGGAAACGAGGGTTTCGCGCCGCGCCTGGTTCCCGGAGAGCTGCTTCTCGGCGAGATCGACGATAGATAACACTTGCGGCATCCCGGGAGGTCCGACCTTCGCGGCAGGCGCCGCTACCGGCGCCGGTGGGGGCGGAGGAGGTGCTTCGGGAGGCGGAGGTGCAGGGTTGAGGACGGCGTCAAAGCTGGTGGTCTGGCCGGAGCGGACAACGACTTCCTTTTCGAATGAGATCACTTTGTCTGAATCGAAACGTACGCGGTAGGTGCCCGCCTGCATCCCGACGAAATTCAGCTGTCCGCTGTCGTTCGTTTCACCGTTTCTATCCGACGGTCCCGCCACGGTCACCTGCACTCCTGGAATCGGTAAACCGCGAGGATCTGTAACGGTCATTGCAATCCCCGCTCGCGATGCGGCGGCAGCCGGCGCCGGGGCGCGACGCGGTGCAGGTGCAGGTGCTGTCGGTGCAGGTGCCGCGGGTGCGGGTGCCGGCTTCGGCGGCGGTGCAGGTGTTTGCGCGAATGACGAGTGTGCGACCAGTACCGTCAGGCTGAGGTAGAACAGCGTGCGCATACGGGCATTATTGCATCGACGGCTTCCAAGGTGGGTCGTTCAGGAGAATCCACGCTCGGTCAGACTGGCACCGCGGGGTGCGACGCCGCGCGTCCGAGAACCCAGCGGATCGTGACGCGGAGAGTATAATCACGAGGCCGCCAGGGGTATCTCCATAGGGAGATTGAGAAAGACCCTTGGAACCTGATCCACCTCCGCGCGGTCCGCGCAGGGTGGACCCATTATCGCGTTGACGACGGTGGGCCCGGTTTAGACCGGCGGAGGGAGCGCGGCGATCCTGCCGTTTCCCTCTCGCGTAACCTATGTTGTTGGACCGTTCCGCACGAGGGAATCATGATCGACTTCGCGACTGCTTATCCGAACTCTCGAAAGGTGCACGACGAGCGCACCGCGCGCGTCACCGCGGACGGCCCGGACATCACGCTGCGCATCCCGCTCCGTGAAGTCACCCTTGGGGGGGGCGAACTGCCCGTGCGGTTGTACGACACGAGCGGACCGCAGGGACACGACGTGCGCAGCGGCCTGCCGAAGCTCCGCGCTGACTGGATCGCTGCCCGCCGGCGATCCGGGTTTGTCGGCACGCAGCTCTATTACGCGCGGCGCGGCGAAATCACGCCGGAGATGGAATTTGTCGCCGCCCGCGAAGGGCTTCCGGCCGATTTCGTCCGCGAAGAGATCGCGCGATGCCGCGCCATCATCCCATCGAATATCAATCACCTCGAGCTCGAGCCGATGATCATCGGCCGCAACTTCCTGGTGAAGATCAACGCCAACATCGGGAACTCGGCCGTCAAGTCGTCGATCGAGGACGAAGTCGAGAAGCTCCAGTGGGCGACGCTCTGGGGTG
>Ga0310810_10001613_pt1 | contig 23796 bp, 16 predicted proteins | sample NCmetagenome_FD_207641 | JGI IMG/M metagenome (GOLD analysis project Ga0310810, IMG submission 207641) | Soil microbial communities from experimental microcosm in Duke University, North Carolina, United States - NC | ecosystem: Engineered > Artificial ecosystem > Soil microcosm > Unclassified ... | reverse complement strand
CTCGCGTCGTACGCCGCCGGCGTGCCGTACGCCTTCATTCAGCAGCAGGGGAACGGCGACGTCGTGCCGTTCGAAAAGCAATTAGGTGCGTACGTGAAGGACGATTGGCAGCTGAAGCCGGGCGTCACGCTGTCGTTCGGCCTGCGGTACGACTGGCAGAACTACTTCCACGACACGAACAACATCGCGCCGCGGGCGTCGGTCGCCTATGCGCCCGGCGCGAACAAGGGCAACGTGCTGCGCGCTGGTATCGGCGTCTTCAACGATCGCAGCGGGCCGGGGATCATGGCGGATCTGCTGCACTACCGGCCGGGCGGCCTCGCGAAGTACGTCGTCACCAATCCGTCGTATCCCGATCCATACCAGGGCGCCGCCGCGGCGGCGCAGCCGGTGAGCCTCGTGCAACTCGCGCCCGACGTGCAGATTCCACAGACACTCCAGTACAGCGCCGGCGTCGATCACCAGCTGGCGAAGTCGACGACGCTCTCGGTCACGTATACCGGATCGCACGGGTTCCACATGTTCCGATCGCGCGACATCAACGCGCCGCCGCCGCCGCTCTACCTGGCGCGGCCGAATCCGGCGTACGGCGTGATTCGCGAGATCGAGTCGAACGGCCGGCAGCAGAGCGACTCGGTGTCGGTCACCATGCGCGGGCGCATGTTCAAGTGGTTCACCGGTCAGGCGCAGTACGCGCTGGGCCGCGCGAAGAACGACACGAACGGCCTCGCATCGTTCCCGGCCAACGACTACGATCTGTCGGGCGAATACGCGCGCGCCGATTTCGATCGACGCCATCGCATCAACCTGCTGGGCCGCATCGGCGCGAGGTCGATTGCCGACGTCGGTATTGCGCTGAACATGAACTCCGCGGGTCCCTATACCGAGCTGCTGGGACAGGACATCTACAACAACGGCCGCGGGCGGGCGCGGCCGGCGGGCGTGCCGCGCTATTCGCTCACCGGCGCCGGCTACGCCAGCCTCGACATCCGGATGTCGAGAACGGTGAAGTTGCGGAAGGGCAGCGAAGACGCACCGGCGCTCGCGTTCGGCCTCGACGCCTTCAACGTGACCAATCGCGTCAACTACGGCGGGTTCGTCGGGACGACGAGCTCGCCGCTCTTCATGCAGCCGACGAGCGCGCGCGCGCCGCGGCAGCTGCAGTTCTCGGCGCGTGTGAAGTTCTGAGGCGGCTGCGACCGCCATATGATCCCCCCGTCATGTCGCTCGCGGCCGGAACCCGCGTCGGGGCGTACGAGATCGTCGATCTGCTCGGGGCCGGCGGCATGAGGTCCGCCGCATGCTGTCCCGGGCCGGCAGTTGATTCGCGCGCGTTCATTCTCCGTTCATCTTCGAATCGCTATAGTCCGCACGATCGAGTCAACGGGAGGAGTCATATGCGCAAGCTCGTCATTGCGGCGCTCGTCGCGCTCGCGTCGGTGTCCTTGTTCGCTGCAGCGACCGGCTATCACATCACCGGTGAAATTGCCGTCGGCGGGGAAGGCGGGTGGGACTACCTGACCGTCGACAGCGCCGCGCGCCGGCTCTACGTGTCGCATGCCACGCACGTCGTCGTCGTCGATCTGGACGCCAACAAGGTCGCCGGCGACATTCCCGACACGCCCGGCGTCCATGGGATCGCGATCGCGCCCGAGCTGAACCGCGGGTTCATCAGCAACGGCCGGGGTAACAACGTCACGATTTTCGATCTGAAGACGCTCAAGACGATCGGCAAGGCCGACACTGGCGAGAATCCCGATTCGATCCGCTACGACGCGGTCTCCGGCCGCGTGTTTGCATTCAACGGGCGATCGAAGAGCGCGACCGCCATCGACGCCAAGTCCGGCACCGTCGCCGCCACGATTCCCCTGCCGGGGAAGCCCGAGTTCTCGATCGCCGATGGCAAGGGCAAGGTGTACGTGAACATCGAGGACACGAGCGAGATCGTCGAGATCGACGCGGCGAAGGGGTCGGTGACCAAGAAGTACTCGCTCAGTCCCTGCACGGAACCATCCGGGCTGGCGTACGACGCCAAGGATCGACGGCTGTTCTCGGTCTGTTCGAATCGCGTGATGGCGGTATCGGATCCCGACGCGGGCAAGGTGATCGCGTCGCCGGCGATCGGCGCGGGGTCGGACGGCGCCGCGTTCGACGCGGGCACCGGATACGCCTTCAGCTCCAACGGCGACGGGACGCTCACGATCGTCGCGCAGGCAGGCGGGAAGTGGGACGTGCTCGAAAACATCGCGACCGAGCGCGGGGCTCGTACGATTGCCGTCGACGACAAGACGCACAAGGTCTATCTGCCGACGGCGAAAACGGCGCCGGCGGCGAGCGGCGGCCGGGCAACGTTCATCCCCAACACGTTCAAGGTGCTGGTCGTCGGCAAATGACGCAGCTTGCTGTTGCTTTCCTGATGCTGGCGTGTGCCGCGGGCGCGGCGGCGCAGGAGGCACAGACCGCGCCGCCGCTCACGCTGATGCATCCGGAAGGCGCGTCCGCGCCGCCCTCCGTCCTCACGCTGCAGGATGCGCTGCAGCGCGCCCGCCGCAACGATCCGACGTTCCAGACAGCCACCGCCGATGCGGCGATTGCGCGCGAGGATCGGGCGCAGGCACGCGCGGCGCTCCTCCCAACACTGAGCAACACGACGCAGTTTCTCGGCAACTCGCCCAACGGGGTCAATCCGAACGGCCGCTTCGTGTCGCTCGACGGCGTCGAGATGTACCGCGAGTGGGGTGTCGCGCACCAGGAGTTTTCCGCGAACACGTTCACGCTCGCGCCGCTGAAGAAGGCGCGCGCATCCGAAGCCGCGGCCGAGGCGAGGCTCGAAGTGGCGCAGCGCGGGCTGACGGTCACCGTCACGAAGAATTACTACGCGCTCGTCGTCGCCCAGCGGAAATACGCGAGCGCGCAGCAGTCGGTCGACCAGGCGCGCCGTTTTCTGGAGATCACGCAGCAGCAGCAGCGTCTGGGGCAGGTGGCGCGCAGCGACACGATCAAGGCGGAGATTCAGTATCGGCAGCAGCAGCAGGCGTTCAGCGAGGTGCTCGTGGCCATGGACGCCGCGCGGCTCATGCTCGCGGTCCTGGTGTCGCCAACGCTCGACGAGAACTTCACCGTCGTCGACGATCTGACGTCGGCGCCGCCGCTGCCGCCGTTCGCGGAGGTGCGGTCGATGGCGGGGCGCGCGAACCCGGATCTGCGCGCCGCGGAGGAGTCGCTGCATGCGGCGGAGCAGGACGTCACGGTCGCCCGAAACGCGTTCTACCCGACGTTCATCGTCGACGCCGTCTACGGCATCGAGGCGAACGAGTTCGCGCTGCACAGCCGCATCGCGGCGCAGCCCGAGCTAGGCGTGCTGCCCAATCTCGGCTACTTCGTCACGCTGAATCTGCAGGTGCCGGTGTGGGACTGGGGCGCGACGCGCAGCAAGGTCCACCAGAGCGAGGCGCGCGCGCGACAAGCGCAGGTGGCGCTCAGCCAGGCGCAGCGGCAGCAGATGAGCAGTCTCTATTCGAAATACAACGAAGCGCTGGCGGCGCGATCCGCCGTCGAGAATCTGCGGCGGGTCGCCGATCTCGCGGCGGAGAGTCTGCGCCTGACGATTCTTCGCTACCAGGCGGGCGAGTCGACGGCGCTCGAAGTGGTCGACGCGCAGAACACGCTCGTGCAGGCGCGGACGGCGGCAGATGAAGCCGAGGCGAGGCAGCGCGTCGCGATCGCGGATCTGCAGACTCTGACGGGGCCCTTCTGATGCAGCGAATCGTCGTCGTGGCCCTCGCGCTTGCTTCGCTGGTCGCCTGCCGGCACAAGGCCGAGGAAGAGACCGCGCCGGTCGTCACCGTCGACGTCGCGCCGGTCCTGCTCTCCCAGATTCAGCGGACGATCCGCGCCGACGCGCTCCTCTATCCCAAACAGCAGGCCGCGATCATTCCGAAGATTGCCGCGCCGATCAGGAAGGTCGACGTGCAGCGCGGCGCCCGCGTTCGCGCGGGGCAGCTGCTCGTAGAGCTCGAGAACTCCGATCTCGCCGGCGCCGCAGTCGAGGGCCGCGCCTCCGCTGAGCAGGCCGAAGCGACGTTCGAGCAGACGTCGAAGGCCACGGTGCCCGAAGAAGTGCAGAAGGCGGAGCTCGACCTGCAGGCGGCGAAGGACGCGATGGACGCGCAGCAGGCCGTGCTGACCAGCCGCGAGCAGCTGTACAAGGAAGGCGCGATCGCGCAGAAGGACGTCAACGAGGCGCGCACGAATGTCAGTCAAGCGCGCACGCAGTACGAGACGGCGCGCAAACGGGTCGAGGACCTGCGATCGTTCGCGCGCGACCAGGAGCTGAAGGCGGCCGCGGCGCAGCGTGACGCGGCACGGGGCCGGCGGCAGTCGGCCGAAGCGCAACTCGCCTACTCGCGCATCACGAGCCCGATCGACGGCGTGGTCACCGATCTGCCGTACTACGCCGGTGAAACGCCCGCGAGCGGCCAGCCGGTCGTCACGGTCATGGATACGTCGCAGGTGATCGCCCGGACGCACGTGTCGCAGGCCGCCGCCGCGGAGCTGGCCGTGGGGAACGAGGCCAATCTGATTGGTCCGGGCGGCGCGCCGATTCCAGGCAAGGTTTTGCAGATCAGCCCGGCGCTCGACGCCTCCAATACGACAGTCGAAGTGTGGGTGCAGGCGGCCAATCCGAGCGGCTCTCTTCGGCCGGGGAGCAGCATGAAGATCGAGATGATCGCCAGGACCGTGCCGAACGCCCTGGTGATCCCGCAGGCAGCCGTGGTCACGAGTCCTTCCGGCGCGACATTCGCGATGCTGATCGACAAGGACAACGTGCCCCACCGGCGCAAGATCGCGGTCGGCATCCGCGACAGCGGCAAAGTGCAGATCACCGACGGCCTCGAGAGCGGTCAGCGCGTGGCCACGACCGGCGCCTTCGAGCTCTTCAAACTGGACGACGAAGTCCTGAAGAAGACGAAAGTGCAGATCGCGCCGGCAAAGGAAGAGGAAGAGCCGGAAGAAACGTGACGCCTCCCGCCGACGAACAGCCCGAGCGCTACTGGTTTGCGCGCCACTCGACCTCGATCGTCTTCCTGATCTGCATGCTGGCGGTGATCGGCGTCTATGAGGCGCTGACCCTGCCGGTCGCCGTCTTCCCGACGACGAACTTTCCGCGCGTGATCATCGGCGTCGACAACGGCGTCATGCCGATCGAGCAGATGGAGGTGTCGATCACGCGGCCGCTCGAGGACGCGGTGCGATCCGTGCCGGGCCTGCAGGACGTGCGCTCGACGACGAGCCGCGGGTCCGCCGAAATCAATCTCTTCTTCGACTGGAGCGTGAACATGATCACCACGCTCCAGATGGTGGACGCGGCCGTGTCGCGTGTGCAGAGCAGCCTGCCGCCGACCGTGCAGCTCCAGACGCACCGCCTCGATTTCGCGAGCTTCCCGATCATCGGCTACAGCCTCACGTCCGACCGCGTGCCGCAGACGGATTTGTGGGAGCTCGCGACCTACGAGATCAAGCCGCGGCTGAACCGCCTGCCGGGTGTGGCGAGCGTGCTCATTCAGGGCGGCCAGCGGCCCGAATTCCACGTGACCGTCGATCCGGCGGCGATGCTTCGCGCGAAAACGTCGATCGCCGACATCGTGGGCGCCATCAACCACACAAACGTGATTGACTCGCCGGGGCTGCTGAATCGCAACCATCAGCTGTTCCTCGGCCTCGTGGACGCACAGGTGCATAGCGCCGAGGAGATTGGCGCCGTCGTCATCAAGCACGTGAACAACGTGCCAGTGCACGTCCGCGACGTCGGCTCGGTGGGTTCTGCCGTCGAGCCGGTCTACACCGTCGTGAGCGCGAACGGCAAGCCGGCGCTGCTTCTCAGCGTCAACCGCCAGCCGGACAGCAACACGGTGCAGGTCGCCGAGGAAGTCCATCAGGAAATGGCGGCGATTCGTCCGTCGCTCCCCGCCGGCGTCGAGATGCGCCCGTTCTACGACCAGTCGAACATCGTGCGATCGTCGATCCTCAGCGTGCGCGACGCGATCGTCGTCGGGCTGTTTCTCGCGGGCCTGATCATCTGGCTGTTCCTCCGCGACTGGGGCACGGCGCTCATGACGGGCCTCGTCGTGCCGGTGACGATGGTGGTGACGTTCATCGCGATGAAGCTGCTAGGCCAGAGCTTCAACCTGATGACGCTCGGCGGCCTGGCGGCCGCGGTGGGCCTCGTGATCGACGACAAGATCGTCGTCGTCGAGAACATCGTCCTGCACCGCGACGGCGGCGAGGGACCGCTGCAGGCGACGGCGAGCGCGCTGAAGGAGCTGACGACCCCGCTGATTGGATCCACGCTGACCCCGATTGTGGTCTTCCTGCCGCTCATCACGATCACGGGAGTGACCGGCACGTTCTTCGGCGCGCTGGCGATTGCCATGAGCGTGTCGCTGCTGACGTCGCTCGTCCTCGCGCTCGTGTGGACCAGCAACCTGAGCATCAAGCTCATTCGCCGCGGGCAGCACGCGGAAGCGGCGCCTGAGGTCCACGAAGATGCGACGCACCACCTGCCTCCCGGATTCGAGACCGATCCGCACGCGGCGCAGATGCGCCGGCTGATGGCGGCCGAAGAAGCGTCGCTGACCGGTGGCCTGTTCGGCCGGATTCTCGTGCGGTACGAGCGCACGATGCGGCGCGCGCTCCGTCAGCCGATCGCGCTCGGCGTGCTGTGCCTCATATTGATCGCAGCCTCGTACGTCTGTTACCGCTTCCTCGGCAGCGATCTCCTGCCGGCGTTCGATGAGGGCGGGTTCGTGCTCGACTACGTGATGCCGCCGGGCAGCTCGCTGCAGGAGACGAATCGCGTCCTCGGGCACGTCGAAGCGATCCTGCGTGCGACGCCGGAAGTGGAGAGCACCTCGCGGCGGACCGGGCTGGAGCTCGGGCTCGCGGCGGTGACCGAGCCGAACACAGGCGACATCGCCGTGAAACTGAAGTCGGACCGGCGGCGCGGCGTCGACGAGATCATCGCCGAAGTGCGTGAGAAGGTCGCGAAGTCGGAGCCCGGGCTCGACACCGAGTTCATCCAGGTGCTGCAGGACATGATCGGCGACCTCACCGGCGCGCCCGAGCCAATCGTCGTCAAGCTGTTCTCGCCGGATCCGGATCTGCTCAGCACGTGGGCGCCGCAGGTCGCCGAAGCGCTCCAGAAAGTGAAGATCGGCGACAAGACGCCGATTGTCGACATCGAGGACGGCATCGGGAAGACGACGAGCGGTCCCGGCGTGCGCTTCACGGTCAATCCCGAGGCGGCGGATCGCGCCGGCTTCACGGCGGAGGAGCTCGGCACCGTTGGCGTCGCGATGGTCGAAGGCGAGCCCACCGCGGCGCCGGTGCTCGTCAACGACAAGCCGTATCCGATCCGGATCCGCTATCCCTCGTCTGCTCGCGGCTCGCTCGAGGCGATGAGCAGCACGATGCTCGTGAGCTCGACCGGGTCGACCGCCACGCTCGGATCGCTGACGGCGATTGACGAGCTGCCGGGGCAGACGGAGATCCGTCGCGAGAACATGCAGCGGCTGGTCGAGGTGACGGCGCGGCTCGAAGGCGTCGACATGGGGACCGGCGTTGCGGCGGTGCAGCGGACCGTGGCGGATCTCAAGCTCCCGTCCTCGATTCGCGTGGAGTACGGCGGCACCTATCAAGAGCAACAGAAGTCGTTCCGCGATCTTTCAACGGTGCTCGTGCTCGCGGTCGTGCTGATCTTCCTGGTGCTGCTGTTCGAGTTCCGATCGTACACGGCGCCGCTCGCGATCCTGGCGTCGGCGATCCTGTCGACATCCGGCGTCTTCATCGCGCTGCTCGTGACGCGCACCACGTTCAACGTCTCGTCGTTCATGGGCCTGATCATGGTGGTCGGCATCGTGGCCAAGAACGGCATCCTGCTGCTCGACGCGAACGAGAAGTTCCGATCGATCGGCTTCACGCCGGAGGAAGCGATCGTGCAGGCAGGGCGGCGTCGTCTGCGTCCGATTGTGATGACGGCGATGGCGGCCGCCGCCGGCATGCTGCCGCTGGCGCTCGCGATCGGCGAAGGGTCGCAGATGCTGCAGCCGCTGGCGATCGCCGTGATCGGCGGCATCCTGATCTCGATGGTGCTGTCGCTGATCGTCACGCCGGCGATTCAGTTTTATCTCACACGAGCTCCGGGTTCGCGGGTTCGCGGGTTCGCAGGGTTCGCAGGGTTCCTAGACCCCAGAAACCCGAGAACTCGCGAACCCGAGAACCCGCGAACCTCGTGTGTCATAGTGTTCCGATGCGCGTCCTGCTGGTCGAGGACGAACCGGGCGCCGCGCGCGTGCTGGCGAAGGGACTGCGCGAGCACGCGTACGCCGTCGACCTCGCCGCTGACGGCGACGCCGCGCTGTTCCAGGTCGGCACGACCGACTACGACGCGCTGATCCTCGACGTCATGCTGCCGTTCAAGGACGGTCTGGCGGTCTGCCGCACGATCCGTCGGGCGGGCAACGACGTGCCGATCCTCATGGTGACGGCGCGCGACGCGGTGGAATCGCGCATCGAGGGGCTCGACGCGGGCGCCGACGACTATCTCGTCAAGCCGTTCGATTTCGGCGAGCTGCTGGCGCGGCTGCGCGCGCTCGTCCGGCGCGGCCGTCAGCCGATTCTGCCCGAGCGCGTCACCATCGGGGCGCTGACGCTCGACACGCGCAGCCGGCGCGCGTCGATCGACGATCGCGAAGTGCTGCTGACGGCGAAGGAGTACGCACTGCTCGAGTATCTCGCGCGCCGCGCCGGCGAGGTCGTGAGTCGCCTCGACATCGCCGAGCACGTCTGGGACGAGCATTACGATCCGCTCTCGAACGTGGTCGACGTCTACGTTCAGCGCCTCCGCCGCAAGATCGACGCGCGGCGTCCCGACTCGTTCATCCGGACGAGGCGGGGCGAGGGCTACCAGCTGGTATCGTGATGCGGTCGCTCTCGCTGCGCGTCCGGCTGACGGTGTGGTACTCGGTGGCCCTCCTCGCGATTCTCACGGTGTTCGCGGCCGTGGTGATCTGGCAGCAGCAGCGCATCGGCGTCCGCCGTGTCGACCGCGAGCTCGACGATCTGGCCGCGACGCTCGCCAACGTGCTGCAGGACGAGCTCACGGAGATGCCGAACGCCGCTGCAGCGGCCGAGGAAGTGCGCCGCACGATGGCGATGAAGAATCGCGCGCTCGCCATTCTCGACGCGGAGGGGCGCGAGCTGGCCGCCAATTGGAGCGGGCTGCGCCTGACAGGCGAACCGTTGCGCCTTCGAGACGTCGGCCGCGCATGGACCGCAGCAACGGCTGGCGGCGCCTGGCGCGTGCGCACGCGTCCGGAGTCGTTCAGGACCGACACGTTCCTCCTCGTCGTGGGCGCGCCGCTGAACGACGTGCTCCGGGAGCGGCGCGAAGCGGTCGAGGCGATGGTGATCGGCATGCCGATCATGCTGGTCGCCGCCGTGGCTGGCGGACTGTGGCTCGCCTCGGTTGGCCTCGGCCCGATTACCGAGATGGCCCAGCGCGCGGCGGGGCTCTCGACGGGCGGCGTGGAAGACCTCGGCGAGTCGAACCGGCACGACGAGCTCGGCGTCCTCGCGCGCGCGTTCAACGGCCTGGTGGCGCGACTGCGCGGCGCGCTCCAGACGCAGCGGCAGTTCATGGCCGACGCATCGCACGAGCTCCGGACGCCGGTCTCGGTCATTCAGTCGGCGTCCGACGTGATGCTGTCGCGCGATCGCCGCGACGAGGCCGAGTACCGGGAAGCGCTCGCGATCGCCGGCGATCAGGCGCGGCGGCTCGGACGGCTCGTCGAGGACATGCTGGTGCTGGCGCGCGCCGATGCCGGCGGATACCCGCTCCGCCGCGTGCACGTGTATCTGAACGAAATCGCGGACGAGTGCCGCCGGACCGTGGACGTGGTCGCGCGGGCGCGCAACGTCCGCGTCGAGACGGCCGCGCCGAAAGACGTCCCGTTCTCCGGCGATGACGAGCTGCTGCGCCGCATGATCCTGAATCTGCTGCAGAACGCGGTCCAGCACACGCGCGAGGGCGGCGCCGTGCGGGTGGAGGTCAGGCCGAACGGCAGCCGCGTCGCAGTGCGCGTCACCGACGAAGGGCGCGGGATTGCCGAGGCGGATCGCGCCCGCATTTTCGATCGCTTCGTGCAGCTCGACGCGGCCCGCCGCGGCGACGGCGCCGGGCTCGGCCTGCCGATCGCGCGGTGGATCGCCGAGGCGCACGGCGGCGCGCTGGATCTGGAGGCGAGCGGCGCGGGCGGGAGCACCTTTCGCGTGCTGCTGCCGGCCGACGCGACTTGACCGCGATCGCGGCCGCGAAGTACGCTCGGGTTCAATAGTGAGATTGAGTCTCAGTTTCAAGATTGGCCTCCTGCTCGCCGCCCTCGCGGCCGTCCCGCCGCCGTCCGCCCTCGCTGAGCAGGCGGCCGTCGTCCTGAGCGGGCGGGTGTTCGATCCGATGCACGCGCCCGTGGCCGGTGCGCGCGTCGCCGTCGAAGCGGACGGCCGTCCGGTCGGCGAGCTGGCGCTGTCCGACGCCCAGGGCGCATTCACGCTGACGCTTCCGCCCGGCCGCTTCACCGTGACGATCGGCGCGCCGGGGTTCGTCGCGACCTCCGTCGTCGTCGCCAGCGGCCAGCCGGGCTCGAAGAGCCTCGACGTCGTCCTGCAGATCGCCGGCGTGCACGAGCTGGTCGACGTCGCCGGTACCGCCGCGGGCTATCAGGTGCCCGCCATCAGGAGCGCCACCAAATCGACCGCGCCCGTGCGTGACGTGCCGCAGTCGATCAGCGTCGTCAACAAGGAGCTGATCCGCGATCAGCAGATGACGAGCCTCGCCGACGTCGTCCGCTACATGCCTGGCCTGACGGCGCATCAGGGCGAGAACAACCGCGATCAGCTGGTGATCCGCGGCAACAGTTCGTCGGCGGACTTCTTCCTCGACGGCGTGCGCGACGATGTCCAGTACTACCGGGACGTGTACAACCTGGATCGCGTCGAGGCGCTGAAGGGGCCGAACGCGATGATCTTCGGGCGCGGCGGAGGGGGCGGCGTCCTCAACCGCGTGACCAAACAAGCCGAGCTGCTGCCGCTGCGCGAAGTGACGGCGCTCGCCGGCACCTTCGATCACAAACGGCTGACGACCGATCTCGACCAGCCGCTGAGCGCGACGGCGGCCGTCCGGCTGAATGCGATGTACGAGAACTCGGGCAGTTTTCGCGACTTCGTCAGCCTCGAGCGCTACGGGATCACGCCCACGTTCACGATCGTGCCCGATGCGCAGACGAAATTCACGCTCGGCTACGAGCACTTCCGCGACAACCGCACCGCGGATCGCGGCGTACCGTCGTTCAATGGACGGCCAGCGACACAGGCGCTGAGCACCTATTTCGGCAACCCCGACGACAGCTCGGTGCATGCGCGCGTAGATCTCGTGTCCGCGATGTTCAACCACGACGCGGGGAATCTGAACGTCCACAACCGCTCGCTCGCCGGAGGCTACGAGCGGCAGTATCAGAACTACGTCCCCGGAGCGGTGACGCCGGATCGCGCGCAGGTGTCGCTGTCGGCGTACAACAACGACACGTCACGCTTCAACGTGTTCAATCAGACCGACATCACCTACAGCACGTGGACGGGCGGTGTCGGCCACACGCTGCTGGCTGGCGCGGAAGTCGGCCGTCAGTCGACCGACAACCTGCGCAACACGGGCTATTTCGACAATTCGGCGCTGTCGGTGCTCGTCCCCTTCGATGCCCCGACGATTCGTACGCCGGTCGTGTTCCGGCAAAGCGCGACCGACGCCGACAACCGCGTGACGGCAACGGTCGCGGCAGCGTACGCGCACGATCGGATCGAGCTGTCACGTCTCGTCCAGGTTCTCGCCGGCGTCCGCGTCGATCGCTTTTCGCTCGCGTTTCACAACAACCGGACCGGCGACGATCTCGATCGCACCGACGGGCTGGTGTCGCCGCGGCTTGGCGTCGTGTTCAAGCCGATCATTCCGGTGTCGATTTACGGCAGCTACAGCGTGTCGCATCTGCCCAGCGCGGGCGATCAGTTCTCGTCGCTGACGAGCGTGACCGAGCAGGTCGAGCCCGAGCGGTTCACGAATTACGAGGCCGGCGTGAAATGGGACGTGCAGCCGGCGCTGGCGTTCACGGCGGCCGTTTACCGCCTCGATCGCACGCACACGCGAGCGACGGCACCCAACGACGCGACGCGCATCGTGCAGACGGGGAGCCAGCGCACGAACGGCGTGGAAGTCGGGCTCACCGGGCGCGTGACGCAGGCATGGCAGATCATCGGCGGGTACAGCTATCAGGACGCGTTCGTCACGAGCGCCACCACCGCCGCAAGCGCCGGCGCCATCGTCGCCCAGGTGCCGCATCACATGTTTTCGTTGTGGAACGCGTATCAGTGGAATCCGCGGATCGCCGCCGGGCTCGGCCTGGTGTCGCGCGGCGACATGTTCGCGGCGATCGACGACGCAGTCGTGGTGCCGGGCTACGTCGTGGCCGACGCGGCCGTCTTCGTCGGGCTGACGCCGCGGCTGCGGCTGCAGGGGAACCTGGAGAACGCGCTCGGCCGCAGCTATTTCACCAACGCCGACAACAACGCCAACATCTCGCCCGGGGCTCCGCGCTCGCTGCGCGTGTCGCTGCTCGTGCGGTTTTAGCGTTCGCGGGTTCGTAGTTCATGGTTCTCGAGAACTCCGAGCCCGGAACCCGTGCACCTACGAACCCGCGAACCCCGTTTTACTCTGTAACGATCCGCATGATGTGATCGCCTTGCCGCTCGGCGCGGAAGTCGCGGGTGACGATCAGGCGCTCGCTGAATCCCATCTCGCGCGCGAGCTCGTCGATGTCGCCTTTCAGCAGCTTGAGCAGCCGCGGATGGTCCCCTTCGGCCTTGAATTTCGCCTCGCTCGCGCAGAGCGCCATCAACCGCTGCCACTGCACGTCCAGGGTCGTCGGCTTCGACATGACGCGCCAGGCCCATTGTAGCGGGCCCGTGGCGCGGGCCGTGGCGGGCGGGCGGCTACGGAGCCTGTTCGGCGAGCTTGAGCCGACACCGCACGAAAGCGTCGTGCTGAAGCCGCATCATGAGGCCGGCGGTGTGCAGCGCGTTGAGGACCGCGTCGCAGTCCGGTGCGTCGAGGCCGCTGATTTCGACCGCGCGGCCGACGCTGATTTGATCGCCGGGCGCCATCGCGAGCAGGTATTCCTGGAGCCGATCGAATCCTGCGTCGTGCGCTCGGGAACTCCTCATGGGGTTCTCCTTGTGTACGAGGCGATTAGGCAAGCGCCATGCCTGTGCAGAGCGCGCGCGCAGCGGGATTTGCCGTCAGTAAACGAGACATAGGCGGGCGAAATTACACGATCGACTCCGCAACCTCGTCCAGTTCGTATAATCCGATTCGGAGGAACGGATGGCCGTCGAACGCCGCACTGTTGACTTGTCCGCGTATCCCGATCTCGTCGTCATCTACCTCGGCATGCGCATCAACGCCCTGCGCGGCTTGAAGCGAATCATGGGCCTGGGCCCGCAGATCGATGCGTCCTGGAAAGCGAAGCCGGACGGTCTGCTGCTGCACGAAAACCTGATTTTCTCGCTGTTCCCGATGCATGCGGGCATGCGTCAGTACTGGCGCGACTGGGAGTCGCTCGAAAAGTGGGCCCGCTCGGAGCCGCATCGCCTCTGGTGGCAGTCGTTCCTGAAGGACTCCGGCGGCACCGGCTTCTGGCACGAGACGTACTTCATGCGCGGCGGGATGGAATCCATCTACGACGACATGCCCAAGCCGATCGGGATGCTGAATTTCGCCCCGATCAAGCCGGCGCGGGGTCCGATGTTCTCGGCGCGGACGCGGGCGGCGCGAGGCGGTGAGGTGCCGACGCCCGTCCTCGGCGAAACCGAGCTGTACGGAAAATAGGTTGGAGCGCGAGGCTGCAGCCGAGCGACACACGGCCTTGATGGCCGTTGCTCTCGAGGAGGCGCGGCGCGCCCGCGACGCGGGCGAAGTCCCGATCGGCGCCGTCGTCGCGATCGACGGCCGGATTGTGGGACGCGGCTTCAACCAGCCGATTTCGTCCGGCGATCCGACCGCGCACGCCGAAATCGTCGCCATCCGCGAGGCGGCGCGAGGCGTCGGCAACTATCGGCTCACGGGGTCCGTGCTCTACGTGACGATCGAGCCCTGCCTGATGTGCGTCGGCGCGATGGTGCACGCGCGGATAGCCACGCTCGTCTTCGGCGCGCCCGAGCCGCGCACCGGCGCGGTCGTGTCGACGGTGCGTGGGGCCGAGCTGCCGGGACATAACCACCGGATGGACGTCGTGTCCGGCGTGTGCGAGCAGCAATGCCGCGACCTGATGCAGGCGTTCTTCAAGTCGCGGCGGCGGTATAATCCGGACCTTCCTGTATGAGTCTGGAGGCTGGCGCCCGACTCGGCCCCTACGAAATCCAGTCGATCCTCGGCGTCGGCGGGATGGGCGAGGTGTACAAGGCGCGCGACACGCGCCTCGATCGGATCGTTGCGATCAAGGTGCTGGCGCCAGCCGTCGCCGCCGATCCGCAGTTCCGGGAGCGCTTCGACCGCGAAGCGCGCACGATTTCCCAGCTCAGCCATCCGAACATCTGCACACTCCACGACGTCGGCGACGGCTTCATCGTCATGGAGTACCTGGAGGGCGAGACGCTCGCGGCGAGGCTCGAGCGCGGGCCGCTGCCGCTCGATGAGGCCCTCCGGGTCGCGAGCGAGATCAGCAGCGCGCTCGATCGCGCGCACAGCGCCGGCATCGTGCATCGCGATCTCAAGCCGGGCAACGTCATGCTCGCGCGCACCGGCGGGGGCGCGGCGCCGCAGGCCAAGCTGCTCGACTTCGGCCTCGCCAAGCAGTCGGCCTCCGCCATCACCGGTCCCGGCGGCGCGATTCTGCCGGTCGCAGCGTCTGGCGCGCTCACGGCGCAGGGGCTGATCGTCGGCACGTTCCAGTACATGGCGCCGGAGCAGCTCGAAGGCTCCGAGGCCGACACGCGCGCCGACATCTTCGCGTTCGGCGCGATCCTCTTCGAGATGGTCACCGGGCGGAAGGCGTTCGAGGGCAAGACGCAGGTGAGTCTCATCAGCGCGATTTTGAAAGACGAGCCGCCGCCAATCGCGTCCCTCACGACCGTTGCACCGAAAGCGCTCGACCGGATCATTCGCGCATGCCTCGCGAAGGATCCCGATGCTCGCCCACGCCACATGCACGACCTCCTGATGCAGCTCAAGTGGATCAGCGAGGCCGATCCGGCGGAGCTCGAGGCGGCGCAGCGGCCCGCGGTACCCGCGGCCGTGATGCCGACGCCGCAGCCCGCGCCGTCCAGCAGCCGCTTCGCATGGGGACTCGCGGCGATGCTGGCCATCGCACTCCTCGGCGGCGCGTTCTACGCGGCGCCGCGGATGCGCCCGGCGCCGGCCGCCGATCCGATTCAGTTCATCGTGCCCGCGCCGGACCGTGCCGCGTTCGTCGGACAGGTGCCGACGTTCGCCGTCTCGCCCGACGGCCGTCAGATCGCATTCGTGTCCACGACGTCCGGGCCGGCGATGCTGTTCCTGCGGCCGCTGGCGAGCGTGACGGCCCGGCCGCTGGCAGGTACCGAGGGCGCCAACTACCCGTTCTGGTCGCAGGACAGCCGGTTCGTCGGCTTCTTCGCGTCGGGCAAGCTGCGCAAGATCGACGTGTCTGCCGGCGGCTCGCCGGTCGACGTCTGCGACGCGCCGAACGGCCGCGGCGGATCGTGGAGCGCCGACAACGTCATCGTGTTCGCCCCCTCGCCGACGAGCGCGCTGCAGCGCATCGCCGCGTCCGGCGGCGCTCCGTCGGCCGCGTCGACGATCGACTCCGGTCGGAAGGAAACGAACCATCGGTGGCCGCAGTTCCTGCCGGACGGCCGGCATTTCCTGTACCTGGCGGCGACGAACGCCCAGCCGCCGCTCGAGATCCGTATGGGCGCGATCGATTCGAAGGACAGCTCGTCCGTGCTGACTGCGGATTCGATGGGCGTCTTCGGATCGGGGCAGCTGTTCTTCTGGCGCGACGGTAAAGAGATGGCGCGGCCGTTCGATCCCCGGACGCTGCAGTTCAGGGGGGATGCGATCGTCGTCGCCGATCAGGTCGGCCAGACGGGCGGCTACACGTCGTTCTCCGCGTCGACCAACGGCGTGATCGTCTACGCGCGCGGCGGCGCGCGGCCGGTGTCCCAGCTCACCTGGATGGACCGCGACGGCAAACAACTCGGCACGGTCGGCGATCCGGGCGATTACTTCAACATCGCCCTCTCGCCCGACGAGAAGCGCGTGGCGGTGACGCTCTTGACGGGCACGCCGGAAAACCGCGACGTGTGGCTGATCGATCTGGCGCGATCGGTCAGCTCCCGGCTCACCTCCGATCCGGGGAACGACGTGCTGCCGACGTGGTCGCCCGACGGCTCGACGATCATGTTCGGCTCGACGCGGCAGCCGTTGGGGATCTACGCGCGAAGCGCGAGCGGCAGCGGCCAGGACGAGCTCCTGCTCAGAGACGACGAAGGCGTCAATCCCATCGACTGGTCGCGCGACGGACGATTCATCCTCTACTTCAAGCAGTCGGCCGGCGGGTTTGCTCTCGGCGTGCTGCCGACCAGCGGCGACAAGAAACCATTCCCGCTGCTGCAAACGAGGTTCAGCAACGACCACGGCGCGTTCTCGCCCGATGGGCGCTGGGTGGCGTACACATCCACCGAATCAGGCCCGGAAGACGTGTACGTGCAGGCCTTCCCGACGGGCGACAAGTACCGCATTTCGCGCAACGGCGGCACGCAGCCCATGTGGCGCGGCGACGGGAAGGAGCTCTTCTTCCTGGCGGCGGATGGCACCATGATGTCGGCCACGATCCGCGCCGGCGACAGCTTCGAGGCGGGGATTCCGCGGGCACTGTTCGCGTCGGGGGTCGTGCTCACCGGCAACCGACGGCAGTATGCGGTCGCGAAAGACGGTCAGAGATTTCTGATCAATCTTCCGCAGCAGCGCGCCACGGCCACGCCGCTCACTGTTGTCGTGAACTGGCAGCCATCGACACAGAAATAGACGAACGCGTCGCTCCATCGCATGAAGGTTTCGTCGATGTGAGCTTGCGGTCACACCACCGCCACCGTCACGCAACATCGCTCCGCTAGCTTCGTAGTGCGCGAGCCGCGTCGGCTCGCGCATTACGGAGGTGTCATGAGGAATTACAGAGCAGCACTCCCGCGCGTCATCGCGGCGGGCACCATCGCCGCCTGCGCCGTGACGGCGATCGCCACGGGCGGCGCCGCCGCAGGCAAGATCGATCAGGGCGTCGCCGCCGCGAACCCGCACAGTCCGCTGGTTGCGTATCCGAACGTCGTCGCCCCCGGCTTCTCGCTCGCGCTCGTCGCGCAGGGCAGCGACCCGCTCGAGAATCCGTGCGGGACGATCATCCCGTCCTTCGGCTACCTTGGCGACGGCACGAAGACGGAACCGGACGAGAACACCTACCTCGTCCTGGATCGCAATCCCGGCGGGCCGACGGCCGGGTACGACTACGGCCGCCGTTTCCTGTATCAGGGACACGAGAACGGATCACCCTTCGCGTACATCACGCGCATCAACCTCGACGTCGCCGATCCGGCGCATCGCATCACGCTGGTCCCGCCGCGAACCCCGTGACCTGCCAGACCGGTTTCGGATCGATCGACGGGTCGACGTGGGATCCCTTCACGGGCACGCTGCTGTTCACGCAGGAGCGATCGTCGTCGTCGTTCGCACCGGCCGATCTCGCGAAGTGGGGCGGCGTCATCGAGGTGACGCCCGACTGGCCGCCGGTCGTGACGACGCTCGACGGCATCCTCGGCAAAGGCGGCTATGAAGGCATCCATCCCGACGACCGCGGGAATCTGATCATCATCGAGGACGTCGGCGGCAAGACCGTGCGCGTCGATCCGAACGACGCGACGAGCCCGATGGGCGCGAGGCAGCCCAACTCCTTCGTCTACAAGTTCGTCCCGTACGACGTGACGAATCTCTCGGCGGGCGGTGTGTTGTGCGCACTGCAAGTGTCGATCGACGGCGAGCCGATCACGTTCCATGGCGGCACGGCACCGAGTGTCGCAGATGCCAACCTCGACACCTTCTCGACCGCGCAGCTGAAGCTGCACACCGCGGGGACGTCGTGGCCGGCCACGTGGGTGCCCATCCACGACACCGCCGCGGACGGCTTCGCGGCGTTCAACGCGAATCTCGCGGCCAAGCTTGCCGGGGCGACGCCGTTCAAGCGTCCGGAAAACGCGCAGTTCCTGCCGGGCTCAGGCTTCAATACGTTCTTCTTCGACCCGACGGGCGACACGAACAGGGATTCCGGCAGCCAACCCGCGCTTGCGGCCCGCGGGGCGTGGGGATCGATCTTCCGCGTCGATTTCAACGGATCGAATCCGGTCGGGACGATCGGCTTGTTCTTCCTCGGCGACGCCGACCACGCGGCGTTCGACAACATCGCGTTCACCGACACGCGGACGCTGCTGGCAGCCGAGGACCGGGGCGACGGCCTGCACGGGTCGCTCAACCTGCTCGATTCGATCTGGGCGTTCGACGTGCACGGGGACGACGCGGCGCCGCGCCGCTTCCTGGCGCTCGGCCGCGACGACGTGGCCACGCAGGTGGACGTCAACGGCGGCGAAGGCGACAACGAGCCGACCGGGCTGCACGTGTCGGACGGCGCCGCGTCGACGTCCCAGATCCTTGGCAAGCCGATTTCGCCCGAAGCTGCCCGGTGGTTCCTCACCGAGCAGCACGGACGCAATCAGGTGTTCGAGATCCTGCGCTGATCGACTACTTCCCGGTGGCGCTGAACGTGCCGGTCAGCGGCACGCCCATCGGCCCCACCGGGATGTACACGACCGTGTGGTTCTGCGAGTTCACCATCGCTTTCTGCGCCTCGATCGCTTCGTGCTGAACGTACATCGGGCTCAGTTGCCCGCGGATGATTTCCATCGCGTTGGCGATACCCTGCGCCTGCACTTCGCGCTTCGTGCGCTCCTTGCGCTCGATCTCGATTTCCGTGTCCTTGCGCTGCAGCTCCTGCGTCGCGGCGAGCTTGCGCGACACCGCGTCGGCCACCTCCGCCGGATACTGCACGTTGCCGACGACAACGCTCGAGATGATGAACGGGCTGTCGGCCGCGTACTGCCGAATGCGCGTGAGCACCGCCTCCCCAATCGGAATCAGCGCGTCCTTCACCTCCAGCCCATTACGGCGCTGCACTTCGTCGCGCGCGAACGTGCGCAGCGGCTCGCGCACGAAGTTGCCGTAGGCCACCTTCACGACGATGTTCGGATCCTTCTCGATCGCAGCGCGGTCGCCGGTCGTGCTGTACCGCTCCATGAACAGTGGGACCTTCGTGTCGTCCACGCGCCACACCGTGTGCACCTGAAACGCGATCTTCAGGTTGTCGCGGCTCAGCACCGCGTCGTTCGCCGTGAAGTCCTCTGTGTACGTGTACGGCGTGACGCTCACGTTCGTCACCTCCAGCAGCCACGTGCGCCCGGCCGACGTCGGGCCACGCTGGATGCCGTAGAAATGCGAGCGGCCGACGACGGCGCCTTTTGTTAAGTACCCCACATATCCGGCTGGCGTGAACGGGTTCGACGACCCCATCGCCCACACGACCGCGGCCGCGCCGGCGGCGACGACGAGCAGGCCCGCGATGGATCCGCGAAACGAACCGGTAGTGGTCTGGGGAGTGAGCAGCGTGCGCACGGCAGGCCTCCAAGAGCCGACGGGGTTAGCTGACGGGCTCGAGGTTGGAGTGCCTCTGGGGAGGGCCGCCCTCCCGTTCGCCCCGTGGCGCGGTTATCGCGCCCTTGGGTCCCCCGCGACGCGTTTCAGCGTCTTAGGCGATCCCGGATCATACATCCCTGATTTTGATAAGTCAAATTACTAGTTTTGAAGGGCACGCAGCGGATCGATCCGGGCCGCCCGAGCCGACGGTACGAGACACGCCAGCGAGGCGACGATGGTAAAGAGGACTGCAACTGCAGCGTAGACAAGCGGATCGAGCGGGTGGACGTCGAAGAGCAGCGTCGCAATCAGCCGCGCCGCGCCGGCGGCGCCTGCGAGCCCGAGCACCAGACCAATTGCGACCAGCCCCAGGCCATTCCGCATGACGAGCCCCACGACCTGTTGCGGCCGCGCGCCGAGCGCCATCCGGATCCCGATTTCGGGCGTCCGCTGCGACACGACGTACGCGAGCACCGAATACAAGCCGACCGCGGAGAGCACGAGCGCGACCGCCGCGAAGATCGTCGTCAACGCGGCGACGATGCGCTGGATGCCGAGGCTGTTGGCGAGGTTGGACTCGAGCGTCGCGAAGAACGAGATCGGCTGATTCCGGTCGACCTGCGCCACTGCGGCGCGCATGACGGCCTGCAGCGCGGCCGGATCGCCGGCCGTCCGCGCAACGATCTGCATCCCAGACTGTCCGAGCTGCCGCACCGGATAGTAGATGACGTCGGGCGCCGGCACGTTCAACCCGTTCGTCTTTACGTCGCGCACGATGCCGACGACTTCGGCGCGCAGCTCGGCGTCGCGTCCGCGAAGCAGGATCTTCCCGAGCGGCGACTCGCCGGGAAAGAGACGCCTCGCAAACGACTCGTTGATGACGCAGACGCCCGACGCGCCGTCGCGGTCGTCGGTGTTGAATCCTCGGCCCGCGACGTACCCGATGCGCATCAAGCGGAAATAATCGTCCGTGACGATGCTGAGATTCGCGAGCGGCCGCTGCGGCAGCGGCAGCACGGGCCGGCCGCCGATGCTGTACGGCGATCGCGGAATGAAGCCCGAAAGGGGCAGACCGACGACGGCCGCAGCGTCCGTCACCTGTGGCTGCTCGCGCAGCCGTTCGACGACCTCGGTGTAGAAGCGCGCGCGCTCGGCCGGCGTCGGATAGCGGCCCGCCGGCACGCCGACGAACGCCGCCGCGGCGCCTCGCGATTCGAACCCGGGCGTTGTCCGCTGCAGCTTCAAAAAGCTGAGGAGCAGCAGGCTGGATCCGACGAGGAGGACGACCGACAGCGCGATCTCTCCGACCACCAGCGTCGCCCGGAAGCCGGCGCCGCGACGGCCGGATGTTCCGCGCGCGCTGTCCTTCAACACGTCGACGAGGTGTGCGCCCGAGGCATGCACCGCCGGCGCCGTGCCGACCAGCAGCGCGGTGACGAGCGTGACGGCCGCGGTGAAGAGCAGCGCGCGCCAGTTCAGCGTGAGCACCGTGTTCGGCGGCACCTGCCCGGCGACGAGCGACTGAATGCCCGACAACGCCCAGAGCGCCAGCAGCACGCCTAGCGCGCCGGCGATCGCCGAAAACGTGAAGCTCTCGGTCATGAACTGCCGCACGACGTCACGGCGCGTGGCGCCGATCGCCTGACGGACGGCGATTTCCTTGTGGCGGACGATGAGCCGCGTCAGAAACAGCGACGCCACGTTCGCGCACGCGATCAACAGGACGAAGCTGACGGCGGCGAGCAGCGTGTAGAACGTCGGTTCGAGATTGCCGACGAGCGCACCGACATACGGGCGCGGGAGCGTGGCGTTGTTCGCGTCGAGCCGCGCGGGAAACCGCTCCTTGTAGCTGCGGTCGAGGGCGGCGAACTCGTCGACGGCCTGCTGCACGGACACGCCGGGCCGCAGCCGTCCGATCGGCTGGGCGTAGCCGGCGCCGTTCTGGACCTGAATCGGCGTCAGCCCGCCGACGTCGAACACGCGCGGCGCGAAGACCTGCACCTGCGCGAACGGCGGTGAGAGGTGCGGCCGCATGACGCCGACTACCTGCCACGGCTGGCCGTTCAACGTAATCGTCTCGCCGATGATGCCTGGGCGACCGCCGAAGCGCGTCTGCCACACCTCGCCGCTCAGGATGCAGACCGCCGGACCGTTCGGCACATCCTCGTCGGCGCTGAAGTTCCGACCCAGTGCGGGGAGAATGCCGAGCGTCGGCAAGAACGTGGCGCTGACACGCTGGCCGTTGAGCTGTTCGGGATCGCCGTTGCCGGTGAGCGTGAAGTTGTCGAACGCGGAGAGGCCGATCGACGCGAATGACCGCACGTGGTCGCGAAGATCCTCGTAGCGCGGCCACGAGACCGCCGGCGCGTTGAAGTTCAGCGCTGGATTCGACACCCACACCGCCACGAGCGAATCGGGAGCCGGAATCGTGACGGGATGAAGGACGAGGCGATCGTAGACGGAGAAGAGCGCCGAGTTCGCACCGATGCCGACGGCAATCGTCAGGATCGCGACGGCGGAGAAGCCGGGACTCTTCCAGAGAGCGCGCAGCGCGGACCGTAGGTCGGACGTCATGGGCGGTGTCGGAAAGGCAAGCCGGATGCCGCCCGTTTCACGCCCAAAAACCGCGAACACGGCCGGCAATCTGACCGCCTCTGGAACGACAGCGTCCCGGATTCGCGCACCGAACACCCGGCGGAAGCCTCGCGCGACGCGCTGGGACTTTCGGCTACGATCGGCCCACTCGATGACGATCCGCGTCCGGTTGGGCATGATCCTGGCGGGCTGCGGCGTCTGGGCTGCGGCGCTCTGGTACTACGTGCGAACGTGGCACACGTTCGCCGAGTTCGCGGCGTTCATCGATCACTGTTCCGTCCTCTTCTGTGATTTCACCGGCTACTACTATCCCCAGGGTCAGGCGACGTGGTCGACGGCCCTCCCGGTTGGCGGCTACGTGTACTCCGCGCCGTTTGCGCTCGCGCTCTCGGTGCTGCGGAATGTGCCGGTCGATCGCGCCGTCGTCTTGTGGGGGATCGGGGAAGCGATCGCGACCGCCGGCTTGTTCGTGATGCCGCTGCTGCCGGCGTTTGGCGGCGGACGTCGGACGTGGGTGTCGGTCGCGGTCTATTCGTTCGCTTTCGTCACGTCAACCGCCGTCCTGAGCAACGTAAAGTGGGGACAAGTCAGCGCGCTGGTCGTCTTCAGCATTCTCCTCGCGCTCTGGCTGGCCGAGCGCGACAAGCCGATCGCGGCCGGTGCGACGCTCGCCGTTCCCATCGCGATCAAGTATTACCCGGCAGCGTTTCTCGTGTACTTCGCGATTCGCCGTCAGTGGCGCGCGATTGCGGCGTGTGTCGTCGCCATCGGTCTGTTCGTCGCGCTGACGATGCTGGTGCGAGGCGTCGGCTGGACGCTCGAATTCCAGTCGCGCACGCGTCAGGCAGAGGCGGAAGCGCTGCGCATCTGGATCTGGAACGACGACAACTCGCAGTTCCTGACCCACGTCGTCAGGCGATGGATGCATGTTCCCGCGTTTCCAGTGTCGGTGGAGACATGGTGGCAATGGGCAGGTTATGCGGTGTGCGCGGTCAACGTCCTCACTCTTTGGCTGATCCGGCGCCTACCACCCACGCGGCTCGTCTGCTGGGGCGCGCTGATGCTGTTCGCCGCGACGCCGTTCTGGCTGCCGACGTCATGGCCGCATTACTTCGTCTACCTTCCGGCGCTCCAGTTGTTCGCGCTGGACGACTGGCTGGAGCATCGCCGCTGGCGCTCGATGGAGCTCATTCGGGCTGCGTTGATTGCCGCGTCGATCCTGGCGGCGTCGAGCGTGGTGCTCCTCGAGTGGTACGGAAGTTGGGATGCGTACCGCGCGCCGGCGCCGCTGTTTTTGGCGAACGCGCTGCTGCTCGTGTACGCCTACA
>Ga0310810_10001611_pt1 | contig 23797 bp, 16 predicted proteins | sample NCmetagenome_FD_207641 | JGI IMG/M metagenome (GOLD analysis project Ga0310810, IMG submission 207641) | Soil microbial communities from experimental microcosm in Duke University, North Carolina, United States - NC | ecosystem: Engineered > Artificial ecosystem > Soil microcosm > Unclassified ... | reverse complement strand
GACGCCGGTGCCGATGCCGACCGCCACGGCCGGCCACGACGGCGCGGTGGACACATCGAGCGGCAGCACGGAGGCGATCGCGGATGGCAGCAGCTGCTGGACGGCGACGCCGATCGCGGCACCGATGACGCTGCCGAGGAGGCCCATGGCCGCGGCCTGCGCAACGTAGATGGCGAACACGCCGCCTGCCGTCACCCCGAGACAGCGGAGGATCGCGATCGTCTCGGCCTTCTGCCGCACGAAGACGTGCGTGGCGCTGGCCACGCCGAGCCCGCCGAGCAGCAGGGCGATCAGGGCGACGAGTCCCAGGTAGCGGCCGAGGCGCCCGAGCGCATTGTCGAGATTCTGCTGGCTCTCGGCCACGGTGCGGATGCGGGCGTTCTCTGCCCGGAGCGGCTCGCGATAGCGATCGGCGATCGGTTGCGCGGCCTGGCCCACCGGCAGGCGGATGAAAGCTTCCCGCTGCACCCGCGCACCGAACGACAGCAGGCCGGTGGACGCGATGTAGCGCCCGGGGATGAACACCCGCGGGCCCAGCGCCGAGCGCATGCCGACGTCACCCGGCATCCGGCTGACGGTGCCGCTGATGACGAAGCGCGCGTTGCCGATGGCGAGTGAATCGCCGATCCGCGCACCGAGGGCACCCAGCAGCGAAGGATCCACGATGGTGTTGGGCCCGCGGGAGAGCGCGGCCCATGCGGTGGCGGGCTCGGTGGCGATCTCGCCGTAGAACGGATAGGGACCCGTGACCCCGGAGACCTGCACCAGCCGCGCACCGGAGCCGCCCAGCGTATAGGCCATGGCGCTGAACGTGGTGACTCGCGCGAGCCCGGTCTGGCCCAGCGTATCGAGCAGCGCCGTGACCGCCGGAGAGAATTCCTTCTGGCTCGAGACCGCGAGGTCGGCGCCCAGCAGCGAGCGGGCCTGCTGCTGGACGGATTGGCGCAGGTTGTCGGTGAAGGAATTGATGGCCACGAGGGCCGCGACGCCGGCCGTGATAGCGCCCGTCAAGAGGAGCAGTCGCCGGCCGGACGCGCGGCCCTCGCGCCAGGCCATGCGCGCCACGAAGCGGGCGTTCACCCGGGCGAATCCGCGACGATCGCACCGTCGGCAAGGCGAATCGTGCGCCGCGCGCGGCCGGCCAGGTCGGGATCGTGGGTCACGAGCACGAGCGTGGTGCCCAGGTCGCGGTTCAGCTCTCCCATCAGGTCCACTACCGTGGCGCCGGTGTGGGCGTCGAGATTCCCGGTGGGCTCGTCGGCGAAGAGCACGCGGGGCCGGTTGCTGAAGGCCCGGGCCAGGGCCACCCGCTGCTGCTCGCCGCCGGAAAGCTGGGCCGGATAGTGGTGGCCCCGCCCGCCCAGACCCACGCGCTCCAGGAGCTCGGCGGCGCGCGACCTGGCGGCGACGCCGCGGAGCTCGAGCGGCACCTGAACGTTCTCGAGCGCGGTGAGCGTGGGAATGAGCTGGAACGACTGGAAGACGAAGCCGACCTTCTCGCCGCGCAGGCGGGCGCGGTCGTCCTCGCTCAGGCGGCCGAGGTCCTGCCCGTCGAGCGTGACGGAACCGGAGGTCGGCCGATCGAGGCCGGCCAGCAGTCCGAGCAGGGTGGTCTTGCCGCTGCCGGACGGGCCCACGATGGCCAGGAAGCCGCCCGGCTCGAGCGTGAAGCTGATATTCTTCACGACCGTGAGCTCCCGGCCGCCGGACGCATAGGTCTTGGTGAGCGATTCGCAGCGCAGCATGCAGATCCCGAAAAGGTTCGCCGACAGGCCACCCGACCTCAATGATACCCTCATCATTCGCGCGACCCCGGCCCTCGGCAGCACTCGCGCTGGCCCTGCTGCTCGGCCTCGGCGGATGCAGCCGGGGCCGCGATGCAGCGATACCCGACGCATCGGCCGGTGCGGAGCGGCAGGCGAATGTTGCCACCGATCCGCCGCGCATCGTCTTTCTCGGCACGAGCCTGACCGCGGGCTACGGTCTTCCCGATCCCGCGCTGGCCTATCCCGCGCTCATCCAGCAGCGCCTCGATGCAGCGCAGCTCCGCTACCGCGTGGTCAACGCCGGCGTGAGCGGCGCCACGTCAGCCGACAGTCGCCGCAGCATCGACTGGATCATGACGGATCCGGCCTCGGTTCTGGTGATCGAGACGGGCGCCAACGACGGGCTCCGCGGGCTCGACGTCGATTCCATGCGCGCCAACATCCAGGCGATCATCGACCGCGCACGCCGGCAGGAGCCGCCGCCCCGGATCATCCTCGTGGGCATGGAGGCGCCGCCCAACTACGGTGCCAGCTATACCCGGCGGTTCCGCGAGGTGTTTCCCGAGTTGGCCCGCGCCAACGGGGTGGCGTTCATTCCGTTCCTGCTCACCGGTGTCGCCGGGATCGACAGCCTCAACCAGGGCGACGGGATCCACCCCACGCCCACGGGCCAGCGGATCATTGCGGCCAATGTCTGGCGCGTGATGGAGCCGCTCCTTCGCTGAGCGGCGTCGATCAGGCCGTGAGCTCGGCGATCGTCTCCACGGCCCGGTCAACTTCGTCTTCGGTGTTGTAGTAGTGCGGCGAGATTCGCAGTGCCGATCGTACGCCCTTCGCGTCCATGTCGATGACGGCGTCGTCCCGCGAGGGTGAGCTCGTGTTGATGCCGCGAGCGCGGAGCCGGAGCTTGAGCTCGGCTCCATCGTGCCCGTCGAACGCTGCCGTGGCGATGGCCGACCGGGTCCGGCCCCGGTCGAGCACCCGTGCCCCCCGCACGTCGCGCAGCCGCTCGCGTACCCGCTCCGCCAGTGACCAGGACCGCTCGCGGGCCAGCTCCATGCCGACGCCGAGCGCGTACTCGGCAGCGGCGCCCAGCCCGAGCAGCAGCGCGTAGGGCAGCTCCCACGTCTCGAACCTTCGCGCACCGTCCACCAGTGCGAAGGCGTCCGCTTCAGTCCAGCTGGCGCCGCGCATGTCGACCAGCAATGGCGCATCACCGCGTCGTGTCGCCGATTCGGCGACGTAGAGGAATCCCATTCCGCGCGGGCCACGCAGGAATTTCCGGGCGGTGGCCGCCAGGTAGTCGCAGCCGATGCGGCCGACATCCACCGTCATCTGGCCCACCGCCTGGCAAGCATCCACCAGATACGGCACACCCGCCTCGCGACAGACGGCGCCAACCTGCTCCACGTCCTGCACCAGGCCCGAATTGGTCGGCACCCAGGTGAGCGCCACGAGCGCCGGCCGGCGCGCGCGGACGAGTCGGCGTACCGAGTCGGGGTCCACGCCGCCCTCAGGCAGGTCGTCCGCGCGCACGATCGTGGCGCCCCGCCGCGCGGCGAGCGAGAGGTACATGATCTGGTTGGAGGCGTAGTCGGCGCGGCTGGTGAGGATGGTGCTGCCCGGTCCAGGATCGACGGCGCTCAGCGCCTGCGCGAAGGCCACCGTGGAGCTCTGGCACATTGCGATGCGCGATGGCTCGGTGCCGAGGAGCCGGGCCACCGCCCCATACGTGGCGGCCACACCGTCGGCCGCGCCGTCCGCCGCCTCATACGCTCCGAGGGTGGCCTCGGCGTCGAGGTGGCGGAGAATCGCGGAGTGAACCGGCGCCGGCGGCAGCGCGGCGCCGGCGTTGTTGAGATGGATGCGGCCCGCGGTGCCCGGCGTATCGGCGCGCCACCCGGCCAGCATTTCCTCCCTGCTACGCGAGGGCAGCGTCGAGCTCCATCTTCACGTTGTTCTTGAGCGCATTCGACACCGGGCAGCCGTTCAGGGCCGCGTCGGCGGCAGACTTGAAGGCGGCCTGATCGATGCCGGGCACCTTGCCGCGCACGACGAGCCGCATGCCGGTGATCCGGAACCCGTCGCCCGCCTGGTCCACCGTGCACGCGGCCTTCGTGGTGATGCTCGTGGCCGGCGTGCCGGCATGCTCGAGTCCGGCCGAGAGCGCCATGCTGAGGCAGGCGGCGTGCGCCGCGGCGATCAGCTCTTCGGGGTTGGAACCTTTGCCGCTGCCGAACCGGGTCCCGAACGAATAGGCCGACTGGAACGCGCCCGAATCGGCGCGAAAGGTTCCCTTGCCGTTCTTGAGACCGCCTTCCCAGGTGGCCTCCGCATTGCTGGTACGCACGATCGACTCCGCAGTAAGAGAAGTTCCCAGCGAACTTCCGAATGTACACGGATTCGATCGTGCCTGGGGACCAGCCGGCGGCTCAGCGCCGGCGGCGGCTGAGCACGAGTCCGGCGGCCAGCGGCAGCGCCACGAGCAGGCCGGCTGCACGCGGTACGGAGGTCGCCGGCTGGTCGAGCGCCACGGCCTGGAGCGTGGCGTTGATGTCCTGATCCGTCACGGGCCGGCCCCACGGCTGGGACGCTGAGCGCCGCGGCACCTTGACTGAGCGTACCTCGCCGTCGCTGCCGATGCCGACCAGCGCGGTGACGGCGGCTTCGTGCGCGCCGGTCGTGAGCACGAGGACCCAGGTCCCCTTCGCGGGCCAGGTGCGGCGCAGCGCGTAGGCCCCGCCGATGGATGTGGGCGAGAAGGTGAGCTCGATGGTGCGACGCTGGCCGTCCACCATGCCGATGGCGCGGCCGGTGACCGGCGACTCCATGACCTGTGCGTGGTGATAGGTGTGGACCACGAGGAACGCGTCACGGGTGGAGGCGTCGAGTGGATTGGCCGGCAGCTCGATCGATATCCAGGGCGGCCCCGCCAGAAGGGGTGCGGCAGCGGCGGTGAGCAGCGCGAGTGCGGCGAGCGAAGTCCGGATGGGGTGGCTCGGTCGGTACAACATGGGATCCTCCGGGAAACGGGAAGCCAACCGGGAACGATCCTCAGACGCCGCCAAGCTCCGGAGGGTTTGGATGGCTTACCCGCCGGCAACCCGCACGTTGCCGCGGAAGCTTCGCACGGTGACGGTGGCCCCGCCGGCGCCGCTGGAAAACCGCACCGGCTTGCCCTTCGGTACGACGGGGCCCGCGCCGGAAAGCGCATTGGTCACCGACCCGCCGAAGGTCGTCAGGTCGAAATCCGCGAGCTGGTCCCGCGGGACGGTGAGGTCCACCAGCCCGTCGTGCGTCTCGATGTTGAGGGTGCCACCCCGGATCACCGTGCCCTGGAAGGTGACCGAGCCGGTGACGCTCTCCAGCCGGCCCACCAGAACCTTGTGGGCGGCCACATAGCGGATTGCGCCGCTCACGCTCGAGGCGGTGACGTCCCCGCCGCCGCCCTGCAGGGTGATCGAGCCGCCGGCGGTCTTGGCGCGGGTGATCGCCGCCCGGGTGGCCAGGTCGATGCTGCCATCCATCGCTTCCGCGCTGATCCGCCGGGGAGTGCCGTCGGCCCGGATGCTTCCGCTGACGGTCGAGATGTCCACGTCGCCTTCGACGCCGGTGACGGTGACGTCGGCGCTCGAGGACTTGACCCACACCGTGGCGCCGCGTGGCACGAACACCTCGAGTGTCGATCCCGGCGCGTCGAGCGAGTCGCTGGTGACACCGAGCTTGGCGCCGGCACCGGCGCCGCCGATGAAGAAGGTGCCGCCGCCCCGGGGCACCGTGCCGGTGACGACGATCGAGTCGCGATCCCACCCGGCGACGCGCGTCGAGCCCGCAAGGTTGAAGATCCGGATGGATGCGTGGACGTCGACCGCAACGCGCCGCTCGATATGCTGCGCCGCGACACTGGGGGGCAGCAGCGCCGCGGCCGGCAGCAGACTCGCCAGCAGCCTTTCCAGCAGCCGGGCCAGCGGCCGTCGCGGCGACATCAGCTGCGCTCCACCAGCCGGGTGGCCTGCTGGAGTAGCGCCACCTTCTGCCGGTAGCTGGCCCACAGGAGTGCCGCGAGGTCGCGGTTTCCGGGATCGGCGGCGAGTGCCGCGCGGGATTCGGCGATGGCCGCATCGATCACGCCCAGATTGCGCTCGAGCGTGGCGACCGTGGCGGGCGCCAGGTGCGAGCGTTCGGCGTCGAGGGCACGCATCAGGCTCTCGGTGGCGTTCACATACCCCGCTTCGATGGCGGGCGTCGTGGTGGCCGCGACGCGCGCGGGGTGGGCACGCACCAGCCACAGCGTCACCGCCGATGATCCTGCCACGAGAGCGATCGACGCGGCGAGGGCGACGATCGCAAGCCGCCAGCGGTCGGGCCGCCGCTTCGGGCCCGCCAGGCGCGCGCTGACGCCGGGCCAGAGATCGCGCGCCGGCTCGATCGAGGGGGGCAGCAGAGCGGTGGCCGCGGCCAGCGCCCGCGCGTCCGCCAGTGCCTCGCGGCATTCGGCGCAGGTGGCGGCATGGCGCTCCACGAGGCCGCGCTCGTCTTCCGCGAGCGTGCTCCGGACATGCCGGCCGATCAGATCTCGCACCACATCGCAGGTCATCGTTCGAGCGCCTGGCGCAGGAGTCGACGCGCACGGAACAGCTGGGTCTTCGAGGTGCCTTCCGCCACGCCCATGAGCGCGGCAATTTCGCCATGTTGGTATCCCTCGACGTCGTGCAGCACGAACACTGCTCGCGCCCCGGGCGGGAGCGCCGCGATCGCCTGGTCGAGGTCCAGGCCGAGGCCGGCTGTGTCCCGCTCCACGGCCCGCTCGAACACGGAGACATCGGGCGCTGACATCACGCGTCGGCTTCGGCGCCAGGCCGAACGGCGATCGGTCAGCACCACGTTGACGGCGAGCCGGTGCAGCCAGGTGCCGAAGGCGCTTTCGCCTCGGAAGGACCCGAGCCGCTCCCACGCGTGCACGAACACATCCTGGGTCAGCTCCTCGGCGCGGGAGACGTCGGCCTCGAGCCGCAGACAGACTGCGTACACCCGGCCCGCGTGGGCCCGGTAGAGGGCGGAGAATGCCGACTCGTCGCCGTCACGCGCACGCGCCACGAGGTCGGTCATTCCGCGGGAAGCCTCGGTCGGGGGGCGGTCGGCGCGGACAGGCACTCTGCTTTGATGCCGGTCCGCCCGGCCGGGTTTGAAGCGGAGCTACGGCTGGGCGTCGGGCGTCCGGTTCACGGTGAGCCAGAAGTCGCAGACGCAGCGCAGGGTGTCGCCGAAGGCACCGAAGTCGAGCGGCTTCTGCGCGTAGGCGTTGGCACCGAGACTGTAGCTGCCGGTCAGGTCCCGTGCCTCGGCTGACGAGGTGAACACCACCACCGGGAGCAGCCGGGTGGCCGGGCCGGCCCGCAGGGCCTTGAGCAGGTCGAGCCCGCTCATGCCGGGCAGCTTGAGATCGAGCAGGATGAGCCGGGGCCGGAGCTCGCTCGCGCTCAGGGCGTGCAGCGCCTGCTCGGCGTCGGTCGCGTGCTCCACCAGCGGCTCATGCCCGCTCCGGGAGAGCGCCCGGAGCGTGAGCTCCGCGTCGGCGGGGTCGTCCTCGACCACGAGGATGTCAATCGCCCGCGGCATTGCCCACCGTCAGGAAGAACGTGGCTCCGCGGTCCGGCTCGGCCTCCGCCCAGACCCGGCCGCCGTGCTTCTGCACGATGCGCCGGACGATGGCGAGGCCGACGCCGGTTCCCTCGAATTCCTCCGCATGATGCAGCCGCTCGAAGACCCCGAACAACCGGTCGGCATACGCCATGCCGAACCCGACGCCGTTGTCCGCCACGGCGAGGCCCGCCTGTCCCTCGGCCACCACGGGATACACCCGGATCGTGGCCCGCTCGCGGGGGCCGGTGAACTTGACGGCGTTGGCCAGGAGGTTGCCGACGGCCACCCGCATCAGCGCCGGGTCCGCATTGACGGCGGGCAGCGGCTCGATCTGCCATTCGATGCCGCGCTTCTCGGTCTCGGGCGCGAACTCGGTCCGGAGATCGGCGACGAGCGCCGTGAGATCGGTGCGCCGGCAGATCAGGTCCTGCCGGGCGACCCGCGCCAGGCTCAGGAGATCGTCCACCAGCGCCGCCATCTCGCGCGCGCCCGCCCTGATCCGCTCGGCGTAATGGCGCGCGCGGTCGGTCAGCGACGCGCCGTGCTCCTCCAGCAGCAGGTGGGCAAACCCGCCGAGGTGACGGATAGGCGCGCGGAGGTCATGCGAAACCGAGTACGAGAACGCCTCGAGCTCGGCGTTCGCCTCGCGGAGCTCGGAGGTGCGCTCCTCCACCCGTCGCTCGAGCTCCACCGTGTGGCGGGCCAGCTCCTCGCGGAGACGGGCCTGCTGGATGGCGGTGGCCAGCGGCGTGGCCACCTCGAGGGCGATCTCCCGATGCTCAGCCGTGAGGCCACCCACGGTCGGCGAGCCGATGTTGAGCTCGCCGATGGCCTCGCCCTCGACCAGCAGGGGAACCGACAGCAGCGCCCGCACGCCCTCGGCCGCAATCCGCTCGATCACCGCGGGACGGTCGGTGACCGCGGCGATATCGTTGATCTGACGAACCGCCCCACGGCGCAGGGTGGCGGGCGGTGAGAACTCGGTGAGCGGGATGCGGGAGTTCGCGATGGGCGAGCCGCCGCTGAAACCGGCCACCAGCTGGGCCTCGCCCGAATGGAAATCGTAGAGCACGACGCTGCAGCGGTGGCAGGGCACGAGCCCCCGGAGATGCGACAGGGCGGCCGCGCCGACATCGGCCGGTGAATCGGCGGCCAGCACCGCCTGATCGAGCTCGTGGAGCGCCCTGAGCCGCTCGGCCGTGCGGCGAAGGCGGTCCTCTGCGCGCTTGCGCTCGGTGATGTCGCTGACCATGGCCACGGTCCCGACGAAGTCCGCATCGCGGCCCAGGATCGGGTTGGTGGCCACGGTGGCCCAGAGCTCCCCGCCGTCCCGTCGGCGGAAGCGGACGTCACGCGGCGCGCGGGGCTCCTCGGCGCCGGCGGCGATGAGGCGCTGCACTTCGGGCCGGGCGGCGGGCTCCACGAAGTCGAAGATCGGCCGGCCGGTCAGCTCGCCGTGACCGTGGCCCAGCAGGTCGGCCATGCGCTGATTGGCGTAGGTCGTCAGGCCCCGGTCGTCCACGACCCAGATGCCTTCCTGGGCCGCGTCGACGAGGTGCTTGAACCGCTGCTCGCTCTCCTGGAGGGCCTGAGTGCGTTCCTCGAGACGGCTCTGACGGCCTTCGAACGCCGCCGCGTGGCTCACGGCCGAGCCCATCATGCCGCCCAGCAGCTCGAGCGCGCGGGCGTCGCGCTCGCGGAAGCTGGCCGGCTCCCGCGCCATCACCTTGAGCACGCCCAGGACCCGGCCCTCCGCCTTGAGCGGAACGGCCACGATGGACTGCAGCTGGTCGAGCTCGAGGATGGTCCGGTCGATTCGCGGGTCGCTGACGGCGTCGTCGGTGCGCTGGATCTCACCGGTGCGGACCGCCGTGCCGGACAGGCTGCCCCGGAGGGAATGGACCGGCGCATCGACCCCGATGGCCACGCGGGGCACCAGCTGGTCGCCCTGCACCATCTCGACCACGGCGGCGGCAGCGCCGGTGAGCGCCAGCCCGCGCTCCGCTATGACGCGCATGACGGTTCCCGAATCGAGGCCGGCCGCGGCGACGGCCTGCTGGACTTCCATCACCGCCTGGAACAGCTCCGCATCGTCGCGGAGGCGTCCCTGACCCCTCTTCTTCTCCGTGATGTCGAGCTCGGTGCCCAGATAGCCGATCGGCTGTCCGGCATCGTCGCGCATTACCTGCCAGCTGCTCGAGACCCAGCGCTCGTGTCCGTCCTTCCGGATGATCCGGTATTCCTGATCGACCGGCGGCCCGCCGCGGGCGAGCTTCTCCCGTTCCGCCGTGATCGCCGGATGGTCATCGGGATGGACGTAATCGATGAAGTTGCGCTCGCGGAGCTCGTCGGTGCTGTAGCCGGTGACGGCCGTGAAGGCGGGGTTCACGAACTGCAGCTTGAGGTCGAGATCGTAGGCCACGATGGCTTCGCGGAGGGCGCCGGTCAGGCTGCGAAGCTGGCGCTGGTGCCGCTCCGCGTCGCGCTCCTTCTCCCGGCGGCGCGCCAGCTCGCTTCTGAGCAGGAGCCCGAGGACGAGCAGTCCGGCGGCCGCAATGACCGCCATGAGGATCAGATCGAACCGATTTGACATGGGCGAATAAAGGTAGGTCCGGGTCCCGCCCCCAACCAGTGCCGCTGGCGGCGGCGGCCGGCGGGGCCTAGACTATCGCATGGCCATCCTCGACAGCAAGCAGCAGCGCGCGTCCTTCCTCATCCTGATTCTGGGGGTTGGCCTCGCGATATCGCTGTGGCCCTTCAGTACCGGCATCCTGGGTGCGCCGGTGCTCTACATCGTGTTCGCGCCGCTGCATCGGCGGCTCGCGGCGCACATGCCGGCCGCGCTCGCGGCCGGCATCGTCATCCTGATCGCGATTCTCGTGATCGTCGTGCCGGTGGCATCGGTCGCCGGGCTGATTGCCAGCGAGGCGCAGGACATCGCGGGCGGCGTGATCCGGAGCTCGCTCGTCGACCGCCTGCGGGAGCTCCGGATCGGGCCCTACGATGTGGGCACGCAGATCGAGGCCCTGGGCTCGCGCGCGATGTCGTGGGTCGGAACCGGCGCGCTGAGCCTGATCGGCACGCTCGCACGGCTGGGCATCCAGCTCACGGTGGCGTTCTTCGGACTGTACTACCTGCTCTACGATTCACGGCGTGTGTGGCGCAACATGCGCCCCTTCATTCCGTTCTCCGCCGAGAACACCCAGCTCCTCAAGCAACGCTTCAAGGACGTCACCGTCTCCACGCTCATCGGCACCTTTGCCACGGCAACGGTGCAGGGCGTCTGCGTCGGCGCAGCGTTCTGGGTGGCGGGGCTGCCCAACGCGGTCTTCTGGGGCGTCGTGACCGTGATCGTCGCGATCCTGCCGGTCGTGGGGAGCGGCCTCGTGTGGGCGCCCGCGGTGCTGGTCCTGGCGCTCGAGCGGCACTATCTCGCGGCGGTGCTCTTTGCCCTCTGGGGCATCGTTGCCGTGGGGAACATCGACAACATCATCCGCCCCTGGGTCTTTCGCCGCTACGCGCAGATCCATCCGTTCGTCACCGTGATCGGCGCCTTTGCCGGCCTCAAGTACTTCGGGCTCCTTGGCCTCCTCGTGGGGCCGCTTGCCATTTCCTACTTCTTCGAGCTCATCCGGATGTACCGTGAGGAATATCTGACCGACGAGCCGGAGGAGGTGGAGCCCGAGCCGCCCCCGCGGCCGAAGCGGACCTGGCGGAAGTCGAAGGCGAAGAGCTAGGACGTCCCCGCCGGCGCACGCGCGCTCCGCGCCCGCCAGAACAGGTACACCGGCACCCCCGCCAGCAGGAGCGCCGTTCCCTTGAGCGCGTTCCCCGGGTTCGAGGCAATCGAGCCGATCACCACGTAGATCCCCGCCGCGATGAAGAGCAGTGGCGTCACCGGATATCCCGGCGTCAGGAAGGTCGCGGTGTCGCCGGTGCGCCGCGCGCGGGCTCGGTAGACGAAGAGCGTGGATGCCGTGGCGGAGAAGGTGATCCAGTCGGCGAACACGACGTAGTCGAGCAGCGCGCCGTAGGTCCCCAGCCCGAGCAGGAGCACCGCCCAGCCGCACTGGACGACGATGGCCGCCGCGGGCGTCTGGTAGCGCGGATGCAGCCGTGCCAGCTGCGGAAAGAACAGCCCATCGGCCGCCATGGCCTGGTACACCCGGGGCGACACCAGAATCACCAGGTTCAGGAATCCGAAGGTCGAGACGACGATCCCGGCCGTGATGAAGGTGCGGCCGGCCGGGCCCAGCAGCCGCCCCATGGCATCGGCCGCGGGCGCTTCGCTGGCGGCCAGCCCCGCGGCGCCGAGCGTGGCCAGATAGGTGTAGTTGGCCAGCAGGTAGACCACCACCACGCCGATCACGCCGATCACCAGGGCCCGGGGCAGGTTCCGTTCCGGGTCGATGATCTCCTCCGCGATGTAGTTGGTCTGCTGCCAGCCGCCATACGAAAAGAGCACCGGCACCAGCGCCGCCGCGAGCGCCAGCACTGCCGACTTTGGTGCCGCGACGTTCGACGCCTCGGCCGGCGCGGACGGCAGCCAGTGTGCCGCGGCGGCGAGCCCCGCGCCGATCACCACCACGAGGGCCGCGAGCTTGAGCACGGTGAAGATGTTCTGGGTGACGGCACCCGGCTTGACGCCCAGATAGTTGACCACCGACAGCAGTACGATGGCCAGTCCCGCCAGAAGGTTCGGCGGGACGGGCACCCCGGTGAGCGCGATGAAGTAGTTGGCGAACGTCACCGCCACCGCGGCAATGGCACCGGTGGCGACCATGAGGAGCAGTGCCCATGCATAGAGGAATGCCGGCAGGGTGCCGTATGCGTCGCGGATGTACACGTAGCCGCCGCCCGCCCGCGGGAAGCGCGCCCCGAGCTCGCCGTAGATGAACGCCCCGATCAGCGCGATGGCGCCGCCGAGCACCCAGGTGCCGAGCGTGAGGCCTGGCGTATGGACGCGTTGCGCCACCACCTGCGGATTCCGGAAGATTCCGGAGCCGATGATGCCGCCGATCACCATCATCACACCGGAGAAGAGCCCCACCCGCCGGGCGTAACCGACGGCCCCTCGTGTTGGCAGCGTCATGCAGGAAGCTACGCCGCGCCCGTGCGGCCCGCCAATCGCCGCGTCCGCGTCGGGACGGCCGCCGTTATCTTGGCGCATGCCAGAGCACGCCAGCCGGTCCCGGATCATCGCGGCGTTCGCCGCGGTCTACCTGATCTGGGGATCCACCTACCTGGCCATCCGGCTCGCGATCGACACTGTGCCGCCATTCGTCATGGCCGGCACGCGGTTCATGATCGCCGGCACACTTCTCTTCCTGTGGGCGCGGAGCCGCGGGGCGCCGGCACCGACGCGACGCAACTGGGTTGGCGCGCTCATCGTCGGCGTCCTGTTGCTCGGCAGCGGCAACGGCGCGGTGGTCTGGAGCGAGCAGCGCGTTCCCTCCGGCCTCACGGCGCTGCTCGTGGCCACGGTGCCGGTGTGGACGGTCGTCGTCGAGTGGGTCACCGGCAACCGGGAGCGGCCGCACGGACGCACGGTTATCGGGCTGCTGGTGGGACTCGCCGGGGTGGCGCTGCTGGTGGCGCCGGGGGAAGTGGCAGGAGGTCCGCGCGTCGATCCGGTGGCGGCCCTCGTCCTGATGGGCGGGTCCATCTCGTGGGCCATCGGCTCGGTGTACTCGCGGCGAGCCGGCCTGCCCGGCTCACCGCAGCTGGCAACGGCGATGCTGTGCGGCGGGGCCGCCCTCCTGGTCGCGGCCACCGTGAGCGGGGAGCTTGCGGCATTCCGTCCGTCGGCGGTGACCGGCCGGTCGCTCCTCGCGGTGCTCTACCTCATCGTCTTCGGCTCGCTGATCGGCTTCTCCGCCTTCGTCTGGCTGCTCCGGGTTTCCACGCCGGCGCGGGTGTCGACCTACGCCTACGTCAATCCTGCCGTGGCCGTCCTGCTCGGATGGGCGCTGGCCGGCGAGCCGCTCAGCGCCCGCACCCTGCTCGCGGCACTCGTGATCGTGGCCGGCGTGGTGCTCATCACTTCCGGCGGATCTCGAGACGCCCCGCCGTTGCCCCGCCGGGCGAAGCGTAGCCCCGCGCGCTGATACGCTCCCCCGGCGCTCCCTCTTCGATCAGATATGCCTTCACCGTTTCGGCCCGCTGCTGGCCGAGCACCTCGTCCGAATCGTCGGAATAGCCGGCCACCTCGATCGTCATCTCGGGGTGCGCGGCCAGCGCGGCGGCCACCTGGTGCAGCAGCTGCCGGCCGCGATCCCCCAGGGCCGTGCTGCCCCGCTCGAACAGGAGCTCCGGCGCGGTGAGCGTGCGCTGACCCTCTCCGAAGATGGCGCGGCAGCCCGTGGCGTCGACCGCCTCGCCGGGCCGGCTGCTGGGGCACCGGTCAGCGGCATCGGGAACGCCGTCGCCATCGGTATCGGTGCCGGTCCCGGCTGCAGGGGATGGCGGCGCCGCCGCGGCGGGCGATGCGCCGGTCGAGTCCCTCGGCTCGGTTCCGGAACACCCGTTCACGTCCACCTTTGCGCCCGCCGGCGTGTTGGGGCAGATGTCGTTGATGTCGATGACGCCGTCGTGGTCGGTATCGGCGCGGCGGGTGCAGCCGTTCGCGTCGACGGCGGTGGAGGGCGGGGTGCCGGGGCAGCGGTCCCGCGCGTTCATCACCCCGTCGCCATCGCTGTCGGCGCTGCCCTTCTCTCCCGCGGGCACTCCCAGGAGCACGCTGACGCCGGCCTCGAGGCCGAGGTTCCAGTAGCGGTTGCCGCCCCCGCTTCGGTGGATGGCGTAGTCGGCGGTGGCGTCGAGGCGGAGCGCCACCATCGAGGCGAGCCGGAACCGCGCGCCGGCCAGTCCGCCCAGGCCGAGATCGTTCTCCCCGCCGGCCTTGCCGTACCGATCGATCACCGGGCCCGCGCCCAGGAGCGCGCTCACCCGCTCGGTGAACGGGAGGTTGAGGGCGCCGCGCAGGTGAAACGGGTAGTAGGTGACGAAGCCCGCGTTGGCGATGCGGTTATGAGTCTGGGTGCGGGAGGCGTCGAGCTCGACCGAGAGGAGCGGCGAGAGGAAGTAGCCGACGCGGAGTCCCGCACCGACCCGGTCGGTCAGCGGCATGCCGTCGCCGAAGCGGGTATAGCGGCCGAAGGCACCCAGCTCGAACGATCCCCGCTCCTGGGCAAAGGCCGGTGCGGAGACCAGCAGAAGACACGCCGCGAGGGCAACGGTGCAACGCTGCATGACGCTCTCCTCCGGGATGGGTGGCGGCGCAATCGTAAGCTAGCCCCAACAAAAGCGCCGCGCACGGTCCCGAAGGACCGGCGCGGCGCGGTACTGCAGGGTGCCGCCTAGTTCAGGCGGTCGAGCTCCGTCCGGCGATTCATTGCGCGGCCGGCCACGGTCTTGTTGGTCGCGACCGGGCGATCCCACGCATAGCCCTTCGCCTCCATGCGATCGGCGGCGACGCCATGCTCCACCAGGTACGCCTTGACCGACTCGGCACGCGCCTGCGAGAGACGGACGTTCAGCGCGCGCGATCCGGTGTTGTCGGTGTGGCCGCTGACCTCGACACGCACGTCGGGGTTGTCGACCAGCGACTTGGCCACCTCATCCAGGATGAAGCGCGAGCTCTGGGTGAGGGTGGCCGTGTTGGTGGCGAAGTTCACGCCGGCCAGCACCAGCTTGGCATTCGGCGTCGACATCAGCACGCGCAGGCTGTCCCGCATGCGGGCTGCGGCGAGCGAGTCGCGCAGCGAGCTGCGAAGCGCCGCCCCGCGAGCCGTCCGCAGGCTGTCCTCCAGTGCCGCGATGCGATCCGCGTTGGCCTTGACGGCCGCTTCGGCGCTGTCCTTGGCCGCCTGGGCCGCACGCGCCGCCGCTTCCTGCGCCATCCGCAGCGAATCGGCGCGCGCCGCAGCGGCCACCGAGTCGGCATGCATCTTCATCCGCATCGAATCGGCCTGCGCCGCCATGCGGATCGAGTCGGCATTGACCGCCACCATCGGGCAGCCTGAGCTGTTCACCGCGGTGCCCTTCGGCGTGTTGGGACACTGGTCGGCCGAGTCGTTCACGCCGTCGCCATCGGCATCGGCGTTGCCCGACTTGTAGCCTTCGCCGCGATTGCCGAACAGGAAGGCCAGGCCGGCCTGCAAGCCGTAGTGGTAGTCCTTGTTCACGTTCGGGAAGGTGAGCAGCGAATCCGGGCTCGAGAAGTAGTCGAAGGTGCCGTCGATCCGGATGGAGACGATGCTGCCCAGTCCGAAGCGGAAGCCCACCAGGCCGCTCGGCCCGGTCTCATGGCCCATGTCGTTGTTCACGCCGCCGGCGCGCAGCTGGTACTTGTTGTACGTGTAGCCGCCGCCCAGGATGAACGCCGCATGGTCGCTGAGGGGGATGTCGTAGTGAAGGGCGCCGTTGAGGCGCATCACCCGCACATCGCCGTTGGTGGTCTCGGGGAACAGCCGGGTCGGCGTGTAGGCGCCGTTGGCCTCGAGCTCCAGGTGCCGCAGGAGGTAGAAGCCGAGCCGCGCGCCGCCGCCTGCCCTGTTTGCGAGGCCGTAGCTTTCGCCGAACCAGTTCTTCCGGGCAAACAGACCGAATTCGAACGTTCCTTGGCGCTGCGCGTGAGCCGCGGGGACCAGCAACCCCGCAGACAGCAGGCAAGGCAGGACGAGAGCGCGAAGCTTCATCATTCGACTCCACGGGAAGGGGTGGGACAAGTCCCGGCGGCCACAGGCCGGCGGTTCAATAAGACCTTCGTCGAGCCACAGTATGGCATCAGCCCCGCGTAGTGACGGTGAGTAATCTCACACTGAAACAACTGGGCGCAAGGTCTGGCCGGAGCTAAGTTAATCGTATCCCGACCATTTACGAGATCCCGTGACCCTCATTCCCCGTCTCGTTCTGGCCGCCGGCCTCGGGTCGCTGCTCGCCGACGGCCCCCCGGCCCTGCGCGTTCTGCGCGCCAATCCGACCGGCGACGCCCCCCCGACGGCAGCCATCACCGTCACCTTCGACCGCCCCGTGGCCGGGTCCCTCGATCGGTCGGTCGATCCCCGCGGCATCCTGTCCATCCAGCCGGCGGTCCGGGGCGCCGTCGAGTGGCGCGACCCGGTGACGCTGCGCTTCCGGCCGGCCGCGCCGCTCGCCGCCAACACGGCATACATCGTCACTGTCGGCAACGACTTCGCCGCGATGGACGGAGCCCGTCTGGCCCGCCCGTACCGCTTCGAGTTCCGGGTGCGCGGCCCGCGCGTCCTGACCGGCTCGCCGGTGAACGGGCGGGGCGGGAACGCCCGGTACCTGGGCCCCAACACCACCTTCGAGCTGGTCCTCGACGCGCCCGTCGACTCGGCGCAGCTCGCCGGGGTGTACGCCGAGTTCGGCAAGAGCTGCGAGGACCCCGGCATCGTGCGGCTCAGCATGGCGTCTGAGCGGCCCATCGGCCGGGACGATCGCTACGAGTTCAAGGAGGCGGGAGGCTGGGACCGCGACCGCACCGCGGATTCGCTCCGCCGGGTCGTGCGCCTCGTACCGGTCCGTCCGCTGCCGCGCGGATGCGCGGGCGAGCTGGTCTACCCGTCGGCATTCGATGCACGGGGCCGGGCCACGCTGGTGCGCTGGCCGCTTGCCACGTACGGGGATTTCCGGCTGAAGAAGGCGGACTGCGCGTGGGGACGCGCCTGTCCGACAGGTCCCATCATTGTACGCTTCTCGACGCCGGTCAAGGGAGCGGACGTCGTGCGCCGGGTAAAGATCTACCCGGCCGCTCCCTTTTCGGTCGGCGATACCGGTGAGGTCCAGGCGGATTGGGTCCTCAATACCTCCCTCAAGCCGCGCACCACCTACGCCGTCGTGGTGGACACCGCGCTGCGCGATGTCTTCGGTCAGCCGCTCGTCGGCAACACCGCCGCCGGCACCCGCACCACCGGCTATACGCCGAACATCAAGTACCTCTTCGGTCGCGCCACCGTGGAGCGCCGGGGGCTCCGGACGCTCGCGGTCACCTACGTCAACGTCGACACTCTCGATGTCACCGTAGCCCCGGTGCCGGACTCGCTCCTGCCGATCCTGATGGCCAGGGACTGGGGCTGGGAGGATCACTGGAAGGCGCTCGCCGCCGGCGCCACTACCCGGCGCCTGCCGGTGCGCGGCGAGCGCGACGTGCCTCGGGTCTACGGCGTCGCGCTTCCGGCGCCCGACGCGCGTGTGCCGGGCGGGCCGACCCTCATGGCCGTCCGGATCACCAGCGCGCGCCTCGACTCGACCGCTCGCCGGAATCCTCCGATCGCGCTGGTGCAGGTCACCGACCTGGGTGTGCACGCCAAGATCGGCGTGGACGAGGGCGCGGTGTGGGTCACAGGCGCGCACGACGGAAAGCCGCGCCCCGGCGCCGACGTGAAGCTGTTCGATGGCAAGGGCGCGCTCATCGCCATCGCGCGAACCGGCGCCGACGGCCTCGCGCGGCTCACCGGCTACCACCGGCCGCCCGCGCCGGCCGACACCACGGACACCACCGGCGAACGGGATTACGACTCGGGCTTCGACGGCTGGGTCTCCGTCACCCTGAACGACGACCGCGCCGTGCTCGCGATCCGGCAGTACGATCCCGATCTCAGCCCGTGGCAGTTCAACGTGAGTCCGGCCTGGGGCTCCGGACGCATTCCCGCGGCCGGTGCCGTGTTCACCGAGCGCGGCATCTACCGCCCCGGCGAGCCGCTCTACGCCAAGGCGATCGTCCGCCTCGGCATGCTCGGCCGCCTCACCGCGGCGGGCGCGGGCGACTCGATCCGCTGGCGCTTTGCCGATCGCGACAACGAAGGCAGCCTTCGTGACACCACCACGGCGCTTTCCCCCTTCGGCACCGCCGATCAGCGGCTCATGATCCCCGCGGACGCGAAGATCGGCAGCTACCGCGTCTCGACCGAGATCCGGCGGAACGGCCGCTGGACCGAGCTTGCATCCGCGACCTATCGCATCGCGGAGTATCGTCCGCCCGAGTTTCTGGTGGACGTGGCCACGCCCGAGGGTGCCCGGATCGGCGGCGACTCGATCAGCGCGTCGGTCGAGGCACGCTACCTCTTCGGCGCGCCGATGGGCCGGGCCGCGTTGAGCTGGTCAGTCTACCGGACGCCGCTCTCCCCGTGGGAGCTGGAAATCCCCAAGACCGATGGCTTCACCATCGGCGAGACCGGCCGCTGGTGGGAGGAGCTGGCCGACGAGCGCGACGGCCCCCGCGTCGTCGCGAGCGGGAGCGACACGCTCGACGCGTCCGGACGCCGTGCGCTTCGGGTCCCCGTCGGACAGACGGAGAAGGGACGCGGTGCGCGTGTCACGGTGCAGGCCACGGTGACCGATATCAACCGCCAGAGCGTCACCAGCTCGTCGTCGGTGCTGATCCATCCCGCGTCGTTCTACCTCGGCGCGAAGGTCGAAGGCTCGGAATGGTTCTGGAAGGCCGGCACGCCGGTGACGCTCCGGGTGATCGCGGTACGCCCCGCCGGGGAACGGGTGAGCGGCGTCCGGGTCACGGGCGTCATCGAGCGGCGCGAATGGCACCAGGTGCGCCGCGAGCGCGAGGGCTACGGCGAGCTGGTGGGCGAGTGGGTCACCGACACCGTGGCCCGCTGCAGCGCCACCACCGACGCCGATCCCGCGCCCTGCCGCTTCACTCCGCCGCTCGGCGGGTCCTACACCGTGCAGCTGACCGCGCGGGACGAGCAGGGGCGGCGGGTGGTCACCAGCTTCTATCGGTGGGCCGCCGGCGAAGGCTGGGTGCCATGGAGCGACGAGACCCAGTTCAAGATGGACGTCATCCCGGACCGCACGCGCTACACCGTGGGCGACACGGCGACCGTGATGTTCGCCTCGCCGTTCACCGGTGCCGCGGCGTGGGTGACGGTCGAGCGCGAGGGGATCATCGAGCAGCGCCGACTGACGGTGGAGAGCGGGAGCACCACGCTGCGCTTCCCCGTCACCGAGGCCTGGGCCCCCAACGTCTTCGTCTCGATCGTCGTCGCCCGCGGACGGAGTGCTCCGCCTGGTCCGCTCGACGATCCGGGCCGCCCCACGATCCGCGTGGGGTACGCCGAGCTTCGCGTCACGCCGGAGCGGAAGCGACTCACGGTCGATGTGACGCCAGGCAAGAAGGAGTACCGGCCGGGTGACAGCGCCCTCGTCGATCTCCGTGTGCGCGACGCCGCCGGCGCCGGCCAGCGCGCGGAGGTGACCCTCTGGGCGGTCGATGAAGGCGTCCTCGCACTCACCGGCTACCGGACCCCGGACCCGATCGACCTCATCTACCAGCCGCGCGGCATCGGCCTCCGTCTCGCGAGCACGCTCGCGTCGGTCGCGCCGCAGGTGCCCGAGGGCGAGAAGGGACGCCGGTCGCCGGGCGGCGGCGGCGGCGCGGAGAACAGCGACGTCTTGCGGTCGCGCTTCCAGACCACCGCGTTCTTCCTGGGCTCCATCATCACCGATGCGGACGGTCGCGCGGTCGGGACGGCGAAGCTGCCCGACAACATCACGACGTTCCGCCTGATGGCGGTGGCCGTCACCGCGGGCGACCGCTACGGCAGCGGGCAGTCGACGATGCTGGTGACCCGGCCGCTCCTCGCGCGCCCCGCGCTGCCCCGCTTCGTCCGCCCCGGCGACCGCTTCTCCGCCGGCGTGGTCGTCAATCAGCGCATCGGCGGCACGCCCGAGGTCACGGTGCAGGCCACACCGAAGGGGCTCGACCTCGGGAAGCCGGTCCGTCAGCGCGCCCGGCTCGAGGCCGGCCGCGGCCGCGAGGTGCGGTTCGCCTTCACGGCACCGCCGCGCCTCCGCGCCGACAGCGTCTCGCTTCGCTTCGACGTGAGCGGGGCGGGGGAGAGGGACGCCGTCCAGGCCGTCCTTCCGGTGCGGCCCGCGTTCCACACCCGGAGCTACACCGTGGCCGGCACGCTGGCCGACAGCGCGACCGCTGCCTTCGAGCTCCCCTCGGGCATCGATCCCGAACGCTCCCGGCTCACTCTGAGCTTCGGCACGTCACCCCTCGTCTTCATCCGCGGCGCGTACGAGCGGCTCCGGGTATATCCGTACTACTGCACCGAGCAGGTGGTGAGCGCGGCCCAGCCGCTCGTGGCACTCTACCGCGCCCGCGCGGTGTTCGGCGCCGACACCGGTGTGATCGCCCGCCTGCGTCCCGACATCGTGCGCGCGGTGGACATCATCAGCCGGCGCCAGCGAGCCGACGGCGGCATCGGGTTCTGGAGTCCCACCGACTGGACCAGCCCCTGGCTCAGCAGCTACGCCGGCCTGGTGCTGCTCGATGCCCGCGCCGCCGGGGTGCCCGTCAGCGATTCGGTCCTCGCACGGCTCGAGCGCTATCTCCGCACGTCGCTGGCCCAGCCCGGTGCCGCCCTCGGTCCGGTGCGCATCTGGTACTCCGGTGACACCACCCGGCTCAGCGACCGCGTCGCGGCCCTCGACTACCTGGCGCGCGCCGGCCGCCGCGACCGCGCGGTGGAGAACGAGCTCGTGCGAAAGGCAGCACAGCTCGCCTGGGAGGACCGCATCCGCCTCGCCTCGGTATTGGCCGCGTGGAAGGACACGACCACCGCGCGACGCCTCCTCGAACCCGCATGGTCCGCGGTCCGGGTCGAAGGGCGCACCGCCGTCCTTCCGGCCGCAAGCCGCCGCGATTTCTACTTCTACTCGCTCATCCGCCCCGCGGCCTGGCTCCTCCGCGCCACGCTCGCCGTCGATCCCGACCACCCGCTCGTTGGGCCGCTGGTCGAGCTCCTGATTCAGCAGGGACGGAGCGGGTCGTGGGTCTGGAACACCCAGGACTACGGCACCGCCGTCCAGGCGCTGGCCGAGTTCCAGGCGCGCCACGGGACGGCCGCGGCAGCGCGCGGCGTGCGGGTGCGGAGCGGAGGGCGGCTCCTGCTCGAGAGCGCCGGCGGCGGTGCGGCAACGCGGGACTCGAGCGTGGCGCTCACCGGCCTGCTCGAGACGAAGCGCGACGGCGCGGCACTCCGGCTCCGGCTCGATGCGGTTCGACCGGGCGCACCGGTCTACTACTACCTCACCGTCACCGAAGTCCCCCGCGCGCAGCCGGTCCGGCCTGACGATGCGGGCATTGCCGTCGAGCGCTGGTACGAGAGCTACGACACCGGCAAGCCGACCGTCTCCGCAGTGGCCGGCGCGCTGGTGCGGGTACGGCTCCGCATCACCGTCGCGGCCGAGCGGCACTTCGTGGTACTCGACGATGCGCTCCCCGCGGGACTCGAGGCCGTGGACTTGAGCCTTCGTACCGTCGGCGTGCCGGGACCAGGCGCCGCCGACACGGCCTCCAGCCGAGCGCAGGAGGGCCCTGGCGACAATGCGTGGTGGGCCTATGGCAGCTGGGACGCCGGCTGGTGGTCCCCCTTCGATCACCGCGAGATCCGTGACGACCGCGTCGTCTACTCGGCCACGGTGCTCTGGCCCGGCACCTATTCGGCGAGCTATCTCGCGCGCGCCACCACGCCCGGAGTGTTCGTGCGGCCGCCGGCGCACGCGGAGGAGATGTACAACCCCGCCGTGTACGGCAGGACCGACGGCGGCGTGTTCACCGTGGAGGCACCGGCCCGGTGAAGCGATGGAAGCGCGCGGCACTCGTCGCCCTCGCGATCGGAGGCGGAGCCGTTGCCATGGCGGCGGCCTGGGTACTCTGGCCGCTGCCGGCGGGCGTGGTGCGCTTCGACGCGCCGCCCGGCGTCCGACTGGAGGATCGGAGCGGGATCGAGCTTCGCTCCACGCGCTCGACCGACGGTTCGCTTCGTCGCTGGGTCCCGCTGGCCGAGATGGATCCCGACCTCATCGCCGCGTTCGTGGCGGCGGAGGATCGGCGCTTCTACGAGCATGCCGGGGTCGATCTGCGATCGATCGCTCGCGCGCTGCGCGTGAACGTCGGTGCCGGTCGTGTGCGCTCGGGGGCATCTACCATCACCATGCAGGTGGCGCGCATGCTGCGCCCGATTCCCCGGAGCTGGCCCGGCAAGCTGGAGCAGGCGCTCTGGGCGCTTCGCCTCGAGCGCCATCTGAGCAAGCAGGCGATCCTCGAGCAGTACCTCAATCGCGTTCCCCTGGGTCAGGGCGCCGTGGGAGTGGATGCGGGGGCCGCGCTCTACTTCGGCGCCTCGGCCGCGGAGCTCAGCCTGGGGCAGGCGGCGCTGCTCGCCGGCCTGGCCCACGCGCCCTCGAGCGACAACCCGCTCGTCTCCGAGAGGCGTGCCCGCGCCCGCCGCGCCTTTGCCCTGAACCGCCTCCGCCGTGACGGGTACGCGTCCGCCGCGGCGGCCGAGCGCGCCGGGGTGGAACCGGTGCTCGAGGTCACGGCGGCGCGGCCGTTCCTTGCCCCCCACTTCACGACGCGCGTGCTGACGTGGATCGCGGCCGATGCCTCGGCGCCCGAAGGCGCCAACTGGCGCACGTCGCTCGATCTCGCGCTGCAGGCTGCGCTCGAAGGGGAGGTGCGGCACACCGTGGAGACGCTCCGCGCGCAGGGGGTTCGCCATGCGGCGGCCGTCGTGCTGGACAACCGGACCGGCGGTGTGCTCGCCTGGGTGGGCTCGCCCGATTTCTCGGCCGACACCGCGGGGCAGGTGGACATGGTCGTGTCGCCGCGCCAGCCGGGCTCGGCGCTCAAGCCGTTCGTCTACGGGCTGGCGTTCGATCACGGCTACACGCCGGCCTCGGTGCTCGCGGACATCGCGCACGTGTACCAGACGGCGGGCGGTCCGTACAGCCCGCGCAACTACGATCGCCGCTTTCACGGCCCGGTGCGCGCGCGCGAAGCGCTGGCGAGCTCGTTCAACCTGCCGGCGGTGGCGCTGGCCGACGCGCTCACGCCCGGCGCCGTGCTCGCCACGCTGCGGCGCGCCGGGTTCGCATCGCTCAGCCGGACCGCCGAGTACTACGGCCTGGGCCTGGCACTCGGCGACGGAGACGTCACCCTGCTCGAGCTCGCCAACGCGTACCGCTCGCTGGCGAACGGCGGGCGCTGGCGCCCGTGGACCTGGCGGGCCGATGTGCCGGGCGGCGAGCCGGGCCGCGCGGTGATGAGCGCCGCCGCGGCCACGCTGGTCCTCGACATCCTCGATGATCCGGTGGCGCGCATCCCCGGATTCGGCCTCGACACGCCGCTCGACTTTCCCTTTCCCGTCGCCGCGAAGACCGGTACCAGCCGCCACTTCACCGACAACTGGGCGGTCGGCGTGACCGGGGCGTTCACCGTCGCGGTCTGGGTCGGCAACTTCGACGGCCGGCCGATGGACGGTGTGAGCGGCGTGACCGGAGCCGGTCCGCTTCTCCATCGTGCGGTGCTGGCCACCGCCGACCGGATCGCGCCG
>Ga0310810_10001610_pt1 | contig 23803 bp, 22 predicted proteins | sample NCmetagenome_FD_207641 | JGI IMG/M metagenome (GOLD analysis project Ga0310810, IMG submission 207641) | Soil microbial communities from experimental microcosm in Duke University, North Carolina, United States - NC | ecosystem: Engineered > Artificial ecosystem > Soil microcosm > Unclassified ... | reverse complement strand
TCCGGGCGCCCCGATATGTGACGAGCCGCCCCCAAGGCGGCTCGTTGCGCTTGGGGAACGGGGCCCGTCACCGGTTGCGGAAACCGCGCGGCGGGGCGAGTTTTCCCCTCCCGATTACGGGTCCGTAGCTCAGCTGGATAGAGCGCTTGCCTCCGGAGCAAGAGGTCGCGCGTTCGAGTCGCGCCGGGCCCACTCCGGAACATTTGTCCCCGCTTGCACTTCGGTGTGGGCGGGGATTCTGTTTTTCGCCACTCGGCGCACGACAAGGTTGCGCCACGAAATCGTAGGGGTGGGCATCCACTTCTTCACACGAATTGGACGATTCAGGGTTCGAGCTCAGGCTGACTGCGGTGTGGCGAGCAAGTCTCGGACAGCGGCCAGGAGCTGATCGGGTGTGAATGGCTTGGGCAGGAAGGCTTGCAACAGCCGCTGGAGCTCAGGCTCCTCTACAACCGGCTGGGCATAGCCAGAAATGAACAGGGCCGGCGTTCCCGGCCGATGGATGCGCGCGAGTCGGACGAGGTTCAGCCCGCTCATATCAGGAAGCCTGATGTCTACGACCATGCCGTCGAGCCGCTGCGGATCTGACTGGAGCTGCTGCAGCGCCGCCAAGGCGGAATCCGCCTCGAGGCAGGTATAATCGGCCTGCCGGAGAGCTTGGCAGGCCAACCTCCGTACGACGGGCTCGTCATCGATCACGAGAAGCGTGGGCATAGGCCTGATCGATTTTGGCTTGTTCAGCCTACGGCTGTTGTCATGAGTGCGCCAGGGGTTGTCGGAGCAGGAAGCCTTGCCCCGCACCGGCCCCGTCAAGCCGATTTCAATACGCCCCGACCTGAACCAAGGTTCAGTTGTCGGGCCGCGGCCACGCCAGTAGCTCTCCCCCAACCTGCAGTGACGACCCCCTTTGCGCTCGGAGGATCAGCGATGCCCCGGATTCTGTCCTGCCTGCTGGCTGCCTGTCTCACCGCCGCGTCGGCACAGGCCCAGGCCCCGGCGAAGCAAGCCTCCACGACCACGGAGTCGGGCTCCAAGGTGGATGACGTCATTGAGGCGATGCGCCTCGACCTGCAGAGCGCTCGATCGGACATCCTCGCCAAGAACATGAGCCTCACCGCCGACCAAGCGGCGAAGTTCTGGCCGGTGTTCAACGCTTATCAGAAGGAGCAGAACGAGATCATCGAGGCGCAGCTCCGGGACATCAAGAAATACGTCGAGAGCTACGACACCCTGAGCGACGCGGGTGCGCTCGCGCTGATGCAGGCGCACTTCAGCCGGGACGCCAAGATGAACGCCCTGCGGCAGAAGTGGCTGGGCGAGTTCCAGAAGGTGCTGCCCGCCAAACTCGCCGTCCGGGCGATGCAGATCGACCGGCGCCTGTCCCTGGCTGCCCAGACCGAGGTGACCTCGCGCATCCCGCTGGTCCACTGAGCCGGCGTCCAGGTCCCCTCGAAGCCACCGTTCCTCCGGCAGGTCGCGGCGCCCGTTCCGGTGAGGCGGGCGCCGCTGCCGTTTACCCGTTGCCCGCCGCCCAGGACGCTGCACCTTTAAGCCATGGACCCCCTCTCCGACGTGTTGCGGGCGGTGCGCCTCAACGGTGCGTTCTTCTACGTCTTCGAAGGCATCGCGCCATGGTCGATCTCGGTCGGGCCGGCCCGCGAGCTGGTGCCGCGGGTGCTACCCGAGGCCGAGCATCTGATGGCCTACCACATCGTGACGGCGGGCCGCTGCTGGATCGGCTGCGAGGGCGTCCCCCAGGTCGAGCTCCACCCCGGTGACGCCATCCTCTTCCCTCACGGTGATGCCCACCTGGCCTCGGCCGAACGGGAAGAGGGGTCCAGGCGGCGGTACAACCACGCCCCGTCCCGACCCCTGGAGCGGATCAGGGTCGGCACGGGTCCGGGATCGCGGGTGGACCTCGTCTGCGGCTTCCTCGGCTGCGACGCCCGTCCCTACAACCCGCTGCTCGCCGCCCTGCCCCGCAGTGTGGTGGTGCGCGGGATAGCGACCGGGTGGCTGGCGGAGTTCCCCCGCCAGGTCGTGGCCGAGGCTTGGCAGAACCGGGCCGGCGGCGACACCATGCTCACCCGCATGGCCGAGCTCATGTTCGTCGAGATGGTGCGGCGCTACAGCGAGGAGCTGTCCCCCCAGCAGACCGGATGGCTCGCCGGACTGCGCGATTCACTGGTGGCGGCCGCGCTGGCCGAGCTCCACGCCCGCCCGGCGCATCCCTGGACGCTCGCCGATCTGGCGCGTGCGGTGGCGACGTCGCGCACGGTGCTCAGCGAGCGGTTCGTCCAGACCGTCGGCCTGCCGCCGATCCAGTACCTCACCGAATGGCGGCTCCAACTCGCCGCGGAGCAGCTCGCCGGCGGCTCGAAGAAGGTCGCCGCGGTGGCCGCGGAGGTCGGCTACGAGTCGGAGGCGGCGTTCAGCCGGGCGTTCAAGCGGCGCACCGGACACGCCCCGGCCGGCTGGCGGCGCATGCGGCAAGGCACGACCGGCGGCGACGCCATCCCCGCCTGAGGGCAGACGCCGACGCCGGTCGGCTCCCCGATCAGAAACTGGTGACGACGGTGACCCGGAGCGCCCTGGGGGAGCCGGGGGTGATGTTGTTGTTGTTGTTCGCGGTCGGGAAATACCCCTCGTCGAACAGATTCTCGAGGTTCGCCTGCAGCCGGAGCCGCCGGCTGACCAGGTAGTACGCCGCCGCGTCCACCCGGGCAAAGCTGGGCAGGGTCACCGCGTCGTCGATCGCGGCGAACATCTCGTCCTGGTACAGGACGCCGAGCCCGAACCCCAGACTGTGGGTGACCTGGTACCGGTTCCACAGCGACACACTGTTCCTCGGCACCATCGCCACCCGCGCGCCCACCGGAGCATTCGCAGTGGCGCTGGTGACGGTGGCCTTCTGGTTGGTGTAGCCGCCGATGACCTGCCAGGCCGCGGTCACCGCGCCCGTCACCGACACCTCGAACCCCTGGGTGCGCTGGCTCCCGGTCTGGACCAGGCGGGTGGGGTCGCTCGGGTCGGGGGCGGAGGTGTTGGTGCGGTCGAGACGATATGCCGCACCGGCCAGCGACAGCCCCTCGACCACATCCCACTTGGCGCCGATCTCGTAGTTGCTGAACCGCTCGGGCTCGAGCGCCTCGTTGGTCGGGTTGAGTGAGGCGAACTGGTCGCCCGATACGGGCAGCGCGGACACGCTGTAACTGCCGTAGAACGACACGACCTCGACCGGCTTGAACAGGAGTCCGGCCCGCGGGCTCACCATGTTGTCCACCCGGGAGACGCGGTCGCCCGTGTTGTGGTCGTCGAGCCGCACGTCGAACCGCTCGTAGCGGGCGCCCAGGACCGCCTGCCACTGCCGCGCCAGCACCATCTGGGTCTGGCCGTAGACCGAAACGGACGTCGCGGCGATGTGGTTGTCGCCGTCGGTGGGGCTGTGCCGGTAGCTCACCGGGACCGCGACCGTGGGGTCGGCCACCGGTACGGCGAGCGTGGTGGCGGTGTCGGTGAAGAAGCCGGTGTGGCGGAGGTTGTCGGTGCTCTGACTACCCACGGACACGCCGCCGAGCAGGGTCTGGCTGATGCCGCCGACGGTCAGCGGGTAGGTGATCTCGGTCTCGTTGAGCAGGTTCTGCCGGTCGGTGGCGTTGTTGTAGGCCGAGAGGCTCACTTGGGTGCCGGCGTCGTCTACGGCACTGCCGGGGAAGACGTTCTGGTAGAACTTGCCGTAGTCGGCAAACATGCTTCGGTTGCGCAGGGTCAGGCCGGACGCCGCGGTGTGCTCGATGGTCGCGGTCCCGATGTTCACGAGGGCATGCGATGCGCTCTGCTCCGGGTCGCCGAAGAAGGTGCGGGGATTCCCGCCGTCGAACGGACTCCCCGCGAACGACGGGACACCCCGGTCGGCAGTGCGCTGGTCCTTGAAGTTTTCGTAGCTCGCGAGCAGCCGGGTGCGAGACCCCAGCCGGAACGTCGCGGTGGGATTGATGCCGTAGCGCTCGACGCCCACCTGGTCGCGATAGAGGTCGGAGTTCTCGTACATCGCGTTGAGGCGCACGGCCAACCGCTCGGACACCCCCTCCCCCACATCCAGCGCCGTCCGCCGGTTGCCGAAGGAGCCGCCCTGGAGCAGCAGCTCGCGGGTCGGCGTCCACCCCGCGGTCTTGGTGACCCGGTTGAGCGCGCCGCCTCCGACCCCTCGGCCGAAGATCAGCGCGTTCGCGCCCTTGAGCGCTTCCACCCGCTCGACGTTGTAGAGGTCGCGGAAGTACTGCACGTCGTCGCGGGAGCCGTCCACGAAGAAGCCCGCGGTAGTGCTGTTGCCGCGGATCGTCGGCTGGTCGCGGTTCCCTTCGCCCTGACCCATGGTCACCCCGGGGATGTAGCGCACTACGTCGGCCATGTTCTGCATCCGCTGGTCGGCGATCACGTCCTTGGTGATGACGGTGACGGCCTGGGGGACATCCCGGAGCGGGGTCTCGGTCTTGGTGGCGGTGCGGGTCGAGCGCTGCAGATAGGGCGACGGCGACGCCCCGTGGACCTCGATGGTGGGGAGGACCTGGGGCGTGGTGTCCTGGGGCGCGACCTGGGCCACGAGGTCAGCGGGGAGAGCGAGGAGGATGACTGTCCCGGCGATGTGACGGAGCATGCAGGTGCGCGGCCTCGATGAGAACGAGTTTCAAGTAAATTTGCGCACCAACTCTACGTCAAAATGGGGACCACGTCAATAGGAATTCCATCCTCTGACACCGCCGTTACTTACCACCACCCCCTGGCTCGGTCGGCTCCGAGCGCTCCTCGCTCCGCTCCCGGAAGGAGCTCACCGAGGTGTGGAAGTGAAAGGCGGCGTTGACGAAGGCGATGTGGCTGAACGCCTGGGGAAAGTTGCCCAGCTGCCGCTTGGCCACCGGGTCGTACTCCTCGGACATCAGCCCGACATCGTTCTGCAGTGCGGTCAGCCGGTCGAAGAGCCGGCGCGCCTCCTCGTGGCGGCCCTGGAGGACGTAGGTGTCCACCAGCCAGAACGAGCAGGGGAGGAAGACCCCCTCCCCCGGATCCAGCCCGTCTTCGGTGCGGTGGGTGTCGTACCGGCGGACCAGTCCATCGACCAGCAGCTCGCGCTCGATGGCGGCCACGGTCCCGCTCACCCGAGGGTCCTCGACCGGCAGGAAGCCCACGAGCGGCAGCATCAGCAGGCTCGCGTCCACCGTCTCGCCACCGTAGACCTGAGTGAAGCTTCCCTTCCCCGCGTGATAGCCGCGCTCGCACACCTCGGCGTGGACTCGATCACGCTGGGCGACCCACTGGTCGATCGGCGCCTCGAAGCCGGCTCGCCGAGCGATCTTGACCGCCCGGTCGAACGCCACCCAGGCCATCACCTTCGAGTGGGTGAACTGCTGCCGCCCGCCCCGCATCTCCCAGATCCCCTCGTCCGGCTCGGGCCAGATCCGTTCGAGGTGGGCCGTCATGGTGCGGAAGACGTTCCACGACGTCGGGGTGATCGGGATTCCGCTCTTGTACGCCAGCCATGCGGTGTCCATCAGCTCGCCGAAGATGTCCAGCTGCAGCTGATCCCAGGCGGCGTTGCCCGTGCGCACCGGGCGTGACCCCTCGTACCCCGGAAGCCAGTCGAGCTCGAGCTCCGGCAGCCGCCGCTCCCCCGCCAGGCCGTACATGATGTTCACCTGGGACGGCGTGCCGGCGACCGCGCGCACCAGCCAGTCCACCCACGCCGCGGCTTCCTCCCGGTAGCCGGTGAGCACCATCGCGTAGAGGGTGTAGGTCGCGTCGCGCACCCAGCAGTAGCGGTAGTCCCAGTTGCGGCGCCCCCCGATGTGCTCGGGGAGCGAGGTGGTCGGGGCGGCGACGATCCCGCCGGTCGGCTCGTAGGTCAGGGCCTTGAGACAGAGCAGCGAGCGCACCAGGCGCTCGCGGCCCTCGCCGGCGAGCGTGCAGCGGTCGGCCCAGCGCTCCCACGCCTGCACGGTGGCATCCAGCGCCGCGCCTGGATCCTCGATCCGCGCGCCGTCGTCGCGGTTCGACGGGTGCCAGAGCAGCTGGAACGGCAGCCGGTCGCCGGCCCGCACGGTGAACGCGGCTCTGGTGCGGAAGTCCTCGTTCTCGATCTCCACCGGGCTCACGAAATCGACGGCGTCCGGGCCCCCGATCGCGTGAAAGGAGCGCGGGCCGGTGCGGCGAACCCAGGGGACGATCGAGCCGTAGTCGAACCGGATCGTGAGATCCATCGTCAAGGCGACCTCCCCGCGCACGCCTTCCACGATGCGCACCAGTGCCGCATCCGGGCGGTCGAGCAGCATGCCGTCCAACAGGCGGCAGACCCCCGTCGCGGCCTCGAAGGTGGTCTCGAGCACCATCGAGTCGCCCAGGTAGCGGCGATGGACCCGGTAATGCTGCTCCGCAGGCGCGATCCGCCAGCGACCGTGGCCGTCGTCGCCCAGCAGCGCCGCGAACAGGGCCGCCGAGTCGAAGCGCGGGAGACAGAGCCAGTCCACCGAGCCGTCCCGGCTCACCAGTGCCGCGCTGCGGCAGTCGCCCAGAAGGGCGTAGTCTTCGATCCGGGATGCCATCGCTCGGCAGGACTCCGCGGCTAGGGGCGCGTAACCCGCGCGTGATGCAGCGCCCAGGCGGCGCCGACCAGATCCACCGTAGTGGCGCCCCCGTCGTGGCGGACCGGCCGCCGTTGGCGCAGCGCGCGGGCGATCATGTCCTGCACCGTGCGCTGCAGATCGGGACCGGTGAACGGCTTCTCCAGGATGCGGAGACTCTCGCCCTTCCGTACGATGGGATGGATGGTGCTGGTGTAGGCGGAAATGACGGCGACCGGCAGGCCGGGGCAATGCACCTGGAGCACTTCCACGACGTCGAGGCCATGCAGGCCGGACATGATCCAGTCGGTGAGCACCACGTCGATGGGCGGATCGGCGCGCTCGATCAGCCGAAGCCCGGCCTCGGCGTCCTGGGCCTCGACGACCTGACAGACGTTCGGCTCGAGCATCCGCTGGATGAGCCGGCGGATCGGGGCCTCGTCGTCGATGACGAGCACGGTGGTGCGTGAGAACACCCTTCCTCCTTTCCGCAGCACGACTCACGGCCGACTTCTCGGATCTCGTCACTCCTTGCCAACAACTGCGACAATCCTGCGTTTCCTGCTGCGGCGTGAATCACGCGAGGCACCGCACGCGGGCCGCCCTTCCGATCGACGCCGAGCAGGCCGAAGTATCTGCCGTTTCGCGACTTCACCCGGCGCCCCAACCCCATTCGCGGCCGCCCGGAGGCGCAACTCGATGCAGGGCCACGTTATCCAGGTCACAGCCGGGGGCTGCCCGGGGTGCTAGGCTCGGGGCATGGAACCCCGCTGTGTCATCGTCGCCGGCTTTCCCCGCAGCGGCACCAGCTGGTTGGCCAAGGGACTCTCCTTCGCGCCCGGGTTCACCTACTACCGCGAGCCGGACAACCACGACCGGGTGGCCGGCGCCGAGGAGCGCTTCGCCTGGCTCTATCTGACGGCGGATCGGGACGACGACGCCTACCGCGAGCTGATGACGCGCGCCTGCGCCGGGCGGATCGCCACCGCGTTCACGATGCGGGAGGACCCCGGGCCGTTGCTGCGGCCGTTCGGAGCGCCGGGCCGCTGGGTCGGCGAGCGGATCCCGGCGCTCTTTCGTCGCAAGCCGAACGCTCTGCTCAAGCTGGTCTTCGCCAATCTCAATCTCGAGTGGCTCGCGGCGCGCTTCCCGCAGGCGCGGCAGGTCTGCGTGCTGCGCCACCCCTGCGGACAGTTCGAGAGCTGGCGCCGGTTGGGCTGGGAGCCCAGGCCCGACCGGCTGCTGGAGATTCCCCACCTCGTGGCCGACCACCTGCAGCCGTTCACGGATCTGCTGCGCCGGGCGAAAGGGTTCTGGGAGCGGGCGGGGGCGCTCTGGGGCGCGACGGTGTACGTGATCCGCCGGCAGACGCCGCCCGAGTCCTCGCGCGAGATCGTGGCGTACGAGTGGCTCTGCGGGGACCCGGTGGAGCGGTTTCAGGAGCTCTACCGCCGGCTGGACATGGAGTGGTCGGCAGCCGCAGAGCGCTTCCTCACCACGGCCAACCACGAGGGCGACGGGTGGGCCTACTCCCTGCACCGCGTGGCCGCGAAGCAGGTGGACCGCTGGCGCCCGAGACTCACTCAGGGCGAGATCGACGCCTGCCGCCGATTCGTCGAGCCATTCGAGCTGCCCTACTATCCCGACTTCGAGCCCGAGGTGGCGTCGGTCACGGGCGACCTCCCGGCGCGCTGAGGCCACGCGGCGTTCGGGCGAATCCCGACATCATGGCCGCGATGGAGCAGCGGAGCTCCATCGCCGCCAGCTTGAGCCCGGGGAACCGAGTCCAGGGGAACTGCGATCGCCACCGCGCCAGGCTCGGCCCGTCGAGATTCCGCTGGCGCAGCAGCTGCTCCGTCAGCAGCAGTCGATAGTACGCCAGCAGATCCCGCAGCGCGCGACGGTAGGCCGGGTCGCACTGTTGGAGCAGCGGCTCGCTGGCCAGCAGTGCGGGCCGCACCGGATGGCGGCCGACGCGGGCGGCGCCCAGCTCCGAGTGCTCGGTGTGGAACCAGACCCGAGGCTCCGGGTCGATCGCCAGCGGGTGGTTCAGCACCAGCTGCAGCCAGAGATAACTATCCTCTCCATAGACGCAGCGGTCGGCCGCGTAGTAGCCGCCGTACCGTTCGACGGCCGACCGGCGCGCCAGAATGCAGCTCGAGTGGCAGAAGTCCACGTAGTACTTGAGCCGCCTGGGAGACACCTCGGATGACGCCCGCCAGCGACCAGTCAGGCCCATCCGCCGATCTCGGGCCGTCCGGATACGACGCGCCGGACCCTCGGCGCGGCCCGCGACCCACGCGGCGCACTCCGGCGCTCGGGTGAGCGCGGCGACCCCGAGCTCGAGGAACTCGGGATCCCACTCGTCGTCCGCGTCGAGGAAGGCGATCAGCCCGCCGCGCGCCCCGGCGAGCCCCCGGTTACGCGCGGCGCCGGGTCCCTGGTTCGGCTGACGCACGAGTCGGAGGCGGGGATCGGTCACCTGGGCCACGAGCGCGGGACCTTCGTCGGTGCTGCCGTCGTCCACCACCAGGAGCTCGAGGTCGGCAAAGCGCTGGCTCAGGACCGACCGGACGGCCGCGAGGACCGACCGGCCCTTCTGGTAGAGAGGAATCACCACCGTGACGGCGGGCGATGACATTCAGCGCTCCAGCGCTCGATAGAAGGCCAGCGTCTCCTCCGCGATCCGGGACCAGTCGAGCGCCTCCAACGGGGGCGACGCCTGCGGGCGCCCGGCCCGGGCCCATTCGAGGGCGTGGGCCAGCAGCGCGGGCGTGAGCTCGCCCTCGTACGTTCGCACCCATTCGGATCCGGCCAGCGCCTGCAGCTCGCCCATGGCGCCCCGGTCCGGAACCAGCACCGGGCGATCGAACCCGAGCGCCAGCAGCGCGCTGCCGGAGTTGGTGATGTCGCGAAAGGGCAGCGCCACGAGGTCGGCGGCCCGGAGATACACCTGCACCTGGTCGTCCGGCACGTGACCCAGAGTCAACCGGATGCGCGGGTCGCCGGCGGCCGCCGACCGGACCTCGTCGGCCAGCGAGGGCGGCTGCGGAGCTCCGGCCACCAGCAGTATCACGTCGTCCGGCAGCGCGCGGACCGTGCGCACCAGGTGGGGCACGTCCTTGTATCCGCGGATCAGGCCGAAGAAGGCGATCACCGGGGCCTCTGCGGAGAGGTCCAGCGCCCTCCGTGCCTCCGCCCGCGTGATCGTGTCGGAGTAGCTGCCCCGGAAGTGTCCCGCAGGAATCACTGTGCTCGGCCGCCCCGCCAGCTCCGCGAAGCGGGACTCGACCATACGTCGGCCGGCGTCACTGAGATGGATCACGCCGTCCACGCGGCGCACCAGGGCCGTCCAGAACCGCCGCTCCAGACCCGGATGGCGTGACTCGTGCGGCGCGGCATTGTGGGCCGTCCACACCACGCGGGCGCCCCGCCGGCGCGCCGCGGCGACGATGGTCAGTGCGGCAAGGGCTCCGGCCGCGCGCACCGGGAGGCGTCGTGCGTTCAATGCCTTGTCGGGCCAGTGCAGGTGGAGAATGTCGTACCCGCCACGCAGCGCCTGCACGAGGCTGAACTCCCCGGTGCGGACTCCTAGGGCGGCAAGATGGGAGTAGAGCAGCCAGGTGTATGGGTTGGAGCGACGGGCGCCGAGGCCGGGCCAGGCCAGGACCCGGAGCGTGCTCCGCTGGACTCCCCGCGGCTCAGCGGCCGCCGCCGTGGACACCGGAACCGGCCCGCTCCAGCTCCGCAAGGAGCCGACGAGCGCTGTCGTGCCAGGAGAAGTGCGCGGCGCGCTCCAGGCCGCGGCGGCAGAGATCGGCGGCCAGCGCCGGCTCGCGCACCAGGCGGAGCATCGCGGCGGTGAGGCCGGGGACGTCGTCGGGATCCACCAGCAGCGCGGCGCCGTCCACCACCTCGGGGCAGGCGGGCGCGGTCGAGGTGATCACCGGACATCCGCAGGCCATCGCCTCGACCAGGGGAATCCCGAAGCTCTCGTAGTAGGAGGGGAATACGAGCGCTCGGGTCATGCTGTAGATCGCGGGCATGTCGCCGTGATCGATCAGCCCCGGGATCACCACGGCCTCGGGAGGGAGGCCGAAGCGCTCACGCAGCACCTCGGGTCCCAGCCGGTCCTTCACCCCGGCGCCGAGGATCACCATCGGCGGAGTGCGGGGATCCTCCGCCCTGGCTTCGGCCAGGGCGACGAGCGTGCCTTCGACGTTCTTGCGGGGACAGAGCGGCTGGCCGGCGCCCTCGATGCGCGCGTACCCCTTCACCACCATGAGGAAGAACGGCTGGTCCGGCAGGGCGTATCGCTCGCGCAGCCGCTGGTGCACCGCGGGATCGTCGACCGGGCGGAAGCGCTCGTCCGCCGCCGCGTACACCGTCGCCATCTTGTCCCGGGGAATCTCGAGCAGCTGCTGCAGCTCGGCCGCGAGACTGTCGGAGTTGGTGAGGACCCGGGTCGCGCGGCGGCAGAAGAGCGGAATGCTCCAGCGGTTGTACGCCGCATTCATCCAGTCGCCCCAGGCACGATAGTACTCCGGGAAAGTCCAGTATTCCGTCCCCCGCTGCTGGACCACCGTGGGGCACGGCGCCAGCAGCGGAATGCTGAACTTGTGATGGAACAGCACGTCCAGTCCGGCGCGCCGTGCGGCTCGCGGCACCGCGACCTGGTCCCAGGCGAGCTTGCCGGGCGCGCGGACCGCGACCTCGAGCACGTTGGGCCGGTCGGCGTAGGTGCCCAGCCGGTCCGTGCTGGCATAGAACAGGACGTATTCGTTGCGCCGGTCCAGGTCCAGGAGTGCGTCCACCAGCTTTCGGATGTACACCCCCGCCCCGTCATATTCTCCCACCGCCCGGAGCATGATCCCAATACGCAACGGGCGTGGTCCGGCCTCCCGGAGCGAAGGCGGCGACCTGGGTGGAGCTTTTTCGATGACCGGCATCAGCAGAGCTTAACCCCGGCACGGAGTTGCGGGTGTGAGGATAGTCACAGAAGGGCCCCACCGGCGGGCCGGATTGTGAGCGCGGGCACGGTGCGCAATTGCCCACCAGGCGTAGCGTTGGGCGTTCCGAATCCTGTGGTCCCGTTCTCTCACTTGGTTACAGCGTGACAGCTACGCAAGCCCCGATTCTGGTCACCGGCGCCGGCGGGTTCACCGGCCTCGCGCTCACCCGCGCGCTGGTGGCGAAAGGGCACCCGGTACGGGCCCTGGCGCGGAAGCCCGGCCAGGTGCCGGAGCTGGAGCGCGCCGGCGCCGAAGTGATCCAGGGGGACATCAGAGATCCCCGGATGATCCGGCGCTCGGTGGAAGGCCGGGGGGTGGTGTTCCATCTGGCCGCCGTGTTCCGCCGCGCGGGGGTGCCGGACGCGCTCTACCGGGAGGTTCACGTGGACGCCACCCGGCACCTGATCGAGGCCGCGGCCGCGGCCGGCGTCCGCCGCTTCGTGCACTGCAGCACGGTCGGGGTGCATGGCGACGTGGCCGACGGGCCCGCGGACGAAGACGCTCCCATGGCGCCGGGCGACATCTATCAGCGGACCAAGCTGGAAGGCGAGGCCGCCGCCCGCGCCACCGCCGCCCGGACCGGGCTCGCGCTCACGGTGGTGCGTCCGGGTCCGATCTACGGCCCGGCCGACCGCCGTCTGCTCAAGCTGATCGGCGGGGTGGCCCGGCGGCGCTTCCTTCTGCTCGGCAGCGGAAAGCCGCACTTCCAGATGGTGTACGTGGACGATCTGGTCGAAGGCCTTCGTCTGGCCGCCGAGACGCCCGAAGCGGTGGGGCGGACATACATCCTGACCGGCGAGGAGGCGCCGACCCTGCGCGAGCTGGTGCAGGAGATCGCGGCGATCGCCCGGGTGCCGGCGCCGCGGGTGCGGCTGCCGGTCTGGCCCTTCTGGCTTGCCGGCGCGCTCTGCGAGGCGGTGTGCGTGCCGTTCGGCGTCGAGCCGCCGATCTACCGCCGGCGGGTCAAGTTCTTCACCAACAACCGGTGGTTCGACATCTCCCGGGCCCGCACCGAGCTTGGCTTCGCCCCCCGGATGCCGCTCAGGGAGGGGCTTCGCCGCACGCTCGACTCGTATCGGACCCTGGGATGGGTGTAGGCCGGCCGGTGCGGACCAGCATCGTCGTGATCAGCCTGCCTGACGCCATCGATCGCCGGGCGGTCTTCACCGCGCGCGCGGCGAAGACCGCCCTGCCCTGGCGCTGGTTCGACGCCCGCCGGGAGCTCGGCCCCGAGCTGGAGCACGATCCCGACGAGGCGATCGTCTCGAAGGGTCGGCCGATGTATCCCGGCGAGCTGGGCTGCTACGCCAGCCACTACGCCGCCTGGATCGCCTTTCTGGAAAGCGACGCCGACCAGCTGCTGGTACTGGAGGACGACACGATCGTGGACTGGGGCTTTCTCGAGAAGCTGGTCGCCGTGGACCTCGATGCCGCCGGCGTGGCCTACCTCCGTCTCTACGCCAAGCGCGCCTGCGCCTTCCGGACGATCCTCCGGAACGCGATCGAGCGCCAGCGGAGCGTCATCGAGTTCCTCGACCGCCCGCTCGGCACCCAGGGGTACGTGTTGACCCGCGCCGGCGCCCGCCGGCTGGTGCCCCATTGCCGCCGCGTCCGCCGGCCGATCGACGACGAGCTGGATCGCTCCTGGGACCACGGGATCCGGACCCTCTGCGTCTTCCCCTTTCCGGTGATCGAGGAGTCCACCGCGTCCGGCATCGACGCGGCGCGCTGGGACCCCTATGTCATGCCGGCCCGGCTTCGGCTTCGCCGGTACCGCACGCGCCTCACCGACCGTGCGCTCAAGGTCCGGCGGAGCCTCCGGCGCCTGGCCGATCGCGGGGGCAGCCGACTGCGCACGCTCGTCGTGGCATGAGCCAGCCGGTACCCGGCGGCCGAGCCTCCGGTCCATCGAGCGAGTTCGACGATTCGCTCGACGGTCTCACCACGCAGGGCGCGCCGCCCGATCTCAGGGAAAAGACCGGGGCCTCGATCCTCTGGACGATCGCCCGCACCGGCTCCGACTTCCTGCTCTCCTTCGCCATCTTCGCGCTGCTCGCCCGCACGCTGGGACCGGCGGCATTCGGCGCCTTCGCGCTCGCCGTCGCCTTCGCGGAGTTCGGACGGATCCTGCCCAACACGGGCCTCGTGAGCGCCATCTCGCGGGCCCGCCAGGTCACGCCGACGATGGCCGACACCGTGTTCTGGGCCACGCTGGGTGTCGCCACGCTCATCGCGGTGGTCATCGCCCTGATCGCGCGGCCCCTCGCGTCCGCCTTCGGCGCGCCTCAGGTGGCGCCGCTGCTCACGGCACTCGGCTTCATCCTGCCGATCTCGGCTGCCGGCGCCACCCACCTGGCGCTCCTGCTACGCGAGTTCGGTCATCGGGTCCTGGCCTCGCGCTCGGTCGTGTCCAACCTCGCCGGCGGCGCGGCCGCGCTGGCAGCCGCCTATAACGGATGGGGCGCCTGGAGCCTGGTGGTGCAGCGCGCGGTCACCGAGACCGCCGCCGCCCTGATGGTGTGGCGGGCCTACCGCTGGCGTCCGGGCCGGCGCTGGTCCAGCGCGGTGCTCCGGGAGGTCGCGGGGTTCAGCGGCAGCATGACCGTCACCAGCCTGCTGTTCACGGTGCTGGTGCGGCTGCAGGACCTGGTCGTGGGGCGGATGATCGGCGTCGCGGCGGTGGGCGTCTACCGCACCGCCTGGCGCACGGTGGACCTGATCTCCCAGGCGGCGATCCTGCCGTTCTCCCAGGTATCGCTCACGGTGCTCGCCCGCCTGCAGGACGACCTGCCGGCCTTCTGCAAGGCGTATCTCCGGATTGTCCGGGTGAGCTCGGCCCTGGCGCTCCCGGCGATCATCGGCTTCGCCGTCCTCGCGCCCGAAGCGATCGCCGTCGTGTTCGGAGACCGGTGGGCCGCGAGCGCGGGGATCGCGCAGATCCTCGGCCTCATGGCGGTCCCGTTCACGCTCAACTACTTCGCCGGGCCGGCGCTCGCGGCGGTGAATCGCTCGGGGACCCTGGCCTGGATCGCGGCCCTGCAGGTGGCCCTGACCGCCGTCCTCACAGTGATGGCCGCCCGTTACGGACTCCAAGCCATCGCCGCCGCCTACGTGCTGCGGGCGTATCTCACGCTGCCGGTGCAGATGTACGCGCTCAAGCGACACACCGGAGTGCCGTACGGGCCCGTGCTCAAGGCCATCGGCCCCGCGCTGGCGACCTCCATCGCGATGGGCGGGGCGTTGCTGGCGCTGTACCAGCCGCTCCGGGAACAACTGGGGTCGCGGATCGCCTTTCTCGGCGTGATGATACTCATCGGCGCGGTGGTCTACTGCGGACTCCTCTTCGTCTTCGCGCGCGGCTTCGTCCGCCGCGAGCTGGGCGACCTCCGCCGACTGGTCATGGGCCCGGCGTCGCTCTCCGGAGCCGAGGCATGAGCGGCGAAGCGGCCGCCCTGATGGAGCGGCTGCAGGCGCGGGTGGCCGCGGAGCTCGCCGACCTGGCCGCCCAGCCGTTCGCGCTGGTGGATTTCCCCGATCACGCCAACGTGGGCGACTCGGCGATCTGGCTCGGGACCACGGCGTTCTTCCGCCGGCACTACCGGACCGAGCCGCGCTACGTGGCGTCCATCGCGGCGTTCTCGCCGGCGGCGCTCCGCCGGGCGCACCCCGCCGGGCCGATCCTGATTCACGGGGGCGGCAATTTCGGCGACCTCTGGCCCCGTCACCAGGCGTTCCGGGAGCGCCTGCTCGAGACGTTCCCCGACCGGCCCATCGTCCAGCTTCCGCAGTCGGTGCACTACGGCGATCCCCGAGTGGCCGACCGAACCGCCCGAATCATCAGCCGCCATGGGAAGTTCCGGCTGTTGGTTCGCGACCAGGCGTCGCTCGACTTCGCGGCCGAGCGGTTCGACTGCAGCGTCCGTCTCTGTCCCGACCTGGCGTTGTGTCTCGGCCCGCAGGAGCGTCCAACGCCCGTGGTGGACGTCCTGTGTCTCTTCCGCACCGATCGCGAGCGCGCGGCGCCGCATGCGCTCCCGGCCACGCGCCTCCGCGTCCAGGTCACCGACTGGCTGGGGGAGAGGCGACTGCCGGTCCGGCTCCGGGAGCTGGGCGCCGCGGCCGCACGACTTCGGTCGGGTCCTCGTCGGATCACGGCGCTCCGCGTGGCCCGATACGAGGCGGCGGCCGCCGCCAGGGTGGCGCGGGGGTGTCGCCTGCTCTCGACGGGAAGAATGGTGGTCACCGACCGCCTGCACGCGCACCTGCTCAGCCTGCTCCTGGGCATTCCCCACGCCGCGCTGGACAACACCTACGGGAAGCTGGGCCGGTTTCTGGACGCCTGGACCGGAGACGCACCAGGGGTCTACCGGGCACGCACCGCCGAGGAAGCCCTGGCCTGGGCCGAAACGGCGAGGTAGGTTAGCCCGGCGGGGGTACCCCGCCTCATCCGAAGCGCCCTCTTCGTGGAGAGGGCTCCAACGACCGGTGTGCCGGTCGAGGAGCCGTCATGTCCACGAGCCTGGTCTCGCCGGTCGAGCCGATCTCGTTCGTCACCCGCTCAGCCCCGTTCGACAGCCCCGACTGGCTGTTCGAGCCCCTCTACGACGGCCGCCGCGCCCTCCTGCATCTGCACGACGCGGGGTGCCATATCACCCCCCTCGGCGAGCAGCCGGCTCCCGGCCTCGACGAGCTGCAGGCCCGACTCACCGAGGTGGCCCCGCGGGTCGGGGAGGCCGTCCTCGACGGTCTGCTCGTCACACTGGACCGGCACGGCGCGCCGGTGCGCGGAGCCGCGCCGGGTGAGGGGTTTCCGGCGTTCGGCGCGTTCGACCTTCCCTGGCTCGACACCGACCTGCGGTCATCTCCGCTGGCTCGACGCCGCGCATCGCTGGCCGAGCTCTTCCCCCGCGACACCGGTCCGCTGTTCAAGATCTTCGCGCTGGAGGAACACGGCCGGGCGCTCTTCGCCGCCGCCCGGCGGATGGATCTCGACGGGATCGTCGCCCGGCGGCTTTCGGACCCCTACGGTCCCGAGAGCGTGTGGTATATCATCCGGAACCCGTCCGCCGGACAGGGCGAGGCTGCCCCGGATCCGTTCGCCCGCCGGGAGCCGTCCCGGCGCCATCGCCGCGCACCCGCCGAGTAGCCACCTTCCGACACCGGTCGCCGCCCGCCGGCGGACTCTTCGGGTCCGCTGGCGTTCGAGCTTGAGGGGTGTAGACTTGAGGCACCTGCGCAGCCCATCGCTCCGACCCAAACCCATGCCCGGACTCGAGTACCCATGCTGCCGCCGCTGACGCGTCCTCCTTCTCTTCTTTTGGTGGCGGCGCTGGCCACCGGATGCGCCCACGCGACGGGTCCCGCCGCGCGGCAAGCGGCGTTCAACGAGCAGGAATACGCCCAGTACGCGTACGCCGGTACCGGCACGATCAGCGGGCAGGTGATGGTCCGCGCCGAGGGGGGCCAGACCCGGCCCGCCGAGGGCAGCCAGGTCTCGCTCAACCCGGTCACTTCCTACTCCACGGAGTGGTGGAACCGCACCGTGGTCGGGGGCCTCAACCTCCGTTCGGCCGACGATCGGGAGCAGAAGTACCTCCGGACCGCGCTGACCGATGCCCAGGGCCGGTTCCTGTTCTCCGATCTCCCGCGGGGCGAGTATTTCGTGGTCGCCGCCCTCAACACCGCCGCGGCGGCCACGGGGACGAGCGGCCCCAGCAACAGCCTCGTCGGCCAGCGGGTCCACCTGACCGAGGGTGGGAAGGTGGACCTGGTCCTGAACGACGTGCACCGGACGGTCGCCTTTGCCCGCGGCCCCGGCACCAGCGCGGGGGACCCGGCCCAGCTCTTCCAGGCCGGCACCGAAGGCGCCACCGAAGCGGCAGGCGGCGCCGATTCCACGCCGTCCGGCCGGGCGCCGGCGGTCCCGCCGCCGCCGATCACGCTGCACCCCGGGGTGCGCCAGGCGTTGAACGACCTCACCCGCCTTGGCGTGGTCGCCGAGTACGGCGAGTACCGGCCGGGCCTGCTCATTCTCGTTCTGGGTGACGGATACCGGGAGAGTCAGTCGGTGGAGTACAACCTCGGCCGCCTGCTCAAGGCGTACGGCTCGTACCTGCAGTACCGGGTGCCCCCGGTGCTCGAGCTCTGGCTCAACGGCGAGAAGATCGGGGAGTATACCAGCCAGGGCCTGCTGCTTGGACCCGAGTTCAGCCAGCCGCGCTGAGCGCCCCCGGCATCATGCACTACAGCGCCCCGCAGCTGCGACAGTCCACCGCGAACATCCTCACCGACATCGGCTGGTTCGCCGTCACCTTCCACGTCCCCCAGCACCAGAGCCTGGTGGACTTTCTCGCCGGCGGCGTCGGCGTCATCAAGGCCACCCGGGTCCGGATTCCGGGCGAGGAGTCACGCCTCCCCTTCGTGGGGGTCCGGCGCGACTCGATTCTCCTGGTGGAGCCCACCCAGGGTGACGAGCTGATCGAAACCGCCGGCAGCATCGGCCGGACCTCGGCCCACCAGGTCGGATGCCTCCTCCCCGAGGGGTTGCTCCGGGGCACGCTGGAGGTGCTGGTCAACGTCCGGGTGTCCGACTTCCTGCGGCAGCAGCCCAATCTCGTGGTCCTGCGCGACTGCCGCCTGACCGGGTACGGCGAGGCGGCGGATTCGCCCAAGGCCAGGAAGATCCGGGTCGCGCTGGTCAACGTCGGCCGCATCACCGGTGTCTCCGAGTGGGAGAGCAAATCGGTGTGACGGCGCCGGCTCCGCCCGCTGGGCGTGACGCGAGCATGTCGGTGGGCCGGGCCAACCTCATCGCCCTCTTGTGGCTTCCGATCGCCGCTCTGCTGGCGCTGGGGCCGTTCCTTCTCCGCTGGGGTGCCGCGCCGCTGGCCGCCGCGATCCCCCCGCCGTCACGGCTGCCGCTCGTCCTCGCCCTCCTGCTCGCCTCCGTGCTCCTGCACGAGCTGGTTCACCTCGCGGGCTTCCTGCTCGCAGGCGCGCCTCGCGGAACGGTTCATCTCGGGTTCAACCGCCGGACCCTCACGCCGTTCGCCTGTTGCGGAGAGCCGGTGACGGCGCGCGGCTACCGGGCCACCGCCCTCCTCCCGCTGATCCTGCTGGGGCTGGCTCCTGCCCTGGCCGCGACCGCGGGTGGCTGGGGCGGGGTCGGGCTCTGGAGCTGGGCCATGCTCGCCGTCGCCGGCGGCGATGTGGCGGCGGTGTGGGCCATTCGGCGGGTGCCCGCGACCGCGCTGGTCCTGGACCATCCCGCGCGGGTAGGATGCCGGGTCCTCAACGGGTGAGCGCGGTCAGGTGCGGGGCGCGCGGTTCTTGTCGATGATCGCGCCGAGGATGAGCAGGAAGGCGAACAGCCGGAGCAGATAGAGCCCGGTCCCGGTCTCCACCATATGCCGGGACAGGACCAGCGCAACCCGCTGGATGCCGAGGATCCAGAAGGCGATCGCGAAGATGAGAAAGAGCCGGTCCCGGGTCTCCCCCCAGAACCGGAGGAAGAACAGCCCCACCACGACGTACCCCATGGTGATGGCGCCCGAGACGACATGGTTGAAGGTCTGCGCGGTCTCGCTCATCGGCTGTCCCATACCAGGCCGTAAATCAGGATCACTAGCCCGGCCAGCACCGGCAGGCTCCGGCCCAGGCTCAGGTCCACCTCGGGCAACATCACCGCATCGAGCACCAGGAAGACGTTGCCGATCGCGAAGCCCACGAAGCCGAGGCCGCTCCAGAGCAGCAGGCGGACGCCGCGGGAGCGCCAGCCGCGCAGGAGCAGCACCGCGCAGGCGATGCTGGTCAGGGCACAGAGCACGTAGACCGCCGCGGCCATCGCTCAGTCCTCCCTGGGGCGACGAATACGGAACGCGTCGGAGAAGGCGCGCACGTTCTCGATCGGCTTGGACGCGATCAGGGTCACGACGGCGACCCGGCGCTCGTGATAGGTCTCGGCGACCCGCAGGACGGTGGCGTGCAGCTCGGCCGTCCGGGGCGCGTACTGGTAGCACCCGGGCTCGATCTCGCGGAGCAATCCCTGCCCCAGCAGCATCGCGAGCCGGCGCGCGATCGAGGCCGGGTGGCTGTAGAGCTCGCGGGCCACCTCGTCGGGCGACCAGCCACGCTCCGGCCGGTGGAGCAGGAGCACCAGCACTTCGAGCTGCTCCACCGACTCGATGTTCTGATAGAGGAACTGGTGGACGTCGGAGGGGAGGCCGTTCACGCGACGCGGACCCTCAAGCCCGCGGCCGGCCGATCGTGAAGTGGAAGGTGGCGCCTTGTCCCGTGAGGCCCTCCGCCCACACCCGGCCGGCGTGCCGGTGAATGATGCGCTGCACCGTGGCGAGCCCCACGCCCGAGCCGGGGAACTCGCTCGCCAGATGGAGCCGCTGGAAGGGGGTGAAGAGCTTGTCCACGTAGGTCATGTCGAACCCGGCCCCGTTGTCGCGCACGAAATAGGTCGGCTCCCCGGCCACCTGGGTCTGGCCGAACTCGATCCGCGGACTGGACTCCCGCGCCGTGAACTTCCAGGCGTTGCCCAGCAGGTTCTCCAGCGCGATCCGAAGCAGCTGTCCGTCGCCCACCACGATCATCCCCGGCCGGATCCGCACGTCCACCTCTCGGGCCGGGTCGGTCTCGCGGAGACGCTCGAGCACCGCGCCGGCCACCGCGCTGAGGTCGACCTCGTGCTGGCGGAGATCGGCCCGGCTCACGCGGGCGAGGTAGAGCACGTCGTCGATCAGCTGGCCCATCTGCCGGCTCGCTTCGCCCACCCGCTCGAGGTAGTGCCGGCCCTCGGGGTCCATCCGCTCGCCCTGGGACTCCACCACCGCCCGACTGAAGCCTTCGATCCGCCGGAGGGGGGCGCGCAGGTCGTGCGACACCGCGTAGCTGAAGCTCTCCAGCTCCCGATTCTTGTGCTCCAGGTCGGCCACCAGCTCGGCCCGCGCCTCGGCCAGCTCGCGCGCCTCCTGCTCGCTCCGCCGGAGCAGATCGGTCTGGCGCCGGAGCTGTTCCGTGCGCTTGGCCAGCTCCACGAACACCGCGACCTTGGAGCGGACGATCTCGGGCACCACCGGCTTCACCAGATAGTCCACCGCGCCGACGGCGTACCCTCGCACGGCGTCGGTGTGGCCCTTGTCGCCGGCAGTGAGGAAGATGATCGGCGTGTCCCGCGACTTGTCCCGCTCCCGGATCATCGCCGCGGTCTCGAACCCGTCCATCTCCGGCATCTTCACGTCCAGCAGGATCACGGCGAAATCGTGGGTCAGGAGCCACTTCAGCGCTTCGCGCCCGCTCTGGGCCTTGATCAGGTTCTGCCCCAGCCCCTGCAGCATCGCCTCGAGCGCGAGGAGATTGGCGGGCTGGTCGTCGACGAGGAGGATGTTGACGGGCGCCCGGTCGCTGGGGGGCGCAGGGTCGCCGAGGCCCAGGGGCGCAGAGGCGCTGGAATCCGCGGCAGCGGCGGCGCCGTTGCCCAGCACGGCGCCTCCCGACAACGGTCCCGCAGGTGGTTCCACGACCGCCCCCGTGGCCAAACGCCCGTCCGACTCTGCGCCCCTGCGTCCCTGCGCCTCCGCGCCCGTCGGCCCCTGCGCCCCCGCGCCCTTGCTCACCGGTACAGCCACACCCGGAGCAGCGACAGCAGCTGGTCCATGTCCACCGGCTTGGCGATGTAATCCGACGCCCCGGCCTCGATGCACTTCTCCCGGTCACCCTTCATCGCCTTGGCCGTCACCGCGATGATCGGGAGCTGGCGGAACCTGGGATTGGCCCGGATGGCGCGCATGGTCTGGTAGCCGTCCATCTCGGGCATCATGACGTCCATCAGCACCGCGTCGATCTCCGGGTTCTCCTGCAGCCGCGCGATCCCGTCCCTGCCGCTCTCGGCGTAGAGCACCTGCATCTCGCTCCGCTCGAGGAAGGTGGTCAGGGCGAAGATGTTGCGGACGTCGTCGTCCACGATGAGGACCTTCCGGCCGGTGAGCACCGGGTCGGTGCGGTGGAGCTGCTCCAGCATCCGCTGCTTCCCTTCCGGCAGGTGCGCGGTGACCCGGTGGAGGAAGAGCGCGGTCTCGTCCAGCAGTCGCTCGGGCGAGCCCGCGTCCTTGATCACCACCGACTCGGCCAGCCGGCGGAGCTCCGCGTCTTCCCGGGTGGTGAGCTGCTTCCCCGTGTAGACCACCGTCGGAAGCTTGCGGAGCCCGATCTCGCCCTTGACCCGGGTGATGAGCTGGAACCCGGTCATGTCGGGCAGGCCCAGGTCGAGCACCATGCAGTCGAACCGCTGGCGCTGCAGCTCGGCCAGCGCCTCGGCGCCGGTGCCCACGGTGGTGGTCTCGACGTCGCCCGCGCCGATGAGCTCGACGATGCTCTGCCGGGCCACCTCGTCGTCCTCCACCACCAGGAGGCGCTTGACCGGCCGGTCCACGAACTCGTGCAGGGTGGTGAGCGCGTCGGAGAGTGAGTCCCTGGTCGCCGGCTTGGTCATGAAGTCGATCGCGCCCAACCGCAGACCGCGCTGCCAGTTCTCCTCCACCGAGATGATGTGCACCGGAATGTGGCGGGTGGCCGGGTCGTGCTTGAGCCGGTCGAGGATGGTCCACCCGTCGGCGTCCGGCAGCCGAAGGTCCAGCGTGACCGCGGTCGGCCGGTACTCCTTGGCCATCTGCAGCGCGCGGTCGGCCCGGTTGGCCACCAGGCCGCGGAAGCCGCGGTCGCGGGCCAGATCGAGCAGGATCTGGGCGAAGTTGGGATCGTCCTCCGCGATGAGGAGGATGCGGTCGCCCTCCTCGATCACGCTCCGGTCGTCGGCCACCTCGCGCTCCACGACCGGCGCGAGCACCACGCGCGAGGCGGCCGTGAGCATCGGGAGCGACTCGGCCAGGACGGCCCCCTTCTCCTCCGTCACCGGCGCGGTCTGCGCCGGGGCCGGGTAGATGACCGGGAGGAACAGGGTGAAGGTGCTCCCCTGGCCGGGGGCGCTCTGGATCCGGATCTCGCCGCCGAGGAGCCGGGTGATCTGCCGGCTGATCGAGAGGCCCAGTCCGGTGCCGCCGTACTTCCGGCTGGTGCCGGTGTCGCCCTGCTGGAAGGCCTCGAAGATGACGCCGTGCTTCTCCTTGGGAATGCCGATGCCGGTGTCGTGCACGGAGAAGGCCACCACCGCGTTGGCCGCGTTGAGGATCTCCTGCTCCGGGTTCCACCCCTCGGTCACCAGCCTCGCCGACAGGGAGACCGACCCCCGCTCGGTGAACTTGAAGGCGTTGGAGAGGAGGTTCTTGAGCACCTGCTGCAGCCGCTTGCTGTCGGTCTGCAGCGCGGACGGGAGCGCGGGGTCGACCTCCACCTTGAAGTCGAGGCCCTTGAGGTCCGCCACCTGGCGGAAGGTGCTGTCCACGAACTTGCGGACCTCGCCGAACGGCACCGTGGTGATGTCCACCGCCATGGTGCCGCTCTCGATCTTGGAGAGGTCGAGGATGTCGTTGATCAGGTCGAGCAGGTCGGAGCCCGAGCTGTGGATGGTCGTGGCGAAGCCGACCTGCTTGGTGGTGAGGTTCCCCTCGACGTTCTCGCTCAGGATCTGGGAGAGGATGAGCAGGCTGTTGAGCGGGGTCCGGAGCTCGTGCGACATGTTGGCCAGGAACTCCGACTTGTACTTGGAGATGAGCGCCAGCTGCTCGGCCTTCTCCTCCAGCGCCACCTTGGCCTGCTCCACCTCCTGGTTCTTCTGCTCCACCTCGGCCTTCTGGCTGGCCAGCAGGTGGGCCTTCTCCTCCAGCTCGGCGTTGGTGCGCTGCAGCTCGTCCTGCTGCTCCCGGAGCAGCTCCTCGGACTGCTGCAGCGAGCGGGTCTGCTGCTCCAGTCGCTTGTTGGTCTCGGTCAGCGCCTCCTGCTGGCTCTGCAGGCTCTCGGTGAGCGCCTGCGACTGCCGCAGCAGCTCCTCGGTCCGCATGTTGGCCGCGATGGTATTGAGCACGATGCCGATGCTCTCGGCCAGCTGCTCCAGGAAGGTGAGCCGGATCTCGTCGAACTCGTCGAAGGTGGCGAGCTCCAGCACCGCCCGGGTCTCGCCCTCGAACAGCACCGGCAGCACCGCGATGCTCCGCGGCGGCGCCTCGCCCAGGCCCGACGAGATCTGGATGTAGCTCTCGGGCAGGTCGTTGATCC
>Ga0310810_10001609_pt1 | contig 23804 bp, 24 predicted proteins | sample NCmetagenome_FD_207641 | JGI IMG/M metagenome (GOLD analysis project Ga0310810, IMG submission 207641) | Soil microbial communities from experimental microcosm in Duke University, North Carolina, United States - NC | ecosystem: Engineered > Artificial ecosystem > Soil microcosm > Unclassified ... | reverse complement strand
TGTCGTTGATCGAGCAAGCTCCCGGAATACGCCAGGAGGTGCAGCGCGACTACGGGTTCGATCCGCAGTTCGAGCGCGCCAAGCACTTGCTGGAGGAGAACGATGGCGCCGGCAATACCTTCAAGGCCACGGCGAAGCCCGTGCTGATCGGCACGGCGGTAGTGGGTGCGACGACCATGATCTTCTCGATCATCGTCGGCTTGACCCACGGCCTGCAGCCGGAATTCATTGCCAACCTGTCGATTCTGCACCCGCCGTTCCTGCTCGGATTGATTACGGGCGGCGCGGTGATCTACTGGTTCACGGGCGCATCGACCCAGGCCGTGACGACGGGCGCGTATCGGGCCGTGGAATTCATCAAGGCCAACATCAATCTCGAGAGCACCGAGAAAGCTTCGGTCGCTGACAGCAAGAAAGTCGTCGAGATCTGCACCAAGTACGCGCAGTACGGAATGTTCAACATCTTCCTGACGGTGTTCTTCGCGACACTCGCTTTCGCGTTCGTCGAGCCATACTTCTTCATCGGCTACCTGATCTCGATCGCGCTGTTCGGACTGTACCAGGCGATCTTCATGGCCAACGCCGGCGGCGCCTGGGACAACGCGAAGAAAATCGTCGAGGTCGAGCTGAAGCAGAAAGGCACGCCGCTGCACGCAGCGACCGTCGTCGGCGACACGGTTGGAGATCCGTTCAAGGACACGTCGTCGGTGGCGCTCAACCCCATCATCAAATTCACGACGCTGTTCGGGCTGCTGGCGGTGGAGCTCGCCGTGTCCCTGACCCAGGATAAGGGCTCAACTCTCACCCACATTCTGGCAGCAATCTTCTTCCTTATCTCCGTCGGCTTCGTGTTGCGGTCATTCTACGGGATGCGCGTAAAGAGTGCGGTCGCCTGACCTTGCGGGGACGGCGGGGCCAGCGAGCGCCGACGGTTTGACACAGCCGAACGGGGGTTTATGAAATCGCTGTTCGCGAAAAAGTCCGTCGCTGATTTCGAGGCCGACGTCGCCCTTCGCGGGGGTCTCAAGCGCACTCTCGGCAAATGGCACCTGACGGCGTTGGGGGTCGGGGCGACGATCGGGGCCGGTATCTTTGCCACCACCGGAACTGCAATCGTCGGTGATGCGGCGCGCCCGGGCGCCGGGCCGGCGATCATTTTCTCCTTCGTGCTGACCGCCGTTGCGTGCGGATTCGCGGCGCTCTGTTACGCGGAGTTCGCGGCGATGGTGCCGGTGTCGGGCTCGGCGTACACGTACGCGTATGCGTCGATCGGTGAATTCGTCGCCTGGATCATCGGGTGGGACCTGATCATCGAGTATGCAGTCGGCAACATAGGAGTGGCGATCGGGTGGGCGGGGTATTTCCGGGAGCTGCTCAGTCACTTCGGTCTCGATCTTCCGCCGTGGCTCGCGACCGATTACCGATCGGCCCACGACGCTTTTACGCAACTTGCCGGCGCTGCCGGCGGGGCGACCGATGCCACCACTCAGTACCTCGCGTCGGCGTGGAGCGGAGCCCCGCACTTGTTCGGTGTTCCATTCATCGTAAATCTGCCCGCGTTCGCCGTTGTGGCCCTGATAACCGTCATCCTCGTAATAGGAATCAGGGAATCGGCGAATACGAACAACGCGATGGTACTGCTCAAGGTCGGGATAATTCTATTCTTTATCGCCGTGGGCTCGTTCCTCATCCGGCCCGGCAACTGGACCAATCCGCAGACGGGCGGCTTCGCGCCGAACGGCTTTGCGGGGATAAGCGCCGCGGCGGCGATCATTTTTTTCAGCTACATCGGGTTCGACGCCGTGTCCACGGCCGCTGAAGAGACGAGGGATCCGCCCCGCGACATGCCGTTCGGGATCATCATGAGTCTGGTGATCACGACGGTGCTTTACATCGCGATTTCCGTGGTGATGACGGGCATGGCGCAGTGGACGACGCTGGGGACGCCCGAGCCGATGATCACCGCGCTCCAGTACGCGCACGGCCCTCCGGCGCTACTGCGCATCTCGCGTTTCATCATCGCGCTCGGCGCGGTGATCGCGATGGGAAGCGTGCTGCTCGTGTTCCAGCTGGGCCAGCCGCGCATCTTTTTCTCGATGTCGCGCGACGGCCTGCTGCCGCCGATCTTCTCGAGGGTCCATCCGCGGTACAAGACTCCCTACTTCGGGACGATTCTGACGGGCGTATTCGTGGCTGTATTTGCGGCGTTTGCGAACATTGCCGAAGTCGTGGATCTGACCAATATCGGAACGTTATTCGCTTTCGTCCTCGTCTCGGCGGGGGTGATCTTCCTGCGGCGCAGCGATCCGGACAGGCCGCGTCCTTTCCGGGTTCCGTGGGTCCCCGTCACGCCGCTCATCTCCATCGTTGCATGCTTCTACCTGATGTTGGAGCTGCCCGCGGTGACCTGGATCCGATTCGCCATCTGGCTCGCGGTCGGACTCGTGCTCTATTTTGCCTACGGCTATCGTAATTCGGCGCTGCGACGTAGGGCCGACTCGAGAACGGCGAATCCGATTTAGCGTTGCATCGAGCTTCGGGCCGCTGATACCGACCGTCCAACCGGCATAAATGGCATTTCTCTTCGGGAACGTCCGGCGCATCTCGCTCACATCGTGGATCATGATCTCCATGGTTGTCGGCGTGGGGATCGGTGCGTTCTGGCCCGAATTCGCCACCACGCTCAAGCCGATCTCGACGGTCTTCCTGCGGATGATCAAGTCGATCATCGCGCCTCTCATCTTTGCGACGCTGGTTGTCGGCATCGCCGGCCACGGCGACGACATGAAGAGGGTTGGCCGGCTCGCGCTCAAGTCGCTCATCTACTTCGAGATCGTCACGACCCTGGCGTTGGCGATCGGACTGTTCGCCGTCAACATGGTCAAGCCAGGCAAGGGAGTTGTGCTGGGAGCGTCGGTCACTCAGGGCGAGGAGCTGGCGCACAAGACCCAGACTGGCTCGAGCTTCCTCGAGCATCTCGTGCCGCAGAGCATCGTCGAGGCATCCGCGAACAACGAAGTGCTTCAGGTGGTTTTCTTTGCGGTGCTTTTCGCGGTCGCTTTGTCCAAGGTGCAGGGCAGATCGAAGGAAGTGATGCTGTCATTCTGCGAAGGGCTGTCCGAGGTGATGTTCAAGTTCACGATGATGGTGATGAAGTTCGCGCCGTTCGGCATCGGCGCCGCCATAGCCGTCGCCGTCGGTCAGAGTGGGCTCGGCGTACTCCTCAGCCTTGGCAAGCTGGTTCTGACGCTATATGGAGCGCTCATCGCTTTCTTCCTGCTGGTGCTGCTCCCGATAGGGGTGATCTTTCGTGTTCCGCTTGCGCGCTTCGTACGCGCGGTCAGATCGCCGGCACTGATTGCGTTCTCGACGACATCTTCCGAGGCTGCGCTGCCGCTCGCCATGCAGTCGATGGAGGCGATCGGCGTCCCGCGGCGAATCGTGGCGTTCGTGATGCCGACTGGCTACTCGTTCAATCTCGATGGCTCGACGCTCTATCTCGCCGTTGCGTCGATCTTCGTCGCGCAGGCGGCCGGTCATCCGATGACGATCGGCAATCAGCTGGCGATGATGCTGACGCTCATGATCACCAGCAAAGGCGTGGCAGCGGTACCGCGCGCATCCCTGGTAATTCTGTCAGGGACGCTGGCGACCTTCGGTCTGCCGCTCGAGGGTGTTGCCATCATCCTCGGCGTCGACGCGCTGATGGACATGGCGCGCACCTGCACCAACCTCGTCGGCAACTGTCTCGCGACGGTCGTGATGGCTAGGTGGGAAGGTGAATTCGCCGAGCCGCGGCCCGAAGTGCTCCTCGCGCAGGAAGGATTTCTTCCGATCGAATCTGTGCCCCCGGCACCGCGGACTTCAGGCGCTGCTCCAGCCGCTTCCTGAGTGGCGAGCTTCTGTCCATAAGTCCGCCGCTCAACGCGACCGCAACCGCCGCGCGTTCATCGGTGAAGAGCTGACGCGCCAGCGCGCGCACGTGGAGCACGAGCTCCTCGGCCGCGAGGGTTAGCAGCGCGTTAGCGCGCGGATCCCCGCTCGCCGCCGTGGTAAACACCACCGGCACAAGCGACGCGAACATTCTTGCATCAGCGGCGGCCGCCCACGGAATCAGATCCTGGACGTCCTCGCACTGAGTAGCGGCGAGGATGGGGAACAACAAGGCTGTCGGGGGCTCGCGACCATCGCTCGAGGCGGCGACGATGCCGAGCGCCTTCTTGCCGATCCACCCACCACTGCCTTCATCGCCGAAGACAGGGCCCCAGCCGCCACAGCGTACGATCTCGCCCGCCGGACTCCGCCCATAGGCGATCGAGCCCGTTCCAACCACCAACAGAATTCCGGCGCGGTCGTCGAGCGCGTCGTACATGGCGATGAGTCCGTCGGAGTCGACCACTACATCCTCGGCGAGCTCCTTCGCGTCGAGCGCCGCATGCAGCGCTCGACGCTCTTCGTCGCGGCCGGTGCCGGCGACGCCGCAGTAGAGAACTCGCGGAAAAACGGCCCCTGGCAAGGCGATCTCGGATAATGCCTGATTCACCAGCTCGGCGATTACGTCAGCGGAGCGCTGCGCTTCGCCCGGCGACACCGCCGACTTGGCTCCCTCGGCGGTCGCGAGAATTTCTCCCTCCGCAGTTCCGACGATGACGCGCGTCCTGGAACCACCGCCGTCGACTCCGATCACGATCTCGCTCATTTCCAGCGGCTTGCTCCGGTTGGTGCGGGATGGGTGAAAGAAGAAAGAATGCCGACTCCGACCGTGAACGTCGTTCCGATGAGCACGTACCAGGGCCACGCGATATGCGACAATGTCGTAAGCGTCGCGGTGAACGACGGAAAGAGCGGAATCATCTGCTTGGCGAATACGACGAAGCTCATGGCGACAATCCCGACCGCCATCCCGGTGATGGCATCGCGCTGGTTTGCCCGGCGCCAGAGCATGCCGAGGAAGAATCCGCCGAGCAGTGCACCGTAAGTGAATGACGCGATCGAAAGCGCGACGATGACGACGGGGGTTCCCTGCTCGGGGTAGAGCAATGCCATCAACAGAAGCAAGACGCCCCAGAACATTGTGAACAGCTTGCCGACGCGAAGGGTCCGCGGATCGTCCGCGCTCCTGCCGGTGAGTGGCAGGAAAATGTCGTGGGTCGTCGCGGCGGCGAGCGAGTTCAGCGCGCCGGAGTGGGCGCTCATGGTAGCGGCCAGGACTGCGGCGACCAGCAGACCACGAAGCCCGGCGGGCATGCTGTCGACGACGAAGGTCGGGAAAATCGAGTCTGGGACATCGAAGTGACGTCCGTGATAGAGTGCGAACAGACCCACGCCGATAATGAGAAACAGCGCGAACTGAAAGAAGACGGCGATGCCGCTTCCGATAAGCGCCTTCCTCGCATCCTTGAGACTGGAGGCAGCGAGCAGTCGCTGCACGATCAGCTGGTCGGCGCCGTGAGACGCCATCGACAGGAACGCGCCGCCGATCAGACCCGCGAATAACGTTTGCGCTCTGTCGAAGCCCATGTACATGTCCACCAGCCGCAGCTTGCCGGCCGCCGCGCCCTGCGACAGGATGGAGCTCCAGCCGCCGTCGACGCCTTTCCCAATCAGATAGGCGGCGCTCAGCCCTCCGAGCAGATAGACACTCGTCTGCAGGACGTCGGTCCACACCACCGCGCGCATTCCGCCGTGGTAGGTGTAGATGAGCGTCAACGCACCAAGGACTAAAATCGCCGCGGGCATCACGTACTGCTGCGGGAGCGCAGGGCCGATGATCAGCGCGATCGGAATCGCGGTTGCGAATACGCGTACCGAGTCGGCGAGTGCGCGGGTGACCATGAACACGATCGACGCAAAGCGCCGGGTCGATACACCGAAGCGTTTCTCGAGCAGGGCGTAGGCGGTGACCAGATCGCCCTGGTAGTACCGCGGGAGGAGCGTGTAGGCGACGACGATGCGGCCCAGGAGATACCCGGCGGCAATCTGGAGAAAGCCGAGGTCGGTGGTGTAGGCGAGCCCCGGAATGCTGATGAAGGTCAGCGCGCTCGTTTCCGTCGCGACCACTGAAAAAAGCACCGCCCACCATGGGATGCGGTGCCCGGCGACGAAGTAGTCCTTTGAATCCTTCTGGTTGCGCCCGAGCCAGATGCCGAGCAGCGTCGTCGCGATGAGGTACGCGATCAGTACAACAAAATCGAGGGCGGTGAAATTGGTTTTCATTTCACCGCCCTCGATTTGATATGATCACCCTCTAGGGGTCTACGCAGTGAATGAGCTTCCGCAGCCGCAACCACCCGTCGCATTCGGGTTCTTGAACGTGAATCCCGAACCCTGCATCGAGGTGACGTAGTCGATCGTGACGCCGTTCAGATACTGCGCCGAGAACGGGTCGACGAAGACCTTGAAGCCGTCCGCGGGGAGGACGAGATCGTCTTCGGCCGCGCGATCCTCGATAACGAGACTGTATTTGAAGCCGCTGCAGCCGCCGGGTTGCACGCTGACGCGCAGGCCGCCTTCCTCGACGGTGACGCCCTCGGCATCCATGAATTTCTTGACCTCAACGCCGGCGTTGGGCGTGACGTTGAGCTCGATCTCAGGCTGTGACGAAACTGACATTTATCTCCTCCAGTACTCCATGAAATTTAGGCAGGTACGCCTACTCCGGGTAGTGTCGCCGGCTCCTCCCGGAAGGAACGCGCAATCCAGAGGAACGCCACTACGGCAATGACGAGCATGACGGCCCCCTCGACGAGGTCGCCCAGGATCAGCTTACCGATCCCGAACAGAGACGCATACACTGCGACGATCCCGGCGATCCAATTGGTCCAGGCCAGTGCACCCCCGGGAATGCTCTCGCGCCCGAACCCGATGCGCTCGGAAACGACCGCCCAGCCCGGGCCGCCGGGCCGAACCCGACGGTAAAACGACTCCAGGACCCGATCGGGCTCAGGTTTGGTAGCGAAGGTCACCCCTATCCAGACGACTGTACTGACGGCGACGGTAACGAGCATTACCCAGGCGTCGCCGCGGAGGTCGCCATCGGCGAAGCGAGGCTTGATCGTGGAGATCGCCGCCAGCGAGACGACGAACGATGCGATCATGGCGCTGATCTCGCTCCAGGCGTTGATCCGCCACCAGTACCACCGAAGAATGAGCACGAGTCCGGTGCCCGAGCCCAGCGCGAGCAGGAACTTCCAGGCGCCTTCGATGGTGCCAAGGAAGTGGGTCACCACGGCGGAAGCCAGAAACAGGCAGACGGTCGCCCAGCGCGACACGGTCACGTAGTGCTTTTCGTCGGAGTCGCGGTTGAGGAAACGCCGGTAGAAATCGTTAACCAGGTAGGACGCGCCCCAATTGAGCTGGGTTCCGACCGTGGACATATATGCCGCCGCGAAGCCCGCCATCATGAAGCCACGCCAGGGTGTGGGCAGCAGATCGACGAAGGCCTGCACGTAGGCCGCCTCGTGATCGTGGGTCGGTCCGATGCCGGCGGGGTAGAGCAGAATCGTGCAAAGGCCCGTGATGATCCATGGCCACGGCCTCATCGCATAGTGAGCGGCGTTGAAGAAAAGCGTCGCGAGCACGCCGTCGCGTTCCGTCTTGGCGGAGAAAATTCGCTGCGCGATGTAGCCGCCGCCGCCCGGCTCGGCACCCGGGTACCATGCCGCCCACCATTGAACCGAAAGGAAGACGGCGAGGGCGAGTAAAGGCATCCAGGTGTACGCCTCGATACCGTGCGACGTGATCTTGAGCGGCAATACCGAGAGGGCTGCGTCGGCGCTGCCGAAGTGAGCGGTGAGACCCTCCTTCAGCTTGTCCATTCCCCCGACCGCTCTGACAGCGTAGACGGCCAGGATGATTACCGCGGTCATCTTGATGACGAACTGCACGAGATCGGTCCAGAGCACCGCCCACATCCCGGCGCCGGCGGAATACGCGACGGTGATGACGAAGCAGATGCCGACCGCGATCACCTCGCCCGAGATCGTCATGCCCAGGACGTTGACGGCGTGGAGGCCGAGCGAGATCGTAAGGATCTTGATCATCGCTTTGGTGACCCAGCCGAGGATGATCAGATTGATTGGAATCGCGAGGTACAGTGCGCGGAATCCGCGCAGCGCCGCGGCTGGCTTGCCGCTATAACGGATCTCGGCGAACTCGACATCGGTCATGACGTGCGCGCGTCGCCAGAGTCGGGCGAAGAAGAACACCGTGAGCATGCCGCTCATGAGCATGTTCCACCACAGCCAGTTGCCGGCGACTCCGTGGGCCGAAACGAGTCCGGTGACCACGAGGGGGGTATCGGCCGCGAAAGTTGTCGCTACCATGGAGGCGCCTGCCAACCACCAGGTTACCTGGCGGCCCGACAGGAAGTACTCGCTCAGACTCTCTCCACCGCGCTTGGTGAAGTAAAGTCCGATTCCGACTGACAACAGGAAGTAGGCGACGACAATCGCCCAGTCGATCGCAGTTAGCGCCATAGGTCGTGGATTGAGGTGGCAGGCAAGACGTTTGCGTTTGGTTCACCTGCTTACTGCAGCACGTGCAAGGACGCAACAGACTATCATTTGGTACCAGCAAACCGACACCAACTTACCGGACATCAATCGATGATGCGATACTACCGGCTGCTCGCGGTTACGCTCCCAATCTGCGCCAGCTGTGTTGTCACCAACAAGCGGATCGATCCCACCTCGGAGCTCGCCGAGGCAAGGGTAAGACCGGGGATCACCGTTCTCCTGAGCGACAGCCTCAATCTCATTCGTGGCAAGCGCATCGGACTGCTGACCAACCAGACCGGCGTCAACGAGAAGGGGGATTCGGACATCGACCTCCTGCGGGGAAGCAAGGCGCGGAGCGCCGGGGTAAATCTGGTGCAACTTTTCTCGCCAGAGCACGGATTGCGCGGGACGGAAGATCGGCCGAACATCGCCAACGGGGTCGATGAGCGCAGCGGCCTTCCGGTTTATTCGCTCTACGGGCAGCAAACGATGGCGCCGCCGGACACGATGCTGCAGAAGCTCGATGCGCTGGTGTTCGATCTTCAGGACATCGGCACGCGGACCTGGACTTACGTCGGCGCGATGATTTACGCGATGCGCGCGTCGGAGCGTGTACACAAGCCGATCATCGTGCTCGACCGGCCGAACCCGATCACGGGCTACATCATCGAAGGTCCACTGCTCGACAGCTCGCTGGCAAACCCTGAGGATCCCGCGCCGGGGCATCCTGGACAGGCCTACGCGCTGTGGCCGATGCCGCTTCGACACGGCATGACGATCGGTGAGCTGGCGCTCTACTTCAACGATGCGCTGAACATTCACGCCGACGTGCACGTCGTGCCGGCGTTGGGCTGGCGTCGCGACGTGTGGTTCGATCTCACCGGACTTCCGTGGGTGAAGCCGTCGCCGAACATGCCTTCGCTGCAGAGCGCGATGCTCTATCCGGGGCTGGTGGCGTTCGAGGCGACCAACCTGTCAGTGGGGCGCGGGACACCGGAGGCTTTCCAGCACCTCGGCGCTCCCTGGCTCAACGCAGCGGCGACGGTTGCGATTCTCAAGGATCGCATGATACCGGGCGTTCGCTTCTACGCGGAGACTTTCACGCCAGAGAATCCGACGGACGGCAAGTACAATGGCCAGACGATTCCCGGGATCAAGATCGTGGTGACCGACCGCAGCTCACTGCAAGCGGCGAGAGTCGGTGCGAGTCTCCTGTGGGCGATCAACAGGACGGCGGGCACCAAGCTGCAGATCCGCAATCATGAGTTCGATCTGCGGCTCGGCTCGCCGGAGCTGAGAGAAGCGCTGCTGCGGGGCGAGGACCCCGACGTGCTAATCGACCGCGAGTACAAGGCGGCGTACGCGTTCAGGGAAAAGACGAGGCAGTACCTCATTTATAAATAGGTGCGCGGCCATGGCGTCGGATAACTGCAACTGAACGGGTGCCAGAGGTCAGTTGCGTAGACGTCAGTGATTAGTCCACGACGTCGGGACGTTTCCACTCGCATTAAGGCATGAGCAAATGCCTTTGCCTCGAACAGGGCGAGTGCCGTCCCGACGTTGTGAACTATCATCTAGCGACTGTGCCACTGACCTCTGGCACCCGTTCAGTTGCCGTTGACGGGCTCGAGCCGCGCCAGAAGCCAGTTCAAGCATACCTCTTGCAGCGCCTCGCCTTCTCTCACTACGAAACACGGAGGAACCGCATGCGTGGTCTCATGGTCTCGCTGTCGATGCTCGCGCTGGTGGCTTGTGGCCCGCGGCAGGTCGAAGTGCGCACCGGCCCCGAGCCAGTGGCCGACGTCGCGCTGCACGTGACTAACAATCTCAGTCAGTCCGTCAACGTTTACGTCGTCAGCGGCGGCAACGACATCTTCCTCAAGCAGGTTGGCGCCAACAGCGTCGAGCACATCCCGGTGGCGGGTGTTCCGGCGGGTGCCACGGTGAATCTGCGTGCCGTCACCGTCGACGGAACACGGACTTACACCAAGAACAACGTCACGCTCTCGAGCATGTACGACTGGAGGCTGCCCTGACCAGCATCGGTCTCGCCCGCGCGCGGCGGGTGGAAATAGATCGTTGGAGGACTTAGTTTTACGGGGCCGGAGTGCGCTGCACGTCGGCCCTTTTTTCTGCGCCGTCAGCCGGTGATCCGGCACGTCGGCTAGGTTTCGCTCACCGCCGGCCCCAGCTGAATGCCTACTCCGACCGACTACCTGAAGAATGGAGCGCTCCGCGTCATAGAGCCGGCCATAAGCCTGTTGGCCCGGAATCGCGTGAGCCCGAACGCCATTACCACGGTCGGCACGCTCGTGACCGTCGCCGCGGGAGTGGTCTACGCAACCGGCCACATAATGACCGCCGGATGGATCATGGCGGTGACTGCGTTCTTCGATGTCATCGACGGCGAGGTCGCCAGGCGAACCAATCGCTGCACGGTTTTCGGCGCCTTTTACGATTCCTCGCTCGACCGGATAGCTGACGGCGCGCTGATGGCCGGGCTTACGGTCTTTTACGCTACGAACGCCATCCACCACAACATCTATATGGTGGTGGTTTGTCTGCTCGGGATCATCGGCACCTTCATGGTCTCCTACGCCCGCGCACGAGCCGAATCGCTCGGCATCGACGCCAAAGTGGGTGTCATGCAGCGTCCGGAGCGAATCGTTCTGCTCTCCGCCCCCCAGGCATTGTTCGGCCTGTTCTGGAACGGATGGGTTCTGATCGGGATCGTACTGCTGCTGACCGTGACGGCGTGGATCACGGCGGTCCAGCGAATAGCTTTCGTCTACCATGCGACCCAGAACATGGATTCGCGTCCGATTCGCATGGTGAGCGACGCCCCGAGCGCCGCTCCTGCCAGTCCGGCGAAGAAGCCGGCAATCGCGGCCCCGCGCCGCGCGAAATCATAAACACAACGGAGAGAGAAATTGGCCAGATCGGCTTCTGGTGACGTTCCTAAATCGATAGCTCCCGCTACTGGGCGTCTCGGAATCATCACTCCCGGGCTCGGCGCAGTGGCAACAACTTTCATGGCCGGCGTCGAGAGCGTTCGCCGCGGCTACTCCAAGCCGATCGGCTCGCTCACCCAGATGGCGACGATCCGGCTCGGCAAACGCACCGACAAGCGCGCGCCCTTCATCAAGGACTTCGTTCCACTCGCCGATCTGAAGGACATTGTGTTCGGCGCCTGGGACCCGATTCCAGATGATGCACTTACCGCCGCGCGGAAAGCCGGAGTGCTCGAGGAGCGCGACATCGAGCCGATCGCCGATTTTCTGAAAGCCATCAAGCCGATGCCGGCGGTGTTCGACAACAAGTACGTCACCCGCATCCACGGCACCAACGTCAAGAAGGGGAAAACCAAGCGCGATCTCGCCGAGCAGCTGCGCCAGGACATCCGCGACTTCAAGTCGAAGAACAAGTGCGATCGCATAGTGATCGTCTGGTGCGCGTCGACTGAGATTTTCATCAAGGCCGGCCCCCAACACGCGACCATCGAGCAGTTCGAGAAAGCGATGGAGAAAAACGACGACGCTATCGCGCCGTCGATGCTCTATGCCTACGCCGCGATCATGGAAGGAATTCCGTTCGCCAACGGCGCGCCGAATCTGTGCGTCGACACGCCCGCACTGCTCAAGCTGGCGCAGGACCGCGGCGTTCCGATCTCGGGGAAGGATTTCAAGACCGGCCAGACGTGGATGAAGACCATCGTCGCGCCGGGACTCAAGGCCCGCATGCTCGGTCTCGCCGGCTGGTACTCGACCAACATCCTCGGCAACCGCGATGGTGAAGTGCTCGACGATCCGCAATCGTTCAAGACCAAGGAAGAGTCGAAGCTGAGCGTGCTGCACACGATCCTGCAGCCCGAGCTCTATCCGGATCTCTACAAGGATTTCTCGCACGTCGTGCGGATCAACTACTATCCGCCGCGCGGCGACAACAAGGAAGGCTGGGATAATATCGACATCGTCGGGTGGATGAACTACCCGATGCAGATCAAGATCAATTTCCTCTGCCGCGATTCGATTCTTGCCGCGCCGATCGTTCTCGATCTGGCGCTCTTCTCCGACTTCGCGCACCGCGCGGGAATGAAGGGGATTCAGGAATGGCTATCGTTCTACTACAAGAGCCCGATGGCGGCGCCAGGTCTCCAGCCAGAGCACGATCTGTTCATCCAGCAAACCAAGCTCAAAAATACCTTGCGCCACTTGATGGGCGAGGATCAGATCACCCACCTCGGCCTCGAGTACTACGCGTCATGATCCGGCAGCTCGCGTTGACAGCGCTCTTAGCGACAGTCGTCACGAGCTGCAACTCGAAGCCCAAGCCATTCGAGCTCCGGCTCTGGTCGGACAACTATGCGTTTCGGGTTACATCCGATCCGCTGCCGCCCGTAGCGCTCGAGCAGATCACCTACCGTATCGTCGTGCAGGACAAAAAAACCGGCCAGCCGATCGAGGGTGGCGAAGGCAGAATATTTGCCACCAGCGCCGATCGCGCGAACACCGACGACGGCTTGAAGAAGGAGAAAGAGCTCGGCACGTATTCCGGCAAGATCTTCTTCGCAACGAGCGGCGACTGGGCGGCCGCGATTCAGTTCCGTCGCGAGAAGGATCCGCGGATGCCGCTCGAGCGCGTCGACTGGATCCAGGCCGTACGACCGTCGGCCGAGCCGGGCACCTGATTCCTTACACATGCGCCATTTCTTTCGAACCCAACTCACGCCTGTTGATGTGCTGCGCATCGCCGACGAGTTCTTTCCCGAGATCGGCATGGAGCGAAGCGGTCACACCGCGCGCTCGCGCAATTTTGCCGGCGACCTCGGCGCTCTGCAGCTCGCTGCGCGCAAGGAAGGCGGCCACTACACCTTCGTCGAGGTCTCGACGGACCAGACCGGAGAAAGCCGGCTCGATCGCAACGCGAAGAAATTCTTCGTAGCGCTGCACAAGACCGGCGATCCGCGACACCGCATCGAAGCGGCGTACTAGTATGGCGCGGTCCGGTACCGCCGCGTCGAGGCCGGCGAGTCTGAAGCAGGATGGGAATCGGCCGCCGACGGCCGGCCCGTTGTCGCGCGAGCAAAAGCTCGAGCTCTATTACTACATGCGGTTGACGCGCTCCCTCGAGGAGCGACTCGTCAACCTTTATCGTCAGACCAAAGTCGTTGGTGGACTCTTCCGCTCGCTCGGCCAGGAAGCCGATGCAGTCGGGAGCGCCTATGCCCTCGACCGGTCCAGGGGCGACATCCTCTCTCCCCTGATTCGAAATCTCGGCTCGATGCTCGTCCAGGGCGCCAGACCCAACGAGATCATCAAGCAGTACATGGCGAAAGGCGATTCGCCGACTCGTGGCCGCGAGCTGAACATCCACTACGGTGATCTGGTGCGCGGCTTCATCGGCCAGATCTCGCACCTCGGCGACATGGTTCCGGTGATGGCCGGTGTGACGCTGTCGTTCAAGATGCGCAAGGAAGATCGGGTCGGACTGGTTTATGTCGGCGACGGTGCCACGTCGACCGGCGCGTTTCACGAAGGCATAAACTTCGCCGCGGTGCAACGCTGTCCCCTCGTCGTGATCGTCGAGAACAACGGATATGCGTACTCTACTCCGCTGAGCAAGCAGACCGCGGCGAAACAGCTCGTCGACAAGGCGGCTGGTTATGGGATCGTCGGCGAGCAGGCCGACGGCAACGACGTCATCGCGACCTACGAAGTGACCAAGCGTGCCGTGGATCGCGCGCGCTCCGGCGGAGGCGTCACGCTGATCGAGCTGATGACGTATCGGCGGAAGGGCCACGCCGAGCATGACAATCAGTCGTACGTTCCGGCGGGCGAGATCGATCGGTGGGCGAGCGAGAACGATCCAGTCGATCGATACGTGAAGCGCCTGTCCGACGATGGAGTCGACACCACGGAGCTGGCCACGATCGATGCTCGGGTAAAGGACGAGATCGATCGGGCCACCGATGAGGCAGAAGCTTCGCCGATGCCCGATCCGACCGATGCGCTCGTCGGCATCTACGCGGATCCACCGGAGCTCGCGCCGCTCTGGTTCCGGCAGGGAATCAAGTCGGCGGTCGAAGTTCACGAACGACCCGCGAGCTGGGGCACTCACGATGTCTGAGATCACCTATCTCGAGGCGATCCGCGAGGCGCTGTTCGAGGAGATGGAGCGCGACGAGAACGTGTTCTGTCTCGGCGAAGACATCGGTGCGTACGGCGGCGCGTTCAAGGTCACCGAAGGACTGATGGGGAAATTTGGTGAGCAGCGCGTGATCGACACTCCGATCTCGGAAGCCGCGATCATCGGCGCCGGCGCGGGCGCAGCACACATGGGAATGCGGCCGGTGTGCGAGATGCAGTTCATCGACTTCATATCCACCGGCTACGACATGCTGACCAACTACGTCGCGACGGCGCGGTATCGGGCGATGCTGCCCTGTCCGATGGTGGTGCGGGGCCCGAGCGGTGGGTACGTGCGCGGGGGGCCGTTCCATTCGCAGAATCCGGAAGCCGCTTTTCTGCACACCCCCGGCCTGAAGATCGTGTATCCAGCGACGGCAAGCGACGCCAAAGGATTGCTCAAATCAGCAATTCGCGACGACGACTGCGTCCTTTTCTTCGAGCACAAGTACCTGTATCGCCGCATCAAGGAAGAAATGCCGGCGGGGGATCATCTCACGCCGATCGGGAAGGCGCGGATCGCGCGCGAAGGGAAGGACGTGTCGATCATCACCTACGCAGCGACGGTGTGGAAAGCGCTCGAGGCGGCTGAGCAGGTGGAGAAGGAGGACGGACTTTCCGTCGAGGTCATCGATCTGCGCAGCCTGCTGCCGATGGATGACGATGCGATCATTGCCACGGTCAAGAAAACCAATCGCGTTCTAATCGTGCACGAGGATACCCGGACGGGGGGAGTTGCCGGAGAGATTACCGCGCGGATCAATGAAAGCGCGTTCGAGTGGCTCGACGCGCCGATTCTCCGGGTGACGGCGGCGGATGTGCCGTTGCCGTATTCACCGCCGCTCGAGGATTACGTGCTTCCGCAGACCTCGGACATAGTGCTCGCGCTGCGGAAGCTTGCCGCCTATTGATGCCGTCGCTGGAGCTGAGTCGTGGCGAGCTGATCGTCCGCAACGTCGGCGTTGGCTGCGTGATGACTTTCGCCGGTTTTTTCGGCGGCGGAATGATCGCTGTGTTGATTGCGAAGATCGTGGGAAGCGTCCAGGGCTGTAAGCCTCTCGAGGGCCTTCCGGCGTGCAATTGGTGGGTGTATGCTGGTATTGGCGCAGTGATTGGAGCGGTCACGCTCCCTGTTGGGGTGCTGCTGCTCCTGAATCGCCGCCGGCGCAACGCATAAACAGTAAGGAGACCAGGTGGCACGAGTAGATGTAATCATGCCGCAGATGGGTGAGTCGATCGCCGAGGGCACACTTTCGAAGTGGCTGAAGAACGTGGGCGACGAGGTCAAGCGCGACGAGCCGATCTTCGAGATTTCGACCGATAAAGTGGACGCCGAGATCCCAGCGCCGGCCGCGGGAGTCATTGCCGAGATCCTGGTCAAGGAAGGCGAAACGGTTGCAGTCCAGACGGTCGTTGCGCGACTCGAGACAGAAAAGGGCGCGGCCGCGGGAGGCGCGACTGCGGTAGGCGGGAAGGGGCAAGCCGGAAGCGGCAATGCCGTCGCGGAATCCGTTCCCGCGACGCAAGCGGCACCGGCCCCGGCCAGCTCCTCCCCGGCGCAAGCTCCATCGACGCCGTTACGCCAGCAACCGTCAGCGCCGGCCATCGCGGCGTCTCACGCGGGCAACGGCAACTCCTTCGAGGATCGCGTTCGCACGAAGTCATCGCCGCTCGTGCGTAAAATCGCCGCTGAGCACGGTGTCAACATCGCGTCACTGCAAGGCTCGGGCGTAGCAGGAAGAGTCACCAAGCGCGACATCCTTGGGTTCATAGAGTCTGGAGCCTCCACAACGACGGCGCCGCCCGCTTCCCGCTTCCCGCTTCCCGGTTCTCGCCTTCCACTGCCCGAAGCCTGGCCCGGCGACACTGTCGAGCCGATGTCGAAGATGCGCGCGCTGATCAGCGATCACATGGTTGCATCGCGTCACACCTCGGCGCACGTGACGTCATTTATCGAGATCGACTTCACGCGAGTTGGGCGGATTCGCGCGAAGAGGCGCGCCGAGTTCGAGGCTGCGACTGGCCAGAAGCTCACCTACATGCCCTTCATCATCAAAGCGGTGACGCAGGGCCTGCAGGCTTTTCCGATCATGAATTCCTCGGTCGCCGGGACGAACGTGATCTACAGAAAGCAGATCAACATCGGTGTGGCGGTCGCGCTCGAGTGGGGGTTGATAGTCCCGGTGATCAGGCATGCGGAGGATCTCTCGCTGTCGGGAATCACCCGCGCGCTCAACGATCTGGCCGCCCGCGCGCGCGCGAAGAAGTTGTCCCCCGAGGAAGTGCAGGAGGGCACCTTCACGATCACCAACCCCGGCGTGTTCGGATCCCTGATGGGGACACCGATCATCAACCAGCCGCAGGTCGCCATTCTCGGAGTCGGGGCGATCGAGAAGAGGCCCAAGGTGCTCACCGGCCAGGACGGGGAAGATGTAATCGCCATCCGGACCTGCGCGTATTTTTCGATCTCGTTCGATCACCGGGTAATCGATGGCGCCGTCGCGGACCAGTTCCTGGCCTTCCTCAAGAAGACAATCGAAACGTTTCCGGAGACCGGACTCTAAATGCCCAAGGCTTTGACGATACAGCGCTCGACCGTGCCCTCGGCCGAGCGTGCGAACTATACGAAGCGGCTGAAGGCGCTCCGCTCGCATTATGAGGCGGCGAATTGCAGGTTCTGGGTGTTCGAGGAGATGTCCCTGCCCGGGGCATTCATCGAGTTCACCGAGGCCGACGACGAGCAGACCCTGACCGTCGCGCACGCAAACGCGCCACACAAAACTCTGGATCCGACGCGGGTCTATCAGGAGGTCAAGCTTTAATGGCGACCCGAGCGCTTCAGATCGATGGCCAGCAGTGGGACGTCTATCCCTCTGGATACATCACGCAGTACACCCAGGACGAATACGCGCTTCTGTTCTCGCGTGGCGCCGGCAAGGATCGGGAGCTGCGGGTGACGCGGTATTCGCCGCAGGGCACACGCTCACGCGAGCAGGCGTTCGCCGAGCTCTCGGACACCCAGCTGCAATCGCTCTTCGCGCAATCGCAGCCGAGCTTTACCTCGCCTGAGGCCGGCTACGAGCGGTGAGTGCGGATGCGGGCCGGCCGACCCATGTCGACCTGCACACGCACTCGACCGCTTCTGATGGAATCCTTCCCTCCGAACGCGTAGTCGAAGCTGCGCAGCGGTGCGGACTCGCCGCGCTCGCGCTGACGGATCACGATACGATCGATGGCGTTGCCGCCGCCCGGGCAACTGGCGACGCGCTCGGCATTCGGGTCATCGCCGGCTGCGAGCTGAGCGCGTTTCAGGACGACCACGAAGTTCACCTGCTGGCGCTGCACCTCACGCATCTGGATGCACTTCAGACGCGACTGAGCGAGCTGCGCGCGCATCGCCATACGCGTGCCGCAAAAATCGTCGAGAAGTTGAACGGGCTGGGGATACCATTGACCCTGGACGAAGTTTTGAACCAGGCCAACGGCGGCGCGGTTGGGCGCCCGCATGTCGCGAGAGCACTTATTGCGCGAGGCGTCGTCGCTGACTTCAGGGACGCATTCGTGCGCTATCTCGGCGGCGCCGGGGCTGCGTTCGTGCCAAAGGAGCGGCTGTCGATCGAAGACGCGATCGCGATTGCGCACGAGGCGGGAGGGTTGGCGATCTGGGCGCATCCGGGAGATGGCGGTCGCCGCGAGCGCCTCGAGCCACTCGTGGCCGCGGGACTCGACGGCCTGGAAGTGAAGCACCCGAGTCATTCGGCGGAAGACATGAAGCGATTGCAGGCGCTGGCCGACTTCTTTGGACTTCTGCCGAGTGGCGGATCGGACTGGCACGGGTCGTCGGATGGACCGCGTCGGCTGGGAAACATGAACGTTCCTCTCGAGTGGCTCGAGAGACAGGACGAGAAGCTGGCTTCGGGTGCGTCTTCAGAGGCTCCTCGATGAGGGCCGGCGCATGGAGATAGACGGCAAGGTTGCACTCGTAACGGGCGCCGGGACGCGCGTTGGGCGTGTCATCGCGCTCGCGCTCGGCAAGGCGGGGATGCGTGTCGGCGTGCACTACGCTGGCTCGCAGAAAGGCGCACGACAAACCGCCGACGAAATTGTGGCTGCTGGCAGCGACGCTCGGACTCTTCCTGGCGATCTGATCGATCCCGCGACTGGTCCACGGCTGATCGAGCACGTTGTCAAAGTGTTCGGATCGCTCGATGTGCTCGTGAACTCGGCGGCGGTAATGCTGCGAACGCCGGTGGGCGAGGTTCTCGTCGAGGACTGGGATGCGATGTTCGCGCTGAATTTGCGGGCGCCGTTTTTCCTGTCGCAGTCGGCGGCTCGGGCAATGGGTGATCGTGGCGGGGTGATAGTCAACATTGCCGACCTCGCTGCGTTTGAAACGTGGCGGAATTACATCCCGCACAGCATCACCAAAGCGGGAATCGTCCAGATGACTCGCGGTCTCGCCCACGCGCTGGCGCCGAAGGTTCGGGTCAATGCGATTGCGCCCGGTCCGGTACTGCTCCCCGAAGGCTGGACCCAGGAGGAAGCGGACAAGCTCGTGTCGACCACGCCTCTGGGACGCCTTGGCACGCCCGAGGACGTTGCGCAGGCCGTCCTCTATCTGTTGAGCGCGGATTATGTCACGGGCGAGACGATCATCGTCGATGGCGGCCGTCACGTGCGTGTCTGAGCGCGGAAGCGGACTGACGGCGGCGGTTATATTTCAGATGCCGGCGTTCTGCCGGTAGTTCTTCTTCAAGGCAAGCATTTGGCGACCATTCGCGAATACGACGTCGTCATCGTCGGCGCGGGCCCGGCCGGCATGACGGCCGCTCTCTACACGGGCAGAGCGTTGCTGCGCACCGCGGTGCTGGAGCGCGGTTTTCCCGGTGGCGAGCTGCTCAACACCGAGTATCTCGACGATGTGATCGGTTTTCCGAAGATCCTCGGCTACGAGCTGGCGGAGAAATTCGCATCGCACGCGAAGCAGTTCGGCGCCGAATTCTTCGAGACGACGACGGTGACGTCGGTGGCAAAGCAGTCCGACGGATACTTCCATACGGAGACCGACAAGGGCGACATCTTCAGATCCCCGGCGGTGATCGTCACCGCTGGTGGAACGCCGATCAAGCTGGGAATCCCCGGGGAGCTCGAGTACGCCGGAAAGGGCGTGTCCTACTGCGCGATCTGCGATGCCGCATTCTTCAAGCAGCAGGTAGTCGCGGTGGTCGGTGGCGGCGATGCTGCGACCGAGGAAGCCGATTTCCTCACCCGCTACGCCAGCAAGGTCTATCTGATTCACCGGCGCCATGAGCTGCGCGCATCGAAGATTCTTCAGCAGCACGTCTTCGACAATCCGAAGATCGAGGTCATCTGGGATACCGTCGTCGAGAAGGTCGAAGGGAATCCCGAGAAAGGCATGACGGGCTTGCACCTCCACAATCTCGTAACGGCGGAGCGGAAGCTTTTGCCGGCGGATGGCCTGTTCGTTTTCATCGGATTCCGGCCGAACACTGGAGTGATTGCCGCTCACTTCGAGCACGACATCATGGGATACGCGATCACCGACAACGCGATGATGTCTTCGATTCCGGGCTTGTTCGTGGCGGGCGATCTTCGCGCGCAGCTTACCCGGCAGGTCACGACGGCCGCCGGCGACGCCACTACCGCGGCGATCGCGGCGGACAAGTACATCGGCAGATTCAGGGAAGCCACCCGCAACGGCTCCGGCGAGCCGACGCGTGATGCGATCGCGAGCTCTCACGTGAGTGCGGGCGGGTACACATGACGGACGTGTGGAAAGAGCAGCCTTGAAGGTTCAGCCCATCACCGTCGGCGCGTTCCAGGAGAACTCGTACCTCGTAGTGGACGAGGAATCGAATCGCGCTGTAATAGTCGATCCTGGTGGAGAAGGAGATCGCATTGTAGACGCCATCGAGCGCTCCGGCGCGGAGCTCGAGGCGATCTGGGTAACCCACGCGCATGTCGATCACGTCGGCGCGATTGCGTCGGTGAAACGTCGCTGGGATGTACCAGTGTATCTCCATCCCCTCGATCGCAGATTGTACGAGGCTGCATCCCGTCAGGCAGAGGTGTACGGCCTTCCGTTCGAGGAGCCGCCGGATCCTGACCGCGAATTCAGCGACGGTCAGGAGGTGCAGCTTGGAGATGCGCGCATGACGGTCATGCACGCACCGGGGCACGCGCCTGGGCACGTGGTGATCCACGGCAACGGCATCGCGCTGGTCGGTGATTGCCTCTTCGCGGGATCCATCGGCAGGACCGATCTGCCGTTCTCGAATCCGCCGCAGCTCGCCGACAGTCTGCGGCGCATCGCGTCGTTGCCAGACGAGACCGTGGTTTACCCCGGGCACGGCGTCCCGACCACCATCGGCGAAGAGAAGCAGTCCAATCCTTTCCTGAACGGAACCGCCCGCATCGTCGGGCGCTAACCAGAATTTGCCGGCGACATCATGACCGATAAGACCCGCACCGAGAAGGATCCGCTTGGAACTCTAGAGGTGCCGACCGACGCACTCTACGGCGTTCAAACGCTGCGCGCCGTGCAGAATTTTCCGATCAGCGGTCTCAAGGCACTGCCCGCATTCGTCGATGCGACGGTACGGATCAAGCGCGCGGCGGCTCTTACCCACAAGGAAACGGGCCGCCTGGACGCGAAGCTCGCCGACGCGATCGTCAAGGCCGCCGACGAAGTGCTCGGTGGCCAGCACCGCGATCAGTTCGTCGTCGATGTATACCAGGCCGGCGCCGGCACATCGCACAACATGAACGTGAACGAGGTGCTCGCCAATCGCGCGAACGAGCTGCTCGGGGGCAAGCGCGGCACCTACACGCCTGTCCATCCGAATGATCACGTCAACATGGCGCAGTCGACCAATGACGTGATTCCGACCGCGATCCGTCTGGCGTGCCTGACAGAGCTGCCACTGCTGCAGCAGTCCTTCGATCTTCTCGTCGCGGAGTTCGGTAAGAAAGCAGAGGAATTCGACGACGTGGTGAAGTCCGGGCGGACGCACCTGCAGGATGCGATGCCGATTCGACTCGGGCAGGAGCTCGAAGGTTACGCTGGCTCGCTGCGGCGCGGTCTCGAGCGAGTGGTCGGCGCGGCGAACTTTCTTCGTGATCTCGGGATCGGCGGCAGCGCGGTCGGCACTGGCGTCAATGTAGAGCCCGAGTATCCGCCCCTGATGGTGAAGCACCTCCGGGATTCGGCTAAGGTCGAGCTGCGCGAAGGATCAGATCGCATCCAGCTGATGCAGAGCATGGGCGACGTCGCCGGATTCAGCGCACAGCTTCGAGTGCTGGCCGTCGATCTGAGCAAGATTGCGAGCGACCTGCGATTGCTGGCGAGCGGGCCGCGCACCGGATTCGACGAGATTCGTTTGCCGGCCGTCCAGCCGGGATCCTCAATCATGCCGGGGAAGGTCAACCCTTCGATTCCGGAAATGGTAAATCAGGTGTGCTTCCAGGTCGTCGGCAACGACGCCTGCGTCGGAGCTGCGGCCGAGCACGGGCAGCTCGAGCTCAACGTGATGATGCCGGTGATCGCCTACAACGTGTTGATGTCGATGTTGATCCTTCGCAATTCCGCCCGGGTGCTGGCGGAGCGAACGGTGCGTGGTCTCGAGGCGAATGAGGCGCAGTGCGAGTACTGGCTGGAGCGGTCAGCCGCGCTTGCGACTGCACTTGCGCCCCAGATCGGCTACGCGCGCGCCGCGGAGATCAGCAAGCAGTCCGTCAAGGAAAACGTGCTGATTCGCGATCTGGTCGAGCGCGAAAAAGTTTTGCCGGCGGACGAGATCGCGGAAGTGCTGGATCTGCGGAAGATGACCGAGATCGGGGTGCCAGGCGGAAAGCATGGGGGAGGCTCTGCCGGATAGTCCAGGGCTGTTAGGTCTGCGCCGGCGCTGTTGAAACGGGTTGTGCGTTGCGGGTGGCACGGTTGCCGGCAACCCACAACCCATCACTTCAAGATTTCGAAATGACCTTGTACAAAAACCCCCGTCTCCCTATCGTCAAAGCATGAGGATCACAACGTGGGCTGAGTACGGAGTGATTTGCGCGCTCAATCTCGCCAAGCGGACCGAGCTGGGGCCGATCAATGGTCGAGAGATCGCGCGACAGGAGCGGCTTCCGGCGGACTATGTCGAGCAGATTCTGCTGAGGCTCCGACGCGCCGGGGTTATCACGAGCACGCGCGGCGCTCGGGGCGGGTACGTGCTGGCGCGGCCGGCGGCGGAGATATCCATCAGGGACGTCATCCATGCCTCGGAGCTCGAGACCTTCGATCTGCATTGCGTCAGCCATCCCGTCGAAGAGGAGCGCTGCTCGGCTTCGCACAGCTGCAGCATCCGACCCGTGTGGGTGATGTTGCAGAAGCGGATCGACGATGTGCTGCAGGGCGTGACTCTCGCTGATCTGCTGCATGACGAGCCGACGGTTCGTGAGCGAGTCGGGCTGGATGGGGAGCAGCGCCAGAATCAGGAGAAGGCCGGCTTGCCGATTCTAGAGACGGTCTGAGTTTCCGGTCACTCCAGCAAAAACGGCGCGTCTGACTGGCAGACGCGCCGTTCTGTTTTTAGTGCCGAAGGGGGGACTCGAACCCCCACGAGCTTGCGCCCACTGGCTCCTGAAGCCAGCGCGTCTACCAGTTCCACCACTTCGGCTGAGCGAACTTGGGAAGATAGAAAGTGCGAAGATGCAAGTCAACGCGATCGGGCTTTCTCAAGAGGATTGTTGCGTCTAACTTGGAAACGAAGTCAAATGGCAGAGACCGTCGAGAAGGATGCAAAACAGTCCGTGGCGCGGAACAAACGCGCCAGGCACGACTACCACATCCTGGATACCTGGGAAGCAGGAGTCGTACTGACCGGCAGCGAGGTCAAGTCGCTTCGAAACGGAAAGGCCAACATCGCCGATTCCTACGCGATCGTCAGAGATGGAGAAGTTTTTCTGCTCAACCTGCACATATCGCCCTACGAACAGGCGAGCTACTTCAATCATGAGCCGACCCGGACGCGGAAGCTCCTGCTTCATCGCAAGGAGATCCGTAAGATGATCGGCGCCGTCGAGCGGCAGGGTCTGACCCTCATTCCGCTCGAGC
>Ga0310810_10001607_pt1 | contig 23808 bp, 20 predicted proteins | sample NCmetagenome_FD_207641 | JGI IMG/M metagenome (GOLD analysis project Ga0310810, IMG submission 207641) | Soil microbial communities from experimental microcosm in Duke University, North Carolina, United States - NC | ecosystem: Engineered > Artificial ecosystem > Soil microcosm > Unclassified ... | reverse complement strand
TCCAGGCGTTGTAGGTGTTGCTCAACGCATTCGGGATGCCGACGTGGCTGCCGAAGAAGAACCCGAGATTGCGGCTTGCCATCGTGTAGCCCGCCGCCGCGGCAACGGCCTGCCCCTCGTGCGTCATATTGATGACCTGCACGTCGCCGGCCGCGTAGATCGCTTCCCAGAAGGGAACGAACCCGCTGGTGTTGGTGTGGAAGAGGGTGCGGACGCCGGCGGCCCTAAGTTGCGCCACGACCGCACCGGCAGCCGTCCCTTTGAAGACTTCCGCCGCGCGTGGCGGCGCTGCCGTGTCCTGACGCGGAGCGGTTCCCTGCGGCGCCGCGGCCGCGTCCTGGCCGATGCCGAACGCGAACCCCGTCGCCGCGGTCGCAGCGAGAAAATCTCTCCGCGAAGCCTTCGGCATTGGGCTCACCTAGTACGCGATTCGGGCATGACTGTCAACAGGGAAACAGGGTATTCTGACCGGCATGCGACAGGCATTGATCGGCGCGATGGTCGCGCTTTCGGCGGTGGTAATCGTCTCCGCGCAGGCACGTTCGCCATGGATCTATTACCCGCTCGACACGGCTCAGGGCGACGGCGGTCCCGCGCCGAAGCGCGATTTGTCCGGGACGTGGGCGGGGCCGGGGTCGACCGATGCGATTCCGCGCGGGGCCAATGCCGAACGGCCGTCGTTGACGCCGCTCGGACAGCAGGTGCTGAGCCAGCGAAAGCCAATTGGCCGGTACGGTCCGGCAGGCACCAACGATCCAACGGCGCGCTACTGCGACCCGCTCGGCTTCCCCTTGGATTTTATCTATCAGAATCGAGCGATGTCGGTCGCCACGATGCCGAACCGCGTCGTGTTCCTGCATCAGTTCGGCGGGTTCTGGCGCGAGGTATGGACGGATGGGCGTTCGCTGCCGACCAAGGTGGGCGGAGACGATCGCGATTCACTCGATCCCACCTACATGGGCTACTCGGTCGGCCATTGGGAAGATGACTACAACTTCGTCATCGACACCACCGGGCTCGACGAGAGGACCTGGCTGCTGCGCGACGGGACGCCGCATTCCGTCATGGCGCACGTGCAGGAGCGCTGGACCCGCGTCGATCACAACACCATGAAAGTGTCGATGACGATCGACGACCCGAAGATGTTCACCAAGCCTTTTTCGCTGGGCACCTACTTTTACCGCTGGGTGCCGAACCAGAAAATCAATGAGTGGCTGTGCGTGCCGTCGGAAACGCTGAAGTACCTGCAGGAGCAGGGCGACCCGGCGGGCAGCTATCCGAATGCCGAGCCGCAGCGCCTGGGCGGCGGCGGCCGCCGTTGAGGAGGACGAGGATGAGAGGCCGAACCTTCGGTTGGATGATCACCGCACTTGTGGCGATGGCGGTTCCGCTCGCGGCGCATCATGGCGATGCGGCGTATGCGGACAAGCCGATGGAAATGAAAGGGTGCGTGGTCACCGAATTCGACTGGATGAACCCGCATTCGCTCATCAAGTTCGACTACAAAACCGCTTCGGGCGAGCTGCAGCATTGGACGATGGAGATCGGGAGTCCGCCGTCGATGGCGCTGCTGGGCTGGAGCCGCACGACATTGCGCGCCGGCGACGTGATTACGGCGTACGTGTATCAGTCGAAGAGCGGCGTGCTGGTAGGACGGACGAACAAGGTGATCCTGGCGGACGGCACCGTGCTGGCCGACCGGGACGACTCGACGCCCTCCCGGTACGGAACCGAGCCGCCCAGATAGTAAAGGGGTCGGGACTCATTACGTGAACCGATAAAGTTTCGGTTCACGTAATGAGTCCCGACCCCTTTAATAGCCGCCGCCGCGACGACCGCCGCGGCCGCCACGGCCAGCGTTGTCTACGTCGTTATTCCCGCCGCCCCCACCGCTATCACGCAGGCTGCTGCCGTCGGCAAGCACGATGTGGTCGATGCGTCCGACCGGATTCTTCGTCTTCGCCTGGTGCACGTAGACGGTGATCACGTCTCCCGGCGACACAGACGTCTTCGTCCAGCCAATCAGGCCGAGCGCCGATGGACTGCCGAGTTCGGCAGCCCAATGCACCGGCTGGCCGTTCTCACCCTTCACGTCGAATTCGAGGATCGTGTGAGGGTTCGCCCACGAGAGCTTCGTAACCGTGGCGTCCTTCAGAATCGTGACCGATCCGTCGTACGCGGCGTTGCCGTGATGGGCGAACGCGGGAGAAGAAACCGCCAGAAGACCCGCGAGGATCGACAGCGCCGTCAGCGTCGTTTTCATGACAATCCTTTCGGGATTCTTTATCTGCCCCTGCCGCCCTGCCTGCCGCTTTGCGTGGCGGCATCCCGGCCGCTCTTTTCGTATTCTTCCTTGGTCTGCTGGTCGAGGTTCTTGTAGACCTCAGGCTCTTCGTTGGCCGAGCAGACGTACTCCGTCCAGACGTCGTTCGGATCCTGCGCCAGCGTCCAGACGTGTGGCGCGGACACGAACGGCTTCACGAGCACCTCAGGGTCTTCAACCGTGAGCTGGTAAGTCAGATAGTTCTTCGACGGCCGGCTGAAGCGCTCGATGACGTGTTCCTTCTCGCTGTGCAGCCATGCGTTGGCGTCGCCTGTTCTTCCGACCGAGATGTTCCGCATTCGCGTGTCGATCGCCACCGTATCGATGACGAGCGTGTCGCCCTCCCAACGGCCGACGGAATCGCCGTTGAAGCTGGTATCCGGGTCGGGTGGATGCGGACGGCCGTCGGTCGGGACCATGCGAATCGTCTGCGGGAACTCCGTGAGCAGCCAGACCCGCCCAGGGACCTGAACAATCTCAAGCGGGCCGTGCTCGGTCGCCTGCGTCGTGATCGATGTCGGCGTCCCTCCGGGCGGGCAGCTGCCGTACGGCGTCGGATGTTGGTACTTCTCGACAGCGTCAGGCCTGAACACCGGGTTTTCCTGCGGCGTCTTCTCCGGATCGAACTGCCGCATGATCGGCTCGGGAATCCGGTAGGCGCCCTGCAGCATCCGCCCTGCGTGGTTCGGATAGTAGCGGCCCGACAGGTCCGGATGACCGTCGCGCGTGCGCGGCGTCGCGCCGCCGGGCTCGAGGATTTTCACCTTGTCGAAGTCGCCGGCGATCTTGACGCCCGGTTTCGCGGTCAGCGGTCCGGTATCCGCGCCTCGTCCCCTACCACCGCCCCGCTGCCCGTCATCCCCTCGCTTCGCTACCACGGGCGCAGTGATGATGCACACACTCGCGACCACCGCCAATGCGATTCCCAGTCGTGTCATGTGCGGCTCCTCAGAAGTTCAACTTGTCGGGGGTGATGTTGCGCTCTGGAAGCTGCCCGACAATGCGCAGGATGCCGTCGGCGAGCTTGATGTACTCGGCGGCGCCGCGCTGGCCCTCCTCGGGCGCCACTTTCGCGGGGCACGCGCGCGCATTCATCTCCTTGCCCATGTTCGCGGTGAAGTCCTGCCGCGTGGTGCCGTTCCGCTTGAGGGCGTTCGGCGTGATCATCTCGAGCCGCCACGCGACGTTGCCGCCCGCGGCGTCCTTCACGTCCATCTGCAGATACGCGTGCGGGTTCTCCCAGATGACACCCGTCAGCGTGCCCTTCAGGTCGAGGCACTTCGTGCCGTCGAACTCGACGTTGAACCCATGGTGCGCAGACGCAGTGCCCGCCAACCCGAGCAAACAACACGCGCCCACCACGACGCCGGCAAACCAGATTCTCATCGCGTTCTTCCTTCCACTAGAGTACATGATTGCATCCGAGTGATTTCGGCCTGTATACGCGAGACCTTCGCATACTGTCAAGACGCTACGGCGCGCCTGTCTTCGGCTTTGGCGCCGCGGGTTTGGCGAATTGCGCCGCCTGGATGCGCACGTTCGGCTGCACCTGGCTGAGCTCGATCGTCGAGCGGCCGTCCGTCCAGGTGATCACGCGCTTGAACGGCACCTTCACCCCGGCGACGTCGCGATAATCCGAGTAGTCGATCTGCGTCGGGATGACGCCCACGGCGGTGTCGACGAAACGCACCTGGCGCACCAGCAGCCCTGACTCGCTGTCAAAGTACAGCTTCGCGCCGGTCGCGCCGCGCGCAGCGTTCTGAATGACGTCGACCGGCTGATCATCGATGCTCACCGACGGAAAGCCGGTGCGCCACTGGAAATCCTGCTTGATACGCGCCGGGAACGACAGCGCGGCATCCATCTTCGCGCCCTCGAGATCGCCGCCGTCGAGTGGAAGGACGCGCATCAATTTGTCCGCGGCCGCAATCCATCCGTTCCTGCCGTCGTAGGTCGTCACGCTGTCGCCGTTCTGCGTGTGAACGACCATCGTCATCTGGTTTGGTGCGTTGGCGAAGATGTCCACAGGCACCTTCGCGGAGAGCGTGTCGTACCCCTCGTAGGTGCCCCTGGCGGTCAGGCTGGTGAGCTTCGCCGCCTGCGCGGCGCCGCCGATCGCCTGAAGGTACTTGTCCAGGATCTGGTCCGCGGACACCTTCTTGATCGACTGCACGGGGCCGGCCGGAACCACTTCAACCCGGTTGGGGTCGTCCTCGGGAACACTATATTGATCCAGCAGGCTGGGAATCGCCTCCGGCCGGTCGCTCGCGCGGTGGCAGGTGTAACAGGTCACCATCTTCCGGCCGCCGAAGTTCGCCTGATTGATTTGATTCACCATCACGACCATCCGCCGCGCGGTCTGCTTGCGAGGCGTGTCGATGGCGTAACCTGCGAGGTCTTCGCTCTGCGGGGAATGGCAGTCGACGCAGTTCAGATTGGTCGCCGCGGAGAAGAACCCCATCGTGTTCATGAACTCCCTCACCGGGATCCCCTTGAGGACCTGGATGTTCTTGAACACGTCTTCGGCCATCAGCGGCCTTTCCTGTGCTTTGACCGACACGACGACAAGTAGGCAGACGAGCGTCACTCCCAGGGGTCGTGTCATGCCGCCTCTATTGTGCGCTGTTCTTGGTGCCGAACGCCGGATCGCTGATCGTCTTCATGTAGTTGATCATCTCGGACGGCACGCACATCTGCTCTTCGGCTTCCTGATCCGGGATCCAGCGGTAGTCGTTCTTCGAGAGCACGAACGGCTTCGTGAAGACTTTCGGATCGTCCACGGTCACGACCATCTGCAGGTGGTTGTGATCCGGACGAGTGAAGCGTTCCTCGATCTTCGCGTCCACGCTGTGCGGGTGCCCCGCCTTGTCCAGCCAGGTCATGTCGCTGATGCCGACGGTGTTGATCACCAGCGTGTTGTCATTTTCCCAGTGGCCGACGGAATAGCCGTAATAGCGGGAGGGCACGCCGCCGGGGACGTCGAACTTCGTTGGCAGCTCGTGCTTCCCATCCATCCACACATAGCGCCAGATGCGCTGGTACTGGTGCAGCACCACGATTCTGTCCGGACCCATGGTGCCGAACGCGATACCGCGCGTTTCGAACACGGTGTTTCGCGGCAGGCCGAGCGGATCACACGTATTCATTGGATCGTTCGAGTGGCCCGTACCCACTTCCGTTTCGGGCTTGTTCAGCGCGAATAATTTCTCACCCAGCGGCGTCAACGGAGGAATGGCGCCACGATCGGGCGTCAGATTTCCGGCCCAGGAACCCGTGATATCGCGAACGGGTGCTGGACCACCGGGCGTCGGATCAGACTTCAGCCGGTTGCCGTTGTAGAGAGTGTCCTTCCCGGGAAGCTTGGTCCCCTGAGCCAACGCAACCGACGCCAACGCCAGCAGCACGGACGCGCGCACAATGGATCCCGCAAGCGGATGACGCATCTTCCGATCCCTTCCTGAATCGAACAGTTTGAAGTCGACGCGGCGAAATTTGAACATGAAACTTGCTCGATGTATAGTCCCCGCGATGCTCAAAATCAGTTGGCGAACGATCGTGTATGGCGGAGCGCTGGCGATGTTCATCGCCGCTGTGGTCCTTGCTCAGGCGCGTGGCGCGGCTCCCGGCCGCGGTGCGGTTCAAGGGCGAGGTGGCGGTCCCCCGGCCGCCCAAACGGGTGCGCAACGGCCGCAGATGTCCGAAGAGGCATTCAAGAACGTCACGGAACTGAAGGGCATTCCCGTCCGCGAGTTCATGAACACGATGGGCTTTTTCGCCGCATCGTTGGCGTTCAACTGCACCGACTGCCACGGTGGAGCCAGCGCGAGCGACTGGGCCAACTACGCGATTGATACGCCATTGAAGAACCGCGCGCGCGTGATGATCCGCATGGTCAAGGCGATCAACGAGGCGAATTTCGGAGGGCGTCCGTTCGTCACCTGTTATACCTGCCATCGCGGCAGTCAGAAGCCGAAGGTCATCCCGAGCCTGGCCGTCCAATACGGCGAGCCGCCGCCGGACGATCCGGACGAGGTGGAAGCGCTGCCAACTGCGCGTGTCACCGCCACACCTGATCAGGTATTGGACAAGTACATTCAGGCCATCGGTGGCGCGCAGGCAGTGGGCAGGCTCACGAGCTACACGGCCAAGGGCACCTACGAAGGTTTCGATTCGGATTTCGCGAAGGTCCCGGTCGACATCTATGCGAAGGCGCCGAATCAGCGGGCGCTCGTCGCGCACATGGCGAGCGGCGACTCGGCCACGGTGTACGACGGGCGCGAAGCATGGGTCGCTGCGCCTAAGGAGCTTTCGCCGCTTCCGGTGATTCCGTTCATCGGCGCCGATGTGACCGGCGCACGCATCGACGCGCAACTGGCGTTCCCAGGGGCGATCAAACAGATGCTCACGGGCTGGCGCGCGGACTTCCCACCCGTGACGATCGACGACAAGCCTGTGTTCGTCATCCAGGGAACCCTGGATCGCGTTCCCGTGAAGCTGTATTTCGACAGAGCATCAGGACTGCTCGTCCGGCAGACTCGGTACGCACCGACGGCAGTGGGCACGGTTCCGTCGCACGTGACGTATTCGGACTATCGCGAAGTGCCTGGCACGGGCGTGAAGATTCCCTACACCTTTCAGTACACGTGGGTGGACGGCCAGTACACGGTGAACCTGGAGTCGGTGCAGCCGAACGCAACGATCGACGCAGCGAGGTTTGCGAAACCGCGCTGATCTCGGTCACGAACCACGGAGACACGAAGGCACGGAGACGTGAGGGCTCTTGATGCGAACTCCGTATATCGGCGCCGCTCCAGCGATCGTCTTAGCGTTCACGGTCATTGCGGCCGCGCAGAACGGTCAGCAGAACAACGCGCCACGGTCTCCATGGAAGTACTACCCGGCGGATCACAGTGTTGGCGATGGCGGTCCCGCACCGAAGCGCGATCTCACTGGAACATGGGCCGGGCCGATGGCCGGCGCAAACGTGCCCCCGAGCCGGGTCAATCCCAGCAACCCGCCCGCCCCGCCGCTGACACCATTGGGCGAGCAGTTGTTCGCCCGGAACAAGCCGCTCGGCAAATACAGCCCGGCCGGCACGAACCATCCGCATGTCCGCTACTGCGATCCGCTTGGTGTTCCCGAGAACATGTTCAACCAGAACCGCGGCATGACGATCACGACGCTGCCGAACCGCACGTTCATCCTGCTCGAGCACCAGGACCTCTGGCGTGAGATCTGGACGGACGGACGAACGCTGCCGGCGAAGGTGGGCGGCCGCGACCGCGACGCGCTCGACCCGAGGTACAACGGCTATTCCGTCGGTCGGTGGGAAGACGACTACACGTTCGTTGTCGATACGACCGGGCTCGTGCCCGACACCTGGGCGACCACCAGCGGCTATCCCCACAGCGTCGATGCGCACGTACAGGAACGCTTCCACCGCGACAGCAGGAACGACCTGACGCTGACCATCACGATGGACGATCCGAAGCTCTACACCAGGCAGTTCTTAATCGGGGACGTGCATTTCCGGTGGATTCCGAACCAGATGTTCGATGACTACACCTGCATCCCGTCGGAGCTGCAGCGGTACTTGAACGAGATGGGCAATCCGGCCGGCAGCGATCCGAGCGCGGCACCGCGCTAGTACGTCTTGTGCGATCAGTGCGAGAGGTGCGATGGTGCGAAGGGTGCGTCCGAAGGTGCGAGGGTCTGAAGGTTCATGCGCGCCGATTCGTGGAACCATCGCACCGATCGCACTTTCGGACGCACCCTTCGCACCATCGCACCTCTCGCACCATCGCACCTCTCACCCTGAGTTACTTGTGACCGGCAACCTCCGTCACCACCGTCCAGACGTACTGCACGAACGGATATAGAGACGACTCGGCGAGCCGCTCGACATCGCCGTGCGCCGGATAGTTGAGCGCGTCGGATTCCGTTGACGCCGGGCCGATGCCGTACGACTGGATCCCCTTCGCACGCAGCTGCGCCATGTCACTGGCGCCGGTGGACATCGATGGAATCACCGTCGCACCTGGATAGATTGCCTTCGCCACACGCTCCATCGCCTGGTACATCTCCGTCCCGAGCTTCGATGCCGGCGACGGCGGCCGCGTCTGCGGGATCGGCTCGATCCTCACCGCGGGATCGTTGATGACCTTCGCCATCTCCGCGTAGAACGCCTGCACGTTCTCGTCCGGCAGCGCGCGAATATCGAGCGTCGCTTCGGCTTCAGACGGAATCACATTCGCCCCGACACCTGCCTTGAGCATGGTCGGAACGACGGAGGTGCGCAGCATCGAGTATTCGCCGGGCGAATGCTCCCGCAGGAACTTCTGCGCCTCGTCGGTGCTCTTCTGCTCGAGGAGCGCCTTGTAGATGGCTGCGCGATCCGGTGCGCTGATTTCCGAGAGCTTCTGGAAATACGACCGCGTCGTCTCGTTCAGCCGCATCGGCGTCTGCCACATGCCGACTTTCTGCACGGCCGCACCGAGATGAATCAGCGGATTGTCGAGACGAGGCACCGATCCATGCCCCGCCATGCCCGTCGCCACCAGCCGTACGCGCGCCGGCACTTTCTCGGCCGTGCCGATGTTCACACGCGCGACGCGGCCGTTCTGAATGTCGGCGCCGCCGCCCTCGGTCATCGCAAATTCGGCGTCGATCTCGTCGAAGTGCTCCTTCACCATGAAATTGATGCCGACGCCGTACGGATCCGCCTCTTCCCCCGATTCCGCCAGGAAGATGATGTCGCGATCGAGCGGCACGCCCGAGCGCTTCAGCATCAGCATCGTGATGAGATTCGCGGTCAGGACCGGCTTGTCGTCCTTGCTGCCGCGGCCCCAGACGTAGCCGTCCTTCATCACCGCGCCGAAGGGATCGACCGGCCACTTCTCTTTCTGCACGCCGACGACGTCGGTGTGCGCGAGGATGAGGAGCGGACGCTTCGAGCCATTTCCCTTCAGCCGCGCGACGATGTTGGCGCGCTTTGGGTCGAGCGCGAAGGTCTTCGTCGGAATGCCTTCGGCCTCGAGAACCTTCTTCAGATACTCGACGACTTTCGTTTCGTTGCCGGCCGTCGAGTCGATCTGAACGATCGATCGGTAGTGCTGCAGGATCTCGGGACGCAGCTTGTTCCAATCGGGAGCCGCAGGTTGTTGCGCCGCCAGCGACGCAATAGCCGCGAACCACAAACCACCGATAACTAACCTAGCGTGTCCCAGCACCCGGCATCTCCATTACTGAATGATCGGCGGTCGCCTTACCCGGCGCATCCGCAAAGCCGCCGCCCTCCATCTTGCCGCTGACGGTGTGCAGCTTGTTGCCGATGAACGCGACTGCGTTGCCGTGCACCGCGCCAGGGAGCGACGGCAGAATGTCCCATCGATTCGCAACCGGATCGTACGACTCGAGCGACCGGAAGGCCGCGCTGTAGCGTTCGTTCTGCACCTCGCCACCGGCGACATAAATCTTGCCGTTGTAGGTCGCCCAGCCGCCGCCGCTGCGCGGGCTGATCATCCGCGCCTTGGCGACACCCCACAAATCCTTCGCCGGGTCATATTCCTCGACAACATCTGTGTTGCTCGACGTCGTCACGAAGCCATGGCCGATGCGGCCGCCGATGACGTAGATCTTGCCGTTCACCACCCCGGAGAAGGCGTGGTTGCGTCCCGTCGGCATCGGGCTCTTCGTGGTCCAGCTATTCGTCGCCGGGTCGTACATCTGATTCAGGGGCAGCACACGCGCCGGTCCCTGACCGTTGAACGCCACGTCATTCGTGTTGTCCATCGTCGTCACGCCGCCGATGACGTAGATCTTGCCGTTGACGTTCTCGGCGATCGCGGCACAGCGTTTCACGGGCATCGGCGCGAGCGGTTTGAAAGTGTCGGCCGCGGGGTCGTACTCCCACGTGTTGTCAACGGGCGCCCACCCGTTCGTCCCCGGACCGCTCGTCGGACGCTGGCAGCCGCCGAAGAAGTAGATTTTCCCGTTCATCGCCGTCTGCGCCTGGTGATGCACGGCGACAGGAAGGTTCTTCTTGCGCGTCCACTTGTCCGGACCCGGGTCGTATTCCCACACCATCGCTGGCGCTGCCTGGCCGGTTACTCCGTATCCGCCGATCACGTACATCTTGTTGTTCACCGATACGCCGTAGAGCTCCTCCTCGGGAATCGGGAACGGTGCGGCCTTCACCCAACGGAGGTTCGGATCCTGCGCCCGCACGATCGTCTGAGTAGCCAGGACACCGGCGGCCGCGACGACGACTGCTGCAATCGAAAGTGTTCGTGTCTGCATGATCTGCCCCGTCAGTTCGTCCGGGCCGTCGCCGCCGGAAATTCCATCACGCTGTGATCGGCAGTGGCGGGCGCCATCTGATCCGGCAGCCCGCCGTTTTCCATCTTGCCGCTGACGTTGTGCAGCTTGTTGCCGATGAACGACATGGCGTTGCCGTGCACCGCGCCCGGCAGTGCCGGCAGCAGCTGCCACGTGTCGGTCGCCGGGTCGTAGGCCTCCAACGCTCGGAAGGATGCCATCACCTCGCGGGAGATCCACTCGCCGCCGCCGATGTAGATTCTGCCGTTGTAGGTCGCGTATCCGCCGCCGCTGCGCGCCGTCGGCATCCGCTGCTTCACGCCGCCCCAGGTGTTCGTGGCCGGGTCGTATTCCTCGACGACGTCGGTGTTGCTGCTGTAGGGAATCATGCCCGCGGCCTGGCGTCCGCCGATGACGTAGACCTTGTTGTTCACGACACCGACAAACGCGTGGTTGCGCGTCGTCGGCATGGGGCTGAGGTCGGTGGTGCCCCAGGTGTTGGCGACGGGATCGAATACCTGATTGCGTCCGCTGATGCGGCTCCCCTTGCCGTTTTCAAACGGCTCGATGCCGCCGATCAGATAAATCTTGTTGCCGACCGTCGCCGCCACCGCTGAACAGCGCGGGCCTGGGATCGGCGCCATCGCGCGGTAATTGTCCGTTGCCGGGTCGTACTCCCACACATTGGTGACCGCATCGGTGCCGAAGATGCCCATCCTGCAGCCGCCGAAGATGTAAATCCTGTTGTTGTAGACCGCCTGTGCCTGGTGATGTACGCGCTGCGGAAGGATCTTCTTTTTCGTCCACTTATCCGACGCGGCGTCGTATTCGTAGACGAGACCGGGCGGGTTGCCGAACGGCATGTAGCCGAAGCCGCCGATCACGTACATCTTGTTGTTGACCGTCACCGCGTAGAGCTCTTCCTCCGGTTCCGGAAACGGCGCCGCTTTCACCCAGCGCTGCCCCTGCGCAGCGAGATGAGCGGTACCAACGGCGCCCGCCATGAGCGCGACCGCCGTGATGAGTGCCAGTGAGCGCCTGGACATCGAACTGCCTCCTGTGTCGCCGCAAATCTTATTACGCATAGATCATGAATTCGAGCAGGTTGCCGTCAGGGTCGCGCACGTAAGTACTCGAGCCGGTCTTGCGACGGCCGCCGGCGCGATCGACGGGACCGAGTTCGACCTTTACGCCCGCGTTCTGCAGCCATGCCTTCAGCGCCGCCGCCGTGCCATCCCATACAAAACAGAAATCGCCGCAGGGCGGCTTCGCCGCGGGCGCGCGCGTCGTGAAGGATGGATCCTGCCAGCGCGTCGGCCGGTGGAAGTTGATCATGTTGCCGCCGACGTAAACCGAGACCGCGTTCTCGTTCTCGCTCATCTGAAATCCGAGGCGGCGATAGAACGCGACCATCGCATCCACGTTCTGCATCGGCACGGCAACGTGATCGAATCCACTGACGCGATTGTTGCCCTGTGCCTCGACACGGGTGAAACCGGCAGCACCGGCGACCGCGACCATCAGAAACCTGCGACGTGACCGGTTCGCCCGCATAGCTCGCCTTTCATCGACGGGAAGGATCTATCCCGAAGGTTTCTTTCATCCAGGTCCAGATCGGAGACAGCGATGATACGCCGGAAGCACTGAACGCTTCGCTGCTGATCGCCTGCGCCTTCGCCCGCTGGCCTGACATGCAGAGCGAATAGATGTAGAGCACGAACGCATTGTCACGGACTTCAGGCGATGCGGCGGCGCGTTCGAACGCGTCGGCGGCCTGACGATAGTTCCGCTGCGACAACAGCCGGATGGCCAGGTGATACTGCAGCAGCGGGTTCATCAGCTCTTCGGGTGTGGCGCGAGCGACCACCTCCTGAATGTCCGAGTTGCTGGCCAGGCGCCACAGGACGGGAGTCGCGGCCGTCGATCCGGTGAGGATGCGGTGCACGTCCTCGAGGGCTGGCGGCTGCTTCAGCAGTCCGCCGTACATGTGCGCATCGATCACGTGCTGCACGTCGAAGTACGGCACCGACGAGGAGACGAGCGGCACCGGCCAGAGCCGCGCGATGAGCGGGCTGGTTTGAAAACGTGTGCGGGCGGCGCCGGTATCGGTGATCGATGCGAGCAGATCCGGTCCGGCCGACGCCGATGAAAACGGCGCTTCGATCAGCTTCGGAGAGTCGTCCGTCAATGGCCGCGCATTGCCGATCAGCGAGCGCACAAACGACGCATCGCCGATGAACAGCGCACCGAGCTGCTCGGGGCGCTCGACGCCCAGACGCTTCATTTCAGCCGCAATCGCCGGCGTGCTCCATTGGGCGCGAAACATCTTCTCTGCAACACCACCCTGCAGCCCTCGACCACCGACGAGCATCAGGTTCGTGCCCGACCCGTTCCACAGCGAACAGTCGTCGAACACATCACAGAACGCACGCAGGATGGCCTTCGCGCTCACGTCGCTCAGATCGGACAGCGGCAGCCAGTACGTAACGATCCCGCCGTCGGCAAGACGGTCGCGCATCAACGCGAAGTACTCGCGCGAGTACAGGTTCTCGACGCCGGCGATGCCCGGCGGCGGCGGCTCGCCGGTAATCAGATCGAAATGCCGATCGCTCGTCTGCAGAAAGTAGCGGCCGTCCTCGATGTGCACGTGCATCCGCGGATCGCGCAGCGGCTGCTGGCGCTCGTCGGGAAACACAATCGGCGACATCGACAGGATGTCGCGCGAAAGGTCCACAAGGTCAATCGACTCGAGACCGGCGGTGTCGGTCAACGCCTTTGCCGTGTTGCCGACGCCGTAGCCGATGAGGAGCGCGTGCTTCAGTGCTGGATGCACCGCGGCCGGCCACCAGACGTACAGCTTCTGATACCGGCGCACGCCGTACCCTGTGGTCGACATCGAGAACGAGTTGGTCAGCATCACGTCGGAGACAGGCTTGCCGAGCAGCATCCGCTGGAAGAACACGATCGTCTCGGTCAGTCCCTCGCGGACTGCGATGAGGCGATGCTCGGGCTCTCCTTCGGCCCAGCGGTCGACAACAACGGGAACGAGCCGATCGTTCAGCTGGCCGAACGGAAACATCGCGAGCGCCACCGCGCAGCCGACAGCGCCAATGGCACTGACGACACGACTGGCGCGTGCGAACAGCACCACGCCCGCAATGACGTACACCATCGCGATTGCGAACAGCGTCTTCTCGACGCCGAGAACCGGCAGCAGCACAAATCCGGCGAGGAGCGATCCCACCGCCGCGCCGGTGGTGTTGACGAGCGTCAGCAAACCCGCGGCTTCGATGTCGGAAATCAGCGCCGGACGCAGGGCAGCGCCGACAATCGGGAAGAACATGCCGGACACCAACGACACCGGCAGCATCAGCGGGAGGCTGACGCGAAGGATGTCCTGCGCGCGCGTTATCGAGGTCAGGCCAAAGGGTGCAACCGCTGCTGGGAACGCCGCGTATGAGGCGACCGTGGCAATGGCCGCGACGAATGCCAACGCCGCAGCAAAACGATGCGCGGCCGCCGCAAACCGCATCCAGATCGATGCCGCGAGACCGCCCAGCGCGATGCCGGCAAGGACCACGCCGAGCATCACCGGGAACGCGGTGGAGCTTCCTTTGACGAAGAGGAGCAGAAATCTGAACCAGACGACCTCGAGCGCGAGGAGACAGAACCCGGCCAGCGCAGCCGCCGCCAGCCCGCGAGTCAGAGTACGGTGATCACCCGTCACCCGAGTCAGAGTACGGTGATGGCTCGACTCAACACCTTGAGTCGCCCCATCACCGTACTCTGACTCGCGAAATGCCAGCACGCCAGCAACGGCGGCGGCGGACAGATTCAGTCCACCCGCCGCGAGGGCCGTGCCACGCACGCCGAATCTGCCAACCAGGAACATCTCTCCTGCGACCACGCCAACCATTGCGCCGAGCGTGTTCCATCCGTACAGCGCACCAAGCACACGACCAAAAGCTGCCTCGTCGCGCATCAGCGCACGCGTCAACAACGGCAGCGTAATGCCCATTGCCGTGGACGGAATCACCAGCAGCGCAAACGCAACGAGCAGGCGCAGCGAGTTCAGCGTCAACGAGTGATCGAGCAGCGGCCGGAACATCGGCGCGAGTGCCGTGCCGAGCACCGGCAAGAGATACACGAGGCCGACACCCGTCAGCGCGATGATGGCTTCCGCCAGCGCGTAGGTGAGCACCGCACCTCGAAGGCGGCCGCCTTCGCGCCACGCGCGTCGGCGCCCGAGCGCCCACGCCAGCGCGTTGCCGAGCGCGAGGCCCCCCATGAAGCCGGAGAGGACGAGGCTCGACGCCCAGATGCTGTTGCCGAAGGCAAGCCCCGCCTGCCGGAACCAGAGAGTTTCGAAGATGAGGGCGGAGGCGCCGCTCGCAAAGAAGGCGGCGCTGAGGAGAAGCGTCAGCAAAGTGGAAGAAGTGGAAAAGTGGAAAAGTGGAAGAAGTAAGTTAAAAGTACTTTCAACTTACTTTTCCACCCTTCCAGTTCTCTACTTTTCCACCTAGAAAGTAAACCGCGCCGCTATCTCCGCCTGCCGCATGGCGAACGCCGACACGCTGGTGCCGAATGCGGACGACAGCGCATTGGTTTGCCACGCGCCCACGATGTTCTTGCGGTTCAATGCGTTGAACACCTGGACGATCAACTCGACGCGTCGTGAAGCGTTGAGGCGAATCGACTTGCTGGCGCGGACGTCCAATCCGTAGAACTCGTTCGTACTGAACTTCGGCGAGATTGCGGCCATGCCGTTCGCCGCACGCCACGCGTTTACGAGCGCGAGCATTTCTGCATCGTTCCCACGATTGAACACGTTGCGGGTCGTGCCCGGCACGTAATCGGTGACGTTGCCGTCACCGTTGATATCGACACCCGCGATAGCACTGAAGGGCATCGTTGACCGTGCGGTGAACACGCCGCCGAGCATCACGTCGCCGGGCAGCAGGAAGGAACCGCTGGCGACCAGCGTGTGCAGGCGATCACTGTTGTTCGGACCTTCGTCGTAGTCGATGTGTGCGGAGTCGGTGACGACCGACTGCGTGCCGCCCGAGTTGTTCACGTTGCCATTGCTGGCGGACAGCGTGTACGACACGAGGTACATGTAGTTGTGCTCGAGCCGCTTCTCCAGGCGAACGAGCAGCGCCTTGTAGTTCATGAAGCCGACCGATTGCGCCTGCAGCACGCGCGCGAACTGCGGTAAGGGACGATTTCCCGCCGTCCCGCCGCTGCGCGGGTTGATGTCGATCGTCATCGGCACCTTCGACATGTGGTTGTAGACGCCGTCCACGTGCACTGCGAGTACGGACGTGAGCGCCTGCGATACGCCCACCGTGTACGCCGCAGACTGAAGGTTTTCGAGATCGTCGGCCATCACCTGGATATTCTGTGGCGCCGTTGATACGAAGGTGATCGGGTCGCGGCCGCCGTACGGATCCGGGTATGTCGGATTGGCAATGGTCGCCGTCGGCTGTCTGAAGTTATTCACCTCGGCTGACGTGATCTGCAGGTTCATCGGGTTGTAGTAGATGCCGTAATCGGCGCGGACGACCGTCTTCGTGTCGTTACGCACGTCCCAGGCAAATCCTACGCGCGGGCCGATGTTGTCTTTGTCGCCGCGCTTCTCGAAGTGCACGAGCGGTGCGAGGCTCGCCGCGGTGTTCGTGGTCGGGAACAGCGGGATGCCGTACTTTTTGTCTTTCGAGTCGAGCGTCAGCCCCTGGTTGAAGGCATAGAACTGATAGTCGTAGCGCAGCCCGAGGTTCAAAGTGATGCCCGCCGTCGGCTTCCATTCGTCTTCCGCATAGAAATTGGTGAGCACGTTCGGCGTGTACGTCGGCAGTTTCACGAGATTTCCGGTCGCAAACTGCCGGACGGACCCCGCCACAGGCACGAACGAGCCGAGGTTGGTCGGGTTGAACGGCTGATCGGCGGCGAACGTCCACGTCCCGAGCGACGGCCGATTGTCGCCGTGCACGGCGAGCTTCTGCGCGCCCGCGCCGAGCTTCCATGTGTGCGTGCCGGTGGTAATCGACAGGTCATCGCGCAGTTCGCGGGAGATCTGCTCTGTGTAGAAGTTGGCGCTGGTGCCCCACGTCAGGCTCGGGAATGCGTAGGTGGCGGTCAGCGACGCCGCGCGGGACGGCGAACTGTCAAACAGATCCTCCTGCGGCTCGACGCCCGGCGGGTGCTGGCGGAAATGGTAGTTGGTGAACTGGCCGCGTACTTCGTTCAGAATGCGCGGCGACACGACCCAGGTGTACGCGCCGGCCCACGAGTAGCGCTTCTGCTTGATGCCACTGCCCGAGAACCAGGGAGTGAACGACGACGCCGCGCAGCCTTCGCAGGTGAAGTCAGAAATCTGCCACGCGTAGCGCACGAACAACGATTGCTTCTGCGTAATTTGCGCATCGCCGCGCGTGAACGACATGTGGTTGTATTCCGGGCTCTTGAAGACGCCGTTCATGTTCCCGTAGAACTGTGGTTGCCGAACGATAACGGTGTCGTACAAGTTGTTCTGCAGACCTTCTGCCGCTTCGAAAAAGTGCACGCGGTCTTTGATGACGGGACCGCCGACGGCCAACCCGTACTGATGACGGCTGAAATCCGGCTTGGCTTGTCCGGCCGCTGCCGCGAATGGATCAATCGTGTTCAGCGCCTTGTTGCGAAAGAACTCGAACGCTTCACCGTGCAGATTGTTCGTGCCGCTCTTGGTCGCCATCGACACGGCGCCACCGGCAGTCCATCCGTATTCCGCCGGCGACTGACTGACGAACACCTTGAACTCCTGAATGGCGGACTGCGGGAAGTCCTGGCGCGGCTCGCCGGTGTTCCCTTCCTTGTTCCACACGCCATCGACGAGCAGCGCCGAACCGTTGGTGAAGGCGCCGGCGCCGATGTTCGAGTTTGCCTTGCGCGCGCGCACGGCGTCCTGGTTCGTGCCCGGCAGCAGCAGCGCCAGATCCATCGGCTGGCGCGTCGCGAGCGGCAGCATCTGCATCTGGTCCTGCGTGACGATGCCCGAGATGTCGGTCTTGGTGACTTCGATGACCGGCGCTTCGCCGGTAACCGTTACCGATTCCTGCAGCCCCTGCACCTGCATCGTGACGTTCCGCGTCGTCTCGCTGCCGACCGCGACGGTGATGTCCGGCACCGTCACGGTGCCGAATCCCTGCAGCTCGGCTCGCAGTTCGTAACGTCCGGGGAGAAGCCCGGCCAGCCGGAATCGGCCGTCCGCTTCCGTGGTGATGTTCCGCGTCGCACCGGTATCGACGTTGCGCGCGGTTACTGTCACGCCGGGAAGCACGCCTCCCTGAGCGTCGCTGGCGATTCCCGCGATGACGCCATTGGTGGTCTGCGCCATTGCGGGTGTCGCGATGAACGCGAGCGCAACCAACAGCGTCGCGAATGATAGACGTCGCAACATGTGTGTCCCTCCGCTGAATTAGTTCGAACCGCTTGCCGCTGGAATTTCGAGCACGTCGTGCGCTTCCGTTGCGTACGGGTGGTCGTAGCCCGCCATGTCGGGCGCACCGCCACCTTCCATCTTTCCGCTGACGACGTGAAGTTTGTTGCCGATGAAGCCCATGGCGTTGCCATGGCGCGCGCTCGGCATCGATGGGAGGATGTCCCAGGTGTTGCTCGCCGGATCGAACGCCTCGAGCGCGCGGAACGCCGCCGCCAGCTGCCGGTTCTGCAGCTCGCCCCCGCCGACGTAGATCTTGCCGTTGTAGGTGGCCGCACCGCCGCCGCTGCGCGGCGTCGGCATACGGTCCTTGATCGCACCCCACAGGTTCGTTGCGGGATCATATTCCTCGACGACATCTATGTTGGTCGTCGCGGGAATGTTGCCGGCGCCGATGCGGCCGCCGATGACGTAAATCTTGTTGTTCACCACGCCGGAGAACGCGTGGTTGCGCGCGGTGGGCATCGGGCTCTTCTCGGTCCACGTGTTCGCCGCCGGGTCGAACATTTCGTTGCGGCCGGTGACGCGCGTGCCCTGCCCGTTCTCGAGCGGCTCGAGCCCTCCGATCAGGTAAATCTTGTCGCCAACCGTTTCCGCGATCGCCGAGCACCGCTTCACCGGCAGCGCCGCCTTTGCGGTGTAGTTGTCCGTTCCCGGGTCGTACTCCCACACGTTCGTGCTGCCGCCCTCGCCGCTGATGGCGCGCGTGCAGCCGCCGAAGATGTAGATCTTGCCGTTGAAAGCAGCCTGCGCCTGGTGATGCACCGCCACGGGAATCGGCTTCTTCTTCGTCCACTTGTCCGGCCCCGGGTCGTACTCGTAGACCAGCGCCGGCGGACAACTGAAGCAGGGTCCCTTGCTCACGTTCGGCGGCGGCGGCTGTACTCCCTTCGGCGTGAAGCCGAATCCGCCGATCACGTAGAACTTTCCATTGACGACGGTGCCGTACAACTCTTCTTCCGGTTCCGGGAACGGCGCCGCCTTGGACCATCGCATGCCGCGCGCCGGCGGGTTCTGGGCGATCACCGTTTCGCCGAGCGCGAAGCCGATGACGCACGCAGCGAGCACCGCTGCGAAGACACGTCTCACGTGCATTAGTCCTCTCCGAAAATGAATGGGATTCAGATTGGGCGGAGTGTACGTCTCAAGGGCAGCCAAGACAAGCGCCGTGTTATCGTGTGCGCCGAAGGAGCGTCATCATGACATCGCTAATGCGCCGGACCAGTACGGCTCTCGCTGCGGGGCTCGTCTTCGGGATATTGACGGTTTCCGCGCAGCAGTCCCCTGGACGCTGGGACACCGAGAAGTACGCCAAGCTGCCGCAGCCCGCGGAGGAATACACGCCGGTGCAGGTCAACGACAAGCTCTATCTCATTGGCGGCAACGCGGCGGTGCTGACGCCCGGCGCGCGCGCGACGCATCCGGCCCGGGTCATGGTGTACGACCTGGCGAACAACACCTGGACGGAGAAGAAGAACACACCCTTCTTCGCCGACCACATGAGTGCCGCCACAGCGAACGGCAAGATCTACGTGTTCGGCGGCTCCGGCGCGATGACGCAGGAAGCGCCGAGCGGCACGCTCGACAACGCGTGGGAGTACGATCCGGCGGCCGACAGCTGGAAGGCGCTCGCGAAGCTGACCTCGAAGCGCACTGCCGGGGCGGCCATCGAGTTCAGCGGGAAGATCTACTTCATCGGCGGCTCGGCGGATGTGACCGGCGCCGACGGCCGCGTGCAGAATGCGGGCCTCGTTGTCGGCACCAACGAGGTATATGACCCTGCCACGAATATGTGGCAGGCACGCAAGGCGATGCCGACCCCCCGCAACCATCCGGCGATCGGCGTCGTCAATGGAAAGATCTATCTGATCGGCGGGCGCATTACGGCCAACAACATCGGCGGATACGCGGCCGCAAACGTTGACGTGGTCGAGGAGTACAACCCGGCTACGGATTCATGGCGCGCGATGAACCGCATGCCGTCGGCGCGCAGCGGACAGGGATGGACGACGTATCAGAACAAAATTTACGTAGCCGGCGGCGAGCAGCACGACTATCACATCGAAGGCGTGCTGCGCGACGTCGAGGTCTTCGATCCGGCAGCGAACGACTGGTATCGCTTGCCGGCGCTGCCCACGGGCCGGCACGGCGTCAACGTCGCCGCCTTCAACGGCAGGCTGTTCGTCATCGGCGGCCACACGGTGTTCGCCGGCGGCGGCGGCCATGCGTTGGATTCGCCGCTCAACGAGGTATTCGAGTTCGCGGGTGCAGGACGTACCAACTGATGCAGTCACAAACCACGGAGGCACGAAGACACGGAGATACCGTAGTGTCTGTGCTCCGTGCCTCGGCTCCGTGGTTCGTGGCGGTAATCTTTCTGGCGCGCGCTGCCAGCGCCCAGGGCTCCTACGAGGCTCCTCCGTTCGACTCCATTCACATCGCCGTTCCCGAGATCTCGACGGCGCTCGGCTGGTATCGAAACAACATCGGCGGCAACGCGGGTGAGACCGCCGATCGCATCGCGTTCGGCAGGTGGACCGGCGACCATCCACTTCCGCTGTCGTTGATCTTTGAAGTCTCTGCCGGTGCGAAGCCGAGCGCGGGCAGCGTCATCGACAGCATCGGGTTCTCGTACGCCGACCTCGACGCCAAATTGAAGGAGCTGCAGGCGGCGGGCGTGAAGATCACCGCACCGCCGGTGAAGACGGGTCAGGACTGGAAGCGCGCCTTCATCGAGGATCCATGGGGGACGCGCATCGAACTCGTCGAGGATCCGGACAACCTCGGCCTGCATCACGTCAATCTGCACGTCAAAGACGTCAACGCGAGCCTTGCTTGGTACGTGCGCGCCTTCGGTGGGGACCGGGCGAGCGTCTATGGGCGCGAAGGGATCCGCTACCGCGATCTCGGCCTGTTCTACGTGTTCGCGTCAAAAGACGACGCGGCCGAGCCGAGCGAGGGCCACTCACTCGACCGCATTTCGTGGGGACCGATCGATCTGGACAAGACGGTCAACGACCTAAAGCAGATGGGGTTCGACAAGTTCTCGTCGGACACGAACCCGCGCGCCAACCCGCAGTGCAACTTCATCGCGAGCGGCGCGGAGGAAGGCATCCGCCGGCTGTTCTGTACTCAGCCGAACCAGCTCCCCCACCGCACCGTGTATCTGGTGGCGCCCGACGGCGTCAAGGTGGAGCTCACCCAGCATCTGGAAGCGGCCGGGCATTAGGAAATTCCAAGCTCAAAATTCCCAGCACCAAGACCCAAGATTCTCTACTGCGGCCACGCCGCGTCGACGTCCATGTTGACGATGGCCTGTACCTGTGCGGTGGGAACCTGCGGCCGGATGTACGGGCGCCCCACGCTCTTGTGGCACGAGTAGCAGCTCTCGAGCATTGTTTTGTAATTCTTCTCAAATGCGGGGGCATCCTTCTTCGCGATCGCGTCTTTGACCATCGCGAGGCTGCTCGTATCGATGCCGTCGAATATGCCCGTCAGGTCCACGTCGGTGCCGTCGGCCGTGTTACGAATCGTGGGATTCTTACGGACGAGCTGCTGAATGTGTCCGCGCGCTTCGTTGAAGTAATACTGCGCCAGCGGCCAATTCCGCTTCCGGCCCGCCCACCACAAGTTGGTCCAGTGCCACTGCACGTCCATCATGATGGTCGAGTTTGTCGGGATTAACTGTCGCAGCGCTGCTACCTCCTGCGACAACTGCTCGTTCGTCAGCGTCGGAGGCGCGCCGCGCCGACCCTCGCCCTGCTGCGCGTACAACGTCGGCAAGTTCATGCCGATCAGGATTCCAGCGACGAGCAACAGCCCGCCGATAATGACATGCCTCGACATGACAGTTCTCCTCAATGATTAGGTCGGTGAATAGAGTTCGAGCTCGTGCGAATCCACGATCGTCTTCATCAGTGCTGCTCCTTCCGCGCCGTCCCTTGGAGCTTGGAGCTTGGAACTTGGAACTTGGCAGCTTACCTAAGCTCCAACACATCGTGTTGTGCCGTGTTCAGCGGCTCCCCTCCGCCGAAGGCTGCCGTAATGTGGCCGCCGACGACATGAAAGCGGTTGCCGATGACGCCGCCCGACACTCCGTAGCGCGCCAGCGGCATGTTGCCGAGCGCCTGCCAGCTGTTGCTCGCCGGGTCGTAGGCCTCGAACGCGCGCGATACGGAATTGTTCAGGGCCGTGATGCTTTCCCCGCCGGCGACATAGATGCGGTTGTTGAAGACGCCCGCGACACCTTCATCACGCGGCGTCGGCATCCGGTCCTTGAGAAAGCCCCATTTGTCCGTGGCAGGGTCGTACTCCTCGACGACGTCCGTCACGCTGCCCGTCGTCGCAAACGCGGTCGCGACGCGGCCACCGATCAAGTAAATCTTTCCATTGACGACACCAGCAAACATCGAGTTGCGCGGCGTCGGCAGAATCTGTTTTGCGGCCCAGGTATTGGACGCGGGATCGTAGACCTCGTTGCTGTCGAGCACGCGATGCGGCTGGTTCGGATCGAGCGACTGCCCCTCGCGCGCCTTGTAGTTGGTCGCGCCGCCCATCACGTAGATTTTTCCGCCAGCTGCAACGGCAACGGCGGCCAGCCGCGCCGTCGGCATGGCGGCGAGCGCCTTCCACGAATCCGCGGCGGGGTCATATTCCCATGCGTTGTTTGCAGGGACGTACGCGCCGCTCCCAGCTTGCTTCTGCGTGCCGCCGCCAAACACGTATATCTTTCCGCCGTTCTCGGCCACGGCGACGTGATGCGCCGCCAGCGGCATGTTCTTCTTTCTCGTCCACTTGTCACCGGCCGGATCGTATTCCCACACGGCGCCAGGAGGTGTCCCGGTCAGGGCGACGGGATTGCCGCCGATCAGATAGAGCTTGCCATTCGCGACGACACCGTTGCGCTCTTCGTTGGCTTCGGGAACGGGTGCAAGACGAACCCACCGCTGTCCGGGCGGAAGTCCTGGAGCGATACCCTGACCCGGAGCACCTGCGTCGCCGCGGCCGCCACGGCCCTGCGCGGACAGCGTGGCCGCCGAGAGCAGCAGGATGAAGAAAATGCGTCCTCTCAAAATGACCCCCGGCCCCATTTAGCGCGTGCCTCCCGCCGCCGGCTTGCCGATGATGAAGCCTTCCACCGCCGGGGATCCGCCGGGACCTCCGCCGCCGGTGCCGCTCTGCAGCTGGCCCGTGGCGGTGTAGAAGACGCCGTTGATGATGCCGCCGGCAAACCCGTGGCGTGCGACGCTCATCGGCGGCAGCTCGTACCAGAGATTGCGCGCCGGATCGTACGCCTCGGCATTACGGAACACGCCCACCATGTCGCGATTCAGATATTCACCGCCCGACATGTAAATCAACTTGCCGTCGGTGGCGAAGGCCATGCCGCTGCGCGGATACGGCATGCGCGCACGCACGCGCCACGTGTCGGTCGCCGGGTCGTACTCCTCGACCGCATCCGTGCTGCTCGCGCCGACGAATGACGATCCGATGCGGCCGCCCATCACATAGATCTTCCCGTTGACCACGCCGCCGGCGAGATGGTTGCGCGGTACGAGCATCGGCGCCTTCGTCTCCCACTTCCCCGTCTCGGGATCGAACACTTCAACGGTGTTCACGGTGCGATGCGGTACGTTTGCGGCGATCGAGACGTCTTCGGTCTGCAGCGGGTGATATCCGGCTCCGCCAATGA
>Ga0310810_10001606_pt1 | contig 23811 bp, 24 predicted proteins | sample NCmetagenome_FD_207641 | JGI IMG/M metagenome (GOLD analysis project Ga0310810, IMG submission 207641) | Soil microbial communities from experimental microcosm in Duke University, North Carolina, United States - NC | ecosystem: Engineered > Artificial ecosystem > Soil microcosm > Unclassified ... | reverse complement strand
TGCTAGTGCTTCAGATCAGCATCGACTGCCCATGGCATCAACAGTTTTTCAGCAACCACAACAAGACCGTAAAGGATCACCCCAAGCACACTTAACACCGTGAGCGACGCCCAAACTAAGGGCGAATTGAGTTGCGAGTTGGCGGTCAACAACAGGTTTCCCAGACCTTCGTTTGAACCGATGAATTCGCCAATAACAGCGCCAATGACCGACAAGGTCACTGCGATCTTGGCGCCGGAGAAGATCGACGGAAGCGCCGAAGGAAGCTGGATCTTAAAAAACGTCTGCAGCCGCGTGCATTGCAGCGAACGCGCGAGCTCAATCAGCTCGGGAGAGGTCGAGCGCAAACCGGTTGCAGTATCAACGACGACGGGAAAAAAAGCGATGACGAACGCCATTGCCAATTTTGATTTGATGCCAGTGCCAAACCAGACCAGCAGGATGGGAGCTACGGCGACTTTCGGAATGGACTGACTCGCCACGAGCAACGGGTAAAACATCTGATTGGCTATACGTGAGTAGGTCATGATAACAGCGATAGGAATCCCGATGCCCATCGCCAATGCAAAGCCGTAGATACATTCCAGGGCGGTAATCCAGGCTTCTTCTCCTAGAACTTTCCATTCCTGCACCATTGCTTGTAGCACCTGCCATGGCGTTGGCAGGACAACGATTGGAACCTGGAACAGCACCACGTAATAGTGCCAGACGAGCAAGATGATCGCCGTGCCAGCCAAGGGAAACATGATGTGGGCGGCGCGCCCGCTCATTAGTGGACAATCCCAAGGGCAACGCTAGCCTGCCGCTCTAAATCCGTGAACTCGGGCAGAAATCTCGTTTTTGATGAGCGCGGGTAGGGGATATTTATTGTAAGCTCTTTTACGATAATCGCTGGACGTCTTGAAAAGACGACGACTTGGTCTGACAGGTAGATCGCTTCAGAAATACTGTGCGTGACGAACAGGACGGTTGCGCCGGTAACGCGCCGGAGATCGAGCAGAAGATCGTTCATCTCCAGTCGTGTCAATTCGTCGAGTGCGCCGAACGGCTCGTCCATCAGAAGAATTGAGGGCTCGTGGATAATCGCCCGGCAGAGCGCAACGCGCTGCTGCATTCCGCCCGAGAGCTGGCGCGGATAGGCATTTTCAAATCCTTCGAGGCCGACCAGTTTAAGGATTTCGTGTGCGCGCGCTTTCGCGCGTACGTCGTTCTTGCCGAGCACTTCCATCGGGAACAGCACGTTTCCAAGCACGCTGCGCCACGGCATCAAGGTCGGGGCCTGAAATACGACGCCGACGCCGGGGAAAGGCGCGTTGATGGCCTTGCCGGCGAGTTCGAGGAGGCCGCCCGTTGCGGGAATGAGACCGCCCATCATCTTGAGCACGGTCGTTTTCCCGCAGCCCGACGGGCCGAGCAGGGAAATCAGGTCGCCTTTGCGAAACTCAAACGAGACATCCTTTACCGCCACAACTGGCTGCCCGGCGGCGTTGAAGGTCTTGGTCACGTTGGCAACGCGCCCGAAGGGTGCCGGCGCGCCAGCACCCTTCGCATCTTTTGTTACGCTTCCACTCACGCTTGCATCAGCCCTCTTTTTATCATTCGCCCCCTTCAGCTCACGGCATGATCGGCTTCGCCGGCAGGAAGCCGGTCAGGTAAACGTCCTGCGGCTTCGGCGCCTTCTCCTTCGGGAAGCCGCCATTCTCGGCCATCCACTCCACCGACTTCGTCATACGGTCCGCGGTGAACGAGCCGAGGCCGTTCTTCTTGACGTCCGGCGTCACCGCCAGATCCTCGACGATCTTGAGCTCGTCAACGGTAATGTCGTTCTTCAGCGCTTTGGCGTATTTCTGGATGATTTCCGCGGCTTCTTCCTTGTGCTGGAAAGAATACTGGTAGCCCCGCAAGGTCGCGCGCACGAAGCCTTTCATGACCTCCGGGTTTTCCTTGATGAACTTTTCTGTTGCCCCGATGCCGTTGGAATAGAGGTCGAGGCCATGGTCGGCAAAGAGGAAGGTAACAACCTTGGCATCCTTCACAGCGCGCTCCATCGCCGGCTTGGTAATGATGAAGAAGTCGATCGCCGGGATTTTCCGCGTCGCCAGCATTGCGATGCGCGCCGACGGCTCGATGCTTTCCATCTGCAGCTTGTTCGGGTCGAGCCCCTCCTTGCGCATCATCGCGCGGGCGATGTTGGTGATGTAGCTGCCGGTGTTGGAGCCGACCTTAAGCCCCTCGAAGTCCTTCAGCTTGGTGACGTTGGCTCCGGGGTCGAGCGAGAAGAAGCAGAACGGGGCCTTCTGGTAAATGACCGACACGACCTTGACCGTTGAGCCTTCCGCGCGCGCAACGACGAGACTTGCCACGTCGACGAAACCGATTTGCGCGATGCCCGACTCGACGTTCTGGATTCCCTGCGCCGTGCCCTTGGCCGGAACGATATTAACGTTCAGCCCTTCTTCCTTGTAGAAACCCTTGTCGATCGCAACATAGAACGGCGCGTGCCGCCCCAGCGTGATGAAATCAAGGGAGAACGTAATATCGGTCAGCTTCTTCTCCTGGGCCTGCGCTTGCCCAGATTCGCCTGTCGCCCCACCAAGCATCAGCCAGGCAGAGCAAAGGAACGCCGCGATCACTTTCTTCATTTCAGTCTCCTCTCGAGTTGCCTTTGCCGCCAATTTCATAGATCGCTTAGCTTCACTGGGTCTGTCCGTTCACCGGCGTGAGCCGGTGTTCGAGGACGGCGCCAGTGAGATTCGCCGAAGCGTCGGAGATCAAATAGAGCAGCGTCGGAACGACTCCTTCCGGATCGCCGATGCCGATCGAATTACGATAATGTTCGCGTTCACTCTCCGTGCTCACGTCCATGAAAATCGGTGTAGCGCGAACGCCGGGCGAAAGCACATTTGCACGCACGTTGTAGTTTCGAAGCTCCTGCGCCGCCGATTTGATCATACCGATCAGTGCGGCCTTGCTCGCTGCGTAGGCGCTGGCGCCCGGCCACCCGGTCAGCGCCAATCCCGAAGTGAATGCAACTATCGCGCCAGATCGCTGGGCCTTCATAAGCGGGATTATTGCATGGACGCAGTAGAAGACGCCGTTGAGATTGGTGTCGATCACCTTGCGCCACTCACTCGCGGTCATGTCCTCGATATTGGTGCGGACCTGGATGGCCGCGGCAAGAACTGCGGCATCAAGTCGCGGATATTTACGCCCCACCTCGTCGAGCAACCGCGCAACAGCGGCCTCGTTCGAGACGTCGACCTGACGCAAGTCGATTCTGTTGCGCAGCGCGGGCTCGAGATTGCATAGCAGGTTGTCATGCCCGCGGTCGATGGCGATGACGAACGCGCGCTCGCGCGCGCAGTGACGCGCGAGCGCAGCGCCGATGCCGCTGCCGGCGCCGGTGATCAGCACGACCGCATCGTCGAATTTGTATGAAACCGAAATCGTCATGCCGGCACCGCGTGCCGCTGCAGCGGCTTGAGCGCGGTCTGGTAGGCGTCCTCAGCCCGGCTCGACGTCATCGGCGCGATTGCCGCGATGTGATCGTCGGGGCGCACCAGCACCATGGTGTCGGGGTCGCAACCGTAGCGCTGTGCCACGCGGCTACCGGAATCGAGCAGCGCGCGGCTGCGTATGGCTGAATCGCGCGGCGCGTCCCAGCGTGAAATTGCGTAGTGCTTGAGCCAGGGGAGGTCCTTTGCGGGGATGGCGGGGCGCCGCCGCACGTCGGTAAAATAGAGCGCGACGAAAGAACTGCCGAACAGATCGTGCAGGCGAGTCTCATGCCCGGCGCTGTCGTGTACGACACCATCCGGCGCGCGGTCGCCGACCACAACGGGCGGCGGCTCGGCGAAGGGCTTCACCATCGACCAGTCGCCGGTCCCGTTGAGGCCAAGGCGCACGCCGAGCAGCGACCGTGTGTAGGCATTGCCCCAGGCGTGTCCGCTCATCGCTTTCACATCGGCGAGGCGGCTTGCCATATAAGCGCGCCCGGCTTCGGCCATTTCGCCAGAGCCTAGCTCAGCGACGGGCTTCTGCTCGCTTTCAAACCCGTCGAGCAAAGTCTCTTTGCCCCATCCGCGCATGATCCAGGCAATGCGCCACGCGAGGTTGTTGGCATCGAGAATGCCGGTGTTGAGCCCGAGCGCCCACATCGGTGTGATCAGATGCGCGGCATCGCCGAGCAGAACGACGCGCCTGTGGTGCCATTTGCTGGCGACGCGGTGATAGATCTTGAACAGGTTTGTACCGACCAGCTCGGCGTTTTTCGCACCGCCGATGAAAACCATCGCCTTCTCTCGCAGTTCATCGTCGGTGAACTCGCGCTGGCCTTCGAATACCGGGTAAAGAAAGCGCCAGCATTCCGGTTGGCGCACGAGGATCATCCATTCCGTCGCGTCGCTGAAATAGCCAAGGTAGGGAAAGTCGCGCGGGTTTTCGACGTCGAGATCAACCTTCAGGTCGACGAGCGCGAAGCGTTCGGGCAGCGAGCGGCCTTCGACCGAGACGCCGAGGCGCTCGCGCACCGTGCTGCGCCCGCCGTCGCAGCCCAAAAGAAAGCTCGCTTGGAAGCTCTTTTTGCCGTCCGGCGTGTCGAGCTCAAGCGTCACGCGGTCGGCATGCTGCGTGAAGCCGGTGAGGCGATGCCGGTGGTGGACTTTCCCGTACTTCGAGCTTGCCAGGGAGTCGCGAAGCGCGGGCTCCATGTCGGACTGCGGCAGATTGATGACGAAAGGAAATCTGGTCTCGTCGCGCAGGAGATGCAGCTTAACGGCATCGCGCTTGCGGTTGGTCGCACGCTCAATGTCGCCAATCTCGTCGACCCGCATGGCTTTTGACAGAATCCTGCCGGCGGCGCCAAAGCGCTGCCAGACCTCCAGCGTGCGGATCAATGTGGTGCCGGCCTTGGTCTCGGTCGACAAACCGGCATTAGCTTCGAACACGACAAAGGGAATTTGATAATAGGACAGCGCGAGCGCGACGGTGAGACCGACCGGTCCGGCGCCGACGATGGCAACCGGATACTCGGACTTCAGGGGGAACGCGCCGCCGTCCATCGTCACATGCCACCACGCCGCTGCAGCCGCACCGAAGCCGCCGGTCCGGGGAAACAAGGCAGTTTACGCGGCAAACTTTTTCCCAAACGGCCGAGCTTGCCCGCAACAAAAGCATCGCATTCGGAATTTCTATGTGTCAATATATTTTCGAAAATCAGGAGTATTTCCGAGAGTCAACTTGTCCCTGTCTCATGAGTTCGCAATCCATTTCGCTAAAGACGAGCGACGGTCATAGTCTCACAGCCTATGAGGCGCGGCCGGACAAATCGCCGCGCGGCGGCATCGTTGTGCTTCAGGAGATCTTCGGGGTCACCGGCTACATCCGCCGTGTTTGCGAGGACTATGCAGGCCACGGCTATCACGTTGTGGCGCCGGCACTGTTCGATCGCATCCGGCCGGGTATCGAATTGACCTATTCCAAGGAGGAGGCGGTGACGGGCCGCGAGCTGCGCAGCAAAATTCCCTGGGAAAAAACTTTCGCCGATTTGGAGGCGGCCAAAATGCGGCTGGAGAGCGCCGGCAAAATCGCGACGCTCGGCTACTGTTGGGGCGGCACCATTTCCTGGCGTGCGGCCAGTCACGTCGAAGGGATCGCGGGCGCGGTTTGCTACTACGGCACGCAGATCTCTCCCTATACGCACGAGCAGCCGCGCTGCCCGGTGCTGATGCATTTCGGCGACAAAGATCACATCGCGACACTCGAGCATGCCGGCGCTTTGCGCGCGGCGCAGGGTGCGCGCGTCGAAATTCAGGTTTATCCGGCCGGCCACAGCTTCAGCTGCGATGAAACTCCAAACTATCACGCACCGAGTGCGGAACTGGCGCTGCGACGCTCACTCGAATTTCTCGCTGCACAAGTCGGGTAAGGAGTGGATGCTGCCATGACCTTTGTCCATCAGCATGACGGTGCCATCGAGCCGACGGTCAACGCACAGGTTTTCCGTCAGATCCGCACAGACATCGTGACGTGCAGGTTGATGCCGAATGAGCGCCTGCGCGTCGAGAGCCTTCGCCAACGCTACGGTGTCGGCGGCAGCCCGATCCGGGAAGCGCTCATGCGGCTTGAAGCCGAAGGCCTCGTCATTCTCGAACAAAACAAGGGGTTTAGGGTGTCTCCAGTCTCCCGTGGACACCTGCTCGATCTGATGAAAACGCGCGTCGAAATCGAAGGCCTGGCGCTGCGGTGGTCGATCGACAAAGGTGGCGTCGATTGGGAGGCAAATTTGCTTGCTGCCTACCATCGCCTGTCACATCTGAAAAAGACGCTACGGGCCAGCGGCAGCGACGTCAATCTCGTCTGGTTCAGGGAGCACCGCAATTTTCACAGCGCACTCACCGCGGCCTGTGGATCGCAACATCTGATCGGGATCCGCGACAACTTATTCGCGCAGGCGGAACGCTATGTCGCGCTGTCGATCATATCCAAATGCCCGCCGCGCAACGATGGCAATGAGCACGAGCAGATGATGCGCGCGGCGCTTGCACGAAACCCCGGCCGCGCCGTGCAGCTGATGGCTGACCATATCGGGCGGACCAATGAACGCGTGGCAAAGACGCTGGGGGCCGGTACCGTGCAACCGATCAAGTTGCGGCGAATGAGCGGCAAACCGTGACATGAGCGGCGTCATCCGCATTGCGGCCGATCAACTGAGCGCGCTGGTGGCGCGGCTCTTCGTTGCGGCCGGTATCCCAGACACGGCGGCGATAACCGTCGCGAGAGCTCTGGTGGATGCCGATCTCGAGGGTCAGTCCTCACACGGCGTGATGCTGGTCGAAATGTACCTTGACCGGATCCGAAAAGGATCGGTCTCGCTGAAACAGGCTGGCGAAATCGTCTCGGATAAAGGCGCATCTGTTGTTCTCGACGCGCATCACGCGCTCGGCCATCTCACCGGCGACCAGGCGATTGAGATTGCCATCGAACGCTCGCGGCGCTTCGGCGCCGGCCTCGTCGCGGTACGTCACGCTTTCCATTTCGGGACTGCGCGGCGTTTCGCGCTGAAAGCCGCAGATGAGGACTGCATTGGCATCGTCATGTGCAACACGCGGCCGCTGATGCCGGCGCCCGGTGGCGCCGAGCGTGTGGTGGGAAACAATCCGATCGCCATCGCCGTGCCGTCGAATGGCCCGGCGCCGATTGTGCTCGACATGGCGACGAGCGAAGCCGCGATGGGCAAGATCCGCATGGCCGAGAAGGCAGGCGAGAAGATCCCCGGCACCTGGGCGGTCAAGGCCGATGGCAGTGCGACCACTGACCCTGCGGAAGCGATTGCTGGCATGCTGCTGCCGGCGAGTGGGCCAAAGGGATTCGGGCTCGCCTTTCTGATCGATCTTCTGTGCGGGGTGCTGTCGGGTGGAGCGACAGGCAGCGCAGTGCAGCCGCTTTACGGCAATGCATCCGTTCCCTACGACTCGTCGCACCTTTTCATCGCTATCGACATCGCGCATTTCGGGGATCGCGCGGCGATGCGCATGGCCGCGACGGCCGCGGCGGAGCGGATTCGCGCCGGAGCGCGTGCACCCGGTGTCGCAAGGCTGTTCACGCCCGGTGAGCCGGAATGGGTCAAGCGCGAGAGCGCGGCGGGGCAGGTGATGCTTCCACCGGCGGTCGCCGACACATTGATGCGACTGGCAAAGGAATTGCGGGTGCCTGCCGACGCCCTGATGCCATCTGAAAAATACGAAAGGACCTGAAAATGGCGAAGCGCGAAGTCAAGACAGCTAAGATCCGGACGCCGAGCGGCGTGTTCTCGCAGGCAACCGTGATCGAGGCCGAGGGGAGGCTCGTCTTCATTTCCGGAATGACCGCGCGCCGGCCGGACGGCACGATCGCGGGGATCGGTGACATCACGGCGCAGACCAAACAGGTCTGCGAGAACGTCAAGTCGGCGGTGGAGGCGGCCGGCGGCACGCTCGACGATGTCTGCCGCGTCGACGTCTACGTGCGCAACATGGAGCACTTCAAGGAAATCCACGCGGTACGCCAGCAGTACTTCAAGCCGCCACTGCCGGCGTCGACGATGGTGGAGATCTGCAAGATGACGTCACCCGAATACCTGATCGAGATCAACGCCATCGCGGTGATCCCCAAATAACGGTGAGCAGCGATGACCGACAAGTCGGGACTGAAAGCGGCCAAGGAAAAGGGGATCAAGCTCGGTGAAATCGGGCAGCGGATCGTCCTGGAGAACGAGCACGTGCGGATCTGGGAGGTCAATCTCGACCCGGGCGAAACCATCGATTTCCACCTTCATTACCACCCCTACGTCATCATCTCCTTGGGCGGCGGAGAGAATGAGATTGAGACGATTTTTGGCGACAAGCGCATGACCAACGAGCCAATCGGCTCGACCGTGTTCATGAACGAGATGCGCCCGGTGCACAAACTGACCAACCGCGCAAGCGTGCGCTACCTGTCGCGGCTGATCGAGATCAAAAGCGTTCGCTGGACGGCGGAGTAGGACCGGGGCGATGGCGCAGACGATCGGTGGTTGGGACGTTCATACCCATATCGTACCCCCGGCGGTTGTCGCGGCGGGCGGGCGCGGCGCCTTCGGCATGCGCGCATCGTCCGACACGCTGACGATCTGCGCGCACGGCGTTCCGCTGCATCCAATCACCGAGGTGAACAAGCTTGCCGATCGTGTCAAAAGCGATCATCTCGACGGCGCAATCGTTTCGGTACCGCCGCCGCTGTTCCGGCCCGATTTGAGCGAGGCGGACTGTCGCGACTACGCAAAGCTTGTAAATGAGGGTCTTTTTGAAGCCTGCCGCGGCCACGAAGGCGTGCTGCGGCCGCTGGCCTATCTGCCGGTCGAGGCGCCCGAGGTGGCGGCCTGTATTGCCGCGACCCTCGACGGACGTTGGACGGGCGTCGTCATGGGCACCGAGACCAATGACGCGTCCTATGCATCCGAAAGGCTCGACCCGCTATGGCGCACGCTCAGCGAACGCAGGCTGACTCTTTTTATCCATCCGGGTTCGACGCCCGACAAGCGTCTCGACCCGTTTTATCTCACCAATCTGCTCGGCAATCCGGTTGAAACGACCATCGCGGCATCGCATCTGGTTTTTGCCGGCGTCATGCAGCGCTATCCGGACCTCAACATCATTCTTGCGCATGGCGGCGGGTGCGTCGCGGCCTTGTGTGGGCGCTGGCAACGGGGCGTGACTACCAGGCGAGCTGGCATTCCGGACATGTCGCTCAATCCACTGGAGGCCGTTCGCCGATTTTATGTCGACAGCATCGTGCACTCGCCGATGTTTCTGGAGACCCTCATCAGGACGTTCGGCGAGGGACGGGTGCTACTCGGAAGCGACTGGCCGTTTCCGATGGGCACGCCCAGTGCCGAACACGATCTCGGCCACCTGGATGAAAAGCTTCGTCTCCGAATTCGCAAGCTCAACGCCGAGGAGGCCTTCGGCGCCCGGTTGAAAACGCAACGTCAGGGTATTTCATGACAAACATGCCCAAGCTTGAAGAACTTCTCATCAAGACCGAGTCCATGCCCTGGCGCGAGAAATCGCTCAAAGGTATTCACGAAAAGATGCTGTGGCGAAACGAGGAGACGGGCGCATCGATTGCGCTGATCAAATTCGACAAAGGAGCCGGCATTCCCCAGCCTCACTATCATTCGTCGAATCAGTTCATGTTCTGCCTGTCAGGCCGCTACGAGTACACCTCGACCGGCGTCGTGCTGACGGCGGGCTCGTTCTACTGCAATCCAAAAGGCAACGTGCACGGCCCGGCGATTGCCCGCGAGGAAACGGTGGTGGTCGAGATGTACGACGGCCCGCATTATCCGGAAAAACCGTCTTGGTACACTGACGAGCGGGACGCGCGCTGACAAGCATGAATGAAGCGCAACTCAAGCCGGTCGGACCCGGTGTCCATGCCTGGATCGGCGCAGGCGGCGATTCAAACGCGGGTGCGATCGAGACGCCGCTTGGCTTGATCGTCATCGACGCCCAGCAGAATCGCGCGCTGGGCGAAAAATTCCGTAGCGCCCTGCGTGCATCATTCAAAGTACCGATCCGCACCCTCATCAATACACATTTCCATCTCGATCACGTTGCCGGCAACGTCGCTTTCACGGACATTCCGATCGTCGCACACGAAAAGACGGTGCAGGCGCTCGAGCATGAACTGGGGCCATTGCGCGCCGAGGGCGCCATAGTCACCGACACGCTGGCGAAGGTCAGGATGTTCTTCGGCGGCAATTTCGAGGAGCTGGTACCGGAAAAGGAGCGCGGCTGGTTCACCGAGCGCGTGGGCGGCCCAGCGCCGCTCACGATCGTGCCGCCGTCGGAGGCTTTTGCAGATCGGATAGAGTTCATATTGCCGGCCGATGCCGTGCAGGTCGACTACTGGGGGCCGGCGCATTGTGATGGTGACGTTGTCATTCGTCTCGAACGAGCCGGCGTCATTTTTATGGGCGATCTTTTCTTCTACGGACGCTTCCCATGGTTCGGCGATTGCGACCTCAATGGCTGGATCGCAGCGCTCGACCGCGTGCTGGAGATGGACGTGACCACTGTCGTGCCCGGTCACGGGCAGCCGGCATCACTGAAGGAATTGTCGGATTTCCGGAAGCTTCTTGCGGCGACGCGCAGCGCGGTTGACAAGTCGATCAAGGCGGGCTGGTCGGAGGAGGCCGCCGCGCGCGATGTCGTGCTCGCCGACTATGCAGCGATGCCTCGCTATAAGGAGTGGATGCCGTTCAACATCCGCGCGGCCTATCGTTATTTGCGCGGCGTCTAGTTCGCGATTGGTGGCCAGCCAATCGGATTGGCCTGCTGGACCAGCTTCGCCAGCGCCAGAATCTTCGGCTCTTCGAAGCGCGGCCCGATGATCTGCAGTCCAACTGGCAGCCTGTCGGCGGTAAGGCCGGCGGGGACGCTCGCGGCCGGGAGACTCATCAAAGTGATCAAAAATCCGGGTGCGATCCAGTCGATATAATCGTTGAAGCTCTTACCGTTGATCTCTTTCGGAAAATTCCACTCGATCGGATAGGGTTTCACCGGCGCGGTCGGTGTAAGGAGCACGTCGTATCGCTCGAACAGCGCGCGCATTTTCTGGAAGAGCGTAAAGCGCGTGCGCTCGGCGGTTGCGATATCGGTGGTCGTGACCGTCAACCCGGATTTGACGTTGCCTTTGAGATTTTCACCAAACGCATCGAGCTGCGCGAGGTTCGCGAGCTGCTGGCCGACCATCCAAACACCACGCCAGGTTTTGTAGGGACCACGTCCTTCGGACAGATCGAAGTTGATCTCGTCGACGGCTGCACCTCGATCGCGCAATTGGGTTGCCGCCTTGCGGCAGATCGCCTCGATCTCGGAATCGACTCCGATACCGGCGATGTCGCGGGTGAAGGCGACCCGCAGTCCCTTGGCGTCGCGCGCCTTGCTCACGATCGCTGCGGCGCTCGGCCACGGCGGCGCAACTGAAATCGGCGAAAGACGGGAAAATCCGACGATGGCATCGAGCATCATCGCCGCGTCTTCGGCGGTGCGGGCGAGGGGGCCGTGCACCTGACCCGGGTCCCAGGCCAACGGCATGGGGAAGTTCGGCGTGAGGCCGGGCGTCGGGCGGATGCCGATGATCCCGCAGAATGCGGCAGGGATACGCACCGAGCAGCCGAAATCCGTTCCCTGTGCGATAGGCAACATGCCACTTGCGACTGCGGCCGCAGAACCGCCCGAGGATCCGGCGGGACTCAAAGCCGTGTTCCAGGGATTTCGTGTTGCGCCGAACACCGGATTGACGGTGTTGGCACCCGTTGCGAATTCGGGCGTGTTGGTCTTGGCGAGCACGATTGCGCCGGCGGCCTTCAGCCGCCTGACGACCTCAGCGTCTTCGGTGGGGACGTTGTCGGCATAAAGCGGACAGCCGTAAGTCGTACGAATATTCGCGGTCGCGACGATATCCTTGATGCCGATCGGCAGGCCGTGCAACGGCCCCAATTTGTCGCCGCGCGTCACCGCCTGCTCGGCGTTGCGCGCGGCGGCCCGCGCACTGTCCGCTGCCAAAGTCACGATTGCATTCAGCGTCGGATTGAGGCGGTTGATGATGGCGAGGTGAGCATCGAGAAGCTCGACCGGGCTGATCTGGTGCTTGCGCACGAGCGCCGCGAGTTCATGAGCTGGTTTGCGCCAAAGGTCACTCATAAGGAGTGTTATTCGCCGACGTCGACGATCGCGATGACAGGGCCGCCGCCCTGCGGACCCTGGTGCATGGCATCGACCGAAACGAAGACAGCCGGATCGCCGATCGCCGCCGCAGCAACGCCGCCGACTGCGCCTTTCGAATGGCGATGGTGATGGACGTCGGAATCATCCAGCATGATCTGGCGGCGTCCGCGCAGCGTGCCGCGGCGATCCGCTTCGCACTTCATGAAGCAGTTGACGAGCTTCCCGTTCAGGTCGCTGGCACGCGCACGCTCAGGAAGTGAGAGCCCAGCGTCACGGATCGATTCATAAATTCCATCGATATCGAGCGCGTCCTTCATCACCGAATGACCGATGCGGTAGCGCCCGCCGGCGCCGGCTCTGTTGCCGAGGAGAACGATTTGCGCCTGCGTCAGCTCGACGCCCGACGAACAGGACGCGACCGATGAGTAGAGATCGAGGTTGCGGCAGATCTCCTCCGCCTTCGGCATCTTGATTTCGCCGAGCGCGACCGCGATCCCGAGCGCGGTCGTGCCGTTAGAGACGCCCATCGAGTCATGCACTTCGCAGGCGACATGCTTGCCGCGCGATTCAGCGTCACGGACAGAGTCGATCGTGAGTAGCGGTGTCTTGGTCTGCACGTAATGCACGTCCTTCGGGTCGCTGATGCCGGCATCGCGCATCGCGTCCTTCACTGCAGCTGCTACCTTCTCGACCATCGCCGGCCGGCCAATGTCTTCCGGCAGCAACACGGCGCTCATTGCGGTCCCCATCACCAGCCGCGCTTTGGAGGCCGGGCCAGTTTTGCTGTTGCGTGCGAAGACCGTGGCGTGCGGCGTGATGACGCCGTCGCAGCCGCCGGACCACACCATCGGGATCTGGTTGACGGCTTTCTCGTCGCGCTTGCCATGTTTGAGCAGCACTCGCCGAAAAGCCTGGTCGGCGAGGATGCGGGTGAAGTCGTTGACCCCACCGTTTCCCTCGGTCTTCCCAATGACTCCAATGACTTCGTCGGCCTTGAACAGCCCGCCAGTGATGCCTTTTTCGAGCCCGGATGCATCGGACACGGACTTCAATTCAACTTTGAGAACTTCAATCGCCATTGTTTTGTTTTCCTGCCTCACGCCTGCGCGCTTCTGAACCATTCGAAATGTGTTGAGGGTGCCGGTTTGCGCGGCAGATAGCGGCCGTTGGCCTTGCCGACGATCTTGCCGTCGCGCGCGATGATCTTGCCGGCCTTGATCGTTGCGACTGGCCAGCCTTTGAGCGTCTTGCCTTCGAACGGCGAGAAGTCCGACATGCCCTGCAGATCTTCCGCGCGCACGACCTTCTCCATATCGATATCGACGACCACGAGATCGGCATCGGAACCGACGGCGATCGTGCCTTTCTGCGGGTAGATGCCGTAGACACGGGCCGGCGAACGAGTGGCGCGCTCGATCAGGACGTCAAGCGGCACGCCGCGCAGACGGCCGTAGTGTAGCAGTGCGGGCAGATGGGTACCAAGTGCCGGCAGGCCCGGCCGGGCGCCGTGCAGGCCGGCTTCCGGCTTTTTGGTCGCGCGCGCTCGCGACGTGTTGTCGGTACCGACAGTGTTGATCGAGCCTTCGAGAAAGCCTTCCCACAGTGCAGTCTGATGCTCAGGCGTGCGGACAGGCGGGACCATCTTCACCAGGAAGCCGTTGGGATCGAGGCTGTTGATGCCAAGATAGGGCGTTGTGGTCTCGACGGTAAAATGCAGGCCGGCGCGGCGCGCGGCGCGCACCACCGCCAGGCCCTGGTGGCTGGAGAGATGGACGACGTAAAGATGCGCGCCCGCGACTTTGGCGAGATAGAGCGCGGTCTGAATGGCGAGCGCCTCGGCGATGGCGGGGTGCGCGTCCTCCCAGTCCTTCAGCGTGCCTTCGGGCTTGCGCGCCTTCAATTCGTTGCGAGCGGCGTCGATCAGCGCGCCGGTTTCGCAGTGAACGCAGGCGATGGCGTCGGGCCCGAGCGAAGCAACCGTCCGAAAGCCGTGCAGCAGGACGTCGTCGGTCACCGACTTCACGATGCCGGGCATACCCGACATGTAAAACTTGAATGAGCGGATGCCGAACTGCTCGGCGTAACCGGGGATCTCATCGATCTGCTTTTCAGTGAAAATCTGCGGATGGAAAACTGAATCGACGTAACTGCGCTCGTCCATCGCCTTCCGGAATGCGGGCAAATGATCGAAGTAAGAATCTTCCAGACTGCGCAGGAAGATTCCGACGCTCGTAACGCCGCCAAGGATTCCGGCGCGGGTTTCCGTTTCGGCCTCACTTTCGTAGGACTGCTCGTTGCCTATGTGAATGTGCGGGTCGAAAATTCCGGGTAGCACCGTGCGCCCGGTGGCGTCATAGGTTTCGGCGCCGGCATCCTTCAGGTTGTCACCGATCACGGCGATCTTGTCGCCGGCGATCCCAACGTCGGCCTTAACCTGGCCGACGCCGGGAATGACCAACGTGCCATTGCGAACAATGAGGTCGAGCGGTTTGCTGTCGCTGCCTTTCGCCATGACCTGACCTTTCGTTACGCTAGGAGTTCCTGCGTGAGCGTGGAGCGTGCAACTTCGCGGCCTTTCCTGAGCACGTGGCGCCGCGGCGGCTGCACGCGCAGCGCCTCGTGTGTCGACGGCGCGCCGACCACCACCAAATTGGCTGTCATGCCGGGCGCGATCCCGTAATCCTTCAGCCGCGCGCATTTCGCGGCGTTGACGGTGACCATGTCCATCACCTGATCGAGCTCGTGCGGCAGCGTGAGCTGCGCGACATGCGCCATCATAGACGCGCACTCCAACGGGTCCGGCTTTCCGAACGGATAATAGGGGTCGTTGACATCGTCCTGCGAGGTCACGACATTGGCGCCGCGCGCGAGCAGTTCTTTGACGCGGGCGCAGCCGCGGCGCTTGGGCTCGCGATCAAGCCGCGCCGAGCACACCAGGTTGATATGCGCATTGACTGAAATGGTGACGCCGGCTGTCGCCACCATGTCGATGACTTTTGCCGCGTAGACATCGTTGTAACCGGCCATGGCCCCGCAGTGGCTGGCGGCGACGCGGCCTTCGAAGCCCTCGCGCATGGTCTTGATCGCGAGATATTCGAGGCTGCGTGAATTCGCGTCGTCGGTGTCGTCGACCAGCATATGGATGTCCAGATCGTGCTTTTTCGCGAGCTCGAAGCAGACGTCGATGTGCTCGCGCGCGTCGGCGTCGCTGTATTCGTACCAAGGCAGGCCGCCGACGATGTCGCAGCCCTCCTTAATCGCCTCATCCATCAGTTCGGCAGCGCCAGGGTCGCGCACGATACCTTCCTGTGGAAAAGCGACGACCTGAATGGTGGCATAATTCTTCATCTTCTCACGCGCCAGCAGCAGACCGCGCGCGGCCTTGAGCCCGCCGATCGTACCGACATCACAGAACAGCCGGAAGAACGTCGTGCCGTTCTTGACTCCGGTTTCGATGGTGCGCACGGCGCGCGAGGCAACCTCGGCCGGATCGTAATTGCGTTTGTGGTCGTTGGTGATCTCGATCGCCTCCGGCAGGGTGCCTGAGATGTTCGGTCGCATGATCTCGCCCAGCAAGCATTTGTCGGCGTGATAGTGCAGGTTGAGAAAACCCGGCAGGACAAGGCTTCCCGCCGCGTCGATGTCCTTCTGCCCTTTGGCCGGGAGCTTCGGGCCGACGGCGGAAATTTTCTCGCCCTCGATTGCGATATCGACAGACTGCTTCTGGTTCCGCACGCGAGCATTACGAATAACGACGCTCATAACCCCACCAACCTCATCGTCGTTCGGCTTTTATCGACCAAGCCTCACAAACGTTCGAGAATATGCAGACCGCGTGTCCGGTCGATCAGGTAGATCAGGCCGCGGTCGTCGAAGCACACGTCGTTGCTCTGCACGCGCTTGGCGCCATCCGGAATGTCAGGCATGAATGAAGCGACTTCCTTCGGTGCGTGCGGATTTGCAATGTCGACAACGCGCAGCCCGTGCGCAAACCAAGCGATCGGAATTTCGCTTGAGCGGATCTCCTCGCAGAACTGGTGCAAACCCGTGTAGTCCTGCTTCGGCGAGCCGTCTTCCTCTGCCACCTGGAAGCTGGCGAATGGGATTGGCCTTGTTTCGTCAGTAATATCGACCAGCCACAGGAAGGCCGGCGCCGTGGGGCCGGGCAGTCGCACGACGTCTTCGTCCGCCACCAGCATGACGCGCCGCCCGCGCAACGGAAATGGCACTGGCAGTGCGGTGTGCGTCGGCCAGGGGAAGGGCGGACTCCAGTCGAGGCCCGACACGAATTTCGGCTTGGTGATGTCGTCGATGTTGAGAATGACGAAGCCGCCATGCCAATAGCTCGTGTACAGTCTGTCGCCGACGCGCATCGGATGATGACAACGGTGCGCCGTTCCTTCCCAGGTCGGCTTTTCGCCTCCGGCGGTCCATTGCCCCGGCATCCACCACCGACCGACTTCCTGCGGCTTTGCCGGGTTTTGGAAATCGATGATCGAGACGACATTGCCGAGATAGCCGTCGAGCTCTGGCGAGCCGTACACGTAGCGGCCATCGAACGTGAAGCGATGCATGCCGCGCGACGCCCAGTTGGTGATGCGAGTCGGCCTAGAAGGATTGCTGACATCGAAGACCTCGAGGCCCCCCTTGAAGTCGGGGTCGATGCGACCGATCGGAAAGACCTCGCGGTTGACCAGCATGACGCCGTTTTCGACGCGAACTTTGTGCGACAAAGTTCCTTCGGGGACTTTGATTTGTGCAAGCTCGCGCGGTTTTGCGGGATCGGAAACGTCGATGATCGTCGTGCCGTTCGGGGGCTTGACATGTCCGACATAGGCAACGTTGTTGCGAACAACCACCTGGCCGCCGCCCGCACAGTCGAAGTAACCGACGACCTTCAACCCCTTCGCGACTGCCATCGGGGCCACACTCCACGTCACGTCCGCACCAAGCAGAATGCGACCCGCGTTTGTTCAATCCAAACGCTACAATGTGAGTTGTAGGTCGGTCAATGTATTCGGGCTGTCGCGTACACAAGGTGCAAGGATTGCTCGACTATTCTCCGGTCCATGCTGAGTGTTCTCTTGCTCGTATTTGTTGGAGTAATACAAAAAATCATACAAGGTTTTCTCTTGAGTGGCGTTGGATGGCAAACGGCCAAAGGCATCCACAGCGACGATCGAGCCGAGCGCGATCGCGATTTCCGCGATCGAAATGATGGCCAACCGCTTTTCATGTAACTTCACGAGCAGATCATCGACCGCATATTAAGCACTGCGTCCCCGCTTTCGCGGGGACGCAGTGGGAGGATGCTTCGTCGATCCGGGGAAATTCTCAGCACGGCGGCGGCGGAGGGTCGACTAACTTGGGATTGATCGCCTTCAGGCCGTCGCCCCAGGTCAATTTGCTGAAGTCGATCGGGCCATCTGTGGCCTTTTCGCCCTGTGCCCAGCGGCTCAGGCTGCAGAAATCGTCATAGTAGATTTTGTCGATCGCCATCGGCCGCGTGTTGGTGTCCCACTGGTCCTTGGTGGCCTTCTCACTCAGGCTCAATTTGGACTGCGCATAGGCGGCAACCGCCTTGAAGTCTTTTTCAGCCACGTCGCGGCCTTTCAGCGTCGCGCGCAGCCAGCGTGTTGCAATGTCTTTTCCTTGCGGGGTCGCGAGCCATTCGGGCCGCGCGCCGGCGACCAGATAACCCTGGATGTAGCCGGTCGCGTCGCTGAGATAGTGCGCTTTGTCCGGGCAGATCTCGAGCGTGCGCGAGCCGACTGGCTGCCAGATGAAGAAGGCGGCAATTTCACCGCCGCAGAGCGCTGCCGGCAGAACCTGGGTATCGAGGTTTTTCACGGTGACGCTCTTCGGATCGACCTTATTTTTGGTCAGGTATTCTGAAACGAACCAGCTGCCGGTCGAGCCGACGCGCGTTGCAACCGTCTTGCCTACGAGATCCTGGGGCGCCTTGATGTCCTTGCTGGCAACGACGACGTAGCCTTTGGCGTCGCGCTCGATCACCGCGATGGTGCGGTAGTCGCCTTTGACGCGGAAGAAATATTGCACACTCGGAAGGTCGCCGGTCATGACGATGTCCCCCTGGCCGGTCTGGAACGCCTGGAAGGCGGTCGTCCCCGACGGGAAGAGACGATATGTCACGTCGAGACCTTCCTGCTGATAAAAGCCCTTCTCAATCGCCATCCAGATTGCGTCGTTGTTGACCGAAGGCTGACCGAACAGGGTCATTTTTAACGGCGCATTTTGCGCCTGTGCCATCGCAAGGCCGAGCATTGACGCGGCTGCGACGGAAACAACTTTCACGATGTTGTGCATGGCTCACTCTCTCGGGTTTACGTCTGCGATACGAACGACATGTAACGGGCAAGCACTCTATCGACGAAGAAGCGGAAGATGCGATCGACGATGAAGCCGAGTAAGCAGATCGTGACCAGCGCCACGAAAATGCGGTTGGTCTGCAGCAGCATCGAGGATTTCTGGAGCAGGTAGCCGATCCCTGAATCGGCAGCGAGAATTTCGGCCGGAATGATGCTCATGAAGGAGGATGCCATCGCTACCCGCATTCCGGTCACGATGTAGGGGACGGCCGAAGGAATGACGACGAGCACGAAGATCTGCAGTTGGTTGGCGCCGAGGCACTCTGCCGCGCGCTGGCGCGCAATCGGCGCGCGCCAAACCCCGGCGGTCGTATTGATGACGACAATGAAAAACGTGCCCCAGAAGATCAGGAAGTATTTCGAAAGCTCGCCGATGCCGAACCAGATGACCGCGATCGGGATCATGGCGGTCGGAGAGAGATAGCGAAGCAGCTCGATGATCGGGTCGAGCAAATCATGCAGGAACTGGATGCGGCCGAGCAGCACGCCCGTGATGATTCCGGCGAGCGATCCGGTCGCAAACCCAACCAACACACGGGTCATGCTGATCGCCACGTCGCCGAGGATTTCGCCGCTCATCAGCATCGGTATAGCCGTGCGGATGACCTCGAGTGGCGGCGGGATGAGGAAAGGATTGAACAAAACCGTCGATAAGAACTGCCAGATCAGGAATGCGAGTATCAGCGATCCGACGGCCAGCACGCCGTGCGGCAGGCTCGTGCCAAGGGAGCGCCGAGCGCGCACGGCAGCGCGTTCGGAAGGCTTGGCGACGGTCGGCGCGGTATCCTGGATCTCTACCAAAGCCTCACCATTGATTTGCCCGCGGCTATTGTTCCGCCACCCGCGCCAGCTCCGGCGCCAGCAGGGCTTCGATTTCGTTGTAAAGGACGGCAACCTTCGGATTAGTGAGGTCGCGTGGACGCGGCAGGTCGATGTCGATCAGCCTGGTAATCACTGATCGCGGCCCGAACGACATCACCCCGATGCGGTCGGCCAGCGATATCGCCTCTGCGATATCGTGGGTGACGAAGACGATCGTCTTGCCCGTACGCTGCCAGATATCCAGCAGGATCGTGTGCATATGCCTTCGGGTCAGCGCGTCGAGCGCGCCGAACGGCTCGTCCATCAACAGAACTTTCGGCTCGACCGCCAGTGCGCGCGCAATCTGCAGGCGCTGGCGCATGCCGCCGGACAGCTCGGACGGGAACTTGGTGCGATGCGTGTCAAGACCGGTCATGTGCAGATATTTATCGATGATCGGCTGCCAGTCTGCTTTCGGCATTTTCCTCACGCGCAACCCGAAGCGCACGTTTTCCTCGACGGTCAGCCAGGGCAGCAGCGCCGATCCGGCGTCTTGGAAGAACATCACGCGCTCGCGTCCGGCGCCGGTAATCGGCGCATCGCCGGACATCACCGCGCCTGCGGTGGCGGGTTCAAAGCCGGCGAGAATATTGAGCAGCGTGGATTTGCCGCAACCCGAGGGACCGAGCAGACAGACAAACTCACCATCAGAGATTGTGAGGGATACGCCGTCCAACGCGATGTAGGTACCGCGCGTCGACTCGAAAACCTTGCGTACGTTGCTGACGCGTAACAAAGCTGCCTCCGGAAAGCCTGCGAGGCGCATCCCACGACCGCTCAACGTTATGGTTGGCCGGAGTCCCTGTCAAACGCGAGCACGTTTGTCTCTATGACAATTGAAGTGCGGTCTGCGGTACATCGCCCTACTGGACATGCGAAATCGGCTTTGCAATGTTTGATGAGACAAAAATTGCGAATAATCGGGGAGGTTGCGCATGTCCGATGTAAAGCCGATTGCACCCGTGCATATCGGGCAGACCGACATTCTCTATGCCCAGGGTATTCGCGCCGGATCTTGGCTTTTCTTCACGGGACATGAAGCCACTGACTTCGAGCACGGCATCGCGGCTCTCGTAGCAGGTAAGCCGGGACAGCCGCTCGGCGGCGCGCCACGCTATCTGCGCGAAGGACGCTTCATCTTTGATCGTTTGGCCAAGCTGATTGCGGCGGAAGATGGTGATCTTCGTCACATCGTGCGTGTCGACCAATATTATCCGCGCGCGGAGTGCGTTAATCCCTATCAGCGTGCGCGCAAGGCGCTGCTGAAGGATTACGTTCCGCCGAGCACATCGGTGCTGATGGAGGAGTTGCTCACCGTCGGCGCAAACATGAACGTCTCGCTGCTTGCGGTTCTGCCGGGCGAGGGACGTGAGCCGCATGCCGCCCGTGCTGAGGGTGTTCCGGTTCCGCAGCATTCCGGTTTCATTGCTTCGCTTGTGTGCGGCGACTATGTTTTCGTTGCCGGCCAGATGCCCAACAACGAGGCCATGACCGGTCTTGATCCCAAAGCCTATCGTTCGCCGAATGCTGTGTGGAACGGCACCGACATTCGGCTGCAGACCGAATTTCTAATCACAGGGCGCCTCAAGCCCGGACTCGAGGCCGGCGGCAGCTCGCTCAAGAACGCGATCAAGGCCCAGGTCTATCTCACCGACATCAACGATCTGCCAGAGTTCATGGATGTTTGGAACAGCCATTTCGCGGACAATCCGTGCGCAATCACAGTCGTGGCAACCAAGGGGCTCGCGCTTCTCGAATCGAAAATCGAAATCAATATTTTCGGCGTGCGCGAGGCAGGAAAAATCAAGAAGGAGATCATCAAGCACGAGGCTTCGGCGGATATGCGCCTCGGGCCCGCAGCGGTGCGGGCCGGCGATCTGCTTTGCCTGTCGGCGCTGTATGCGGCCGATGCCGATGGCGCGCTGCCTGATGTGAGTGCGTCCGCCGGGCTGCGCTATCTAGGCGTTCCCGCGCAGCGTCAGATGAAGGTTATCCTCGACGCGGCCGGCGACATCTGTCAGGCCGGCGGAACATCGCTCGCCAATGTCGTCCGGGCGCACCACTTTGTCGAAAACCTGCATTCGGTCTATCCGGCGTTGCGTATCTGGCAGGAGAAACTCGCCGGCGCGCCGATTCCGTTCGGCGCAGTCCGCACGTCGTCGCCGATGCCGATCCCCGGCTGTGACATTATTATGGATATGTGGGCCTATCGGCCTACGATCTGAGGTGCATTCGGATTTGTCGTTGGCAGCGTGCGGAAATTATCTCCGTTCGGGAGAAAACACTTTGCTCAATTCCTAAAACTCTTGGGTTCGATTGCTAGAGCCGATGGAGGGTACGCGCCGTTTTGGCTCCACAACCGACTCGGAACTTTAAATTGCCGAAATTAAAGAAGCGGGCAATCTTCTCTTTGTCTCTACAGCGCGAGGCGCAGCGCAACAAACGCCAGAAGGACGAGGACCGCCGATAGCACGCGGACCCATTCCCTTTTGATGGCTAAAGCGACAAGCGCAGTACCAAAGACAGTGAGGGTTGCGCCTGCGATCCAAAAAATTTCGGTTGTTGTTTGCGGTGCCGTCCTTGCAAAAGAAATAAAGCCTAGAACGGCGAGTATATTCAAGAAAATCGAAGTACCCGAGATGTCTTCGTTCATACTGTCTATCCTGTCTCAGAGTTGGCCCGGACCGATCCGACGTGAACAAGTGCGGAGTTAAGTCGCAAGAATATATCCTCTTTAGCCATTTAGCTTCGCGTTTTCGGATGTATGCTTGCCGCGTCGGTGAATGCTCGTGAAACTGTAGACTGGGAAAGCCCCAGCCGCTTACCAAGCAATTCGACGCTGACGGAGCGGACGCGACGTTTTGCTATTTTCCGTCTTTTTGTCATGGTCGCAAGCATGAATGTGGTGGCGGCAAGACCCCGCGACCTTTTACCGCCTGTACGATATTTTTTCCATTACCATCGTGGCCGATGCCGTTGTCACAAAAAGGCGGCTCGTGTTGACTTCTTGTGGGACAATGAAATTTCGAGCCGGAGTTTCAGGATGACGAAAAAATTGAGCGGAAAAACTGCCATCGTCACCGGCGCTTCACAGGGGATAGGACTTGCGGTCGCCAAGCGGTTTTTCAACGACGGCGCTAATCTTGTCCTGACCTACCTGCCTGAACACGGTCAGGCAGAACGAATCATCGAACAGATCGGTGGCCACGATCGCGTTTTGCTCATTGCGGGCGACCTTCGACAGATTGATTTCGTGGGCAGCCTATTCGACCAGGCGTGGCGTCGTTTCGGTGCGCCTCACATCGTGGCGGCAATTGCGGGCGTTAACCTGAGCCGGCCAGTCGTCGATACAACTGAAGAGGACTACGACCGGATCTTTTCCATTAACGCGCGTGCGACGTTTTGGATTTTTCGCGAGGCCGCCCGAAAGGTTTCCGACGGCGGGCGGATTATCGGCGTATCGAGCAACATGGTATTGCAGGGGCGGACCGGTCATGCGCTTTATGCCGGCAGCAAGGCGGCGGTCGAGCAATTCGTCAGGACTCTTGCAAAGGAACTCGGAGCTCGCGGCATTACAGTCAACGCAGTCGCGCCGGGGCCGACCGATACGGCGATGGTCTCGCAGCTTTCGCGTGACACGGCCCCTGCCATCACGCCGCTCGGGAGACTTGGCCAGCCGGCGGATATCGCAGACGTAGTCGGCTTCTTGGCATCACAGGATGCGCGCTGGATTACCGGCCAGATCATAGGCGTCAATGGTGGAATAGTCTGAGTCTTCTCGTCAAGCGGCGACAAAACGCGTCCCTCGATAATGCATACGCATGCAGAATTTGTTGCCCACCCCCGTTATTGTATGGTTCAGTATCTAAAGCGGTGCCGAGGGTAGTGTCATGTCCTCCGAACAGTTCATTCAGGGCATTATCGGAGGGCTTGCGATCGGCTGCATCTATAGCCTGATTGCGCTGGGCATCACGATAATTATTCGCGCCACCGAGATTCTGCATTTCGCCCAGGGCGAATTGATGATGATTGGTGCGATGGCGGGCCTTTCCGCGATGTGGATGGTCGATCTGCCGTTCTGGGTCGTGCTGCTCGTTGGCATGATTGGCGGAGGCGTTGCGGCAGTGACGATCGAGCTCTCGATCTATCGGACGCTGCGTTCATTGCGCGTGCCTCTCATCAACATCGTCATTTCGACACTCGGTGTCTCGCTCATTCTGCAGAACGCGGCGCGGCTTGTATGGGGCTCCGAGCCTCTGCGCTATCCGCCGCTGTTCCATACGCGTGGAATTGACATCGCCGGCTTCGCG
>Ga0310810_10001605_pt1 | contig 23823 bp, 7 predicted proteins | sample NCmetagenome_FD_207641 | JGI IMG/M metagenome (GOLD analysis project Ga0310810, IMG submission 207641) | Soil microbial communities from experimental microcosm in Duke University, North Carolina, United States - NC | ecosystem: Engineered > Artificial ecosystem > Soil microcosm > Unclassified ... | reverse complement strand
GACTCGATGCGGGGCATCTCCTACGACAACGACGGCATGAAGCGCGCCCACGCTTCCTATAATTTCATCGCGCCCGCGGTTTTCCGCCACGGCGGGACCGTGCGCGTCGAGTTCGACGGCAAGACCTGGGAGTTTTATCCCAAGCGCTGGGCCAAGTGGGAATTCCTGCGCAAGTGGCCTCGCCTTTGGATGGGCCTCTGGTACGCCCTGGAACGGCTTTCCTTTTTGCACGTCGGCTTCCGCGAGCTGGGGCCGAGCACGCTGCGGCCCGGGGAAGGCGTGAAGATCGTCCTGTCGCTGCCGGTCGATCAGATTCCTCAGGCCCAGGTGCAGCCCGGACCCGGCATCCAGGCCCAGGTGGACAAGGTCCCGCTTCGCAACAATCCTTACCCGGTCACGATCGTGACGGCCTTTGCTCCGGAAAAAGACCGGGTCTTCATGCACCTGCGCGGGATCGAGGTTCAGGGCAACCTTCTGATTCCATGGGACGTCCAGTTCGCGCTGGCGGGCGGGCCGGACGAAGTCGCGCAAAGGCATGCCGACATGGTTCAGTATGTCCGCGAGCATCCTCTGGATCTTTACAGCCAGCTCCGGGCCACTTATCCCGAGGAAATGGCGTATGGGGAAATGATCGATCTTTACGGCCAGGTTTTGAGCCTGGACCTGGTCACCCACATGATCGAAAAGGAAGCGCCGCAGCTGGCGCCTCTCTTGGTCCACGCGACGCTCAGCGGCGATCTCAACCGCGAAGGCCTGACGGTCAGCATCCCCGTTCAGCCCGCGGACGCGGAAGTGGCCGAACTCATCCTGGACCGCCTCGCGTCCCACCTCCGCCGGAGTTTCGCGCTTTACGATGCCCATGTCACGCCGCCCACCGTGCAGGGCGGAAGTTTCGCGCTCACGGTTTTTCGACGCGGGGAGCTGCGGGCCGAGGACCAAGCCGGCGAGGGATGGGCCGCGGCGCTGGAGAAAGAATTGGGTGTCAAATTTTCCGAACCGTCGCTGGTCCAGGGCATGGTGCATCCGGAAACGTTCCGCGAGAATCGTGAAAAGCTCGAATACGTCGCGTCGTTTGCGGTTAAATTCGCCGTGGTTGACGCGGCCATGAATCGCGAACCGGAATTGGGATCCACGGCCCTGGACGCCATGATCAAGCAAGCCTATGAATCCCGGGAGCTGTTTCTCCCGGCCACGGCCCGCCGTTACCGCGAATTTTACGGCCAGACGGGCAGGAAAGGATCCAGGCCCGCGCCCGGCACTCTGGCTCAAATGATCCTTGGCGTCTTGGCTTCCGACAGGCAATGGGACGTTGTCAGCCGCCTGTCCGGTCCGTTCTTCCAAACGCAGAAGCGGAAGGCGTGGGCCAAGGGAATTTATTCGGGAGATTCGGATCCCGCGGCCGCCGTCGAGTTTGCGCGGCTTCTTCCGCTGGCGCAGGATTTTCTTCCGGCGGAGGCGCCGGAAGTCCGGGAGGTCTACCGCCTGGCCAAGCGCGGCGACGCGGTGCTCGACGTGATCATGGCGGACCTGATCTGGCACAGCCCGGAGATGCGGGGCAGGCCCGCCTCGGAATTGAATTCCTTCCACCTCGGCATGACCCGCAATGTCAGCCTCGAGCGGCTGCTGCAGGCGCTTATGGATGAAAAGGGGCTGGCAGCGCTTCCTGCCGGCACCAAGACCCACAGGGCCGGAACGTATTTCGAAGCGCTTCTCGGACTGGTGTACCTGGCCAACGGCGGCTATGAAGAGGACGGGCTCGAAAAGGCAAAAGAGTTTTTGCAGCACGCGATCCGCGTGACCCCGGGCGAGCTTGACGGCATGGCCTCCGTCTTGCGCGGCGAATTGAGGGCGGAAGAGAAGCTCAGCGCCCGTACGGAGGCGCTCCGGGCGGAACTGCGCAGCGAGACCAAGACGCTCCGCGCCCTTTTCGAAGAAGCGATGCGCCGGCCGATTGTGGCCCGCAATCTGGATCTGGAGCAGGAATTGAAGTTCGTTTTCAAAGCTCTCGGCGGCATTGACATGGGGTTTGACCGCCCGGCCGCCGGGGCGGCGGAGTCCCGCATGATTTTGTTCGCGGACCGTACGCAGAGGCTGGGCAAAGTCATGTCCGTCAATTACAACATGAATACCGAAGATATGATCACGTTTCTTTCCGAAATGAAGCAATTGAATCTGAGCCCGTTCGAGCGCTGGGAAAGCGTGCCCGAAGCTTTTTACCGGGATTTTCTCGCGTGGCAGCAGGCGCTCACGGAGCTCGGCAGGCAGGGCGGCCCGAGATCCGAGGAAATCACGGAGCTCGGTAATTATTTTGGCGCGTTGGCCGAAAGGATGCGTGCGCAGCTGGGCCTGGAAAATCAGGACGCAGACCCTGCGACCGTTGAAGTCATCCAGAAGTTTTTGAACCGGTGGTTCAGCGCGGAGCAGCGCGCCGAGCTGACGGACGCGGGCATTGAAAAGCGCATGCGCATTTTTCAGCGCTTCCTGCTGCAGCGGTTCAGCCTCTCGCTCGACAAAGTCCTGATTCAGATTCCCAACCGGGATTTTCTGGCGACGGCCGGGCGGTGGCGGGAGCCGGGTCTGAAAAACGTCCTGGCCAGGGAATGGGTGGGCGAGGACCGGTGGGATGCGTTCTCGAACGACTGGGCCGCGGTGCGCGAAGAATTCCAGCGCCTTGCGCGCGCGAGAGAGAACGATCCGGCGGCGCTGCGCGAACTGCACCTGACGGCCGCAAGGAAAATCGGCGAGCTCCTGCGCCACTATTTCCCGGTCTACGGTTCCGGCAAATTCAACCTGGAGACCGACGAGAACAAATCCAACTGCGTGCGTTATGCCACCATGTTTTATCTGATCGGGCAGCAGATCGGGCTAGACGTGCATCTCACCGACGTCAGCTACTCCTATGACGAAGACGGCCGGGAAAGAAAGATTGCCCATGCCGCCAACGTGTTTTTCCTGCCGCCGCAGGAAGGCGAGGGCAATCTCGTGGTCGCGGACGTGACGTGGGACAATTATTTCAGTCAGCCCGTCGCGGACAGCGAAATGACCGTGACGCGGCGCGGGCCCGTGCGTGAGATCATCCTGCCGGCCGCCAAAAGCGAGCACAAACGCGTCCTGGTCCACGACAACAGCGAAGTCCTGCTGGCGCTTTTCCTCTACGGCTGGAACACTTCGGGGGACTCCAGGAAGAAATTCGAATTCGGCGATCGCATCCTGCGCCAGGCCCCGTTCGCCGTGGCCTACCATAATATGATCGCGGATGTTCACCGGAATCGATATACGGGTGCCAAGACCAAATCGGAAGCGTTCCAGGCTTATTACGGTTACAAGCGCTATCTGTCGCTGCAGTACGCCCCGCTGGAGAGCGCCTTCCAATATTTTTACCAGATGGCCCTTGCCGTGGACAAGAAAAAGGAGGCCGAGGAGTTCCTGGCCGGTCTCCTGGACCAGGCGGAGAAACGGAAAGATCCCGGCATCTTCCTGGGCGCGGCCAATAAATTTTATCTGGGCGATCTCTCCCTTCCCGAGGAGGAGCGGGCCCGGCTTTCTCTTCCGATTTATGAAAGAGGCATCGCGCTTTTCCCGGACCATCCCGGCCTTCTCGAATGGCTCGCCAAAGCCTACAAGAAACAATACGAAACCTCGAAAGGCGCGGGGGATGCCGCGTTCGTGGGAAAGACGGCGGACATCTTCGAAAGGGCGCTCCGCGCCAATCCGCGCAACACCAATCTCTATGAACTTTATGGAACGTTCGCGGGCAAGGCGGGAATTGAAGCGCGCTACCTGGATTTTTCCCGCGGCGTCATCGAATTGTTCATGGGGCACAAACAGCCGGAAGCGCTTGCCGAACCGGTCATCGGCATGATGCGTTACCACTATCTCAAGAGAACGTCTGAAGGCTACCGCGAGGCCGTGCGCCAGGCCCGGGAATATCTCGAGCGGACGGGCAAAGAATACATCAACCGCAAGGCTGTCCTGATCGAGCTCCGGCATCTCTATGGCCCGGCGCTTCCCGAACCCCCGGCCGAACCAGGCGCGCGCCGGAGACGAATTTTCGAAGATCCCAACAAAGCGGACAATCCGTATTACGGCGTGATGGAAGGCGAAGACGGGCTTCTGACGTATCTGAAAGCTCTGGCGGAAAAGTTTCCCGACTCCGAGAATTCGCTCGGCACACTCGCCATGCTGCTCGTCGAAATGCAGCGATTCGAAGACGCCGGAAAAGCCTTCGAGACTTTGCGCGGCAAGCTCGCGGCAAGGAAGAGCGATCTCGGCACGGATTTTGGCTGGCTTCACGCGTATCTCCAGGTCCTGAAAGAACGAAAGGACTGGGACCGCGTGATCGAAGAAGCCCAGCTCGGCCTGGACCGTCATCATGACGACCCGCAATCGCTGCTCTATCAAGGCATTGCTTATCACGAGCGCGCCAAACTGAATGGCAATGAGGGGCCGGACCTGGAGAAAGCCCTGAAAAATCTCCAGGACATCAAAGGCGGCCTCGGCATCGACCAGGACAACGACCGCCGCGCGCGAGTTTCAGAAATCCTAACGAGGCAGCTCGAAATCATCGAGCTGCGCGCCGCCGCGCGAAAGCCAAAGGCGGAGCTCCGCGCTTCGAGCGCGGAGGGCGTTCTCGGTGCCGGGCTTAAGGGAGCCCGGCCGGAGCTCCGCGCTTCGAGCGCGGAGGGCGTTCTCGGTGCCGGGCTCAAGGGAGCCCGGCCGGAACTTCGCACGGATGCGGCCGCGCTGCGGGGCCCGCTGGCCGCCGAGGCCCAGGAAGGCTTGAATTTCCTGGCGCGCCATGACGTACCGGGCTCCGCGCCCGTTTTCACGCAGGAGGATGCCGGCCAGGTGCTGCCGCTCATCCTCGCGCTGGGCAGTCCGAGCCCCGAGACCTTTGTCAACACGGCGCGGAAGTGGAAGGAAATGACAGCCTGGTATCAGGCGGTATCGCCGGGATTCGTCGTTCCTATCATCGCTGCGACCGGCAAGGCCCGCGGCACGGCGCGGCTGATCGAAAACACGCAGGCCTATTACGACCGCGTGCGCCCGGAATCCGCGGCCCGGTTCCGCGACCTGCGCGCCGCCGAAGGGGAAAACCTGACCGAGGCCAAGGTGATGCGGTTTATCCTGAAAGAGGAGGGCGTGGAGAATACAGAAGATCCCACGCGCGTCATCCTCGAAGAAGTCTCGAAGCAGACGCAGCAGAGCCTGCAGGAAAGCCTGAAGAAGATCAAAGACGAAATCCTGCCGCGCTTTGCCGATCCTTCCAAGCCTCTGAAGATCCAGGTCACGACCGACGGCTTCCACCGGCTGCGCGCGCTTCTCGCCGCGCTCGAGAATTTCCACGGCGAGCCCTGGCAGATCACGGCCGAAGCGCTGCACGTTCCCGATCTTGCCGCGCTTCCGGAAAAAGACTTCGAAAATTATCTCGAATTCATGCTCGGCTATCCCGACGGCATGGGCGACGCTTCGCGCGGGCGCGGCAGTGAGATCGAACGCATCGCCACTTATTTTTCGAAGACCTTTCCCGAATGGCCGGCCGAAAAGGTGCAGGCGCTCCGCGAAAAATTCCGGGCTTATCTCGAGGCGCGCGACAAGCCCGCAGCTCCTGCGGCTGCGGAAGGGGAGGAAAAGAAAGCCGAATTGCGCGAAGCTGCGGCCCCGGCGAAACCCGCAAGCCTCACCGTCAGCGTTTCGCGTGCGCCGATCGCCGGCATTGTTCCGGTGCTTTTCGGGAGCGCCTCGCCGTCTTTTGTGAGAAACGCGCAGGGCGAAGTGGTGCAAATCCAGGTCCGGCTCGCGAACGGAAACATGCTGGTGCTGGGAGATCCGTCGCTCGATCCGGAGGATGCGGATGCCTTGATCGTCTATCTCAAAACCCCTTCGGGCCAGACCATTCCTTTGCGGCCGAGCCGCGATAAAGTCCGTGCATCCATGGAGCTCGGCGAACTGCTCGGCGGCAAATTCGAAATCAGCAATGTCGAAGAAGCTTTTCCCGCCCGGGCGCGCACCGCTTTCCAGGAAGAACTACTGGGTAAATTCTGGGACAATGCGCGGCTTGTCGATCAAGTCCGGAAGCTGTCGGAGGTTCCCGGCGCGAAAGGCCGGATGTGGGAAAATATTTTTCTTTTGTACCGTGCTTACCAGCAAACCTTCACGGCCGGCGCGGGCGTTTTGGGAAGGCCCGCGGATTACGAAGCGGCTTATCAAGTCTTGCAGCCCATGGATGCTCTCAAAGACTCGCGTCTCATGTATGACGATTTCCACGGTCTGGACAGCGGCTGGTCCGCTTTCCTGGACTTGGGCGGCAGAACCCGGGAAAGCGTTTACCGGCTGGTCAATCACAGGACAGGCCAGGAGATCAAGGTCAACGGGCGCCAGGCCCAATTTTCAAAGAACGGAAAATGGGTGACGGTAGGCGGCGTGCTCATCAATCTCGTTACCGGCGAACAGCATAAATTGAAAGACCAGGGAAAAGTTTTTTCGGACGACGAGAAGCGCGTGCTCATCGGCCGGCAAGTTTATGACGCGGACACTTTTGCGCCGATCGGCGCGCCGATCACGATCAGCGCCTACGACCAAGGCCTTTTGCTTTCGCCGGATTTGAAAGCCTATGTCCAGGACGACCGCAGAGGGGGGAAAGATGAGGTCATTGTCATCGAAACGGGCAAGATTTACTCCGTGCCGGGCATCAAGACCTGGGCGCTTCATTGGGGGCCGGGCCAATTGAGATTTTATAATGAAGGTGCCAACCCGACCGGCATCAGCGGCGACGACCCGCAAAAGATCATCCATTTTGATAACCCGGACGCCGCGATCGAAATCGTCCCGCATCTGCCGCCGTATGAAGGAAACCCGGTGAGCGGTTGGCAGGTTTCGTCTCTGGCGGACGGCAAGCGGGCGCGCGTCTTTTTGAAAGACGGGAAAACGGTGCTTTATAACTACGAAACCGGCCAGTATGAAGGCCAGCCTTTTGACGTCGAGGCCCTGGTGGGGCCGGAGCGCAGGCAGGTCCGCCTGACGGAAGACAGGTTGTGGATAACGGCGGATTACAACGAGCGCAAGACGAAAAAATTTATCGATGCCGAAACCGGCGAAGATCTCGCAGCGAGGATCCCCGAAGGCATCCTTGAAGTGACCCGGCTGGGCGAGGGCCCGTGGTTCCTCGTCAAGGTCCAGGACGAGGAGGAGAGGGAAGTTTCCCGGCTTTTCAACCGGCAGACCAAGCAGGTCCTGGGACAGAAGGCCTGGAGGATCGAGGTTTCACCGAACGGTAAAAAAGCGGTCCTTCGTTTTGAGAACCTTCCCGATGACGACAGGGGAGTCCATCCCAATAACCAAGTGCTGGATCTTGAAACGGGCGAGGACTTGACCTCCCTGACCGGGTCGGAATTTTTCGACCATACTTTCTCGGATGACGGCTCACGCCTCATGCTCCGGCAGGCCGGCCCGGACAGGCATAGCTTGATTGTCGATTTTGCCCGTAAAGAAGTGCTGGATTTGGGCGACGTCACCGGTTCGACATTTATTTCTTCCGGTTCCGCCAAATGGGCTTTTACCGAATATTCGCTGGGCGGAGAAAAAGGGCAAGCGGTGATCTGGGATATGGATGCGTTCTTGTCGGAGCCTGTTTTCCGCGCCCTGCGGGAAAAGTTCAAAGGAAATTTCGCGAGGGTCTTTCTGCTCCTGAAGGAAATCGTGCGGCATTCGCAGATCAAAAAAGAAGACTTCGCGGGATTTCTGGATTTTTACGTCGAGCAGATGGAACGCCTGGCCGGAGAAACTTCCGGCGAGGAGTTCGACAGGATCCTGGAGCTGGTCCTTCGCAGCGGCACTTTCGAATATCTCGCGCAGCCCGGCGTGGACCTCCGGAAGCATCTGAGTTTTTATCCCGATTTTTTTGCCGCCTATCCCAAGATCGCGATCCCGGTTCTGGAAATGATGTACTCGGCCCTGTACAATAAATTTATCGAAAAAACCGTGGCCGCGGGCGTGGGAGCCGACGTGCTCGCGGCCGTCGCTTTGCTGGGGCAGCCTCGCAGGTCCGGGGATCAGGACAATCTTCTCGTGGTCCAGGACCGTCTCGCCGGTGTTCTCGCCAAAGTCAAAGCGAACCAGACTCAGGTCCGCGAAACGATCAGCCATCTTCTTGCGGTTTTGGTCCTTCATGGGGCCGGATATAAAATCGGCGGCGGAAAATTCGAGAAAACGCTGACTGAAATATTCCTTCTCAAATCGGAAGACGGTTCCAAAACGCCTTTTACTCTGCCCGATTTTCTGAAGCAAACCCGTGCTTATCTGGACCGCGGCGAGGACAAGGAAATCCGCCTGCGGAAACTTCTGGCCTACCGGAACAGCTTGAACGAGGAGCTGTCGGCCCCGAAAGAAGATTTCGCGGCCTTCGTCAATTTCTATGTCGAGCAGCTGGGTCGTCTGGCCGCGGTCACTTCCCCGAAGGACTTCGAAAAGGTCGCCGACATCATGCTGCATAACAATATCTTGCAGGGATATGCCCCGCCGGACGCAGGCGCGAACGTCCACGTTAGCTTTTATCCGGACTTTTTGAGGGAATATCCCGCGATCGCGATGCCGGTCCTGGAAATGCTGAACGAGGATCTCGATCTCAAAGAAGCGCGGAAGGCAGGCGTGGAAGCCGACCTGCTCGCAGCCCTTGCCATGCTGGCGCTTCCCCGCAGTTCCGGCGACCAGGATAATTTCCCCGCCGCTCAGGAGCGCCTCGCGGGCGTTCTTGCCAAAGTCCCGACGGAGCAAACGCAGCTTCGTGAGATGCTCATCCGGCTTCTTACCCTGCTGACCCTTCATTCCGCCGGCTATCAAATTAACGATAGAAAATTCGAGAGAATCCTTCTGGAAATATTCCGCCTTGAGTCGGAAGACGGTGCCAGAACACCCTTTTCCATCTCCGGTTTCCTCAAGCAGATTCATGCCAATTTGGACCAAGGTCTGGATGAGAAAATTCGCCTGCAAAAATTGAAGACTTATGGGAGCGGCATCAAAGAAAATCTCGAGCGCCTGGCGCCCGCGTCCGGAACGGAGGAACCGCAGGCTCCGCCCGCTCCGCCGGAAGACGACCTTTGGCTCGGGAAAAGCGAATTGCGCCAATCAACGGCCAAGGCGGAGCTTCGGCAGATCATTCCGGAGCCGGAGACGCTCCAGCGCAAACTGGCGCTGGAAATTCCCGCCGCGGCTTCGAGGGACGGCATCGGAAAACTTCTGCGTTCCCGCGACCTTTTGGCGGGTATCAGCGAGGCGGAAAAGCGCGAAGCCGCGAGACAGCTCGACACGGTCATGAGCCAGGCCTTGGGAAATGGGGATGTGGACGAAGCGCGCGGCCTCGAAACGCTGGAACAGCTTACTCCGGACCAGGAAGTCCTGGTTCTCGTGAGCGAGCAGGGCGAAATCCAGGGCGTGGTCACCTTCGGAATTTCAGAAGGCGTGGCGCGGCTTCAGGAAATCGCGACCACGAAGAAAAAAGACGGCATTGCCGGGCGCGGCATTTTCCTCATGGATGAATTCTTCCGCCAAATCAAGGAGCGGGGCGCACGCGGCGCCGTGTGGGATACGTCATGGTCCAACAAAGACGCGGTCCGCTTTTACACGACGTACCTGAAAACCCAGGGTTACGATTTCGAGCCAGTCACCGCGGGAAATTCCGTCTGGTTCCGCGTTGCTCTCGCGCCGGGCGGGGAACTTCCCGAATTGCCGCGCCTTGCGCAGCCCAGCCCGGCTCTCGCGGAATTGTCCAAACGGCCCTTGAGGCCGGTGGAAGGTTTTGCGCAAGTCCTGCAAAGTTTCTTAGGAACGCCGGATGCTCTCCATGCCGAGCTGAGGCAGAATGAGTTCGACACGGAAAAAACCGCGCGCCTGGTATGGCTGCCGCGTGCGGAAAAGAAACGCGATGAGATGCGCGGCGCTTTGGATGCCGTGCTGCGGAAGGCGGTTTTGGGAGAGCTCGAGACCCGCCTCGGAAAATCTCCCACGGCCGAAGCGCTCGTGGATACGATTTTCGACGACGCGGTTTTCGGATACGAGCCGCTGCGCGCGAGGCTGGGAACGCTTGCCGTCGAGACGAACCTCGACGTTGCCGGACTGCGGGACGGGCTGCGCAGCCGCGTCATGCGCCGCGTTCAGGGACTTGTCGAAGGCAACGCACGTGCGCTGGAAGACCTGGGCATCACCGAAGCCCTGGTGCGCCGCGCCAAAGCGCTTCTGAATCCCGCCAACCGGAAAATCCTGGAAGCCGCTTACCGCGAATATACCGGCACGAGTCTCGAGCTTCCGTCCAACGAAGCGCTTTTCATTGACGGTTTCTTCCTTCGCGACACGCCGCCGCAAAAGGCCGAAGCCCTGGTGCGCCGCTACGCGGCGCAGGCTTTTGTCCTGGCGAACCTGAAAGGAACCGAGTCCGTGTATGCGCGCGCCTTCAGCCGTTTCGGAATTCTGCGCCGCACCTACGACGCCGGGAATCCGCTGGAGCTGCTCGTCAAAAACTTCGCGGGGGATTTGCGGTACGTGCTGCTCGCGGGCACGCCCGTGGAAGACGACCGGGCGGCTGTTGCCGATAAACTGGGCATGATGGTTTCGCAGCAGGTTTATCTCATGTCGCGGCTGGACGCCTCGGAGTTTGTGCCCGTCGCGGAACTCGTCTGGCAGGTCGAATACCTGAAAAAGCAGCTTGAAGACAAGACCGGCGGGATCTTCCCCGAATTCACGGAGAGTGTCCTGAAAGCGGTTTTCGGCTTTCTCGAGCAGCTTTCCGAAACCCAGGCCGCCCGCGAACTGATGCAGGCTTCCGCGTAATTCCTCCTTGAAAAATACGGGTATTCCGCTATCATGGGGCCTTCCCAAGTCTTTATGGGCCGGTAGTTCAGTTGGGAGAACGCCACAATGGCATTGTGGAGGTCAGGAGTTCAACTCTCCTCCGGTCCACCATTTATATAATAGGAACGCCCGCAGGAGAATCTCTCTTGCGGGCGTTTTTTTTTGAATCAGAGTGTGCCTTTTTGACTCAGGGGGATTGTTTGGAGAATCTCACTTCTTCTCGCAGAAAAGGGAGATCCGCCTGGCATGGTTGTTGAAGAAAAAAGGGTGGAGAAACTGTATGGACCTTCAAAAATTGACACTCAAATCTCAGGAAGCCCTTAATGCGGCGCAAAATCTAGCCGCAGAATTCGGGCACCTCGAAGTCGACGGCGAACACCTGCTGGCCGCCCTGGCCGGCCAGGAAGACGGCATCTTTCCCCGGATTCTCGAAAAGCTGGAGCTTTCGCCGGAGGCCGTGAAAGCCGCGGCGGAAAAGGAATTGGCGCGCAAGCCCAAGGTCTCCGGTCCCGGCGTCGAGCCCGGCAAGATTTACCTGACTCCTCGCCTGAACGCGCTTTTCAACAAGGCCCTTCAGGAAGCGGAAAAATTAAAAGACGAATACGTTTCGGTCGAGCATCTGGTTCTTGCCTTCTCCGAAGAAGGCGACAAAACGCCTGCGGGAAAGGTTTTCAAGACCTTCGGCCTTACGCGCGACAAGATCCTGAAGGCGCTCACCACGATCCGCGGCAACCAGCGCGTGACCAGCGCGGACCCGGAAACCAGTTACGAGGCCCTGCAGAAATACGGACGCGAGCTTGTCTCCGAAGCGGGCAAGGGTAAGCTCGATCCCGTCATCGGCCGCGATCAGGAAATTTTGCGTGTCATCCGCATCCTTTCGAGGAAGACCAAAAATAATCCTGTGCTCATCGGCGAGCCGGGCGTGGGCAAGACAGCGATCGTCGAAGGCCTCGCGCAGCGCATCATCCGCGGCGATGTGCCGGAAGGCCTGAAAGACAAGCTGGTTTATGCGCTGGATCTCGGCGCGCTCGTCGCGGGCGCGAAGTACCGCGGCGAATTCGAAGAACGCCTGAAGGCCGTGCTCCAGGAAATCCGCAAAAGCGAAGGCAAGATCATCCTTTTCATCGACGAGCTGCACACGATCGTGGGCGCGGGCAAAGCCGAAGGATCCATGGATGCCGGCAACATGCTCAAACCCATGCTGGCGCGCGGCGAATTGCACTGCATCGGCGCCACGACGCTCGACGAATACCGCAAGTACATCGAAAAGGATGCGGCACTCGAGCGCCGCTTCCAGCCCGTGCTTGTCGACCCGCCTTCGGTGGAGGATTCCATCTCCATCCTGAGAGGGCTGAGGGAGCGCTTTGAATTGCATCATGGCGTGCGCATCCAGGACAACGCGCTTGTGGCCGCGGCCGTGCTGTCGGACCGTTACATCTCCGAACGCTTTCTGCCCGACAAAGCCATCGACCTCGTGGACGAGGCCTGCGCCATGATCCGGACGGAAATGGATTCCATGCCTTCAGAATTGGACGAAGTGTCCCGCCGCGTCATGCAGCTCGAGATCGAAGAGACGGCCCTCAAGAAGGAAAAGGACCCGGCAAGCAAGGAAAGACTCTACGTCCTGCGTAAGGAGCTCCAAGACCTGCAGGAAAAAAGAAACGCCATGAAGCTCAAGTGGGAAAGCGAAAAGGGCGCCATCGAAAAGCTGCGTGGACTCCGCGGCGAGATCGAGAAAGTGCGGCTGGAAATCGAAGCCGCGGAACGCCAATACGATTTGAACAAGATCGCCGAGCTGCGGCACGGCAAGCTGCCCGCCCTGGAAAAGCAGCTCAAGCAGGAAGAGGAGAAGATCCAGGCCAAGAAAGGCGGGACCACGCTGCTTCGCGAGGAAGTGACCGAAGAGGAGATCGGCGAGATCGTTTCCAAATGGACGGGCATTCCGGTGACGCGCCTCATGGAAGGGGAAAAGGAAAAGCTGCTGCACCTCGACCAGGTGCTGCATCAGCGTGTGATCGGCCAGGACGAAGCCGTTCAGCTCGTCGCGGACGCGGTAATCCGTGCGCGGGCCGGCATCAAGGATCCGCGGCGTCCGATAGGCTCCTTTATTTTCCTGGGTCCCACGGGTGTCGGAAAAACGGAGCTCGCCAAGGCCCTTGCCGCGGCGCTGTTCGATTCCGAACAGAATCTCGTGCGCATCGACATGAGCGAATACATGGAGCGCCACGCGGTTTCCCGCCTCGTGGGCGCGCCTCCGGGTTATGTCGGCTACGAAGAAGGCGGCCAGCTCACCGAAGCCGTGCGGAGAAAGCCTTACTGCGTCATCCTGTTCGACGAAATCGAAAAGGCGCATCCCGAGGTCTTCAACGTCCTCCTGCAGCTGTTGGACGACGGGCGCCTCACCGACGCGCAGGGCCGGACCGTCAACTTCAAGAACACCGTCATCATCATGACCAGCAACATCGGTTCGCCGGATTTGCTCGAAGGCATTAAGGCAGACGGGACGCTCGACGAAGGCGTGCGCGGAAGCGTCCTGGCCAAACTGCGCGGGCATTTCCGCCCTGAGTTTCTGAACCGCCTGGATGAGATCGTCCTCTTCAAGCCGCTGTCGCTGGCCGAGATCAAAAAGATCATCGATCTTCTGGTTCAGGACCTCCAGAAGCGCCTGGCCGAACGCAAGATTAAGATCGAACTGTCGGAAGCCGCGAAGGAATTGATCGCCGGCCAGGGCTATGATCCGGTTTACGGCGCGCGGCCTTTGAAGCGCTTCCTGCAGCGCGAAGTCGAAACCCGCATCGCCCGCCAGCTCATCCAGGGAGAGATCCAGGACGGCAGCACGATCCGCCTGGACGCCGAAGGCGGGGAACTCGTTGTGATGCCCTCGGTTATGGCGGCTGGCGGGCGGAAAAAGTAGGTTTTTTCCTAATTCTGCGGTCCCGCCATCTTCTCGCTTGCGCCCCACGGAAGGCTTGTTTACACTATCTCGCCTAACAACATCCCACACAGGAGAGAGCGTTTATGAAATTATTACTCAAAATCGTCGTATTTTTTGCCGTCCTCGCCGGGTTGGTTTTCGTGTTCCGGAACCAGGTTCTGAAAGCCGCGGCGTCATTCGGCGTGGAAAAGGTGACCGGGCTTCAGCTGGAAATGGGGACCGTCAACACGGATTTCCAGAATACCCTGGCCTCGATCGACGGCATCAAGCTGCATAACCCGCCGGGTTTCCAGGACCCGCTCATGGTCGACATCCCGCTCGTTTATGTGGATTATCATCTGGGCGACATCCTGAAAGGCAACATCCACCTGCAGGACCTCAGGCTCCATTTGAAGGAGCTGCTTGTTATCCGGAACAAGGACGGCAAGCTGAACCTGGATTATCTCAAGGCCGCGACCGCTGCGAAAAAAGGCGAAGTGCCTCCTCCGGCGGAGCAGGCTCCGGCGCCCGCGGAACAGAAAAAGGGACCGGGAATCAAAGTGCAGATCGACAAAGTCGACCTGAAAGTCGACCGCGTCATCTATAAAGACTATACGGTGGGAAATGATCCGATCGTGCAGACGTTCGACGTCAACATCAGCGAGCAGCACGAGAACATCACGAACCCGCAGACGCTCGTCACGCTGATCGTCGCCAAGGCGCTCCGCAACACGACGATTGCCCGTCTGACGAACCTCAACTCGGAATTCCTCCAGAGCAACGTCTTCGATACCATGACCATGGCCAACCAGGCCGCGAACAACGTCGCCAGCCAGCTCGAAGGCAAGGTCACGGGCACCGGCGGCGCGCTCGTCGGCAAGCTCGGCGGGGAAGGCCAGGTCGTCGAAGACAAAGCCAAGGCGCTGTTCGGATCGCTCAAGAACAAGCTGCCTGTCGGCAATGGCAGCCAGACCCAGGCCCAGAGCCAGCCGGCCGCGACGTAAGCAGCAGTTCCAACAGGCATAAAAAAACCCCGTGGGATTTCTCCCACGGGGTTTTTTCTTTTTAGAAGCTTTCGATTCTTTAAATCTTGCCGTCCCAGCGTCCGCCCTGGCGCGCAACCAACGCGTCCCAGCCGGACCAGAAACGGAAAATGCCCGTCAGGCCCAGAACCGCATGCGTGACGTTCTTCTTCGTTTCGTTGTTGTTCAGGTACTGGCCGATACCGGGCCAAATAATGAAGGAAGCCAGGCCGTAGCAGACCGTCTTTCCCGTGATTTTTCCTTGCACAGCCGTGTTGGCGGCGAATGCGGAAGGCGCTGCGGTGAAGGCTAACATCACGATGAGAGCTGCGGCGAAAGTTTTTTTCATGGGGGCATCCTTTCTTGGGTTGAGTGAAGGAACTTGCTTCAAAGTATAAGCAGGTCCCGTGGGTTGTCTACAGAATTTTAAAATCCAATCCCGTAACGCGCGGTCAATTTGTCGAGCCAATCCCTCAGGTCGCCCTGCCGGTACCAGGTTTCTCCCGGAGGAAGGACCGGAGACGGTCCGGTAAGCGACACGTTGAAGACTGGGCCTTGGGGAGTTTCGCGAACTTTGACCTCCGCCAAAGGCACGATGTTGGTCCGCGGGGCATTGCCCTCGGCGGCGCGCTTGGGAAAGACTTCCACGCGGTAGATCTGGAGCCGCGACGGATAAGCATGCGAATGCTCTTTCTGGTAGAAGGCCACGAGCTGGCGCAGGAAAGCGTTCCATTGTTTCTCGTTCAGGCCGTAATTTCCCATGCGGGTCAGAAGCAGCCCCAGCCGGGCTTCCTTCGCATAGCGAAGGCCGCCGACGAAACGCCCGTTTTCGTCAAAAGGAGGAATGGAAGCCGGCCGGCCGCTTGCGTCGAAAGCGCGGTAGTTGATGATTTTCAGCGGGTCGAAGAAAATGGGGCTCGGCCACAGATTGAAATAAACCAGCCGGCAAACGTTGTTGACGTAAACGCGCACGGACAGCGGATACGCCTTGAAATATTGCCACCACGAGCCGTAAGGATCAAAGGTCTTGCCCGCATAGGCGATCTGGGCGCTTCCCACCGCGAAAAGATGAAAGCAAAGGAAGACATTGATGCAGGCCCGCTTACACCAGCCCCAGGAGACGAGCGGAATCAGCGGCGCTTCCGCTGCCGGGGGAACGATCGTCCGGTTTTTTGGCGGAAAACAGTCGTCGATAAAAATGAAAAGCGACCCGATCATGGTTTCCGTAAACCATCCCACCCGAACGAGCAGCCAAATCCCCGCGTGGAAAAAAAAGGAAGTGAGGACCGCCCAGGGCCGCGCCAGCGGAAAAAACCACAGAAAGGGAATAAGGCTTTCCCAAGCCATCACGGCATAATTGATGGCGTGAAAAACCGGATGCTCCGGCAGCCAGCTCAAATCAAAATAAGAAAGGTGGCCGGTTCTCAAAGTGTCCAGGAAGGCGGTTCCCGCGAGCCATCCGGGATCCGCTACCTTGCTGATGCCGGAGGTAAAATAAATGCAGCCGATCGTGATTTGCGTGAGGCGGACGGGCCACAGCGTGAGGGGCCGGACGTCGCGTTCTTTTTTCCAGAATTTTTCTACGGACAGGAAGCGGCCGGAGGTCTGCCAGATCAGGCAGAAGCCAAAGGCCTGATGCGCCCAATCCGCCACGTGGGAGGCGCCATAGCCGCGCAGACTGAAAAAATAAGTCGTGAGGAAAAAGTTCAACACCGACATGAGGCGGGTCCGGACGCCCAACAGCAAAAGGGCCACGATCACGATCCACGCGGCGTGAAGATTCAGCACGGCTGCGGGAGGATAAAAAACGTCCAGAGGCGTCGCGTGATGCACGCCTTCGTTGGAAAAAAGCAGGACCACTTTCGAGCGCATTCCGATGAGGTCGCCGAGAAGCGCGAAGCTGTAGCCGACGCGGAACCAGGCCTCGGAGCGCCCCGTGCTTTCTTTGAACCAGAAGTCGTCCCAGATGCGGGCAAGGGTTTGCATGTATCCCATTATCGGCAGGCCGCGGTCCGGCTTGTGGCAAGAAATGATTCAAAAGCGGGCTTGTAAACTATAACCTATTTATTTATAATGAGTTATGTTTTAAGCCCGGCCGCGTCCATGCGGCCGCATAATCCGGAGATGCGTTTGTGATTTTGTTCCGCAAGATTGTTTTCTACATCTTTCTCTTATTGTACCTCGTCACCTGCCCGCTGCTGCTCCTTTACGCTTTCGGATTCATCGTCAAGCCGGGCTCCGAATACCGGCTCATCAAAACCGGCCTCATTTATTTGTCGACCGTTCCGGCCGGCGCGCAGGTGCATCTGGGCCCGAGCCGCTTCACGCAGAAGACCCCGGTGATGATCCGTGATCTCATTCCGGGCAATTACTCGGTGCGCGTGGATCTTCCCGGACATCTGCCCTGGATCCAGACCGTGCCGGTCGCCGCGGAAAAGGCCTCGGTGCTGGATTACGTGCTGCTGCTTCCTTCCAAATGGAAAAGGGAGCTGCTGACGCGCGACTCCTACGCCGGCCTCAGGGCCATTCCCGGCACGGAAATGATTCTGCTGCAGCGTACCGACAAGCTCGGAGGCCTGGTCGTCTATGATTTCGGCGAGGACAAACTGAAGCGCCTGTTTGCCCGCGACTCGGAATACGCGGCGGCCGATCTCCAGCGCGCTTATACGTTCCCGGAAGGCAACATCGTGATTCTGCAGGTGCAGATGCCCGCCGGGCCCCGCACGCTCGCCATCGACCTCGGCAAACCGGACAAGGCGCCGAAAGATCTCACGCTTTTTTTCAACGCTGCACCGGAAAAACTGGCCTGGGATTCTTCGGCACGTAATTACCTCTATAACTATCACGACAGCGTACTGGACCGCATCAACCTCGATGACGGCGAGGTGAAACCCGGTATCCTGAAAAACCTGCGGGGAATGGGTTTTTCCGACGATTCTATTTATGCGGTGAGAAACGACGGCCTGGTGATCCGCACGGACGAAAACGGCAAGGACCTCAAATTTCTTCTGGACGATCCCGTCCTGGCGCAATCGCTTTTCGGTGATGCCGGCTTCTTCGACATCGAGGCCTATCACGACCAGACCGTGCTCTTCCGCGGCGAGAAAGGCGAGCTCTTGTCCAACCGGCTGCCTTACCGCCAGGTGCCGGGCGGGGTGGCGGGTTTCGAGTACGACAAAAAACGCAAGCGCCTGCTTGTCTGGCAGAAAAACAAGATCGGCATCCTGGATTTTTCGCGCGAACGCGTGGCCGGAGGCGAGATGTTCGAAAAGGGACCGCGCCTCACCTGGATTTTCAAGGACGGGGACAACATCGCGCAGGCGTTCTGGGTGTACGAAGGCTCGCATGTGCTGTTCCGGGACGGCAGCCAGGTTCGCCTGCTCGACACCGAAACCTACGAGACGCCCGTCGTGCATACGGTGACCGGCGTGAAGGACAAGACGGACGTTTATTATTCGGAAGACTCAGGCTCTCTGTATTACCTGGACAAGGACTCGGCGCAGCTCGTGTCGCTCGAGATTTTTCCGAAGAAAGCCGTCATCAACCTGCCTTTCCCAGAGAGAAGGGAAGAGGTCGTGCTCAAGGAGAAAAACTCCGAATGAACTTCGATTATTCCGCACGCGGGCTTAAAGGCGGCGAAAGAAAGCTGCAGCGTTTTTTTGAAACGCTTCCCGGCGCTACGAGCTGGGCCATTCTGGCAGGCCTTCTCGCGGTCTCTTTCCTGAAGCCTGTCATTGCCGCCGTTTTCGTCATCGCGTTCGTGCTGTTCTGGCTGTTCCGGCTTTTTTATATGACGCTGTTCCTGATGATTTCTTATTTCCGGCTGGCGGCCGAAGCGAACACGGATTGGATGGCCCGCGTAAGCGGCATCGATGATCTGGAAAATTACCTGCAAGGGTCTTGGCGCAAGGCCGCGGGCAAAGGCCTGCACCGCGCCGTGTCGCTGTGGAGGCATCACAACAACTTGAACCGGCTGCGCAAGAGCGGCAGCGTGCCGCCGCGTTCCGAGGACATTCTCCAGCTCGTGATCATGCCGGTCATCAAAGAAACCAAAGAGGTGCTGGAGCCCGGCATCCGCAGCCTCGCCGAAGGCACGTTCCCTCCGGAGCGCATCGTGGTCGTGATCGCGCTCGAAGACCGCGCCTCCGCCGCGGTCAAACAAGGCGTGCGGGAGCTCGAGGCACAGTACGGCATGCGTTTTTTTCATTTCCGGACCGTCATCCACCCGCAGGGCGTGCCGGGCGAGGCCCGCGTCAAAGGCGCGAACACCACGCACGCGTCGAAAGAAATCACGGCCTATTTCCGCGAGCGCAAGATCCCGCTCGAAAACATCATCGTGTCCTGCTTCGACGCGGACACGGTCGTGGACAAGTCGTACTTCGCCTGCCTCACGTACCAGTACCTGGTCTGTCCGGACCGCGAGCGCGCGAGCTTCCAGCCCATCCCGGTCTATCACAACAACATCTGGAACGCGCCGGCCTTTGCCCGCATCCTGGAAATGGGCTCGTCTTTTTTCCAGCTGATCGAGGCCACCAATCCCGAGAAGCTTGTGACGTTCTCCAGCCACAGCATGAGCTTCAAGGCGCTGGTCGAGATCGGCTACTGGCCCGTCGACATGATCTCCGACGACTCGTCGGTTTTCTGGAAGGCGTTCATCCATTTCGACGGCGACTACCGCGTCGTGCCGCTGTACGTGACGCTGTCCATGGACGTCGTGGATTCGGGTTCGTGGTGGAAGACCGTGACCTACGTTTATAAGCAGAAAAGGCGCTGGGCCTGGGGCGTGGAAAATTTTCCGATCGTGATGCGCGCGTTCATGCGGTCGAAGAAGATCCGTTTTTACGACAAGTTCCGCTACGCCTTCAAGATGTTCGAGGGCCACATTTCCTGGGCCACGTGGGCCTTCATCCTCTCGTTCGTGGGCTGGCTGCCCGCCATTTTCGCGGGCCGGGAATTCGCACACACGGTCCTTTATTACAGCGCCCCGCGCATCACGGGCATCATCTTCAATCTCTCGGCCTCTGCGCTGATCGTGTCCATGATCATCAGCCTTTCCCTCCTGCCGAAAAAGAAATTGAAATACCCGGTACTCCAGAAAATATTTTTCGCGGCCGGATGGCTGCTGCTTCCGGTCATTTTCATTTTTTTGAGCGCGCTGCCCGCGCTGGACGCTCAGACGCGGCTCATGCTCGGCAAATACATGGAAGAATTCTGGGTCACGGAGAAAAAACGCTGACATGAAAAAAACGGCCCTTTTCCTGGCGCTGATTCTCGCTTTTCCTGCCGTTCCGGCGCGGGCCCAGGAAACCCTGAAGATCGGCACGACCTACAGCATCCACCAGAGCGAATACCTGGACATGGACTGGAAGGAGACTTACCTCGCGCTCCTCGAATTCCATTTCGACGTGATCCGGCTGGGCACTTACTGGAACCGCATCGAAAAAGACGAAGGAGTCCTCGATTTCGAATACCTGGACTGGCAGATTGCCGAGGCGAAAAAACGCCACATCCCCGTCCTCCTCACGCTCGGCATGAAGGCGCCGCGCTGGCCGGAATATTACATCCCGGACTGGGTCCTGAAGCATATCAAGCTGAAGTTCGGGCAGGACGTGTCGGAGAGCGCTTACCTCCGGGAAAAGGCGCTCCATTTCGTCAGCGTTGTGGTCGAGCGCTATAAAGACGAAGATATCGTGCAATACTGGCAGGTGGAAAACGAAGGCCTCGACCGCGCGGGCCGGAACTACTGGTGGATCGGCAAGGCGTTCATCCAGGAAGAGATCGCGCTCGTGCGCCAGCTCGATCCCAAGAAGCGCCCCATCATCGTCAGCTCCGCCACTTACCCCAACCGCTTCCTTAATTTTCTCGCGCGCTTTTTCGCCAAGAACGACCCGATCTCGGATGCCCTCGAGATTTCCGACATTCTCGGCATCAACGTCTATCCCGCGGTTGGCCACAAGATGGCGTGGAAAAAAATCTATTTCTGGACCACGCCCACGGAACGGAATTCTTATTTTTCAGAGCTTCTGGCCCGCGCCAAGGCGGTCGGTAAGAAAGTCTGGATCATGGAGCTGCAGGCCGAGCCGTGGGAACCCGGAGAGCTCGTGCATGTGGGCAAGGAACGGCCGCCTACGGGCTGGCCCGAATCGGTCCGCGAAAGTTTTGCCGAGTTCCAGAAGATCGGTTTCCACACGATCCTGCTCTGGGGCGGGGAGTACTGGCTTTACCGGCTCGTGCAGCATCAGGACGAAAACTGGTGGGACATGGTCATGGATTTTTTCAAATCCAAGGAAGATAAAGAGAAGGAAGAAAAAGCCGAGGCCGAGAAAAAAGAAAACACGCTCGCGGCCGTGAAAAAAGATGTGGCCGAGCACGTCGCGGAAAAGAAAGCTACAGAAGATCGAGCTGAGGCGAAGTCGCCGGCTTCCTGAGCGCCTGGCGTTCGATGCGTTCGAGCAATTTTTGCTCGATGTCTTTCAGAAACGAAGAAGGTTCCTGCTCCCGGATTTTTCCCTGCCAGAGCCGTTTGGCCGCCCCGGAAAGAAAAAGCCGTTCTTTGGCTCGCGTCATGCCCACATAAAAAAGGCGCCGCTCTTCCGCGAGCTCCTCTCGCGGCATCTCAGCGCTCCATTTCATCGGCAGCACGCCTTCCTCGCAGCCCGCGATGAAGACCACGGGAAACTCCAGCCCTTTGGCGGCATGAAGCGTCATCAGCGATACCGCGTCCGCGCGCTCGTCCCAGGCGTCCACGTCCGCGGCCATGCGCGCTTCCGAAAAAAAACGCGGCCGGTCCGACCCGCAGGCGCGCGCGATCTCGTCCAGCCTCAGAAAAACCGGATCCTTAAAAAGAGCTTCGAGCGCTTCCTGCCCTGCGATTTTTCCGGCGCCTCGGCGGAGAGCTGCGCCGAGAGACAGGGTTGCTTCTTCCTCTTCGGCCGCGGACAGCAGGGCGGCGGCCAGCGGGTTTTCATGGAGCGGACGATGCGAGCGGCGCTGGAATGGAATGCCCGAGCGCAGGAGCGCCTCTTCGAGCGGCGGGACCTGCTGCTCCGTGCGGTAGAGCACGGCGAAATCGGAAAAGGAATGCTCTTTTTCGGTCTGGCCTTCGGAGCGTCCGCTGTCCATGGAAAAGAAGGTAAGGGCGCCGATCATTTTTTCGATCTGCTCCACGATGAATTCCGCTTCGGACTTGTCGGTCGGCGCGTGGTGGATCAGAACTTTTCCCGGATCGTCGAGCAGCGCCTCGGCTCCGCGTCCGGGCACAAGCGAGGCGGGAAGAATCATCTGCGACGAGGCGGACAGGATCGAAACGCCCGAACGGTAATTGCGCTTCAGGCGGATTTCGGCCGCGCCTTCGAAATCCTCTGCGAACTTCAGGAAGAAACGCACGTCCGAGCCGCGGAACCCGTAAATGGCCTGGTCCGGATCGCCGATCGCGCAGACGTTGCCGTTTCGCGGCGCGAGGTGTCGCGCCAGGCGGTATTGCAGCGGATCGATGTCCTGATACTCGTCGATCAGGATCCAGCGGTACTGTTCGCGGGCGCGCGCTTCGAGGCCCGGATCTTCTTGAAAAAGCCGCAGGGGATAAAGGAGCAGGTCGTCGAAGTCGACGAGCCCGCGCAGGGCCTTTTCTTTTTCGAGAATTTCCAGGCCGGCTTTCACGTCCGCGTCACCGGATTCGCCTTCGCGCCGCGCTTTCGAGATCTCGCGCAAAAGGCGCAAGGCCTGAGCTTCCTTTAAAGAAAGATGTTCCGCGAGCAGGGATGTGAGGTCTTCCTCGCGCGCGAGCGTGAACCCGCGGTCAAGCCCGGCCGCGCTCCGGTTTTCTTCCAGGATTTTATAGCCGAGCCCGTGAAAGGTCATGACCGGAACGCGCCGTCCCGTTTGGCCGAGCAGGCTTTCGAGCCGCGACTTGATTTCCCCGGCCGCGCGCCGGCTGAAGGTGAGCGCGAGACAGGCTTCGGGCGCGGCCCCGCAGTTTTGGATCAGATGGGCAATGCGGTGCGTGAGCACGCGCGTTTTGCCGGAGCCCGGGCCCGCGACGATGAGAAGCGGGCCGGAGACAGCCCGCACGGCCGCGGTTTGTTCGGGATCAAGTCCGCCTTCCGGGGAAGACGGGCGGGCCTTCGGCGGTTTCGGCGCGGTGGGAAGAATCTGGAAGGTGTCGGGCCGTTGGGTTTTTTCTTTCCGCGCGGCGGGCTGCGCTTCCGGCACATCGAACAGGACGCTGGCGCCGCCGTGTGTTTTCAATTCGTCTTCGCGGAATAATTTGATGCGGCCGTATTCGCCGTCGTAGCCGGCCTCGCGGATCACGCGGCCGTCGCGCATTCTCGCGATCGCCTCGGTGATGAGCGATGAGGATTTTTTGCGGATCTGGTCGAGCGGCAGGTCGCTCAGGATGTCCAGTTCCGCGCCGAGGTCCGAGACCATATTTTCGTAATCCCGGCACACGGCCTTGCTCGCAGGCCCCACGGAAAGCGTTTCCGCAATCATCTCCGGAAGGGGAATCAGGCTTTTGAATTCGCCGCTTTTGTCCTTGGTTTCCTGTTCCGTGCGGTCGGCGAGTTCTTCGACGCGGTACATGACGCCGAGTGTCAGCGGCTTCCGGCATTCCGGGCAGATGCCGTTGTGCTTCCGGCTTTCCTCGGGCGTGAACCGCACCTGGCAGGCGCGGTGGCCGTCCATGTGGTATTTCCCTTCCTCGGGAAAAAATTCCACGGTGCCGCCGTAGCCCTGGCCGGTTTCGAGCGCGCGGCGCAGGGAAAAATAATCCAGCCCGCAATCGAAGTAACAGGCCTCGCGCCCCAGTTTTTGCGGCGAATGCGCGTCGGAATTGGAAATCAGGCGATAGCCATCCAGGCTGGAAACGCGGCGGTTCATTTCCGGATCGGACGAAAGACCGGTCTCGACGGCAAAGATATGCGGCGCCAGGTCGCCGTAGCAGTCGGAAACGGCGTCGAAGCCGGATTTGGAGCCCAGCACGGAAAACCACGGCGTCCAGATATGCGCGGGAACCAGAAAACAATCTTCACCGGCCTCGAGCACGAT
>Ga0310810_10001603_pt1 | contig 23849 bp, 24 predicted proteins | sample NCmetagenome_FD_207641 | JGI IMG/M metagenome (GOLD analysis project Ga0310810, IMG submission 207641) | Soil microbial communities from experimental microcosm in Duke University, North Carolina, United States - NC | ecosystem: Engineered > Artificial ecosystem > Soil microcosm > Unclassified ... | reverse complement strand
AAACTGCCGCGCTCGCTCAAGGTGCTCGACATCGGCTCGGCCTCGAAGGAGTGACTCTCCTTGTAGTGGTTCGGCGACACCAGCTCGCTGAATTCAAACGACTTTCAACCGGTTAAGCCGCCGATAAGATCAGGGGCGTAAAGGGGGTCTCGGCCCTCTTTTTGCTGTGGTGTTCCTCCGCCCCGGACATGCCCCTCTCTCTACGCTTCGTCGTCCCGCTCGCACTGGCCCTCGCGGCGATCGCCTATGCGGTGGTGCCGCTCGTGGATCGCCTCACGCTCCAGTGGTTCGTGCGCGACCTCGATGCCCGCGGCGCGCTGATCGCTCAGACGGCGCAGGAGCCGCTTTCCGAGCTGATGCGCGACCCGCGCGGGGCGAAGCAGCGGGTGCAGCGCTACTTCGAGCGCATCATGCAGGGCGAGCGCATCTTCGCCATCGGGCTGTGCGACCGCGGTGCGCGCCTCGCTTTCGCGAGCCCGAACTTCCCGCAGGCGGTGCAGTGCCCCGGCGGCGAGCCGCACGAGGCGCGGAGCTGGGTGCTGCGCCTGAAGGACGGCCCGCTGCACGTATCGGCCAACCCGGTGAGCGGCGACGCCGGGCCGCTCGGCCAGCTGGTGATCGTGCACGACATGAGCTTCATCGAGCGGCGCAGCGCCGATACGAAGAAGTACGTGCTGTGGCTCTTTGCCGGTATCGCCGCGGTGGTGGCGCTCATCACCATGGTGATCGCCGAGATCAGCTGGCGCGGCTGGGTCGCCGGCATGAAGGCGCTGCTCTCCGGCGAGACGCTGCTGCGCAGCCCGCTCGGCCTCGCCGGCACCGCGCCCGAGCTGCGCCCGATCGCGCGCGACCTGCAGGCGCTGGTGCGCGACCTGGAGGCGGAGCGCGCGGGGCGGGACGAGAGCCAGACCTCCTGGGGGCCCGAAGCGCTGCGGCGCATCCTGCGGCAGGACCTGAAGGGCGACGAGGTGCTGATCGTCTCCAATCGCGAGCCTTACGTGCACGTGCGGCGCAAGGATTCGAAGGTGATCGAGATCCAGCGCCCGGCGAGCGGGCTGGTGACCGCGCTCGAGCCGATCGTGCGCGCCTGCTCGGGCACCTGGATCGCGCATGGCGCGGGCTCGGCTGACCGCGAGACGGTGGACCGCAACGACCACGTGATGGTGCCGCCGGAGCGGCCGGCATACCGCATCCGGCGCGTATGGCTCACGCCCGAGGAGGAGCAGGGCTACTACTACGGCTTCTCCAACGAAGGCCTGTGGCCGCTGTGCCACATCGCGCACACGCGCCCGACCTTCCGCTCCCCCGACTGGGAGCACTACAAGAACGTGAACCGGCGCTTCGCCGAAGTCGTCGCCGACGAGGCGAAGAGCGAGGACCCGATCATCCTGGTGCAGGACTACCACTTCGCGCTGCTGCCGCGCATGGTGCGCGAGCGCCTGCCGCGCGCCACCATCATCACCTTCTGGCACATCCCCTGGCCGAACCCCGAGGCGTTCGGCATCCTGCCCTGGCGCGAGGAGATCCTCGACGGCCTGCTCGGCTCGTCGATCCTCGGCTTCCACACGCAGTTCCACTGCAACAACTTCTTCGACACCGTGGACCGCTTCCTCGAGGCGCGCGTCGACCGCGAGACCTTCTCCATCTCCTACGGCGGCGACACCACGGAGGTGCGGCGCTACCCGATCTCGATCGAGTGGCCGCCGGCCGCGCTGCAGGTGCAGCCGCCGGTGGCCGAATGCCGCGCGCGCGTGCGTGAACGCCTCGATCTCCCTCAGGACGTGAAATTGGGCATCGGCGTCGACCGGCTCGACTACACCAAGGGGATACTGGAGCGCTTCAGCGCCATCGAGCGCCTGCTCGAGCTCGAGCCGCGCTGGATCGGCCAGTTCTCGTTTGTCCAGGTGGCGGCGCCCTCGCGCAGCTCGATCCCCGAGTACCAGAGCCTCGACGCGCGGGTGCGCGAGCTCGCGGCGCGCATCAACGGGCGCTTCGGCCGGCCCGGCTACCAGCCGATCGTCCTGAAGATCGAGCACCACGACGCGGCGCAGGTCTACGAGCTCTACCGGGCGAGCGAGGTGTGCGTCGTCTCGAGCCTGCACGACGGCATGAACCTGGTGGCGAAGGAGTACGTCGCCGCGCGCGACGACGAGCAGGGCGCGCTGATCCTGTCGCAGTTCACCGGCGCGGCGCGCGAGCTCGCCGAGGCGCTGATCGTCAACCCCTACGACTTCGAGCAGACGGCGGCGGCGCTGCACCTCGCGCTCACCATGTCGCCCGAGGAGCAGCGCGTGCGCATGCGCAGCATGCGCAACCTGGTCCAGGAGTTCAACGTCTACCGCTGGGCGGGCCGCATGCTGCTCGACGCGGCGCGCATGCGTCATCGCCGGCGCGTGCTGGCGCGCGGCCGCGCCGCCCGCCGACAAGCGGATGTCGCCTAGCGCTCCCCCGTACTCGCCGGACTGCGCGTTCTTTCTCGACATCGACGGCACGCTGCTCGAGATCGCCGAGACGCCGGACGCGGTGCACGCCGACGCGGCCGACTGCGGCCTGCTCGAGCGCCTGCACGCGGCGGCCGGCGGCGCGGTCGCGCTGGTGAGCGGTCGCACGCTCGCCATGATCGACGAGCTGTTCGCCCCCTTGAAGCTGCCCGCCGCCGGGCAGCACGGCTACGAGCGCCGCGACGGCACCGGCCGCCGGCGCCGGCATCGCTTCGATGCCGCGCGGCTGCGCCCGGTGGCCGCGCTGCTGCGGGACTTCGCGCGCCGCAGCTGCGCGAGGCGGCGCACGCCAACGCGCTCGCCGCCGCGGCCTTGCTGCCCGGCGAGGTGCAGGTGCAGCCCGGCAAGATGGTCTGGGAGGTGAAGCCGGCGGGCGCGCACAAGGGCATGGCGATCGAGGAGTTCATGCGCGAGCTGCCGTTCCGCAACCGGCTGCCGGTGTTCCTCGGCGACGACCTGACCGACGAGGACGGTTTCCAGGTCGTGAACCGCATGGGCGGCCACTCGATCAAGGTCGGCGCGGGCGATACCGCGGCGCGTTTTCGCCTGCCCGATCCCGCCGCGGCGCGCGCCTGGCTGCACGGCTGGGCGGACGCCTACAAACGGTAAAGCCGCGCCGCGTTCGAGGCAAAGAGCGGCTCGCGCATTGCGTCGCTCGGAAGCCAGCTCTCGAGGAGGTCGAGCAAGTCGGCGTCGTTCGGCATGAAGCGCGTCATGCCGGGATGGGGCCAGTTGGTTCCCCAGACGCAGCGGTCGGGCCGCTCGCGCAGCACGGCTTCGACGAAAGGCTTCATGTCCGCATAGCTGGGCGGACCCGAGTCGGACAGCCGATAGAAGCTCGAGATCTTGGTCCAGCAGTCGCCGCGTCCGGCGAGCAACCGGCGGATCACCTTGAATCCCGGCTGGTCGATCCCGGCGGCTCCGCGCGGCCGGCCGAGGTGGTCGAAGACCAGCGGCACCGCGCAGCGGCGCAGGCGTTCCTCGAGGCCGACCCAGTCGTCGCACGCCGCGATGTTGATCTCGATATGCCAGCCGAGCGGCGCGACGCGCGCGGCGATCACCTCGAGATCCGCTGTGGTCGCGGCGTTGCCGAACTGGTCCATGAGGCGGGCGGCCCGGAACCCGGCCTTGTCGAGCCTTCCCAGGACTTTTTCATCGACATCCGGGGCAATCGTGGCAACGCCGGCGAACCGGCCGGGATGCTCGAGCAGGAAGTCCTCGGTAATGGAATTGTCGAAGCCGTAAGGCGTGGCGTTCACCTGCACGCCACGTTCGACGCCCAGCGATCGGTGCAATGCGAGCCAGGCCTCGCGCGTGGCCGGCGGCGGCGAGTATTTCCTTTCTCCCGAAAGGGCGTAGCGCTCGAAGCGGTCGAAGATGTGCGCATGGCAGTCGACCGCGCCCGGCGGCAGCGCCCGGCGTGGCGCCCGCAAGCGGCTGTCGGCCGGCAGGACGTCGGCGTTCAATCGAGCGAGATGTTGGCTTCGCGCGCGACCTTCAGCCACTTCTCGTAGTCGGCGCGCACATAGGCCGTGAACTCGCTGCGGCTCATGTCCATCATCTCCACCCCGAGCGACTTGTACCGCTCGCGCACCGCCGGGTTGGCGCGGGCCTTCTCGAGCGCGCCGGCGAGCCGCTCGACGGCCGCCGCCGGGGTGCCGGCGGGAACGAACAGCCCGGTGAACGTGCCGGCCTCGTAGCCCTTGACCCCGGCCTCGTCGAGCGTCGGTACCTCGGGCAGCAGCGGCGAGCGCTTGAGCGAGGAAATCGCGAGCGCCCTGATGCGGCCTTCGCGGATGTGGCCGATCGAGGCGGTGAGCTGGTCCATCATCGAGTCGACCTGGCTGCCCATCAGGTCGTTCAGCGCCGGCCCGCTGCCTTTGTAGGGCACGTGCAGCAGCTTGAGGTTCGCCTGATGCATCAGCAGCTCGATGGCGAGGTGATTGGACGAGCCGGTGCCGGCCGAGGCAACGCTCACTCGCCCGGGGCTTTCCCTGGCCAGGCGGACGAACTCCGGGAAAGTCGCCGCGCGAGTTTTCGGCGCCACCGTCAGCACGATCGGCACCGACTGGATCGAGCCGATCGGCACCAGGTCTTTCAGCGGGTTGTAGGCGAGGTGCTTGAACACCGCCGGGCCGGCGGTGACCGTGCCGCTCGAGCCAAGCAGCACGGTGTAGCCGTCGGCGGGGGCCTTGACCGCGTAGGCGGTGCCGACGATCCCGCCGGCACCTGCCCGGTTGTCCACGACGATGGACTGCCCGAGCGCCTCGCGCAGCGCGGGCTCGAGGGTGCGCGCGGTGATGTCGACGTTGCCGCCCGGCGGATAGGGCACGACTACATGGACCGGCCGGGTCGGGAACTCCTGCGCCGCCGCCCCGGAAGCGAGCAGCGCGGCGAGCACGGCGAAACACAGGCCCAGGATGGGCTGCATCGGATCCTCCTCCTAAGGTACATTGGCCCACCATGACCAAGGCCAAGGTAACGAATCTCCGCCGGCATTATCCCGAACTCGCGCCCGACCGCGAGTATCCGCAGCTCAAGTTCAAGTCGCTCAAGGGTCGCGTGAGCGCCGCCGAGTGGCAGGCGCGCGTCGACTGCGCCTGCGCGTACCGCCTGGTGCGCCACTACGGCATGGACGACATGATCTACAACCACATCTCGGCGCGCGTGCCCGGCAGCGAGGAGTTCCTGCTCAATCCGTTCGGCCTGCTCTACGAGGAGATCTGCGCCTCGGCGCTCATCAAGGTGAACCTGAAAGGCGAGGTGCTCTGGCAGCCCGACTGGCCGAAGGGCCTGAACTACACCTTCAACCTCGCGGGCTACGTGATCCACGGCGCGATCCACGAAGCGCGCCCCGACGTGCAGTGCATCATCCACACGCATTCGCTTGCCGGCATGGCGGTGGCGAGCCTCGAGCGGGGCCTGCTGCCGATGACGCAGACCGCGATGCGCTTCGCGAAGGTCGCCTACCACGACTACGAGGGCGTGGTGCTCGAGATGGACGAGAGGAAGCGCCTGCTCGCCAACCTCGGCGACGCGGACGTCATGCTGCTGCGCAACCACGGCCTGCTCGCGGCCGGAAGCAGCGTGGCCGAGGCGTTCAACAACCTGTATCGCCTGGAGCGCGCCTGCCGCAGCCAGCTGCTCGCGCAGGGCGCGAACGACCGGATGATCCTGCCGCCGGCGCCGGTGATCGAGAAGACCAACCACCTCTACCGTCCGCAGGTGCGCCGGCCGATGGGCGTGCTCGAATGGCCGGCGATGCGCCGCCTCGCTGACCGGCTGGACCCGTCCTACAAGACCTAGCGGCATGTACGTCGTCGAGCGCTGCGCCGCCTGGGCCGAGGCTTTCCGCGCGCAGCCGATCCCGCCGCAGGTCGCGCACCATGCGCGCCGCGCGCTCATCGACTGGCACGCGGCGCTCCTGCCCGGCTCGATCGTCGCGCCCGCCACGCTGCTCAAGAAGGCGCTGGCCGAGGAGTACGCGCGCGGCTATCCGCGCACGCTCGCGCTGATCGACGGCACCGCGGCGCACACCGTCGAGGTCGACGACATCTACCGCGACGGCATCTACCATCCCGGCGCGCCGACCATTGCCGCCGCTCTGTCTTTCAAGAAGGCGAATCCTCTAAGGGCGATCGTGGTGGGCTACGAGATCTCCACCCGCATCGGCGCGGCGATGGGCCGCGCGCACTACAAGTACTGGCACAACACCGGTACCATCGGCTGCTTCGGCGCCTGCGCGGCGGCAGCAGAGGTTCTCGGTCTTCCAAAAAGAGAATTCGCCCATGCGCTCGCCACGGTCGCCACGTTTTCCGCGGGCCTGCAGCAGGCGTTCCGCATGGATTCGATGTCCAAGCCCCTGCACGCCGGCCACGCCGCCGAGGCCGGCGTCACCGCGGCGCTCGCGGCGCGCGAGGGCGTCACCGGCTCGCTCGACGTGATGGAGGGCGAGTCGGGCTACGGCCGGGCGATGGGCGACGGCCCGGACTGGGAGAAGGCGCTCGCCACGCTCGGTGGCGACTTCCACATCACGCGCATGACGTTCAAGAACCACGCCTGCTGCGGCCACACCTTCGCCGCGATCGACGGCGCCCTCGCATTGCAGAAAAAAATGGGCATTTCGGCGAAGGATGTGGACAAGATCCACATAGGGACCTATCGGGCCGGGGTGGAGGTCGCGCACTACGAAAAGCCGGTGACGCCGGCCGAAGCCCGCTTCTCGCTCAAGTACGTCGTCGCCACCGCGCTCACCCATGGCAGCGTGCGGCTCGCCGCATTTCAGCCCGATCGTCTGGAGAATCCGGCCACCCGGGACCTGATGAGAAAAATCACGGTGTCCCTCGATCCGGAGCTCGACGCCACCTTCCCGCGCCAGCGCGCGGCGCGGGTCGCCATCGAGGCGCGCGGCCGGCGCGAGGAATGGCTGCAGCCGACGCGCAAGGGCGACCCGGACGCGCCGCTCAGCGACGCCGAGCTGGAGGACAAGTTCCTCGAGCTCGCCTCGCCGGTGGTGGGCGGCGAGAAGGCGAAGGGTCTGCTCTCCGAGCTGTGGAAAGCCGGGTAAGCCTCGCCCAGGCGCTCTTCGCGCCGCGCGCCGTCGCCTTGGTCGGCGCCTCGGGCGATGCGAAGAAGAACACCGCGCGGCCGCAACGGTACCTGCGCAAGCACGGCTACCGCGGGCGCATCGTGCCGATCAACGCCACGCGCGAGGAAGTGCTCGGCGAGCGCGCCTATCCGCGCCTTGCCGACGCGCCGGGGGAGATCGACCACGTTTTCATCATGGTGGAGGACGTCGAGGCGGCGCTCGAGGACTGCGCGGCGAAGGGCGTGCGCGTCGCGAGCATCTACAGCAACGGCTTCGCCGACGCGGGGCCGGCGGGTTCCAGGAGACAGGAAGAGCTGGTGGAACAGGCAAGGGCGATGGGCATCCGCCTGCTCGGCCCGAACAGCATGGGGGTGGTCGACCTGAACGGCGGCCTCGCCCTCACGGTCAACGCCGTGCTGGAGATGGATGCGCCGCCCGCCGGCGCGACGAGCCTGGTCTCGCAGAGCGGCACGATGCTCGGCACGCTGCTCTCGCGCGGCGCGGCGCGCGGCCTCGGCTTCGCCAAGCTCGTCTCGGTGGGCAACGAGGCCGACCTCGCGGTCGGCGAGCTCCTCGAGCTGCTGGTCGACGATCCGCAGACGCGCGTCATCGCGCTCTTCCTGGAAACGGTGCGCGACGCCGAGCGCCTCGCGCGCGCGGCGCGCAAGGCGCACGCAGCGGGCAAGCCGGTGGTCGCCTACAAGCTCGGCCGCTCGGCGCTCGGCGAGGCGCTCGCGCGCTCGCACACCGGAGCGCTCGCCGGCACCGACCGCGCGCTCGACGCGTTCTTCAGGGACTGCGGCATCCTGCGCGTCGACCTGCTCGAGACGCTGATCGAGATTCCGCCTCTGCTTTCCGGACGATCTCCTCCCCAGGTCGCCCGTGTGCCGAAGATCTCCGTCGTTACGACCACCGGCGGCGGCGCGGCGGCGGTAGTGGATCGCCTGGGCCTGCACGGCATCGAGCTCGCGTCGATGAACGACCTGACGATGGCCGCCACGGCCGACACGTACGCGAAGACGCTCGAGCGGCTGCTCGGCTCGCCCGAGTGCGACGCGGTGCTCGCTGCGGTGGGCTCCTCGGCGCAGTTCCATCCCGAGCTGGCGGTCCAGCCGATCCTGCGCGCGCCGCGCACCGCGAAGCCGCTTGCCGCATTCCTGACCCCGCACGCCGAGCGCTCGCTGGCGCTGCTCGCGGAAAAGGGCGTGCCGGCATTCCGCACCCCGGAGGCCTGCGCGGATGCCTTCGCCGCGTACTTCGCCTGGCGCGCACCGAGAATGGCGCCGGGCCTCCCCCCGGTCGCCCTGACGAGGAAAGATTCTTTCGGCTGGGTCGCCGAGCTCGACATACCCGTCGCCGAGCACAGCGTGGTCCAGCCGCCCGACTACCGGCATCGCATCGCGTACCCGGTGGCGCTGAAGCGGCTCGATCTCGAGCACAAGACCGAGGCGGGCGGCGTCGTGCTCGACGTCCAGAGCGACATGGAGCTGCGCGCCCATGCGCGGCGCATCGGGCAGGAAAGGCTCCTCGTGCAGCGCATGGAGCGCGGCCTGGGCGAGGCGATCGTCGGCTATCGCGACGATCCGGTGGTCGGGCCGCTGGTGCTGGTCGGCGCCGGCGGCACGCTGGCCGAGATCTACCGCGACTTCGCGCTCGCCTGCGCGCCGGTGAGCGAGGCCGAGGCGCTCGCTATGATCGAGCAGGTGAAGGGACTCGCGCCGCTGCGCGGCTATCGCAACCTGCCGAAGGGCGACCTGGCGGCGCTCGCGCGCGCCGTCTCGGCGCTCTCGCGGCTCGCGCTCGCGCCAGGCCGGCCGGTCGCGGAAGCCGAGATCAATCCGCTCATCGTCCGGCAGCGGGGCGTCGTCGCGGTCGATGCGCGGCTGGCGCTCAAGTCATGATCGGCCTGAGCGACGCGCTGTCGGCGGCCGGGTTCACGACCGACGTCGTGCCCGCATTCCGCGGCGAGGACCCGGTGCTGCGCACGCGCTATCGCGTCGGCACCGCCGGCGCCGCGGCGCTGGGCGCGCTGGGCTGTGCGCTCGCCGAGCTGCACGTGCTGCGCGGCGGCGAGCCGCAGGCCGTGGCCGTGAACCTGCGCGCCGCCGCGGCGTCGCTGCGCAGCGCGCGCTACCTGCGCGTCAACGGCGAAGCGCCGCCGGTCTGGGACCCGCTGAGCGGCTTCTACGCCGTGCGCGACGGCTGGATCAGCATCCACTGCAATTTCGCCAATCACCGCGACGCCGCGCTGGCGGTGCTCGATGCCGAGCCGGCGCGAACCCCTATGCAGGCGAAGGCGGCCGAGTGGCAAGGCGAGGCGCTCGAGGACGCGATTCACGCCGCCGGCGGCTGCGCCGGCTTCGTGCGCACCGAGGCCGAATGGCGCGCGCATCCCCAGGCGCGCGCCGTGGCAGTCGAGCCGGTGCTGAGGATCACCCGCATCGGCGCGGCGCCGCCGGAGCCGCTCGGGCGGCACGCCCGGCCGCTCGGCGGCGTGCGCGTGCTCGACCTGACGCGCGTGCTCGCCGGCCCGACGTGCGCGCGCAGCCTCGCCGAGCACGGCGCCGACGTGCTGAAGATCACCGCCGCGCACCTGCCGGACTCCGGGGCGGTCGAGCTCGATACCGGCATGGGCAAGCTCTCGGCGCGCCTGGATCTGCGCGACGGGCAGGATCGCCAGGTGCTGAGGCGTCTGGTGCGCGAGGGCGACGTGTTCTCGCAGTCCTACCGGCCCGGATCGCTCGCCGCGCGCGGCTTCTCTCCGGAAGCGCTTGCCGAGCTGCGCCCGGGCATAGTCTGCGTGTCGCTTTCCGCGTGGGGCACGAGCGGCCCGTGGGCCGCGCGCCGCGGCTTCGACAGCATCGTGCAGTGCGTGAGCGGCATGGCGGCGGCGTCCGGCACGCCGCAGCAGCCGGCGCTCATGCCGGTATCGGCGATCGACTACGTGAGCGGCTACCTCATGGCCTTCGGCGCCGTCGTCGCTCTGCACCGGCGCGCGAGCGAAGGCGGCAGCTGGCATGTGCAGGTCGCGCTCGCGCGCGTCGGTCAGTGGATCGCCGAGCGGGGCGTGCTGCCGGAGGCCGAATGGCGCCGAGCGCCGCTCGAGCTGCCGGCGGAGGAGCTCGCGCCGCTGCTGGGCGAGATCGACTCGCCGGCGGGCCGGATCCGCTTTCTCAAGCCGGTGCTCGAGCTCTCGGCGACGCCGCCGTGCTGGAGCCGGCCGCCGGTGCCGCTCGGCACGCACGCCCCCGAGTGGCCGCCAAGGGAGTAGACGCGATGGACTTCCACCTCAGCTCCGAGCAGGCGCAGTTTCGCGACAGCGTGCTGCGCTTCGCACGCCACGAGCTCGCCGGCGGGGCGCTCGAGCGCGCGCATGCGAGCGGCTACCCGTGGGAGGTCGCCCGGCGCATGGCGGCGCAGGGCCTGCTCGGCATCACGATTGCCGAGGCGGACGGCGGCCAGGGCGGCACGCTGCTCGACGCGGTGCTCGCCATCGAGGCGGTCGCCTCCGCCTGCCCGCGCAGCGCCGACGTGGTGCAGGCGGGAAATTTCGGTCCGATTCGCGTCCTGGCCCAATATGGCTCCGCTGCCCAGAAGCAGAACTATCTGACCCGGCTGCTCGCCGGCGAGTCGGTGATCGCCGTCGGCATGACCGAGCCCGATGCCGGCTCGGCGGTCACCGAGCTCAAGACGAACGCGCAGCGCGTCGACGGCGGCTGGCGCATCAACGGCTCGAAGGTCTTCACCACGCACTCGGCCTATGCCGAGGTGTTCCTCGTCTACGTGCGCTTCGCGCCCGGCGTCGGCGGCATCGGCTCGGTCCTCCTGGAAAGGGACAGCAAGGGCGTGAGCGTCGGCAAGAAGTCGCATTTCATGTCGGGCGAGGAGTGGACGCAGCTGCACTTCGAGGACGTGTTCGTCCCGGACGAGCGGCTGCTGCTCGGCGAGGGCGGCTTCAAGAAGCAGATCGCCGGGTTCAACGTCGAGCGGATCGGCAACGCGGCGCGCTCGCTCGCGCTCGGGCGCTACGCCTACGAGCAGGCGCGCGCCTGGGCGATGCAGCGCAAGCAGTTCGGCCGGCTGCTGTGCGAGTTCCAGGGGCTGCAATGGAAGTTCGCCGACATGAAGATCAAGCTCGACGCCGCGCAGCTCCTGCTCTACCGCGCGGCGGCCAACGCCGACCGCGGCTTCCCGTCTCCCGAGGAAACCGCCATCGCCAAGGCTTTCTGCAACCAGGCTGGCTTCGACGTGGCGAACGAGGCGCTGCAGGCGATGGGCGGCATGGGCTACAGCCAGGAGACGCTGGTCGAGTACTGCCTGCGCCGCTGCCGCGGCTGGATGATCGCCGGCGGCTCGCTCGAGATCCTGAAGAACCGCATCGCCGAGCACGTCTTCGAGCGCAGCTTCTCCCAGAGAGGGGGCAAGGAATGATCGAGTCCTCGCCCGGCTGGTGAGCGATTCGGGGACGGAGCCCGAACTCAGCCCGGCGGGGATGAATTGCGGTCCTGGCCCCGAATTGGACCGCGAATTGCGTTATTCGACCCGGGCGCCGGAAACCTTCACCACCTCGCTCCAGCGCTCGTGCTCCTCCTTGAGGTAGGCGTTGAACTCGGCCGGCGTATTGCCCACCGGCTCCGCGCCCTGCTTGTCGATCGCCTGGCGCACCTTCGGGTCCTTCGTCGCGTGCGCCACCGCGTCGGCCAGCTTCGCGACGACTTCGCGCGGCGTGGCGGCCGGCGCGAGCAGGCCGTACCAGAGCGTCACCTCGACGCCTTTCACGCCCGCTTCCTCCATCGTCGGCACGTCGGGCAGGATCTTGCTGCGGTGCTTGTCCGTCACCGCGAGCGCGCGCAGCTTGCCGGCCTTCACCTGGGCGCCGGCGGCGACCGGGTTGACGAAGGTCATCTGCACCTGGCCGCCGAGCAGGGCCTGCATGGATGGCCCGCTGCCCTTGAACGGCACGTGGACGATCTTCGTGCCGGTGCGCAGCTTGAACAGCTCGCCCGCGAGGTGCTGCGTCGTGCCTTGCCCGGCCGAAGAGTAGTTCAGCGCGCCCGGCTTCTCCTTTGCGATGCGGATCAGGTCCTGCACCGTCTTCGCCTCGAACGACGCCGGCACGACCAGCATGTTGGTGGTCTTGGAGAAGATCGATACGCCGGTGAAGTCGGAGAGCTGGTACGGCGGGTGCGCATAGAGCGCGGTGTTGATCACCGCCGCCGGGCTGTTCATGAACAGCGTGTAGCCGTCGGGTGCCGACTTGGCCGCCTCGGCGGCGGCGATGTTCGTGCCCGCGCCCGGCTTGTTCTCGACCACGAACTGCTGGCCGAGCAGCTCGGAGAGCTTCGCCGCCATGAGGCGCGCGCTGATGTCGACGCCACCGCCCGGGCTGAAGCCCACGAGGATGCGCACCGGATGGTTCGGATAGTCCTGGGCGAGGGCCTGTCCGGCCCATAGCGCCGCGAGGGCGATGGCGACAGCGAATCGTTTCACGACGTCCTCCTCCTAGGGAACGAAGTTTGCGCGGCATCATAGCAACCATGGGTCTGCGAATGGGCATCGACCTGGGCGGCACGAAGATCGAGCTCGCGGTGTTCGACGAGCGCGGTGGCGAGCGGCTGCGCCGGCGCGTCGCCACGCCGCACGCCGGCTACGACCTGGCGCTCGAGGAGCTCGCGCAGCAGATCGTCGCGGCCGAGCGCGACGCGGGCGGGCGCTGCACCGTCGGCATCGGCATGCCCGGCTCCCTCTCGCCGGCGAGCGGGCGCGTCTTCAATGCGTACAACACGCCGTTCAACGGGCGGCGGCTCAAGCAGGACCTCGAGGCGCGGCTCGGGCGCGAAGTGCGCTTCGCGAACGATGCGAAGTGCTTCGCGCTCTCGGAGGCGACCGACGGCGCGGCGCAGGGCGCGCACGTCGTGTTCGGCGCGATCCTCGGCACCGGCGCGGGCGGCGGGCTGGTGGTGAACGGCGACGTGCTGCGCGGGCACAACGGCCTCTCCGGCGAGTGGGGCCACACGCCGCTGCCCTGGATGACGCGCGACGAGCATCCCGGGCCGCCGTGCTACTGCGGGCGCCCGGGCTGCATCGAGCAGTTCATCGCCGGGCCGGCGCTCGCCCGGGAGAAGGCGGCGCGCGGCGAGGAGCTCGCGATGGAGCTGCACGAGGACCGTGTCGCCCGGGCGTTTTCGCTGGTCGTGAACTTCCTCGACCCTGACGTGATCGTGCTGGGCGGCGGGCTCTCCAACCTCGAGCGCCTCTACGTCGTGGTGCCGCGCCTTCTGCCGCGCTACGTCTACGCGCAGAGCTTCGACACGCCGATCGTCAAGGCGCGCTTCGGCGACGCGAGCGGGGTGCGCGGCGCGGCGATGCTATGGCCGGCTTAGCGCCCGCTTGATCAGCCTGAGGTCCTCGACGAAGCGCTCGAAGGCGGCTTCCTTCTCCGCCTCGTCCTGCAGCCGCAGCAGCGCCGAGGGATGAAGCGTGGCGAAGACGTAGGGGGCCGCGGCGCTCGCGACGAACTGTCCGCGCTGCGTCGATACTTTGAAGGTCTTGCTGATCACCGCCTTGGCCGCGGTCGCGCCGAGGCACACCACGACGTGCGGCTTGACGCTCGCCAGCTCGCGCTCGAGCCATGGATGGCAGGCGTCAATCTCGCGTTGCGCCGGGGTCTTGTGCAGCCGGCGCTTGCCCGATTTGCGACCTGAGGCCTGCCACTTGAAGTGCTTGACGGCGTTGGTGATGTAGACCTCGTCGCGATCGACGCCCGCGGCCTCGAGCGCCCGGTCGAGCAGCCGTCCCGCCGGCCCGACGAAGGGCAGGCCCTTCCGGTCCTCCTCGTCGCCCGGCTGCTCGCCGACCAGCATGACCCGGGCATGCGGGGCGCCGGCGCCGAACACGGTCTGCGTCGCGTTCGCCCAGAGGGCGCAGGCCTGACACTTGCGCGCCTCGTCGCGGAGGGCTTTCAGGGTCTGCGGCATCGAACCTTAGAATCGGCGAAATGAAAAAGATTGCAGTCCTCACGAGCGGCGGCGACGCGCCCGGCATGAATGCCGCCGTGCGCGCCGTGGTGCGCGGCGCCCTGTCCCACGGCTGGCAGGTGTTCGGGGTACGCAACGGCTATGCCGGCCTGCTGGGCGGCGACCTGCAGGCGCTCGCCGCGCGCGACGTGGGCGGCATCATCCAGTCGGGCGGCACGGTGCTCGGCAGCGCGCGCTGCCCGGAGTTCGCGGAGCCCGCGGGCCGGGCGAAGGCCCTATCGAATCTCGCGAAGAAGCAGATAGACGCGTTGGTGGTCATCGGCGGCAACGGCTCCCAATCGGGATCGGCGAGCCTCGCGCGCGAGGGCTTCGCGGTCGTCGGCGTGCCCTCGACCATCGACAACGACCTGTACGGCAACGACGTGTCGATCGGCTGCGATACGGCGATCAACATCACCCTCGAGGCGATCGACCGGCTGCGCACCACCGCCTCGTCGCACCACCGCGCCTTCGCGGTCGAGACCATGGGGCGCAACTGCGGCTACATCGCGCTCATGGCGGGCATCGCCGGCGGCGCCGAAGTGATCGCGCTGCCCGAGCACGAGCTCTCGCCGGCCGAAGTCGCGGAGCGGCTGCTCGCCGCGCGGCAGCGCGGGAAGACCCACGCGCTGGCGGTCATCGCCGAAGGCGCGAAATGCGGCGTGCACGAGATCATGGAGTACTACGGCGCGCACCGGAAGTCGATCGGCTTCGACCTGCGCGTCACGCGGCTCGGCCACGTGGTGCGCGGCGGCACGCCGAGCGCCGCGGACCGCGTGCTCGCGACGCGGCTCGGCGCCGCCGCGGTCGAGACGCTGGCGAAGACGCAAGGGGTGCTGGTGGGCATGGTGAAGGGCGAGATCGTCACCACGCCGCTCGCCGAGGTCGCCGGCCGCATGCGGCCCGCCGACGCGCAGCTCCTCGAGCTCGCGCGCGTGCTGGCGATGTAGCTAGGCAAGTCCCTCGAAGAGTTGCACGCTCACCGGCTCGCCGGCCTCCACCGCGCCGCGCTCGTGCTCGAGCACGATGAAGCAGTTCGCCTCCGACATGGAGCGCAGCACGCCCGAGCCTTGCTGGCCCGTGGTTTTCACCTTCCAGGTTCCGGAGTCGTTGAAAAGCACGCCGCGCTGATACTCGGTGCGCCCCGGCACCTTGCGGATCTTTTCGGAAGAAACAGCCGAAAGAAGCGGCATCGCGTAGTCGTCGGCGCGGCCGGAGAGATGCAGCAGCGCATCGCGCACGAACTGGTAGAAGGTCACCATTACCGCCACCGGGTTTCCCGGCAGGCCGAACAGGAACGAGTGGCCGATCCTGCCGAACGCCATGGGCCGCCCGGGCCGCATCGCGATCTTCCAGAACAGCACCTCGCCGAGCTTCGCCATGAGGGTCTTCACGAAGTCGGCTTCGCCGACCGAGACGCCGCCGGTGGTGACGATGGCGTCCGCAAAAGCCGCTCTCGTGAGAGCGCGCTCCAGCGCCTCGGGATCGTCGCGCACCACGCCGAGGTCGGTGATCTCGACGCCGAGCCGCGAAAGCATGCCGTGCAGGGTGTAGCGATTCGAGTCGTAGACTTCTCCCTCCTCGAGCTTCGTGCCGATCGACGCCAGCTCGTCGCCGGTGGAGAAGAACGCCACGCGCAGCCTGCGCCTCACGCGCACCTCGCCGATGCCGAGCGAGGCGATGAGGCCGAGCTCGGCCGGCCGCAAATATTTTCCGGTGCCCAAGACCGGCATGCCCACTTTCAGGTCCTCGCCGGCGTAGCGCACGTTCTGCCCGCGCTTCTGCCCGGGCGGCACGACGATGCGCTCGCCTTCCTTCTTCACCACCTCCTGGATCACGACGGTGTCGGCGCCTTGCGGCATGACCGCGCCGGTCATGATGCGCACGCATTCGCCGGCGCCGATCGCGCGCGCGAACGGCTTGCCGGCGAGCGCCGTGCCGATCTCGCGCAGCGGCCGGCCGAGGTCGGCGAAGCGCGCCGCATAGCCGTCCATCGCCGAGTTGTCGTGCGCCGGCACGTCGATCGTCGGCACGATTTCCTGCGCCAGGACGCGCCCCAGCGCGTCGCGCACCGGGACCACTTCCGTTTCCGGGATCGGCGTCATGCAGGCGCGCATCGCCTCGCGCGCCTTCGCGACGTGCAGCGCGTCGGGATCGTAGCCGTCGAGGCAGCTGATGATCCGCTCGAGGCTCATTCCTTCGCGAGCTCCTCGGGGGTGTTGATGTTGCGGAAGGCGTCGGCCTCGTCGTCAAAGCTCACCTCGACGACCTTGAGCGCGGCGTACCACGCGTCGATCTTGCGCCCGCCCCCGGCGAGGAACGCCTGGAGGCTGTCGCGGCACTCGCGCCGCACCAGCGCGAACACCGGATGCGGCTGCGTGCCCGTCTTCGCCACGGCCAGGTCGTTGTCCTTCAGTTCATCTCTGAGACGAGAAACCAAGTCGAGAGGCAGAAACGGCGAATCGCACGGCGCGGTCACCGCCAGCGGATGCTTCACCGCCTCGAGGCCGGCATGCAGCCCGGCGAGCGGGCCGGCGAAGCCGCCGATCTCGTCGGCCACGACGCGGTAGCCGAACGCGCGATAGCGCTCGAGGTTCTGGTTGGCGTTGATGACGAGCTCGTCGACCTGCGGCGCGAGGCGCTCGAGCACGTGCTGCACCATCGGCTTGCCGCGCAGCTCCTTCAGTCCCTTGTCGACGCCGCCCATGCGCCGGCCCATGCCGCCCGCGAGGACGATTCCCGAAACGCCCGTCATGGGGCCGATTTTACGGGGTAAGCTTCGCGCATGAATGACCGCCGCTGGCTCGTGCCCTTCATCAATGCCGGGCACTTTCTCGACCACCTGGTGATGCTGGTCTATGCCACGGTGGTGCTGACGCTGGTGCGCGAATGGAACGCGTCCTATTCGGAGCTGATCAAGCTCGCGACCGGCGGCTTCATCGCCTTCGGCGCGTTCGCCATTCCCGCCGGCTGGCTCGCCGATCACTGGAGCCGCTACAAGATGATGGTGGTGTTCTTCTTCGGCATCGGCGGCGCGCTGTTCCTGACCGGGTTCTCGAGCGCGCCGTGGCAGATCGCCGCCGGCCTGACGATCACCGGCATGTTCGCGGCGATCTATCATCCGGTCGGCATCGCCATGCTCGTCGCCGCGCCGAAGGACCTCGGCATGGCGCTCGGCTGGAACGGCCTGTGGGGCAACCTCGGCCTCGCCTTCGCCGCGATCGTCTCCGGCGCGCTCATGGACCTGTGGGGCTGGCGCAGCGCGTTTTTCGTCCCCGGCCTGATCGCCATCGCGGTCGGCATCGGCTTCCTGCTGCTGGTGCCCGATCCCGGGCCGGTGGCGAAGCGGTCGAAGTCGATCGGCCTGCACCTCGACGCGCGCACCATGGCGCAGATCTTCGTCATCCTGGTCGTCGTCACCGCCTGCGGCGGCGTGATCTTCAACTCGACCACCGGCGCGATGCCGAAGATCTTCGACGAGCGGCTGCGCGCGCTGACGCAGACCAACCTCGGCATCGGCGCGCTGGTCGCCTTCGTCTACGCGGTGGCCGCCTTCGCCCAGGTGCTCATGGGCACGCTGATGAGCCGCTTCGAGATGAAGACGCTGATGATCGGCGTCGGCCTGGCGCAGATGCCGCTGCTCTTCGCCGCGGCGACGCTCGACGGCTGGCCCCTGCTCGCGGTGGCGCTGTGCATGATGATGTCGATCTTCGGGCAGATCCCGCTCAACGACGCGATCGTCGGCAAGTACGTGGCCGACGAATACCGCGCCCGGGTGCTGTCGGTGCGCTACGTGATCTCGCTCGGCGTCGCCTCGCTCGCCTACCCGATGATCGGCTGGCTCTACGGCCGCGACGGCGGCTTCCGCAACGTCTTCCTCGTGCTCGCCGTCCTCGCCGCGGGCGTCTTCGCCTCGGCGCTGTTCTTCCCTTCGCGCGACAGGATCAGGCCAGCGCCGTCGGCTGCGTCCGCGACCTGACCAGCCGCTCGCGGCCGGTGAAGGCGAGGTAGTGCTTGCCGCTCGCGCGGCCGAGCATGGTGAGGCCCACCTTGCGCGCGATCTCGTGCCCCATGTGGGTCAGCCCCGAGCGCGAGAGGAGGAACGGGATGCGCATCTGCGCGCACTTGATCACCATCTCGGAAGTGAGCCGGCCGGTGGTGTAGAACACCTTGTCCGAGCCGTCGATCGCATCGAGCCACATGAAGCCGGCGATGGCGTCGACCGCGTTGTGGCGGCCGACGTCCTCGACGAACATCAGGATCTCCCCGTCGAGGCCGGCCAGCGCGCAGCCGTGCACGGCGCCGGCCTGCTTGTAGATCGTCTCGTGCCGGCGCACGTTGTCGAGCAGGTGGAAGAGCTTCGCATCCTCGAGCCGCACGTCCTTGCGCAGCCGCACCTGGTCGATCTCTGCCATCAGGTCGCCGTACACCGTGCCCTGGCCGCAGCCCGTGGTGACGGTCTTCTTTCCCAGGGCGAGCTTTTTCTTCGCGCGCGTAGTGACGGCCGCCGAGTCGGTTTGCCAGTCCACCTGCACCGCCTCGATCTCGTCGATCGATTTCACCAGCCGCTGGTTGCGCAGGTAGCCGATGACCAGCGCCTCGGGCGCGTGGCCGAGGGTCATCAGCGTGACGATCTCGCGCTTGTCGACGTAGACGGTGAGCGGATGCTCGCCGGCGATCGCCGTCGGCACCGGCTCGCCGCGCTCGTCGTGCGCCTCGACCTCGAAGGTGGCCGGCCGCGCGGCGTCGGTGAGCTGCGGCCGCTTAGCCACCGATGTAGGACATCTCCACTTTGCGCTGCTTCGCGGTTTCCGCGGTGCGGATCTCGGAATAGCGGTCCTCGCGACGCTGCCAGACCGCGGCGATCTCGTCGCGGATCTCCTCGTCCGGGGCGCCGCCGCGCAGCAGCGCCTTGAGGTCGTGCCCCGACTGGGCGAAGAGGCAGGTGAAGAGCGAGCCTTCGGTCGACAGGCGCATGCGCGTGCAGCTCGAGCAGAACGCCTGGGTGACCGAGGAGATGACGCCGATCTCGCCGGCGCCGTCGGCGTAGCGCCAGCGCTCGGCGACCTCGCCGGCGTAGCCGGCCTCGACCGGCTCGAGCGGCCAGCGCTGCGAGATGTGCTGCACGAGCTCGGCGGAGGGCACCACCTCGTCCATGCGCCAGCCGTTCGAGCTGCCCACGTCCATGTACTCGATGAAACGGACGATGTGGCCCGTGCCGCGCCAGCGCCCGGCCATCGCGAGGATCTCGCCGTCGTTCACGCCGCGCTTCACCACCATGTTGATCTTGAGCGGCGCGAGGCCGGCCTGCGCCGCGGCGTCGATCGCCTCGAGTACCCGCGCCACCGGGAAGTCCGCGTCGTTCATGCGCCGGAACGTCGCGTCGTCGAGCGAGTCGAGGCTCACGGTCACCCGGTGCAGCCCTGCCTGCTTGAGCGCCACGGCATGCTTCGCGAGCAGCGAGCCGTTGGTGGTGAGCGTGATTTCCACCGGCAGCTCGGCGAGCATGGCGACCAGGCGCGCCAGGTCGCGGCGCACCAGCGGTTCCCCGCCCGTGAGGCGGATCTTGCGCACGCCCAGGCCGGCGAAGACGCGCGCGAGCCGCGCGATCTCCTCGAAGGAGAGGATCGCGGCGTGCGGCAGGAAGCGGTAGCTCGAGCCGAACACCTCGCGCGGCATGCAATACACGCAGCGGAAGTTGCAGCGGTCGGTCACCGAGATGCGCAGGTCGCGCATCGGCCGGCCGCGCGTGTCGGCGAGCGGCCCGCCGGCGAATCTTTCGCGCCGCGGCGCCGGCGCTCGCGGAGCTTCGCGCGGCTGGATGGGAATGACCTTTGGCATCAGGGGACTTTCTGCCGAAAAATCATAGCAGACAGAGGTATAGTCGCGACTGTGGATACGCAGCCTTCACAGCCGGCGGAGCGCGCGCAGAAGCGCGTGGCCGTGGTGATGCGACGCCGCCGGCTGGAAAGTCGCTGGCAGAGCGAGGCGTGGGAGCCGCTCGGCGTGATCCACGACTACCAGGGCGAAGGCGGCGCGCGCGTGATCGTCGAGGAGGCCGCGGCGACGCAGTGGCTCTATCCCGGACTGGAAATCGAGCTGCGCCGCGACGAGGCCGACGGCTATTTCCTCAACGTGACGAGCGGCGAGCCGAGCGTGTTCGTGCTGTGGCGCATGGAAGAGCAGCGCGCCGTGCCGCAGTTCGTCACCCTGAGCTATGCCGAGGCGGCGCGCTGGATGGACGCCGGCGAGAACGTCGACCGCGTGGCGATGCCGCAGGAGCTTTTCGCCTGGGTGTCGGGCTACGTCGAGCGCAACTATCGCCCGGAGCCGAAAAAGAAGCAGCGCCCGCAGTCGTTCCGCCACCCCAGGGACCGGCGCGCGGTATGAGCGAGCAGCGCAACTTCCTCGCGCGCTGGTCGCGCCGCAAGCTCGCAGCGGAGAAGCCGGCGGAGAAAGCCGCTCCCGTGACGGCCGCTACGGCGCCGGCACAGCCGGCCGAGCTTCCGCCGGTCGACAGCCTCAGCTTCGACTCGGACTTCGCGGCCTACCTGAAGGCCGACATCGAGGAGAGCGTGAAGCGCGCGGCGCTGAAGAAGCTGCTGCACGATCCGCGCTTCAACGTGATGGACGGGCTCGACACCTACATCGACGACTACACGAAGAACGATCCGATCCCGGACGAGATGCTGAAGAAGCTGGAGCACGCGCGCAGCACGTTCGCCGCCCTCGAGGCGCCGCAAGACCCGCCGGCGGCCGAGACCGCGCAGGGCGAAAAGCAGGAAGACAATCCCCGTGGCGATCCAGGACAAGACGCTTAAGCTCTGCAGCTGCAACAACACGCTGCCGCTCGACGCGCGGGCGCTCGCCGCCGCGCTGAAGACCGGCGCGCCGGTGAAGGTCCACAGCGAGCTGTGCCGCAAGGAAGCGGCGCAGTTCCAGGCGGCGCTGGGCGACGCCGAGGTGCTCGTCGCCTGCACGCAGGAGGCGCCGCTCTTCGCCGAGATCGCCGGCGAGGCGAAATCGGGCGCCGAGCTGCGCTTCGTCAACATTCGCGAGGCGGCGGGGTGGTCGCGCGAGGCCGGCGCGGCGACGCCGAAGATCGCCGCGCTGCTCGCCGCCGCCGCGCTGCCCGATCCGGCGCCGGTGCCGAGCGTCGAGTACAAGTCCGGCGGCCAGTTGCTGGTGATCGGGCCCTCGGCGGCGGCGCTCGACTGGGCAGAGCGGCTCTCCGGCACGCTGCAGCCGAGCGTGCTGATCACGCGCGGCGAGGGCGGCGAGCTGCCGCCGGCGCGCAGCTACCCGGTGTGGTCCGGCACGGTGAGCCGCGTGAGCGGCTGGCTGGGCGCGTTCGAAGTGCAGTGGCAGCAGGCGAACCCGATCGACCTCGAGCTGTGCACGCGCTGCAATGCCTGCCTGGACGCCTGCCCGGAGAACGCGATCGACTTCACCTACCAGATCGATCTCGCGAAGTGCCAGGCGCACCGGCAGTGCGTGAAGGCCTGCGGCGCGCTCGGCGCGATCGATTTTTCGCGCCGCGATGTCGTCAGGAAGGAGTCGTTCGACCTGGTGCTCGACCTGTCGCCCGAGCCGCTCGTGCGCACCCCCGACCTGCCGCAGGGCTACCTCGCGCCCGGCGCCGATCCGCTCGAGCAGGCGCTCGCCGCGGCGAAGCTCGCCGCGCTGGTCGGCGAGTTCGAGAAGCCGCGCTTCTTCCAGTACAAGGAGCGCATCTGCGCGCACTCGCGCTCCGGCATCACCGGCTGCAGCCGCTGCCTCGACGTGTGCTCGACCGGGGCGATCCGCGCCGACGGCGACCATGTCAGGGTGGAGCCGCATCTGTGCGCGGGCTGCGGCGGCTGCGCCACCGTCTGCCCGTCGGGCGCGCTGACGCATGTGTACCCGGGCATGCCGGAGCTCGGCGCGCGGCTGAAGACGCTCCTCTCCGTCTATCGCGAAGCGGGCGGCAAGGACGCCTGCCTGATGGTCCACGACGCCGAGGGCGGGCGGGCGCTCGTGCATGGCGTGGGGCGGCGTGCGGTTCGCGGCGGCCGTGGCCTGCCGGCGCGCGCCATCCCTTTCGAGGTGTTCCACGTCGCCTCGGTGGGCCTCGACCTGCTGCTCGGCGCGCTGTGCTATGGCGCGAGCCAGGTCGTGGTGGTCACGCAAGGACAGCCCGAGGCCTATCTCGCGGCGCTGCGCGGGCAGATGGCGCTCGGCGAGACGATCCTGCACGCGCTCGGCTACGACGGCACGCATTTCGAGCTGGTCGCGGGCGAAGCGCTCGAGCAGCGGCTGTGGGCGCTCGAGGCGGCGCGCAGCGTGGCGGCGCCCGCGACGTTCAACCTCTCCGCCGAGAAGCGCACGACGCTCGACTTCGCGATCGAGCACCTGGCGAAGGGCCGGCCGGTCGAGACGATCGCGCTCGAGGCCGGCGCGCCGTTCGGCGCCCTGGCGGTGAACCCGCAGACCTGCACGCTGTGCAAGGCATGCATCGGCGCCTGCCCGGAAGCGGCGCTGCTCGACTCGCCCGAGACGCCGGCGCTGCGCTTCATCGAGAGGAACTGCGTGCAGTGCGGCCTGTGCGCCGCCACCTGCCCGGAAGATGCGATCCGCCTGGTTCCGCGCTTGCTGCTCGGCGAGAAAGCCCGCCAGCCGGTGACGCTCAACGAGGCGGAGCCCTTCAGCTGCGTGCGCTGCGGCAAGCCTTTCGGCACCCGGCAGATGGTCGAGAACATGACCGGCAAGCTGGGCGGGCACGCCATGTTCGCCGGCGGCGCGGGGCTGCGCCGGCTGCAGATGTGCGGCGACTGCCGCGTGGTCGACATGATGGCGAACCGCTCCGAAGCCTCGGTCTTCGACTATGTGAAGAAATGAGCACGCTGCCGCCGGAGGAGCGGGCGCGTGCCGACTTCTATGGATTGCTGGCCCGGCTCTTCTATGCGCCCCCCGATGCGGCGCTGCTAGCCGCGCTGGCGGCGCAGGGCGAGCTCTCGGCCGAGGAGCCGGGCCTCGCCGCCGCCTGGCGCGAGCTCGTGGCCGCCGCCGGGACGGCGGACGCGGAAGCGGTGCGCGAGGAATACGAGACAGCCTTCATCGGCACCGGCAAGGCGCCGGTGACTCTTTATTCCGCGGCCTATCTGGTTCGCTATTCGAACGACGCGCCGCTCGTCGCGCTGCGCGAGGAGCTCGCCGCGCTCGGCCTGGCGCGCCGCGCGGGCGTCCACGAGCCCGAGGACCATGTGGCCGGAATACTCGAGGTGATGCGCTTTCTCATAGCGGAGCTCGACGATTCGCTGGACACGCAGCGCAATTTCTTCGGGCGCTGGATCGGTCCCGCGGCGCCGCGGTTGTGCGATGCAATAGAGCAGTCCGACAAGACGCGCTTCTATCGCCACGTCGCGCGGCTGCTGCGCGAGCTGTGCACGGTCGAGCATACGAGTTTTGAAATGCTCTAGAATCGGCTCGCATAACGATACGCAACCTTGGAGGAGCGGCAACCATGGCAGAGCGCACGAAGCGCCTTTCCCGTCGCAATTTCCTTCTCGCCGTAGGGGCTGGCGGCGCCGCCACCGCAGCGGCGATCGTCGCCAAGAACAAGACCGGGGAGGCGCAGGCCGCAACGGGCTCCGGCAAGCGCGCAACGCGCGGCTACCAGGCCTCCGAGCACATCAACAACTACTACCGCACCACCAAGGTTTGAGGAGGGCTTCATGCTGCTGACCCGGAAAGCGAGCTCCGCTG